>Ga0210409_10003054_pt1 | contig 19225 bp, 12 predicted proteins | sample IncBWH17MmetaG_FD_161649 | JGI IMG/M metagenome (GOLD analysis project Ga0210409, IMG submission 161649) | Forest soil microbial communities from Barre Woods Harvard Forest LTER site, Petersham, Massachusetts, United States - Inc-BW-H-17-M | ecosystem: Environmental > Terrestrial > Soil >... | reverse complement strand
CTCGACCGCACGTAGATAGTGGCGGATGGCGGAATAGACCGCCACCTGCGCCATCGTCGGCATGCGCTTGTGCCGCTCGAAAAAGCGTTTCGACCACGCCCGGCTCGCCTCGTCGCGGTCCCAGTAGAACGCCGTGACGAAGGTAAGTCCCTGCGCCGCCTTGAGCCCCACGCTGTGGATGTCGGTGATAAAGACGAGAAGCGACACGACCGTCTGGCCCGAACGGGTCAGCCCGAATTCGTTGGCCTGCTTGGTGGCGTTGATCATGTCGCCGCCGCCGTTGGCCAGCGCCACGACCTTGGCGCCGGATGCCTGCGCCTGCAGCAGGTAGGAGCTGAAATCCGCGGTATTGAGCGGATGGCGCACACTGCCCAGCACCTTGCCGCCGCTGGCAAGCACGGCGCTCGCGGCGTCGGCCTCAAGCGAGTGGCCAAACGCGTAATCGACGGTGATGAAGAACCAGGTGTCCTGGCCCCGCCCGACCACCGAGCGCGCAAGCGTCGCGGTGAGCGCGTGCGAATCGTAGAGCCACGCGGCTTCGTTGGGCGTGCAGTTCTTTCCGGTGAACGCTGTGGTCCCGACCGCGCCGGCGATGGCGATGCGGTTCTTCTGCGCCGCAATCTGCTCGACCGCGAGCGCAACTGATGAGTTGTCGAACCCGACGGCCATGTCGACCTGATCGGCATCGAACCATTGGCGCGCGATCGCGGCGCCGATATCGGCCTTGTTCTGATGGTCGGCGACCACGATATCGACCGGCTTGCCGAGCACGGTGCCGCCGGCATCCTCGACCGCCATGCGCGCGGCAACGACCGAGCCGGGGCCGCCCAGGTCGGCATAGAGGCTCGACTGATCGTTGAGAACGCCGATGCGAACGACGCCGTCGGATATCTGTGCGTTCGCCGCGCCGCCCCCGTTCGCAGCGGCCGCCAGCAAACCTAGAACGAGCGCGAGAAAAAGCCGCACAGGTTCACTGCTCGCATTGCTGGCGGTAAAGAACGCGACCAACGATACTATTCGCTCGCCGCGGGCGCAATCGGCGCGCGTGCGCCATCGAGCCAAAGTGCCAAGGCATCTTGCCAATCAAGGCCTTCCCACTAAGGAAGGAGCGTCGCTTCACCATCCAGACAGGCGAAGGGAAATCCGCGCGGCCGGAACGAGCGAATCGAACGCAGCCTTCGCGGCGGCCGCAGCGCTGGCGCTGCAGCCGCCGTGTTCGAACGGCGTGCCGCGATCAGCTCTTCGGCGGCGTCACCTGGCCGCGGATTTCGCCGGCCTGGTGATCCTGCGTGTGGACGTTGATGTACCACTCGCCGGCGGAAAACTGCTGCGCCTGCTCAGGGGTCAGTGTGGCCTCGCCCTTTACCGGCACCTGGACCGGGCTGCCCTTGGGGCTGAGCCAGATCACCGGCGGGCCGTTCTTGCCCGCGTCCGCCGGGCCGTGGAAATGGACCATGGTGGCCGGTCCCGAGAGCCCACTGTAGTTAAGGTTCCAGGTCAGCACGCGTGTCGCCGGATCGTAGGTGAGGTCGGCCGTTCCGGTGGCGGTAGTCTGCACTGGCGGCACCTGTTGTGTCCCGCTAAGCGCCACCTTGATGGATTGCGATGCTGCCTCCGCCGCGACCGTCCAGGTCCCGAGCGCCGTCAGGCATGCGGCCAGGATGGCGCCCTTGCGAATGATCGACACTGTCATTGTTCCACTCCTCTCTGCCTATCGGCGAAGCACGCGGCGCGATGGCAACCCGCGCCCGCCGTCCTCGCTCGTCACTCCACTCATTTTCGCGAGTTCTGCCTGCTGCGGCAGGCCTCACATCGGCGGATCGACACCGTTGCTTCCGACGATAATGACCGGCGTCTCCAGCGTGCCGTCGTCCATTTTCTTCGCATTCGGCACGAAGAATTTCTGTCCCGCCTTGATGTCGGCGACGGTTGCCGGGGCAAACATGACGACCGCCGTATTAGGCGGCACGACGACCTTCTTCTCGCCGTCCTTGTATTTCATGACGAGCTCCTGGCCGTCGTTGCTGACGACCGTGCTCTCGACGTTGGCGTTGGTCATCGTGCTGTTCGGCACGAGGTCCCACGGGTAGTGGCCTTCGCCGGTGCCGCGCATCGGCTCGGGGAAGATGTGGATTTCCACCGCCTTCTGGCTGCCGTCGGGCTGCGGCATGGCCGTGATGCCAACGAAGGTGCCTTGTTTGACGTCGGCGAGCGTCATCTTGTTGAGGGTGAGGACGCGCGGGGAATCGGCGAGCTTCACCTTCATCATGGCGCCGTCGCGCGCCTTGACGGCGAGGGTTTGCCCGTCGACGCTTTCGATCGTACCGCGTACGCGCAAAGGCGTCTGCGCTGCGGCGATCGAGGCGGCGAAAACAAGGGCAACGACGCCCGCGCCCAGCATCCTTCGTGTCATCACTGTCATTGTCGTCCTCCCGATGTGCGGCGTGGCTTACGGCCCGCTGCGGAAATGTTTGCAAAGAGATCGGACTGTTGAAGCTTGGCTACCGAACAGCGATCGGCGCGCAATGCGCCGAAAGCCTTAAAGTTGCGGCGAGAAGGTATTGGAATCGCTCTAAACAATCCAGCCGAAATGCTCAAATGACGAATAAGTGAGTTTCTGACCTGTGAGTCAGGTTCCGCCAATTCGATCGAGCACCGGCGCGCCGATCGCGGCTGCGCGTGGCGGCGCCTGACGAGCGGACGCCGTCATGCGTTGACTGCTTCCTGCATCGCGTTTTCCTCGCCAAAGTGATGGGCATAGAGCCGGCCGATGAAAGTGTCCGGCTCGGGCGGCCGGTCGAGGCCGAGCCCAAGCGTGCGCCACATTTCGGTTAGACGTGTAGATTGACGGCCTGACGCATGTCCTCGCGCGCCATCATCCGCTCGAAGGGCTGGAGCAGGGAAGCGGTGTTCATCCAGGAGACCGGGCTCAGGAAACGGCGGCATGAGCTCGATCCCGTCGACTCCCATCTCGATGACAAGCTCGGCCAGGAGATACGGCCCGATCCGCGTGAAGAACATCCTGTCGTTCGCCGCGAGCAGCACGCGTGCGCGCTGGTAGGCGCGGGCCATCAAAGCGTCGCCCGCTGGTGCCGCCATCATCGCGCCGTTCAAGGAGACGATTCCGGCGTCGGTTATTTCCGTCGCGATGAATCTTTGCCGGTCGGGGTCGAATTTTCTGAGATTGATCACGTCGGTGTCAGTCCACATGCCACCGCGCTTGTAAAGGAGCTGGTAGCGGAACAGATCGGAGAACGCGCCGAGCGAACCCGCATGCGAGCCGCTGCCGGCACCTTCGCGGAACACGTCCTTCGCCGGGATGATCGCCGCGGCGTCGAGGACCTCACATCCGTCGGGGACGTTGTCGGGATCGTCATAGGCATAGAGTTGGAAGCGCCAGCCATTGTCGAGGTACGACTTGATGGCGAGGCGCTCGATCCAGCGCAGCTTGCGGCCAACCCACAGGGACTGCGCCAGCGGGCGGCCGGGAGTGGCCGGAAACGCCTTGCGGGGACGCTCCTGGAGAGCGGGCAGCCCGCGCCTCGCGAGTTCGGCGGTCACCCGGATGAATGTCGCCCGGGCGCGCTGGAAATGCGCGGTTTCCGGCTCGGCGACGATCTCGTCGAGCACGGTGATGGCGCGCTCTGCCTCGTTCATGCCGGCCAAGGCATGGGCGCGCAGCAGATCGGCGGCCTGGCGATGGCGTGGCTCGGCGCGGGCACGCTCCGCCAATTCGAGCGTGTCACGCCACCGGCGTTCGGCGTTGGCTAGCCGCGCCTGCATAAGGGCGAGCGCAGCCTTGTCGGCGTCCGAGTCTCCCACCAGCGCGGCAAACGCTGTGACGATGACCGGCAGCTCTTCGGCCGCATAGCCCATGTCGATGACGTACTCGGCGACGCGCGCGCGCTGGTTCGCCACCGTCAGCGCGCGCGCTGCGGCGGCAATCTCCGCCACCGGCGCTTGCTGCATCTGCTGCAGATAAACCGCTAGCAAGGGCGTAAGGTCTTCGCGCTGCACGCGGCGCAGCGAGCGGATCGCCATCGCCGCAAAGTCGGCATGCTTGGCCGTTACGAAGCATTTCATCAGCAGCACGAAGTGCCAGTAGCTGGGAGCGTAATTCTTCTGTTCGGCCAGGAATTGCTCCCAGGCGTCGATGCAGCGTCGGCCGCCGGCCTGGTAGAACACTTCGAACACGGAGCTGAAAACGGCGGGATGCGATCCAAGGATCCGATCCCACGCTGTCGTGGCCACGATGGCGGCCGCATCAGGCGCGCCAATCCGCTCAATGAGGACGGGAATCGCTTGATACATCCTCCATACATAAGCGGCATTCCGCGCTGCAGCCCTGAATTCGTTGAGCGCCAGGAGGGCCGTCTCGCCGCCTTCTCCAGCTGGAATGCTGTTCTGAGAACTGACCAGGATGCGCTTCCACAGCGCCGCGGCGACAAGGCGTTGGGAAAGATCGCAGCGCACCAGCGGAGCGGAGCGGAGGTGTTCGCGAGCTTCCTCCCAACGCCCTCCATCCAGTGCGCGGGCTGCCGCCAAGAGCGCGTCCTTCATGGATTGTACCGATGTCGGAGTGTCGGCGAGGTCCACGGCCTAAAGGAAGTCGATCTGCGTTTCGAGCGGGAAACCATGATAGGCGCGTGAGCGGTCATGGTCCGGAATGTCGAGGTCGGGACGCGTGTTCGGCACGGCGCCGTCAACGCGCAGACAGGCGCCCGATATGAACGCGGCCGCCTCCGACATCAGAAACACGATCGCCGCGGAAACTTCCGATTCGGTGCCGAAGCGTTTCAGCGGCACGTGGCGCGCGAGCTCTTTGATCCGGGGGCGGGCCGATTCCGGATATTTGGTCAATCCCGAGGAAGCGATCCAGCCGGGCGCCACCGCGTTCACACGCACGCCCGACGACGCCCATTCGACCGCGGCGGTCTGCGTGAGGTTGAGCATTCCCGCGCGCGCGGCGCCGGAATGGCCCATGCCCGGCATCGAATGCCACATATCGGCGATGATGTTGACGATCGCGCCGCCGTGCGCCTCCATCGAGGCGCGGTAGCACTCGCGCGCCATGAGGAAGCCGCCGGTGAGGTTGGTCTTCACCACCGCTTCCCAGCCGTTGAGCGAGATGTCCTTGAGCGGCGCCATGAACTGGCCGCCGGCATTGTTGACGAGGCCGTGGACCGGCGCGCCCGCGCTGAGCACGCCGGCGATGGTCGCGTTGACCTGCTTCTCCTCGCGGATGTCGCAGACGTGAAGAGTCGGCGGCCGGTATCCAGCCGCGCTGATTTCCGCGGCGACGGCGCTGAGCTTCTCGTGGTTGCGGCCGACCAGCGCCACGAACGCTCCCAACGAGGCCAGTTCGTGGGCGGTGCAGCGCCCGATGCCGCTGCCTCCGCCGGTGACGATGATGCGCTGGCCGTCGAACGCGCCTGGCCGGAACACCGAACGATACTGCATGGCGTGCCCCTCGTGCTCCCCACTATCCTCAGCGGCCCAGTCAGGCAAGAGTCCGATCCAGGGACCGAACGGGGAGGGAAGGATGATACTGCATTCGCCCTTTTACGACTCCGCACATGAGGCGTTCCGCGACCAGGTCCGCCGCTTTGTGCGCACGGAGATCGAACCACATGTGGATGAATGGGACGAGGCGGGAACCTTTCCGCGCGAGCTTTACCGCAAGGCCGCCCAGATGGGCTTGCTGCAGCTCAACTACCCCGAGGAACTGGGCGGGGTTCCCGCCGACCGGTTCTTTTCGATCATCCTCAGCCAGGAGCTGGCGCGCTGCGGTTCGGGTGGCGTGTGCGCGTCGCTGATGAGTCATACGATCGGCCTCCCGGCGATCATCAAGTTCGGTTCGGAGGCGCTGAAGCATAAAGTCGTTCCGTCGGTGCTGGCCGGCGAAAAGATTGCGGCGCTTGCCGTGACCGAGCCGGGCGCGGGATCGGACGTGGCCAATCTGCGCACGAGCGCGCGCCGGGACGGCGATGACTTCGTCGTCGACGGGGAAAAGGCCTTCATCACCTCCGGCATGCGCGCCGACTATCTGACGGTTGCCGTGCGCACCGGCGGCGCCGGCCGCAGCGGCATTTCTCTGCTCCTGGTCGAGGGCACGACGCCCGGCCTGTCGCGAACGCCGCTGCGCAAGATGGGATGGTGGGCCTCCGACACGGCGATGCTGCAATTCGACAATTGCCGGGTGCCGGTCGCGCATCTGATCGGTACGGAGGGCGCGGCATTCGGCGGTATCGCCATGACGTTCAACGACGAACGGCTCGGCCTTGCCGCCTCCGCCATCGGCTTTGCCGCGGTCGCCTACGAGGAGGCGCTCGCGCACGCCAGGCTCCGCCATACCTTCGGCAAGCCGCTGATCCAGCACCAGGTCATCCGCCACAAGCTGGTCGACATGCGCCAGCGGATCGCCGCCTCGCAAGCGTTCCTCGAAAATGTCGCCTGGCAGATGGATCAGAATCTCAATCCGGTCGCGGATATCAGCCTGCTCAAGAACCAGGCGACCCAGACGCTGGCTTTCTGCGCCGCGGAAGCGGTGCAGATCTTCGGCGGTTCGGGCTTCATGCGCGGCGTGAAGGTCGAGAGGATCTACCGCGAAGTGAAGGTCTACGCGATCGGCGGCGGCGCCGAGGAGATCATGAAGGAGCTCGCCTCCCGGCAGCTCGGATTTTGATCGAAGGTTGCTGGCCCAACCCATTGGGCGTACTGGTACGCCGACTACATCTGAAGGGTCTTCATGGCGAAGCGGTCAAGCAAACGGCGCAAGGTCGCGTTCCAGGGCGAACCGGGCGCGAACTCGGACCTTGCCTGCCGGGAGGCCTACCCAGCCTACGAGCCGCTGCCGTGCCCGACCTTCGAGGACGCCTTCGCTGCGGTGCGCAGCGGACGCGCCACGCTCGCCATGATCCCGATCGACAATTCGGTGGCCGGCCGGGTCGCGGACATCCATCATCTGATGCCGCGATCGGGGCTGCATATCGTGGCCGAATGGTTCCTTCCGGTGCAGCATCAGCTGATGGCGCCGAAGGGCGCGACGCTGAAGACGATCCGGACCGCCGAGAGCCACGTGCACGCGCTGGGGCAGTGCCGCAACATCATCCGGACGCTCGGGATCAAGGCCGTCGTCGCCGCCGATACCGCGGGCGCAGCGCGCGAGGTGGCCGAGGCCGGCGACGTGACCCGCGCGGCGCTGGCGACGGCGCTGGCGGCGAAAATCTACGGCCTGCAAATCCTCAAGAAGGACGTCGCCGACGCGAAGCACAACACCACGCGCTTCATCGTGCTCGCCCGCAAGCCGAAATGGGCGAGCCGCAACGAACGGCGCGTGATCACCACGTTCGTGTTCGAGGTGCGCAACATCCCGGCCGCGCTCTACAAGGCGCTGGGCGGCTTCGCCACCAATGGCGTCAACATGACCAAGCTCGAAAGCTACATGGTGAACGGCAGCTTCGCCGCCACCCAGTTCTACGCCGACGTGCAGGGCCATCCGAAGGAACGCGGACTCGAGCTCGCGCTCGAGGAGCTGGAATTCGTCTCGCGGCCGAAGTCGCTGCGGATACTCGGCGTCTACCCCGCGCACGGTTTTCGCGAAACCTTCAAGTAGCAGGAAAGCCCAGCAAGCGCCTGCCGCGTGCCCGCGGCAGTAAGCGAGGACAGAGGCGATGAGCAACGGCGAGGGAACGGTCCGGCGGACGCTGCACCTGCGCTTTACCCTGCCGGGCGCGGACCCGGATCAGCTCGTGACGATGATGCGCGCGTCGGCGCCGTTCTATCAGCTGTTCGGCAATGCTCAGCTCAAGCTCTTGCGCAATGCCGACGATCCGACGAAGTTCATCCAGGTGATCGACTACGAGACGCCCGAGCATTTCGAGCTCAACCGCCAGTCGATCGCGAGCGATATGCGCCTGCAGACCTATCTGCAGGCCTGGCGCGCCATGCTCCCGGGCGCGCTGGAGATCGACGTTTATCAGGAAGTCTGAGGACGGAGGACAGACGACAGACGACAGTTTGTCACACTCAATATCCGTCCTCCGTCCTCCGTCCTCTGTCGTCCGTCCTCAGATTTTCTGATTATACTCCCCGACCTCCTTGTGGGTGCGCAGCACGGCATCGACCGCAGCGAACATCTCGCGCATGCGCACCTCTGAAACTGGGCTCTCGACCACGACGACGAGTTCGGGCTTGTTCGAGGAGGCGCGCACCAGGCCCCAGGTGCCGTCGTCGACGGTGACGCGCACGCCATTGACCGTCACCAGATCGCGGATCGGCTGGCCGGCGACCTTGCCGCCGTTCTTCTTCTCGTCCTCGAAGTGCTTCACCACCGCGTCGACCACGCGGTACTTCTCCTCGTCAGCGCAGTGCGGCGACATGGACGGTGACGACCAGGTTTTCGGCAGCGCGTTCTTGAGGTCGGCCATGCTCTTTCCCGGATTGCGGTCGAGCATGTCGCACACCGCCAGCGCGAAGATGAGGCCGTCGTCATAGCCGCGGCCGAACGGCTCGTTGAAGAAGAAATGGCCGGATTTCTCGAAGCCGGCGATGGCGCCGACCTCGTTGACCCGGCGCTTCATGTAGGAATGGCCGGTTTTCCAGTAGTCGGTCTTGGCGCCGTTCTTGATGAGCACCGGATCGGTCATGAACAGCCCGGTCGACTTCACGTCGGCGACGAACCGCGCGTTCTTGTGCTCCGCCGAGATATAGCGCGCCAGCATGACCCCGACCTTGTCGGCAAAGATCTCCTCGCCTTCGTTGTCGACGACGCCGCAGCGGTCGCCGTCGCCGTCGAAGCCGAGCGCGAGATCGGCGCCGTTCGCCAGCACCGCGTCGCGCATGGCGTGCAGCATCTTCATGTCTTCGGTGTTCGGATTGTATTTGGGGAAGGTGTGGTCGAGCTCGCAGTCGAGCGGCACCACCTCGCAGCCGACCTCTTGCAGGACCTCGGGCGCGAACGCGCCCGCGGTGCCGTTGCCACAGGCGCACACGACCTTGAGGCGGCGCTTGACCTTCGGCCGGTCGGTGAGATCGGCGATGTAGCGCGCGCGCATGTTCTCCACGAACTGGTAGCTGCCGCCATCCTTCATCCTGAAGCGGCCGTTGAGCACGATGTCCTTGAGGCGGCCAATCTCGTCCGGGCCGAAAGTGAGCGGGCGGTTGATGCCCATCTTCACGCCGGTCCAGCCGTTGTCGTTGTGCGAGGCGGTGACCATGGCGACGCCCGGCACATCGAGCGCGAACTGCGCGAAATAGGCCATCGGGGTCACGGCGAGGCCGATGTCGTGCACCTTGCAGCCTGACGCGATCAGGCCGTTGACGAGAGCCATCTTGATCGACGCCGAGTAGGAGCGGAAATCGTGGCCGGTCACCAGCTCGGGTTTGCGGCCGAGCTCGCCGATTAGCGTGCCGAGGCCAAGCCCGAGCGCCTCGACGCCCATCAGGTTGATCTCGCTGCCGAACAGCCAGCGCGCATCATATTCGCGAAAGCCGGTGGGCTTCACCATCGGTTCGGATTCGTAGGCATAGGTATTAGGCTTGAGCTGAGGTTTCGGCTTAGGGAACATGCAGGGTCTCGAATGCGGGTCGCATCCCAATATAGGCACCCATGGCGAATGGCGAATAGCGAATGGCGAATGAGTCTGCCTCCGCGCGCTACCCGCCAATCGCTATTCCCTATTGGCCCGCTTTGCCCGCCGAGTCGGCGCCGCGGCAAGCGGATTGTCGGGCCAGGGATGCTTCGGGTAGCGGCCGCGCATCTCCGCGCGCACGGCGGCGTAGCTGCCGCGCCAGAAGCCAGGCAGATCGCGCGTCATCTGCACCGGCCGGTGCGCCGGCGAGAGGAGTTCGATCAGCAGCGGGACTTTGCCGCCAGCAATCGCCGGGTGGCGGTCGACGCCGAACAACTCCTGGACGCGGACCGCTACCTTCGGCCCGCCGTCCGCATCGTAATTGATCGGAACCCGCGTGCCGGTCGGAGCCGCGAAATGGGTGGGCGCCTCGGCGTCAAGGCGGCGTTGCAGGGGATAGGGCAGGCGCGACTTGAGTGCGGCTTCAAGTTCGTCGGTGGGAAGCTCGGCCAGCGCGGTCTTGCCGTCAAAGAGCGCCGCAAGCCAGTCGACATCGGCGGCCAGCGCGGCATCCGACAAATCCGGCCACTCGGCGCCTTCGGCGCGGCGAAGAAAGGCGACCCGGTCGCGCCATTGCCGCAGGGCCTGGGTCCACGGCAGCCGGTCGACGCCGAGCCGCGCGACACCTTCGGCCAGGACGCGCGCGGCGGCCGCGTTCGCCGCTGCCGGCATCGGCTGCTCGGACAGCACAAGCGCGCCGAACCGGCGGTGGCGGCGCGCGCGCAGGCTCGCGGTCGCTTGATCGAAGGCGATCTCCTTGCGCGTGTCGATGCGTTCGGCGAAGCGCGCCTCGATCTCGGCAAGTGTGATCGGCGCGGCGAGCAGGATGCGGCCCGCGGTGGCGCTGCCGGCAAGCTCGGCCACGGCGAGAAATGGCGTGCGAGCCAACGGAGACGCAGGATCGACCTGCGCGCCGCGGCCGTTGGCCAAGAGGAACGCGCCGGCTCCGCCGCCGCGGTTTTTCGCAATCCGTTCGGGGTAGGCGAGGGCGAGAAGAGCGCCGGCAGATAGCTCCTGGCGCTCCCCTCCCCCTTGTGGGGAGGGGCTAGGGGTGGGGGTCGGGAGGTGGTTCGGCGACGAAGCCGAAAGCATGCGCGTCCGTCGACCTTCGCGCGTCGCCTCTCGACCCCCCACCCCACCCTGCCCCACAAGGGGGGAGGGATTGCGCTGCGTATGCGGAGACGACATCGTTTCGGCAGTCTCCGCCCAGCGTTGCGCCATAGCGCGCGCCTCATGCGCGCGGGGCATGCGGTCGCGGCGCAGGGCATCGAGGCGATGCGTCAAATCGGTGTCGTCCCCGCCGAGGCCGCGTTCGCCGATCAGGACGGCAATCTCGGCGGCAAGGAGTGCGGTGCCTTCGGCGGCAGCGTCGACCACCATGCGGGCGAGCCGCGGCGGAAGCGGCAGCCGGCGCAGTTTCCGCCCTTCCTCGGTGATGCGGCCGTCTGCGTCGATGGCGCCGAGTTCAACGAGCAGCGTCCTCGCCTCGGCAAGGGCCAGGTGCGGCGGCGGATCGAGGAAGGCAAGCTTTTCGGGCGCTGCACCCCATGCCGCGAGGTTGAGCGCAAAACCGGAAAGGTCGGCGGAGAGGATTTCGGGGCGGGAATAGGCTTCGAGCGCCGCGGTCTGCGGCTCGTCCCAGAGCCGGTAGGAGATGCCCGGCTCGGTGCGGCCGGCGCGGCCGCGGCGCTGGTCGGCCGCCGCGCGCGACACGCGCACGGTCTCAAGCCGCGTCACGCCGACATCGGGTTCGTAGCGCGGCACGCGGGCAAGCCCGCTGTCGATGACGATGCGCACGCCTTCGATGGTGATCGAGGTCTCGGCAATCGAGGTGGCGAGCACAACCTTGCGGCGGCCGCGTGCGGCGGGGGCGATGGCGCGGTCCTGCTCGTCGCCGGCGAGGGCGCCGTAGAGCGCAACGACATCGCATGTCGGCTCGAGCCGGCCTTCGAGCAGCGCCTGGGTGCGGCGGATCTCCGCCGCCCCGGGAAGGAACGCGAGCAGCGAGCCAGGCTCAGCGCGCGTTGCGCGGCCGATCGCGTCGGCGATCCGCGGCTCGATCGGCCGCGTATCGCGGCCGACATAGCGGGTCTCGACTGGAAAGGTGCGGCCTTCGGCGGCGATCACCGGGGCCTGGTCGAGGAGCGCGGCGACGCGGGCTCCGTCGATCGTCGCCGACATGACGAGGAGCCGCAGATCCTCGCGCAGGCCCTGCTGCACGTCGCGCGCCAGCGCCAGGCCGAGATCGGCATCGAGCGAGCGCTCGTGGAATTCGTCGAACAGGACGGCGGCAACCCCGTCGAGCATCGCCTCGTCGAGCACGAGCCGCGTGAACACGCCCTCGGTGACGATTTCGATCCGCGTGCGCCGCGACACCTTCGAGCCGAAGCGCACCCGCAAGCCGACCGTGTCGCCGACGCGCTCACCGAGCGTCTTCGCCATCCGCTCCGCCGCCGCACGCGCGGCCAGCCGGCGCGGCTCGAGGACGAGAATGCGGCGTCGCTCCGCCCATGGTTCGTCGGCGAGCACGAGCGGCACCCGTGTCGTCTTGCCGGCGCCGGGCGGCGCCACCAGCACGGCGGTATTGTTGGCGCGCAACGCCGCGGTCAGTTCCGGCAGTGCAACGTCGATGGGCAGCGGCGACAAAGTTTGCACGATATTCACAGTGATAATCCGCGTGAAATCCATATATTACCGGCCATCATGCCCTCCGCACAGAAAGCTCAGCCCGCCGCCGCGCCGGTGAAGAAAGGCGATCACGTCTTTCTCGTCGACGGCTCGTCCTACATCTTCCGCGCCTATCACGCATTACCGCCAATCAACCGCAAATCCGACGGGCTCCAGCTCAACGCCGTGTTCGGCTTCTGCAACATGCTGTGGAAGCTCCTGCGCGACCTCTCGCCGGACGAGCGGCCGACGCATCTCGCCGTGATCTTCGACAAGTCGGAGAAGACGTTCCGCACGGAGATGTATCCCGACTACAAGGCGCACCGGCCCGATCCGCCGGACGACCTGCGGCCGCAGTTCAAGTTCATCCGTGAGGCGGTGCAGGCTTTCGATCTGCCTTGCCTCGAGCAGGACGGTTTCGAAGCCGACGACTTGATCGCGACCTATGTGCGCCAGGCCTGCGAAGCGGGCGCCACCGCCACCATCGTCTCCTCGGACAAGGATCTGATGCAGCTCGTTACCGACGGTGTCGTCATGTTCGACACCATGAAGGACAAGAAGATCGGACCCGCCGAAGTGATGGAGAAATTCGGCGTGCCGCCGGAAAAGGTCATCGAGGTGCAGTCGCTGATCGGCGATTCGACCGACAACGTGCCCGGGGTGCCGGGCATCGGCGTTAAGACCGCGGCGCAGCTCATCGGCGAATACGGCGACCTGGAGACGCTGCTAGCGCGCGTTGCCGAGATCAAGCAGGAGAAGCGCCGGCAGGCGCTGATCGAGAACGCGGAAAACGCGCGCCTGTCGAAGAAGCTCGTCACCCTCGACGATCACGTGGTGCTCGACGTGCCGATCGGCGATCTCGCCGTGCATGAGCCCGACTACAAGCGGCTCGTCGCCTTCCTCAAGGCGATGGAGTTCCACGGGTTGACGCGGCGCGTCGCCGAGTTTTCCGGCGTCGATCCCGCCGAGATCGCGCCCGAGCCGCGGCTGGCGGGAGGTCCCGCGCCGATACCCGCGCCCGCCTCGCGCGAGGATGGCGAAAGCGGCAGGGCCACGCGCGGTCAGGGCACAGGCGCGGCGCCGCAGCTTCCGTTCGACCGGCCGCCGGCGCCGGCCGATCGCTCCGGCCGCGCGAAAGGCAAGGAACCCGAAAGTCCGCTGACGCCGCAGGCGCTCGCGGCTGCGCGCCTTGCGGCGGCGCGCGGCGAAAAATTCGACCGCACGCGATACGAGACCGTGCGCAGCCTCGACCGGCTCCAAGCCTGGATCGAGCGCGCACGCGAGAACGGCTTTGTCGCCATCGACACGCAGACCGCGAGTCTCGATCCGATGCAGGCCGAGCTGTGCGGTTTCGCGCTCGCGGTCGGGCCGAATGAGGCGTGCTACGTGCCGCTCGGTCATCGCCAAGGCGGGGAGGGCGGCAACGGCACGCTGTTCCGCGGCGACGTCGTGCCCGATCAGATTCCCGAAGGCGACGCGCTCGAGGCGCTCAAGCCGCTGCTCACGGACCCGGGCGTGCTCAAGATCGGCGAGGATTTCAAGTTCGACTGGCAGGTCTTCGCGCGCCGCGGCATCGAGATCGCTCCTTACGACGACACCCAGCTGATGTCCTACGTGGTCGACGCCGGCCGCGCCGATCACGGGCTGGGCGGGCTCGCCCAGACCTATTTTGATCACGCCGCAATCGATCTCAACGAGCTGATCAAGGCCGGCAAGACCCGGATCACCTTCGATTGCGTCGCCGTCGACCGCGCCACCGACTACGCCGCCGAGGCGGCCGACGTCGCGTTGCGGCTCTGGCGCGTGCTCAAGCCGCGGCTTGCCGCCGAGCGTGTGCTCAACGTTTACGAGACGCTGGAGCGGCCGCTCGTCTCTGTGCTCGCGCGCATGGAGCGGCGCGGCATCTCGATCGACCGCGATGTGCTGTCGCGGCTGTCCGGCGAATTCGCCCAAGAGGCCGCGGGCCTCGAAGCCGAGATCAAGGAGATCGCCGGCGAGGCCATCAACCCCGGCAGCCCGAAGCAGCTCGGCGACGTCCTGTTCGGCAAGCTCGGCCTGCCCGGTGGCACCAAGACCCGGACCGGCCAATGGTCGACCGGCGCGCGCGCACTCGAGGACCTTGCCGAGCAGGGCCACGTCCTGCCGCAGAAGATCCTCGACTGGCGGCAAGTCTCGAAGCTGAAATCGACCTACACCGACGCGCTGCCGGGCTTCGTCAATCCGTCGACGCACCGCGTCCATACCAGCTACGCGCTCGCCGCGACCACGACCGGACGGCTGTCGTCGTCCGATCCGAACCTGCAGAACATCCCGGTTCGCACCGAGGACGGCCGGAAAATCCGCCGCGCGTTCATCGCCTCGCCCGGCTTCAAGCTCGTGTCGGCGGACTATTCGCAGATCGAGCTGCGGCTCCTCGCCGAGATCGCCGGCATCGAGCCGTTGCAGAAGGCCTTCCGCGAAGGCCTCGACATTCACGCCATGACCGCCTCGGAAATGTTCGGCGTGCCGGTCAAGGATATGCCCGGCGAGATTCGCCGGCGCGCCAAGGCGATCAATTTCGGCATCGTCTACGGCATCTCCGCGTTCGGCCTCGCCAACCAATTGGGCATCGCCCGTGAGGAGGCCGGCGCCTACATCAGAAAGTATTTCGAGCGCTTCCCCGGCATCCGCGACTTCATCGATGAAGCGAAGAAAGCCGCCAAGAAGGACGGCTACGTGCTCACGATCTTCGGCCGCAAATGCCACTATCCGGAGATCAATGCATCGAACGCCTCGGTGCGCTCCTTCAACGAGCGCGCTGCGGTGAACGCGCGGCTGCAGGGCAGCGCCGCCGACATCATCCGCCGCGCCATGGTGCGCATGGAAGGCGCATTGGCGGCGAAGAAGCTATCGGCGCAGATGCTGCTGCAGGTACATGATGAGCTCGTGTTCGAGGTGCCGGAGGCGGAAGTCGAGAAGACGCTGCCGGTCATCAAGAAGGTGATGGAAGACGCGCCGCTTCCGGCGGTCTCGCTGTCGGTGCCGTTGCAGGTGGAAGCGCATGCGGCCGACAATTGGGACGCCGCGCATTAGGGCAAATTTCACCGCGATCGACGCCGCTGCTCTCACCCGCTCGTCCCCGTGAAAGCGGGGACCCAGCGGATTTATCGCCGTCTCGGCACGCTGCGTCTGGATTCGCGCTGGCGCGGGAGAAGAAGGGCGAACTACTACAAGTATTGTTCGATCGGGGCATCGCCGACCGTCACGTATACCAAAGCACCATCCTGAAGCCGGGTGATGAGCTGATTGTTGTCGACCGGATCGACGGTGATGCAGCCGTTGCTCCGCCCCAGCATGCCATTGTTCTTGGCGCGAAAGGCGGCGGTGGTGTACCAGTTCGGGTGCATGATCCATTTGAACGGCGGCGTCTGGTTGATGTACTTGTTGTAGGCGGTAACGCCCTCGAGCACGACCACGATCATGTTTCGATAGACCGTTCCGTCGTAGCGGTCGACGATCGTCTTGTAGTGATCCATCACTTCGGCATGAGTGGTCTTGAGGGGGCCCAGTGGCACCATGTCAAGGTCGGTCTGGAAGCCTTTGAATTTCGTGGCTTTTACATTGGGCCCGTTGTCCCTTCCATGGGCGGCGTAGTGGGCGGTGACCTTACCTGATTTGAAATCCAAAAGGTAGAATCGTTTGTTCGTCGACGGCTGTGAGATGTCGAAGACCGCGAGTGCGTCCTTCTTGGCAAAAATCGGCTGGCGCGAGATCGCAATGGCGCGCTGGACCGCGGCCATGGGAGCGCCGAGCGCCTGGGCCTGCTGCAAAAGCGAGTCGAGTTCGTTGGCCCATGCCGGGGCAGAAACAAGCGCAAGCAAGATCGCAGCCAAGTACCGCATGAGGTCCCCTCGCGGGCAGATGTTAATCAGGTGCCTTCAAACCCGCAAATCATGGCAGCGGTGCGGAATGGTTGAGCCTGCTGCGAAAGTGACGAGACCGGCCTGTGTTTCGGACACAGGCCTTGCAGCATGGCGGCATCTGGTTCGATCGCCTGCCTCGTCGGCGGCGCTGGCGAGCAACGTTGCCGCCAGCGACTCTCACGGCATCAGAAAGACCCCTTTGCCACTCGTCTGCTGGTCGAACACGCGATAGGCCGCATCCGCCTCCTCGAGCTTCCAGCGGTGCGTAAACAAATGATCGACCGCAAGCTCGCGATCCGCGACGAAGCGCGCGCACTCGGCTTGCACGGCGTTGGAGAACGTCCAGGAACCGATAACGGTAAGCTGCTTGCGCAGCATGTCCGGGCTCACGTCCAGAGTCAGGCCGCCGCCTTCGCCGACCAGACAGACGACGCCCCAGGGCCGTGTGCCGCGTACCGCAGTCAATCGTCCCTCGGGTGCACCGGACGTGTCGAGCGCCCTGTCGGCACCCGCACCGTGCGTCAACGCCTTGATGGCCGCGACCGGGTCGCTGGCCCTGGGATCGATCAGCGCGTCCGCGCCGAATTCCTTCGCGCGCGCGAGCCGCTCGGTGCTCACATCGAGCGCGACGACGCGAGCGCCCATGGCGGCTGCGAGCTGCGTTGCCGAGAGACCGACCGGACCTTGGCCGATGATGGCGATCATGTCGCCTTCGCTCAAGTTCATGCGTCGCAGGGCCTGATACGCAGTCCCGGTGCCGCAGGAGATCGCGGCGCCGGTGGCAAAGCTGAGCTCGGCGGGCAATGGCACCAGCGTGTGCGCAGGCACTTTCATGTACGGGGCGTGCGCACCATGCCCGGTGACGCCGTAGACGATGCTTCCATCAACGCACATCTGTGACCAGCCGGCCTGACAATGCAGGCAGGCGCCGCAGCCGGAATAGTGATGCACCATGACGCGCGCCCCGATGCGGGCCGCGGGCTCCTCGACGGCGGCTCCGATCGCGGCCACGACGCCGCACGGCTCATGTCCGGCGACAACCGGGCCGTCCGCCTTGCCGAGTCCGAGCGCGGAGGTCGCACCGGTGGCGCGATAGAACTTGAGATCGCTGCCGCACATGCCGGAAGCCTTGATTTCGACGATCACATCGTGCGGTCCGGGGGCTGGGTCTGGAAATTCGGCCAGCTCCAGCTTTCGTTCGCCGAGGAAAGTCACGCCGCGCATGGTTTCTCCCCACTGACTGGCATGCGGCCGGTCCCCATTTCACACCATACCGCCGCCTCATGTTCCTTCCCGCGGAAGCGCATGGCGCTTTGCCAGCATATCATCCTTCGCGCGACGCAGGCCTCAACCCATCGGAAGGCAGGCGGCGGTGCGAAGCGCGGCGACATCGGCCTCGACTCGTGCGGTATCACGGCGGATGATTTGAGGGTGGGGCCATACCGACGGTGAAGTTCGGATGTGCGGCTTCGGGCATGGTAGGCCTTGAAGCGGCAATCGCTTCCTCGGTGGCCCCGCAAGTTCGATAGGCGTTTCCGAGGGTGGGCAAGTAGACGGCAGGATAGTTCGGGCTCAGCGCCAAGCGCATACGAGTTTATGGTTCACGTGCCGCGATGTCCATCGCCGCACCGGTGAGCGGCTGCGGGTCGATCGCCCGGAAAGCGCTGTGCGGACTATCGCTCAACGCACATCGGTACGCCGCTGCGCCACGGGCCGGCGCGGCGCCTGCGGCTGCGCGACGAAGGGGAATCCAAACAGCCGCGCGAAGAAATTCCCGCCGCCAAAGATCTGGTCGGGCATGGCGAGCATCTGCCGGCGAACCGCGTTGTCTTTGCGCTCGACCGGTAAGTCGGCGACCTTGCGTTCGTCGCTCTTCATCACGGCCAGCAAAGCCTTGTCGCGGCCGTAGATGTCGGGGCGGAACTGCAGCTTCCCGTCGTCGTCGACAAACGCGGTCTGGTAGGTGAGGTGCACCGGGATGAAGGTCGGAAACTGGATGTCCATCTCGATGTTGCCGAACATCCGGCGGATGCGCTCCTGCGTATAGCCTTCGCCTGGGCGCACGAGTGCGAGCAGCACCTCGGCGTATTTCACCGGATCCTCGACCCGCATGCAGCCGTGGCTGCCGGCGCGCATCGGCCTTGAGAACAGGTATTTCTCATTGGAGTCGTGCTGATAGACGAAGAACTTGTTGGGGAAGTTGAAGCGCAGCCGGCCCAGCGCGTTGTTCTCGCCGGGCGGCTGCGAAATGTGGATGGTGCCGTCGCGGTTGTAGTCGACGTTGAGTCCCATCCGCGCCAGGATCGTCGGATCCTGCTGCAGCATCGGCAGATATTCGTTGTTGGCGATCGAGGGCGGCACGTTCCAGGTCGGATTGACCGTGATGTATTTCATCTCCGCGCTCATGATCGGCGTCGGCGTCGTCGGCTTGCCGTCGACGATCTTTGTCGTCCACACCAGTTTACCGTTGCTCATGACGCGCAGCATGAAGTCGGGGAGATTGACGATCACGTAGGTCTTGCCGAGATCATGAGGCATCCAGCGCCAGCGCTCCATGTTGGCGAGGACGATGTCCGTCGGCCGGTCGGGCTGCCGGCCGTTGAGCGCGTCGAGGGTCGCCGGCGTGAGCGTGCCGGTCGCCGCGAGCTGGTGTTGCTGCTGGAATTTCTTGACCGCCTCGGCCAGCGGCTTGTCGTAGGTCGTGCCGTCGTCGTCGGCGGCGACGCCGAGGCGCTCGCGCAGCTGCGGCAGGCGGTCGTCATGGGCGCCGACCTTGGGCACCGGCCCGCTCGCGATCGGAGCCTTGGTACTGTTTTCCTTTCCGGCACGCAGTTCGGCGAGTTTGGCCTTGAGCGCGAGATAGGCCGGGTCGTGCGGCTCGTAGGCAGCGAGCGTCTCAACCACGTCGCCGGCGCCGAGCATGGCGGCGAGAACGTCCGCCGGGTCCGGCGGTTTGAGATCATACAGGATGTCGCCGCTCACGCGCGTCCAATGGACCCGGCCCACCTGCGCGTGGTGGGCGTA
>Ga0210409_10003053_pt1 | contig 19233 bp, 18 predicted proteins | sample IncBWH17MmetaG_FD_161649 | JGI IMG/M metagenome (GOLD analysis project Ga0210409, IMG submission 161649) | Forest soil microbial communities from Barre Woods Harvard Forest LTER site, Petersham, Massachusetts, United States - Inc-BW-H-17-M | ecosystem: Environmental > Terrestrial > Soil >... | reverse complement strand
GGGCGTGATGAACTTGTTGCCCGGCCCCAGGCTGTCGCGGGCGGCGTTCTGGCTGCTGTTGTACAGCTCGCGCGTCAGGTCGCCGGCATCGTAGGCGTGCAGCACCGCCGGCGTTGCGTTCTGCACTGCCCACACGATGCCGCCGCTTGCGCCGTTGGCCGATACGCTGGGGGTGGTGCCGGGATAGCCGAACGAGGTGCTGCTCTGGCTGGAGGCGGTCGCCGGCAGTTTTGCCGAGCTCAGCGCGAAGCGCTGCAGCGGCGCGCCGACGGCCCCGTAATAGACGGCTCCGTTGTAATAGGCCGGCGACGAAAACACGCTGCCGCCGAGCGCGCTGCCGATCGTCTGGTAGGCATGGTTGGCGGCGGCGTCGAACTTGCCCATCGAGTCGCGATCGACCACATAGATGTTCGCGTCCTTGCCGGCGCCGACCGCCAGGTGGTGCACCATGCCGCTCGCGTCGGTCTGATCGGGCAGCACCATGGCTCCGCCGGAGCCCAGGTCGGAATCGCCGTTCGACTGGGCAACCGTATCGGACATGGCGAAATAGTCGGCCACCGAGAGCGAGCCGGCTGTGGCGATCTTGAGGAACCCGTTGCCGAAATCGCCGCTGGCGGGAAAGCCCGAGGCGGTCAGCGTCGTATCGAACGTGCCGTTGGCCGACAGCAGGTACAGCGACCCGCCGGCATCGGCGGCGGGGCCCGAGCCGGCGTTCCAGAAGGCGCCGCCCTCGCCGTTGGGTGTCACGTTCAGCACCGAGCGCCTCGCGAGCGTTGCCTCGTCGTACGACAGGATCCATCCGGTGTAGGGACGGGCGTCGCAGTGCGAGCCCCACGTGGTGACCAGCACGCCGCCCAGCACCAGCAGCGCGGAGCGCTCGTTGTAGTAAGCCGGATCGAACGTCACCACGCCCCCGGAGCTCCCGTCGCCGCTGCCGGGATAGGTCGCCTGCACCACGACGGGGGAGCCGGTCCGCTCGGCGCCGCTGGCCAGATCGAGCGCGTGCAGGCGCTGAACGTACTGACCCGATCCGTTCTTCGACGACGCTGTCACGAACACGGTGCCGCTCGGGCCGAGCGTTCGATCGATCGTCGGCGTGGCCGTGATGCCGATCTCCGGCGTCACCTGGCCGCAACCGCGGTCATCGCTGCTCGTTTCCCCGGCGCCCAGCATCGACTTCTGCCACAGAACGCCTCCGGTGTGCGCGTCGAACGCGTACACCGTGTCGTGCTCGGTCGCGGCCAGTACGAGGTCGTGCACGCTGCCGCCCGCCAGCGTCACCGAGCCCGCAACCAGCGGCTGCGCGTCGACCCGGCCGTCCACCGCCCACATCGCTTTGAGTCCGAAATGGGCCGTGTTGACGGTGGTGGGCGTCAGCGTCGTTTCGGCCAGCATCTGTCCGGTGCGGGCCGCATCGTTGTGCCAGGTCAGCACGTCGATGGCGGTGGCGGTGACGGGGGTGCCGCCCGAGCCCTGGCCCGGGCCGGTCGGGCCGCTTCCCGCAGCCCCGCTGGCAGGTCCCGATGAGCCGTCGCCGTTGCAGGCGCACAGGATGCAGGCGACCACCGCGTACAGCGCTCGCCGCAATGCCGTTCGCCTGCTGATGGGCCTGGTGCGCACGTTGCTGTCCGTTGGGTGCGCGCGCAGCATCGCACACGGCCTGGGCCGGCGTCATACTTCGAATTGGCTCGACCAATCGGGGGAGGTCAGATGGCCGTTTTGATCGTCGGTTTGATCCTGTTCCTGGGGCTGCATTCCGTGCGCGTGGTGGCCGAGCCGTGGCGCGCGCGCCAGCAGGCCGCGCTGGGCGAGGCGCGCTGGAAGATGTTGTACTCGGTTGTCTCGATCGGCTCGCTCGCGCTGGTGATCTGGGGTTTCTCGCTGGCGCGCGTGGCCACGCCGGTGCTGTGGGTGCCGCCCCGGGCGCTGCACTGGGTGACCGCGCTGCTGGTGCTGGTTGCGTTCGTGCTGCTGGTGGCCGGCTACGTTCCGGGAACGCGGATCCAGGCGGCCGTTGGCCACCCGGTGACGCTGAGCGCGAAGACCTGGTCCTTCGGGCACTTGCTGTCGGCCGGCACGCTGGCCGACGTGGTGCTGTTCGGATCGTTCCTGGTCTGGTCGGTGGTGGTGTTCGTGTCAGCGCGCCGCCGCGATCGGGCCTCCTTCGCCGCGGCTTCCGCCGCGACTACGGAGGCCAAGCCGCGGCCGCAGGGCAGCCTGGCGCGCGATGCGGTGGCGGTCGTGATCGGCGCAGCCGCCTGGTTCGTGTTCCGGGCCCGTTTGCACGAATGGCTGATCGGCGTGCGGCCGTTCGATTGATGGTTGGCCTCGGCTGCCGGGTGCGGGGCGCCGAAGGGCGCCCTTGCCTTTCTGCAGGCTACGCGATCGTCCGGACGACTCCGCCTTCCACCCGCAGCGCGGCGCCGTTGGTCGCGGAGGCTTGCGGCGAGCAGGTGTACACGACCATGTTGGCCACCTCTTCGACGCTCGCGAGGCGCTGCAGCAGTGAGGTGGGCCGCTGCTCCTTGATGAACTGGGAGGCGAGCGCCTCGGGCGAGGTTCCGCTCTGCTTGGCCATCGCCTGCAGGAAGTCCTCCACGCCATCGGAGCGGGTCGGCCCGGGCAGCACGCTGTTGACGGTGACCGCGGTGCCGGCGGTCAGCTCGGCCAGCCCGCGCGACACGGCGAGCTGCGCGGTCTTGGTGAACCCGTAATGGATCATCTCCTTGGGGATGTTCAAGCCCGATTCGGAGGAGATGAAAACGATCCGACCCCAGTTGCGCTTCAGCATGCCCGGCATGTAGGCGCGCGACAGCCTGACCCCTGACATCACGTTGGTTTCGAAAAAGCGCGTCCAGTCCTGGTCGGGAATCTCGAAGAAGTTCTTCGGCTCGAAAATGCCGGCGTTGTTCACCAGGATGTCGACATCGGGCACTGCCCGCACCAGCGCCGAGCAGCCTTGCGCGGTGGCCACGTCCGCCGCCACGGCCTGAAGAGTCGCCCCCGGCAGCTGGGCGCGCAGCGCCTGCAGCGTGGCCTGGACCGTCGCCTCGCGCCGTCCGTTGATGACCACGCGCGCGCCGGCCGCCGCCAGCCCGTGCGCGATGGCGCGTCCGATGCCGGCGCTGGAGCCGGTGACCAGCGCGGTTTTTCCGGTCAGTTCGATTTTCACGGTAGTTCTCCCGGTAGTTCTCCGAGTGGCGCTGAATTTTCGCGGGCGCAGCGATGGAGGCTGCACATCTTAGCCCGTTGGCTCGGACCGACGGACCGATAGAATGTTCCGCATGCCACAAAGCTTTGTCCATTTGCGCCTGCACTCCGAGTTCTCGGTGGTCGACGGCGTGGTGCGGATCGACGAGGCGGTGGCAACGGCAGCAGACGATCGGCAGGGCGCGCTGGCGCTGACCGATCTGGGCAACCTCTTCGGCGCGGTGCGCTTCTACGCGGCGGCGCGCCACCGGGGCGTGAAGCCCATCATCGGCTGCGACGTGTGGGTCACGCACGAGGCCGACCGCGACAGCCCGTTTCGGCTGCTGCTGCTGGTGCAGGACCGCGCGGGCTACCGCAACCTGTGCGAGCTGCTGTCGCGCGCGTGGCTGCAGAACCGGCACCGCGACCGCGGCGAAGTGCGGCTGGCATGGCTGGGCGACGGCGGCTGCGCGGGGCTGATCGCGCTGTCGGGCGGAGCGCAGGGCGAGGTCGGCACGCTGCTCGCCACGGGGCAGGCGCCGGCGGCGCGCGCGGCCGCGGAGCGGCTGGCCGCTCTTTTCCCCGGGCGCTTCTATCTGGAGCTGCAGCGCGCCGGTCGCGACGGCGACGAGGGCTACTGCCGGGCCGCGCTTGCGCTCGCGGGCGAGCTCACCCTTCCCGTGGTGGCGACCCACCCGGTGCAGTTCATCGCGGCGACGGACTTTCGCGCCCATGAGGCCAGGGTCTGCATCGCCGAGGGCTACACGCTGGCCGATACGCGCCGCCCACGGCGCTTCTCGCACCAGCAGTACTTCAAGTCGCAGGCCGAGATGGCGCAGCTCTTTGCGGACGTGCCCTCGGCGCTGGCCAATTCGATCGAGATCGCCAAGCGCTGCAACCTGACGCTGGAGCTGGGGCGGGCGCGGCTGCCGGAGTTTCCGACGCCGGAGGGCGTCTCGCTGGACCGCTACTGCCGCGAGCTGTCGCTGGAGGGGCTGCAGCGCCGTCTGGATCGGCTGTTTCCCGATGCGGCCGAGCGCGAGCGGCGCCGGCCCACCTACGTGGCCCGGCTGGAGCAGGAGGTGGCCACGATCGCGGGGATGGGCTTTTCAGGCTACTTCCTGATCGTGGCCGACTTCATCAACTGGGCCAAGGACAACGGCATTCCGGTCGGCCCGGGGCGCGGCTCCGGAGCCGGCTCGCTGGTGGCCTACGCGCTGGGCATCACGGACCTCGATCCGCTGCGCTACGACCTGCTGTTCGAGCGGTTCCTGAATCCGGAGCGGGTGTCGATGCCGGACTTCGACATCGACTTCTGCCAGGACGGGCGCGATCGGGTCATCGACTACGTGAAGAACAAGTACGGCGCGCAGGCGGTGGCGCAGATCGCCACCTTCGGCACGCTGGGTGCCAAGGCGGTGGTGCGCGACGTGGGCCGCGTGCTGGACCTGCCGTACTCCAAGTGCGATCAGCTCTCCAAGCTGATCCCGCACAATCCGACCGACCCGTGGACGCTGGACCGCGCGCTGCGCGACGAGCCGGCCTTTGCCGAGGCGGTCAGCGCCGACGAGGAGGCGGGCGAGATCATCGAGCTCGCGCGCCAGCTCGAAGGCCTGATCCGCAACGTCGGCATGCACGCGGGTGGGGTGCTGATCGCGCCCGGTCGCCTGACCGATTACTGTCCGCTGTACTGCGCCCAGGGCACCGAGTCGGCCGTGAGCCAGTTCGACAAGGACGACGTCGAGGCGATCGGCCTGGTCAAGTTCGATTTTCTGGGCCTGACCACGCTGACGATCCTGGACCTGGCGCTGCGCTACGTGCGCTCGCTGCAGCCGGACTGCACGCTGGTGCTGGATTCGATTCCGCTCGACGATGCCGCCACGTTCGAGGTATTCCGGCGCGCCAACACGACCGCCGTGTTCCAGTTCGAGTCGCGCGGGATGCGCGATCTGCTCAAGCGCGCCCGCCCGGACCGGTTCGACGACCTGATCGCGCTGGTGGCGCTGTACCGCCCCGGCCCGATGGAGCTGATCCCGGAGTTCTGCGAGCGCAAGCACGGCAAGCGGCCGCAGTACCTGGATCCGAGAATGGAGCCGATCCTGGGTCCGACCTACGGCATCATGGTCTACCAGGAGCAGGTGATGCAGATCGCGCAGGTGATCGGGGGCTACTCGCTGGGCTCGGCCGACCTGCTGCGGCGTGCGATGGGCAAGAAAAAGCCGGAGGAGATGGCCAAGCAGCGCTCCAGTTTCATCGACGGGGCGCGCGCCAACCAGGTCCGCGACAACGTGGCCGCGGAAATGTTCGACCTGATGGAGAAGTTCGCCGGCTACGGGTTCAACAAGTCGCACGCGGCTGCCTACGCGCTGGTGGCGTACCAGACGGCCTACTTCAAGGCGCACTACCCGGCCGCCTTCGCCGCGGCCAACCTGTCGGCCGTGCTGGACGACACCGACAAGGTGCAGGACCTGATCCTGGACGCCCGCGCCAACGGATTGAAGGTGCTGCCGCCCGACATCGCCGCCGGGCGGTGGCGCTTCGAGCCGGTCGATGCCGGCACGATCCGTTATGGGCTGGGGGCGATCAAGGGGACCGGCGCGGCCGCGGTCGAACACCTGGTTGCCGAGCGGGCCTCGGGCGGTCCGTTCAAGGGTCTGCTCGACCTGTGCCTGCGGGTGGACCGGCGCGTCGTGAACCGCCGCGCGCTGGAATCGCTGGTGCGGGCCGGCTGCTTCGATGCGCTCGAGGCGAACCGGGCCGGGCTGCTCGCTTCGGTGGGCCGCGCGATCGAGATGGCCGAGCGCGCGGCCGCCAGCGCCGGGCAGGCGAGCCTGTTCGGCTCCGAGCGCGCCGACGCAGTTGACCTCGAAATGGTTGCGGCCGCGCCGTGGACCGAGCGCGAGCGCCTCGCGCAGGAGAAGCTGGCGCTGGGTTTCTACTTCAGCGGGCACCTTTTTACCGAATTCGAGCAGGAGGCGCGCCGCATCGCGCCGACCCGGCTGGCGGATCTGAAGCAGTCGCGCGACAGCCTGCGCGTGTGCGGCATCGTGGTGTCGGTGCGGCAGCAGAACACCCGGCGCGGGCGCATGTGCGCGGTGATGATCGACGACGGCAGCGCGCAGCTGGAGGTGGCGGTTTTCTCGGAGCTGTACGAGCGCCGGCGCGCGCTGCTCAAGGAGGACGCGCTGCTGTTCGTGACCGGGCGGGCCCGCTTTGACGAGTTCTCGCAGCGGCTGGCGGTGACCGCCGACGAGCTGATGGATCTGGCGCAGGCGCGCTGCGGCGCGCGGGCCGCGCTGCGCATCGAGATCCGCGGCGGCCAGGATGCGGCCGGGCTGAAGGATGTGCTGGCGGCTTACCGGGCCAATGGCGGGGCCGGCAACGGCACCCACGGCGGCGGCACCGAGGCGGCCGACCGCGCGGCCGAGGCCCGGCACGAGGCGGTGGCGGCCGGCTGCCGCGTGGTGGTGGCGTACTCCAACGGGGCCGCGCGCGTCGAGATTCCTCTGCCCGACAGCTGGCGCGTGCGCGGCGAGGACCGGCTGATCGACGACCTGCGGGCGCAGTCGACCGTCTGCTCGGCCGAGTTCGCCTACGCGTAAGGCCGGTCGGATCCGCGTGGCCCACCCGTCACATCCGGTCGCAAGACGACGGGCCCTACGGACGATCGCAGCTTTCGAGGCCGTCAAGGGCGTCACTGCCCTGGCCGCCAGCCTGGGGCTGCTCAGCCTCGTGCATCGCGACGACCTGCACCAGCTGCTGACCGACCTGATCGGGCGCTTCGGCTTGAATCCCGGCGAACGCTATCCGGCGGCGATCCTGCATTACGCCGATGTGCTGGCCAACACGAACCTGCGCTCGCTGGTGCTGCTGGCCAGCGGCTACGTGGTGCTGCGCTTCTGCGAGGCCTACGGGTTGTGGTACCAGCGCACCTGGGGTCAATGGCTGGGGGCGCTGTCCGGGGCCCTGTACGTCCCGTTCGAGGTCCGGCATCTGATCGAGAAGCCGACCATCGCTGCCGTCGTGGTGCTGGTCAGCAATGTGCTGGTGGTCGGATACCTGGCGTTCCTGGTGTGGCGCGACCGCCATCCACGTCGATAGCCCGCCGCAGCTGCTCGATGAGCGGCCGCCAGGCCGACTCGGGCGCGTGCGCCGCGCCTTCCTGCCGGGCCCGCTGCGAGAACTCGCCATAGCGCAGCAGGACCGCCTGGCAGGCCGCCAGCAGCGCCTGCGGGCTGGGCTCGTCCACCACCCGGCCGGCGCCGCTCGCCTGCACGGTGGCGGCCATCGTGGTGCCGGCGACGGTGACGATCGGGGCGCCGTTGCGCAGCGCATCGAACGTGACCGCGCTCATCTTGTCGGCGTAGTCGCCTCGGCCGTACGGCTGCAGGCAGATCGCGCCGGCGAACAGCTGCTGGTACTGCCGGGCGTCCATCGTGTCGGTCAGCACGGTCAGGTGCGGGTAGCGGCAGCGCCGCAGCCGCGCCAGGTCCGACTGCGTGCGCTCGTCGAAGCGGCCGTAGTGATCGCCCGAGGCCTGCACCACGATCGGCAGGCTCGAGCCGGTCGCGGCCAGGTGCTCGACCAGGTCCACCACGTGCGAGAAGCCCTTGTCCGCCCGCGCCGCCCCGGCCGCCAGCAGGGCGCGGAAGGCCGCCGCCGGCGGCGCCGGCTCCGTGCTCAGCACGGGCTCGATCTGCGCCACGTGGGCGAAGCCGGCGCTGCGCAGCGCCTGCACGATCGCCGGCGAGGTGCCGAACAGGGCCAGGTCCGGCTGGCGTCGGGCCAGGCGCGCGAGCGCCTGGGTACGCCGCGCCGAGGCGCGCCATTTGTGAAAGTACAGAAACGCGCGCAGCGCGGCCACGCGCCCGGGCGCGGCCAGCTCCAGCGCGCGCAGATCGAACCAGGTCGCGGTCGGCACCAGGATCGGCGCGCCTGCGCGCAGCAGGCGCCGGTACAGCCACAGCGCCTGGAGCTTGCGCCAGCGCCGGGCGAAGAACCGCCGCAGCGGCACTCCCTGCTGCTCGATCGCGGGCAATTGCGCGTGCCGGTCGATCCAGAGCCGGTACGGCAGCGTCGGGGCGGCGGCGCGCAGGCTGGCGAACAGCGCCGCGCAATGGCCTGCCTCGCTCGCCATGGTCGGCTCGACGACTTCGATGGTGGTCGGCGGCAAAGCGCTCGGGCCCTTCGGATAAAATTGTCAGATGAGCAGTGAAACCGCCCGGGCGCGCCCGCGGGGCGATCGCGTCAACGACCTGGTCGACGCCGTCCTGGTGGTGTCAGTTCGCACCTTCACCGACCGCATCGAGCACATGCGCGCGGAACTGGCGCGCTTCGGCATCGACTTCGAATGGGTGTTCGATTTCGACCCGCCACAGATCACCCCCGAACTGATCGAGCGAACGTTCGCACCGAGCGATCTGCGGCTGCCGCATCAGTCGGCCGTGCTCAAGCATATCGCGACCTGGCGCATCTGCGTCGAGCGCGGCTATCGGCGCGTGCTGGTGTTCGAGGACGACGTCGTGCTGGCGCGCCGCTTCAACGAGGTGCTGGCCCAGGCCATCGACGAGCTGGACCGCAGCGGCACGTCGTGCCTGCTGTATCTGGGCTGCGGGCACAACCGCTACGTGCAGGGCGCCGCGCACTCCCCGACCATGCTGGTGGCGGGAGGTCCGCTGCCGGCGGCCGAAGCCCTGGTGCTGGATCGGGCATCGTGTCTGCGGCGGCTGCAGTGGCTGGAACGCAACCGGGTCACGCGCCCGCCCGACTGGCTGCTGCGCGAGATGGATGCCGAGCTGGGCATTCCGCACTTCTGGCTGCGTGAGCCGGTGGTCGAGCAGGGCAGCATGAACGGGCGCTTCCACAGCCTGCTGGACGAGAAGCGCCGCGGTCGCGGGCTGATCTATGCCTGGATCCGCTTCCGCTGGGACCGGCTGTGCCACCGCCTGTTCGGTGGCCGCACGATCCCGTTCGACGGCAAGTAGGCGGGGGCGCAACGGCACACGCCTGGCTTCGGACCTGGTCCGGCCCACGCCTGGACGCGGCGGTGCGCGTCGCGCTGATCGCGGCCACGATCGGGTCGTTCACCTCGCCGCCGTTGGCCAACGTCGCGATCGCGCTGGCGCTGGTGCTGGCGCTGGCATCGGCCCCGATGCGAGCCCGCCTGGTCGCAGTGGCCAACCAGCCGCTCGCGCGGGCGGCGCTGATCTTCTTGGCGGTGATGACGCTGGCCATGTGCTGGGCCCAGGTGCCCTGGCGCGCGCGCTTCGATGCCTGGTGGAACTGGCGCACGATGCTGTGGATCGTGCTGGCCGCGGCCGCATTCGGGGATGTGCGCTGGAAGGAGCGCTTCTGCCTGTCCCTGGTCGCGGCGGCCAGCCTCGGAGCGATCGTCTCGTTCGGCCTGTGGAGCGCGCATCTGTCGGTCGAGCGGGACTTTGTCGGCACCGTGTTCGGCAATCACGTGTTGCAGGGCATGACGATGACGGTGGCCGTGCTGATGGCGGTCGTGCTGGCGTCGCAGCCCGCGCGTGCGGTGCGGACGCGCTGGCTGCTGGCCGCTTGCGCGTTGGTGTGCCTGGCCAACCTGGCGCTGGTTGCGGCCGGGCGCAGCGGGCAGGTGGCGTTCGTGGTGGCCGCCGTCAGCGGCGCGGTGCTGATGCTGACGGGCCGGCGCCGCTGGCAGGTCGTTGCCGCGCTGCTGGTGCTGGCCGCCTCCCTGGCGGCGGCTTCGCCGATGCTGCAGCACCGCTTTGCGCTGGTGGCCCAGCAGGCGCCGTCCCTGGACTGCTCCTCACCGGTCGAGAATTCCACCGGACTGAGGCTGCTCTTGTGGCGCACGACGGTCGCGCTGATCAGCGCCCATCCCTGGTTCGGCTACGGCGTGGGCGGCTTTACGCCCGCCTACGATGGGGAGGTGCGAAACCAGATCGGCAGCCAGCCGCTGCAGAACTGGTGCGCCCATCCCGCCCATGATCCGCACAACCAGTACCTGCGCGTGATGGTGGAGGCGGGCGTGCCCGGACTGGTCGCCTTCCTGGGACTCCTGGCCGGCGCGCTGCGCCAGCCGGCGGCGCAGCCCTATCGCGGTTGCGCGCAGGCGCTGCTGGCGGCCTGGTGCGTCACCAGTCTTTTCAACTCGCACTTCCAGACCTTCGGCGAAGGCCACCTGATCGCGTTGATGCTGGGGGCGCTGCTCGCGCCCGACGGAACTCAACCGGCCAGGACCCCCAGCACGGCGAATCGCACCTCCTCGTAATCGGGCCAGCCGCGGCTGCCGCCGATCACCTGCGCGTTCGGACCCAGCGGACGGGTCTTGTCGGCCTGCGTCACCCCGAACACGCTGATCAGGCGGGCTCCGACCGCGGCGGCCAGATGGCCGGCTCCGCTGTCGTTGGCGACCACCAGGCGCGCCTGGGCCAGCAGCGCGGCGAACCCGGCCACGTCGGTCTCGTGCAGCAGCGTCGCGCGCGGCACGCTGGATGCGACCGCGTCGTGTTCGCCCGGACCGGGACAGGCCACCACCGTGTGTCCGCGCGCCACCAGCTCCTCGCACAGTCGCGCAAAACCGTCCCAGGCCTTGAGCTGCCCGTGGTGCAGTCCGGTGGCGACCGGGCACAGCATCACGTACGGCGGCCGGATCGCGGCCGATTCCAGCACCCAGCGCGCGTGCACGTAAGCGGCCGGCGCCAGGCGCAGCTCGATCCGGGTCGGAGCCGGCACCGGCCGGTCGATCACGCAGCGGGCCAGCCAGTGGTAGTACTCGACCGTGTGCATGTCGCTCGCCCAGCGGTCGGGCACCGGATAGGCGTGCGCGAGCAGCCAGCCACGCCGGTCCGTGTCGTAGCCGATCGGACGCAGCCGCGCCAGCCGCATTTCCAGCGCCGAGGAAAACGAGTTGGTCAGCAGCACCGCGGCGGTGGTGCGCGGCAGTGAGCGCGCCAGCCGGTACAGCTGGCGCACGCGCGCCAGCCGCCCGGGCGGCAAGGTCAGCATCTGCCACGGATAGCCGGCGAACAGGTCGCGCGCCCAGGCCTGTCCGACCAGCGTCAGCGCATGGCCCCGCGAAGCGAGCAGGTCCAGCGCCGGGCTGGCCATGCAGGCATCGCCCAGATGATTGGGCAGGCGCACGACGGTGTGGAGCATGGCGAGAGGCTGGGCGCCGGCGTCGATCGCATACACTACGCGAGCCCTGCAGCACGGACCCCGGGCCGGGATTGTATCGGTCGGGGATTGAATGCGGATCTGCGATGAAGCCGATAGACCAGCGATCGATCTTCACCGACCCGAACCTGCGCCGGATCATCCGGATGGTGCGGGCCCATCCGCGCCCGCTCGGCCTTGCGCTGGCAGCGATGGTGATCGCGGCGCTGACCGACCCGGCCATTGCCGCGCTCACCCGGGTCCTGCTGGACCGGGGCTTCTACGACCGCCAGCGCAGCGCGGGGCTGTGGGTGCCGCTCGCCTTCGTGGGCGTGTTCCTGGTGCGTGGGCTGGCGAGCTACGTGAGCAGCTACAAGATCAGCGGGGTGTCGCAGTCGGTGCTGGTGGAGCTGCGGCGCAAGATGTTCGAGCGGCTGCTGCACTGGCCGCAGACCACGATCGAGAACACGCCCTCGGGGATGGTGATCTCGAAGTTCATCAACGAAGCGAGCAACGCGCTGAACCTGGCCGCCGAGGTGATGACCACCGCGGTGCGCGACTCGCTGTCGGTGGTGGCGCTGCTGGGCGTGCTGCTGTACTACAACTGGCCGCTCACGCTGCTGACGGTGGCGTTCGCGCCGCTGGTCGGCGGGATCCTGCGCGTGTTCAGCGCGCAGCTGCGCAAGCTCAACGTCGAGAACCAGGCCATGCTGGGCGAGCTCACGCGCGCGGTGCAGGAAGCGCACGAGGGCAGCCGCGTGATCAAGGTGTACGACGGGGTCGGCTACGAAAGCGAGCGCTTCGAGTCGATCAACCATCGGCTGCGCCGCTTCGCCATGAAAATGCAGGTGGCCTGGTCGGCCGCCACGCCGGCCACGCAGCTGATCGCCGCGATCGGCCTGTCGGTCGTGATCGGACTGGCGTTGTGGCAGGCCCGCGCCGGGGGCCTGTCCGCCGGCGAATTCATCATGTTCCTGACCTCGGCGCTGCTGCTGCTGCAGCCGCTGCGCCACCTGGCCTCGCTGAACGGACCGGTGGCGCGCATGTCGGCCGCGGCCGAAAGCGTGTTCGAGATGATCGACTCGCCGCAGGAGGCCGACGAGGGCACCGGCGAGATCGAGCGGGCCCGAGGCGCGATCGAGTTCCGGCGCGTCGGCTTCCAGTATGCAGGCACCTCGATGGCCGCCCTGGACGAGATCGACCTGACGGTCGAACCGGGCGAGACGATCGCGCTGGTCGGTCCCTCCGGGGCCGGCAAGACGACGCTGATCAACCTGATCCCGCGCTTCATCCGGCCCAGCTCGGGGCACATCCTGATCGACGGCATCGAGATCGGGCAGCTGCGGCTGGCGAGCCTGCGGCGCCAGCTCGCGCTGGTGTCGCAGGACGTGGTGCTGTTCGACGACACGATCGCCGCCAACATCGCCTACGGCGCCTGCCGCGGCGCCACCCTGGCCCAGGTGCGCACCGCGGCCGAGGCGGCCTTCCTGCTGCCGCTGATCGAATCGCTGCCGCACGGGTTCGAGACCCGCATCGGCGAAAACGCGGTCAAGCTGTCCGGCGGGCAGCGCCAGCGGCTGTCGATCGCGCGTGCACTGCTGAAGGACGCGCCGGTGCTGCTGCTGGACGAGGCGACCTCGGCGCTGGATTCGGAGTCGGAGCGCTTCATCCAGATATCGCTGGAGCGATTGATGCGCGGCCGCACCACCTTCGTGGTGGCGCACCGGCTGTCGACCATCGAGCACGCCGACCGCATCGTCGTGCTCGAGGGCGGGCGCATCGCCCAGATCGGCCGTCACGCGGAACTGCTGGCGAGCGGTGGTCTGTACGCCAGCCTGTACCGGATCCAGTTCGCCAAGTCGGACCACGCGGTGGCGGCCTGAGCCGGGATCGATTCGCACCCGGATGATGCGACGCGCGCTGCTGTGCCTGGGGCTGGCCGCTGCCTGGCCGACCTGGGCCCGCACGCCGGGCGAGGTGCCCATCGGCGGGGTGCTGCCGGAGGCGAGGCTGCAGGGCCTGAACGGCCCGTCGCGCCGGCTGTCGGAATATCGCGGGCACCCGTTGCTGATCAACGTGTGGGCCAGCTGGTGCGGCCCGTGCGTTGCCGAAATGGCCTCGCTCGAGCGGCTCGCCTGGACCGAGGAGCGCGTGCCGTTCTCGCTGATCGGGATCTCAACCGATGACTACCCCGAGCAGGCCCTGGCCTTCCTGAACCGCTCCAACGCGACCATCCGGCACTACATCGATCAGGCCCAGAAAATGGAGAACCTGCTGGGTGCCGGGAAAATCCCGCTCACCGTGCTGGTCGACCCCGACGGGCGCGTGCTCGACAAGATCACCGGGGCGCGCGAGTGGGACTCGCCCGCCTCGCTGCAGCTGCTGGCGCGGACCTTCGGCGCCCGCAAGGCGGCCTACTCCACCAAAGAGCGCAGCCGCCCGATCGCCTGATCCCACTGGCGCGAGATGCGGTCCAGGTAACGGCGCACCTCGGCCAGCCGCCGCGTCTGAAGCTGCCAGATGCGTTCGCGGCCGGCGCGCCGGCTGCGCACCAGACCGGCGTCCGACAGCGCGTGCAGGTGCTTGGTGATCGCCTGGCGCGAGACCTGGGCGCCCTCGGTCAGGCGTGCGATCGACAGCGGGCCGCCTTCGCACAGCCGGGCCACGATCTGCAGGCGCGTGGCATCGCCCAGGGCGGCGAACACCGGCGCGGCGGCGGCAGCCCTGCGTGGGGTGGCGGTGCGCGCTGGCGGCAAGGTGGCGTTCCCGGGCGGTGCTACGGCGCGCGCGCCAGGTACTTCTCGATCAGCCGCGTCTGTGCGGCCCAGCCCTGATCGTTCGCGGTGAACGCCTGGGCGCGGCGCTCCAGCGGGATGCGGTCGAAACCCGATTCGGTGATCGTGAGCAGCGTGCCGCCCGCGGCCTCCTGCAGTTCGAACACGACCAGGGTGGAGGGCTCGTTCGTGTAATCGACGCCCGGTTCGACCGCGAACGGATGCCAGCGAAACGACAGCAGCCGCATCGGCTCGATGCGGTCGACCACGATCTCGAAGGTCTTGCCGGCGTAGGGCTCCTGCGACCGGGCCACTTCGGCGTCGACCCGGGTCGGCGTGACGCGGCCGGTCAGGCGGGCGCCGGCGGCGAAGGCGCCGTCGAAGGCGACGCCGAACCAGGCGCCGAACTCGCCGGCGTCGCTGATCGCGCGCCACACGCGCTCGCGCGGGGCCTGCAGCACGACTTTCTTTTCGATGCGATCGGTGGGTCCGCTCATGGGCAACCTCCAGGTTGCGCATACGCTAGCACCGCCTCGTAAGAAGCGCAACCCGATGGTTGCGCGACGGGATCGCCCGGACGGCCTGAGCCCGAACGTTGCGCATCGTGACACCGCACGGTCACGGCTGTAACGGGGGTTTCGGCGGATCGGTCACTGCTGTAACGGGGGTTTCGGCGGATCGGCCGAACTCGCGCGCCGGCCCGCTGCCCAAAGCCATGTACGCACTACTTCGCTTTTGCACATACAGGAGGTCACCATGTCCAGCTCCAAACAACTCGCCGTTCTGGCGCTCGCCGCCATCGTGTCCGGGGGTGCATACGCACAGTTTGATGGCGAAAGCCGGACGGACGCGCAGATCAGCGCCGAGGTCCAGAAACAGATCGATGAGCGTCCTGAGCTGAAGTCCGAGAACATTTCGGTCCGCAGCGCCCATGGAGTCGTGTACCTGCAGGGCCTGGTCGACACGCGAGTCGATCAGGACGAGGCCGCAGCGATCGCCGCCTCCGTTCCGGGCGTCGCCAGGGTCTACAACGGGCTCGCGGTGTCCGGAAACGGCTAGTCTTTTACGCAGCCTTCACCCCCGCCCCTTGCCCGCTGCACGGGCGAGGGGCGATCGAATGTCGCAATTGCTCTGCCCCTCCAAAGGGCAGGGCGGGTCGCCCCTCGCCCGCGCAGCGGGCAAGGGGAGGGTGAGGGCGCGTTGCTGCGTCAGACACACACCCGTGGCAACGTCGTAATGCTCCGGCCGGCAGGCGGGGGAAAGTCCCACTTGGTCGCGCGCGCGTGCGGGCGCATATTGCGCTTGAGACCTGTTACGCCCGCACGCAGGGGCCCGACGAACCGGTGGACACGACCCGCACCAATCTGCAGCAGCGCCCGGATCTTCCCCGCAAGCTGCGCCTGGACTGCGACCGCTATCGCCAGCACTCGGTGCGCGCCTGCGCGGGCGATGCCCATTGCGATCACGACTTCGAAGCCGCCCCGACCATGACCGAGGCCGACTTCGCCGTCTGGCACTGCACCCGCTGCGGGCGCGAATTCAAGTACGAAACCTGGAGGTCCGGCGCTTCGGCCGCGTCCGACCCATCGACGCGGCCGCTTTGAGGCCGCGCGCGCGCGAGCGGTTCACATCAGCACGATGTCGTACTGCTCCTGGTGGTAGGCGTTTTCGACCTGCATCGATATCGGCTTGCCGATGAAGTCCGACAGCATCGCGAGCGACTGGGATTCCTCTTCCAGGAACAGGTCGATCACGGGCTGAGCGCCCAGGATACGGAATTCGCGCGCGTCGCCGAACTGGCGCGCCTCGCGCAGGATCTCGCGCAGGATCTCGTAGCACACGGTGCGCGCGGTCTTCAGCACGCCGCGGCCGCTGCACACCGGGCAGGGCTCGCACAGCACGTGGGCGAGCGACTCGCGCGTGCGCTTGCGCGTCATCTCGACCAGCCCGAGCTGCGTGAACTGGCTCACCGTCATGCGGGTGCGGTCGTGCGCCAGCGCCTTTTTCAGCTCGGCCAGCACCAGCTCGCGATGGGCCGCATTGGCCATGTCGATGAAGTCCAGCACGATGATGCCGCCCAGGTTGCGCAGTCGCAGCTGGCGCGCGATCGACTGGGCAGCCTCCAGGTTGGTCTTGAAGATCGTGTCGTCGAAGTTGCGCGTGCCGACGAAGCCGCCCGTGTTGACGTCGATCGTCGTCATTGCCTCGGTCTGGTCGATGATCAAATAGCCGCCGCTTTTCAGGTCGACCCGCCGCGCCAGGGCCTTCTCGATTTCCTCGTCGATCTGGTTCAGCTCGAACAGGGGCCGTTCGCCGTCGTAGTGCGCCAGGCGCGCCAGCACGTTGGGCACGTACTGCGCCGCGAACGCCTGCAGCGCCACGAAGTTCTCGCGCGAATCGATCTGCACCGTCGCGGTGTCCTCATTGACCACGTCGCGCAGCACGCGCTGGCCGAGCGACAGCTCCTGGTACAGCTGCGTTTCCGGGGGGACCTTGCCGGCGGCTTCCTCGATCTGCTTCCAGCGCTTGCGCAGGTATTCGATGTCGGCCCGCAGGTCGTCCTCCTTGGCGTCCTCGGCGCTGGTGCGGATGATGTAGCCGCCGCTTTCCCCGGGGCCCAGCATGCGCGTGAGCATCTCGCGCAGGTGCGTGCGCTCGGCCTCGTCCTCGATGCGTTGCGAAACGCCGATGTGCGGATCCTGGGGCAGGTACACCAGCATGCGCCCGGCCAGGCTGATCTGGGTCGACAGGCGCCCCCCCTTGGTGCCGATCGGGTCCTTGATCACCTGGACCAGCGTCACATCGCCCTGGCGCAGCAGCCGCTCGATCGGCGGAGGCCGCTCCGAGGGCATCTGGCGCGCCTCCCAGATGTCGGCCACGTGAAGAAAGCCGGCCCGCTCCAGCCCGATGTCGATGAAGGCCGACTGCATCCCGGGCAGCACGCGCGCGACCCGGCCCAGGTAGACGTTGCCGAGCAGCCCGCGCGTGGCGGCCCGCTCGATGTGCAGCTCCTGCACGACGCCGCCCAGCAGAACCGCAACCCGGGTTTCCTGCGGCGTGATGTTGATCAGGATGTCTTCGGTCGACACCGGGCGGCGGCTACAGAATGCGAATGCCGGCCCGCATCAGGAGCAAGGCGGTCTCGGCCAGTGGCAGGCCGACCACGCCCGAGTAACTGCCTTCGAGCTTTGCCACGAAAATGGCGGCGCGCCCCTGGATCGCGTAGCCGCCGGCCTTGTCCAGGGGTTCGTTGCTGTCGCAGTAGCGCTGGATCTCCTCGTCGCTGATCGTGCGCAGCGTCACCCGCGACACCGACGTCGCCAGCATCGGCGTGACGTTCGGCCCGGGCGCGGCGGCCAGCGCGACCGAGGTTCGCACCTCGTGGGTGCGGCCCGACAGCTGATGCAGGAACTGCGCGGCCTGGGCGCCGTTTTCCGGTTTGCCGAGGATCTGGCCGTCCACCACGACCACGGTATCGGCCGCCAGCACCGGGTGAAACACCTGCGAGCGCGCGATCAGCACGCGCTGGCCGCACACCGCCTTTTCCAGCGCGACCCGCTCCACGTAGGCCTCGGCGCTTTCGGAGGGATGCTGGCTCTCGTCCACGTCGGCCGGCCTGCGCGGCTCAGCGCGCAGCAGCAGCGTCTCGAAACGCACGCCGATCTGATGCAGCAGTTCGCGGCGGCGTGGGCTGCGCGATGCGAGGTAGATGTCGGCCATGCGGATACGACGTCGACGGCGTGTCCTGGACGTTCGCGGGTTGCTCAAGCTCTATGGTAAGGGTGATTGGCGAGAACCGACCAGGCCCGGTACAGCTGCTCGACCAGCACCACCCGGGCCAGGGCGTGCGGCAGCGTCAGGCTGGACAGCCGCAGACGCAGCTGCGCGCGCGCTTTGAGCGGCTCGGACAGCCCTTCGGCACCCCCGATGAGGAACGACACGTGTTGCGATGCATCGCGCCAGCGGCCGATCTCGCGCGCCAGCTGCACGCTAGTCCAATCGGCGCCCCGTTCGTCCAGCGCAACAACGCGATCGCAGCCGGCCACGGCCGCCGCCAGGCGCGCCTGCTCGCCGCGCAGACTGTGCGCGACCGGCTGCTGGCCGCGCTCCGGGCGCACCTGTTTCAGCGCCACCTCGAAGTCGCGCGGGAACCGGGCCAGGTACTCCTGCACCGCCTGCTCGGCCCAGGCCGGCATCCGGGTGCCCACGGCCGCGATCGTGATCCTCACCGGCCCCCCGAAGGCCGATGTCCCGGGCTGGTCAGCCGGACCCGCACCGGCTTGCCGCCCCAGAGTTCCTCCAGCGAGTAGTAGGCGCGGATCGCCGGCTGCATGATGTGCACGATGACGTCACCCAGGTCGACCAGCACCCATTCGCCCGCCTCCTCGCCCTCGATGCTCAAAACGGTGGCGCCGGCCTTCTTGGCCTTTTCGGCCACGTGCGAGGCCAGTGAACGCGTCTGCCGATTCGACGTGGCCGTGACCAGGACCACCCGGTCGAACAGGTCCGACAGGTGGGTCGTGTTGTAGACGCGGATGTCCTGACCCTTGATGTCCTCGAGCGCTTCGATCACCAGGCGCTGCAGGCGGCTCAATTGCATGGGCTCAGCAATACAGCCGGTGTTGGCCGATGTAGTCGAGCACGCCCGGCGGCAGCAGCGCTGCCACCGCGGCACTGTCGCGCGAGGCGGGCTCGGCCAGCATTGCGCGGATCTGCGTGGAGGAGCAGTCGATCGGTTGCATCGCGATCGGCACCAGCACGCCGGCCGGCCGGCGGGCCGCCTGCGCCGCGCTGCTCAGGTGGTGCGCGCGCAGCGCCGCCAGCGCCGGCTTGAGCAACGCGCCGTGCCCCGTGCGGGCCGCCACGCCCAGGTGCGCCAGCTCGATCAGCTGCTCCCAGCGGTGCCAGGTGTCGAGCCGTTCGAACTGGTCGGCGCCGATCAGCAGCACCAGCGGGCGCTGCACGCCCACCTCGCCGCGCAGCTCGCGCAGCGTGTCCACCGTGAAGCTGGGTCCGGGCCGCGCGAGTTCACGGCGGTCCAGCGCGAAGCGCGGCTCGGCGCTGACCGCGAGCTCGATCATGCGGGCCCGGTCGACGCCGTCGGCGGCGGCCCCTTTCTGCCACGCCA
>Ga0210409_10003050_pt1 | contig 19257 bp, 17 predicted proteins | sample IncBWH17MmetaG_FD_161649 | JGI IMG/M metagenome (GOLD analysis project Ga0210409, IMG submission 161649) | Forest soil microbial communities from Barre Woods Harvard Forest LTER site, Petersham, Massachusetts, United States - Inc-BW-H-17-M | ecosystem: Environmental > Terrestrial > Soil >... | reverse complement strand
CCTCTCTTTGTTCGGGCATCAGTTTGAGCAAGCTTCGATTATCCGTCATGCCGGATAGACGGTCGAAACACGCTTACGTTATCACTGGGACACTATACTGGGACCGCAGTAAGTGCGCTGCAAGTATGCCAAGCCCAGAGTGACCTGACTTGTGCTGCGCTCGCAGTCGTGGAGCTTGAGCTAACGCTGCATCTCGCGCAGGCGCTAGCTTGAGCAGACCCTAGCCTAGTTTTACACCAAGACTCCGGTATACACGTGGCAATGGAAGCCCTAGTACGGTCTCGAAACAACCTGAAATCAAGGACAACTCACTCCTCAAATGCAGAAAACACTTCGCGCCAGTAGCCTTGTTCAGGTGTTTGCAACATCCAGCGATGACTGAGATCCTCACGGTTGCGGAGTTGCCAGTGATGCTGAAGATGAGCAAAGCGCAGGTTTACGAGATGACCCGCGAGCGCACTCGTAATGGCTCGATGCGGGACAATCCGGTACCTGTTTTGAGGATCAACGGCAATCTCAGGTTTCGGAAGGCTGATATCGAAGCTTGGCTGGAGAGCTTGGTAGCCCAGCAAACTAACGACCGAATCACGCTTTCCGGGCCGAACTATCCAGGCAGCTTGTTGGCTGCGAATTTAGGATCACTCTAATGCCCTCGTCGCTGGCTATCGCGCGATAGAACTTTCTGGGATTTTCAATCCGTAATCGAGAAACGCCTGCACTCATGGAGCGCTGGCCCTGAGTGGCGTAGAATCGGGTGCGGGCAGGACGAGCCGGCGCCCGCCGGAGGAAGGTAGATGTGCATCTCTCAGAGTGTCGGGCTAGACGCTCAGAATCAGAATGACGACGTCACCTTGATTCAAGCTTTATTGAACTTGAATCTTTCGCTGCTGCCGGGTGTGCCTTTCCTTACTGAGGATGGTGTGCTGGGCCCGCACTCGCAGGCGGTCATCCGGCAATTCCAGAATCTGGTGGCCACACCTGGAGCCGCTTCTGGGGTCATTGATCCCGGTAGCGTCACTGTCACCGCGCTGCGGGCGGCTGTTGACGGCCAGTTTGGCTCCAACCTGCTGCACATCCTGATGCCGCTGTCTTCCCAGGAGCAGGCGGATACCTTCGCCGCGCCGCTGACGGCTGCCATGGATGCCAATCAGATCAACACCCCGCTTCGTCAGGCCCATTTCCTCGCGCAGCTCGGTCATGAGAGCGGCAGTCTCCGTTTCACCGCTGAGCTGGCAAGCGGCGCAGCTTACGAGGGCCGCACTGATCTTGGCAACACCCAACCCGGCGATGGTCCGCGTTTCAAAGGACGTGGGCTGATCCAGATCACCGGCCGGACCAATTACACCAGCTATGGCAACGACAGAGGACAGGATTACATCACCGGCCTCAATCCCAATCTGCTGGCCACCGATCCCAACATCGCGGCCGATTGCTCGGGCTGGTTCTGGGCGACCCGCCACCTGAATGAACTGGCCGATAACGATAATTTGCTTACTATTACGAAGCGGATAAATGGTGGCACCAACGGCCTTGACGACCGCGCCCGCCGCCTGAAACTTGCCAAATGCTTGCTTATCCCCTAGCCGCCATCATCACGCTGCAAACCCTTGCCACCGTACCTCTCGCGGGACCGCAGTATGTCAAACGCTGCGATCCTTGCACGATCGTCCTTCACGACGGCAATCCGCCCGCTGATTTTCGTTTCGAATTGGAGACGGTTCCGGAGGGGCGTGTGGTGAAAGCCATCATCTTTGAGCGCGGCGGCCGCACCGTGCAGAAGCTCGACGTTCCCTCGATGACACCGCTCGCCCGAGATGAGACCTTCTTTTTTGGGGCACAGGAAATTAATTTTGATGGCTGGCTCGACCTGTTGCTTATGACCGAACGTGGATCCGCCAACGCTAAGCCTGAGTACTGGGCTGTACGATCCAAAAACTACGGCCGGAATCCGTGAGGTTGATCTGCACTCGTCGTTGGCTTCAGTGCTTCGTGAGCACATTGGCACTCGTACGTCGGGGTTTCTCTTTCAGAGCTCGAGAGGGACACCGCTTGCGCTCTCCAATGTCTTGCGAAGAAGCCTGCACAAAATCCTGCAGGAGATGGGTCGGGAGAAATCGGGTTCCCATGGGTTCAGACGCTACCGCATCACTCACTTGAGGAAACAGCGCGTGATGGAGGTCCTATTGCGAATTTGGGTGGGGCATTCCACGCACGGCATCACGGACAACTACACCGTGGAGTCGCTCAAGGCGGATGCGGAATTTCGCAGTGCGACGGCGGAGGAAGCTGGCCTAGGTTTCCACATGCTCGTGGTCACGGAATTGCCAGTTGCACCCAATGCACCCGAGATGCACCCAGCTGAAGTCTTTGCAACTGCTTGAAAAGATGGTCGGGGAGAGAGGATTTGAACCTCCGACCCCCTGGTCCCGAAAACGGGATTCGGGAGTCGTGCTGAATGTTTTCAATCTCTTGCAGTGGTGCTTCGACCGTCTCAGTCCTGCTCGATCACCGCAGTCTGGGGTGAATGTAAGTCCTCGAATGGCAGTCCCAGGCCAGGGGTTCATGTCGCGCAGTTCAGCCACCGACACCCGCAACGTAGGTTGCTTGCCGAGGCGCGCTGCCAAAAAACCCTGATTGCCGGAAGATTAGCCGACATGGTTTCGCCCTGATGCCTGGGTTGTTTTCGGGAAAGCGCCAGTTGGAATTGGTTCGTCCAAGAAATCGAAATTAAAATAGCGTATGGCATTTAGAGGCCTCTTTATCGGGATCGATGGCTATGCCTCGACCGACGTCAACTGGCTAAGTTGTGCCCGCCGCGACGCGACTGCGCTGGACGCTCTCTTCATGGACACTTTCGGCGGTGCCTAGAGATATCCGAGCGTCATGGCGGCTGGCTCAGTCCGCCTGCATGGTCGGTCTTGGCTGGGCTTTTATCCGGTGCGTGCGGCATATTCCTATTTGCTGCGGTTGCATCGGTTTGGCCTTCTTGAACGGAAAGGGAGACAGCGTGTCGCTTGGCTCGGTATTGCCTTAGTTCGTTTTGATGATCCCGCTCACTCCCGCGACGAAGAAGGTCGCCAGCAACCATCCCAATCCAATCAGGATCCAGCGGAACCAGCGCAGTGCTGAGGGAGACAACCACCGGTCAAGCGGCGAGGTCAGTCGATCCAGCCAGCCCAACACTTCGCTCCACATTTTGCTGTTACCGGCAACCAGGGGAGGGGGAGTCTGCACTATCGGCGCATTCGGGTCTGCGTGCCAGTGATCGTCTTGACCAAACTTCACCAAAGGCGTGCAATTCTCCAGCGAATAGATTAACGGATTGAATGGCTCGTAGTAGTCGGGGATATTGCCCTGGTGATCGTGGAACCAAGCATAAGCCTCTTTATCCGTTGGTGCCATCGCCTTCATCCGCTGTGCCCGCCAGTGTACTAGCCAACCCAGTGCTGTCAATCCCAACAAACACCGCACGGCCCTCGCTGGATATACTCCGTATCCGATGGTCGCATCGGAAAGGACATCTTCGCCAAATCGGAACCAGCGCAGCGGCCAGTAAAGCGACTGTCTCCTCAGCACCCTTGTGCGGGTTTCAAGCTCATGCTGGACGCATTTCGCACCATCGTCGTCTCCTAGCTCGCGCAACACCCTCGCCAACTGTCGATATGGCTGGGGCGCAAACTCAGGTTGGCGGTCGAGCCACTTCAGCCGCGCTTCAGCCTGAGTCGGACCACCCGAGATGCCGCCGTAAACAAAGCCGTCAAGCTCTAGACTTGCTGGCCAGCAAGTATCGTTATCCGAGATAGATCCAGCCGTAGCACTCGAAAGGTCAAGCTCCGTCGGGAGATGTTGTGGTTTCCAGCCATCAACATCCAAAGTAAGGCCGATGCGCGCAGAACTTAGGTTGACTATTCCGTTGACGGAAGAGTCTTGCCCGAGAAGGGCGTTCCCCTTGACCTCGATCCTTGCGGCGTTCAACGCGATCCCCTGCGAATGCTCGAAATCGCTCTTTTGGCAATCCAAGGTTCCGCCGACGGAGGACCCGACGAGATTTACCTCGCCTTTAGCGCTAAAACGATTTCTGAGAAAAACATTGCCTTTGATTTCGGCGCTGTCAGCGTTGACTGCTTTTCGGCCCGGGTTTGAGAATGTCCCACCGGCGCAATCGAGATTGCCTCCGATACGAATGCGCACAAGGTTCACCTCACCATCCGATTGCGCGTCACGAAAAAACACACTGCCCCGAATGTCAGCGCCATTTGCAATCAGTGCCGTCTTCTTTTTGTCCGGATTCTCAAAGCGGCCACCCTCACAACTCAAGTTGCCACCGATCTCAGCTTCGATGAGGCTTACCTCGCCCCGTGCCGAAAAACCGTCGTTGAGAAAAATGTGATGTCTGACTTGGATGCGGGCTGCGTCAACGCCCCTCGTTATGCTGCCAGCCAGATAAACCATCGGTATGTTCACGAATCGAAGATCACAATCCGCGACGATGTAGCAGCGGGTCAGACGAATCGGGAAGGGGATCGACGCATATGACAGATCCAGCTTGCCGGTGATCTTGGCGGCGAACGCCTGGATACCGCCGGGGAGGAGAATCTTCGCAGCTTGCGGGTCGATGCAAAGCCAACGGATCAGTTCGGCGCGCACTTCACGGTCCCTGTCCCAACTGTCGGCCCCCTTCGGATCATTAGCCAAGTGCTCCTCCCCAGAGCCGGGGCCGCAAGGCCCAACTTGGCATTCCGGAGCGACTCGCAGCATTCGACGTTCGGCTTTGCTCAGGGTGCCGCGAAACAGAGTTGGCATAATAGCCTCAAGCCGACTTTCTTGCGACGCGGACTCGAGAGCCATCTTGACCTCCATTTGAGTAAGAAACTTATATCATGGCGACACCCAGCCGGGGCATGGTTAGGGATTCCAATTGGGGCTGCATTGAGTGCCTTCGGATTTTTCGGCCTTAGATACAGGAAAGATGACGCCATCTCCGCGCGGGATCGGATGACGGACGACGGGCAACTCGGAAGTTGACTGTTGAAACTAGGCGTTTCTTACAATGCCGGATTCGGCATGGTTGCGTGCGAGGGTGCGTTCTGCATTCTCCACCCGCGCAGTCCTTGTCTCTCCAGGTCGGATTCGCAGAAAAACTTCAACAGCTGTTTATGAATAAGCCTTCGATACTAGCGGAGATCGTTGAGCCATTTTTCTTGGCATATGCATAGCTGGGCGCACACCTAAACCCCATCTCATCGTTCTCAGCGGCCCTCTTCCAAAGGAGGAGGCTGAGCGAGATCTGGCCGGTCAGCGAGGAAAGCGCTTGCGTCCCTTGCTGCGCGAGATGATCTCCTGCGAGGCACAGCCGGCATTTGATCCCAAGAGACTTAGAAGAGAGATAGTACCAGCGCTGTAACGCTGTCTACGCTTCGAAGTAGTCCTAACATAGAACGACTGGGGCGAAATCGAACCGGTACGTATTTCCCGGCTTTAACCCGATGTCAATGAATTTTGTTCGGATTTCGTAACAGGCACCTTTTCCATTTGACCTGACGCTCCGGTGCGTTCACAATGCCGCTGCTTGGGTTCTGTTTTTCCTAAACGTTTTCCCCGGCGTAGTCTCAGGTCGAACAGTGATTTAAACCGATCTGTTGATCGCAACAGGTCAGGGCCCCGAAAAAATCTCCAGGAGCTTGATTGGGCACGGCTGCCGCTTCCAGAGCGAAAGCGCGGCCCTGTTTCCTTCCAGCGGGTCAAGGGCGTCTGGCTTCCTCTCGCCCGGCGTGGACTACTCGGTCTCTTTGTTGTCGGTCGACTCTTGACTGGTCCTTTCCTCGCGCTTCGGCACAATCGGCGCGGGGCGGCGTGGATGGATTGTTTCTTTTCCTAGCGAGGGTGGTTCGTCGAGGTGGCGGAACCCGAACCTCGCGAGAAATGACCGGTCGTCCGGGTTGGCCCGCACCTTCCAAGTCCAGAATAGGCGGAAGCCAGCACGATGCCAGGCAAGGACGGTGTCGGGTTGAACGATGGCCAGCGCCGAGCGCCAGCCGTTCCATACCCCGGACAGCCAGAACCAGAGGATGCGGTCCCCGGGAGTCAACATGAGGTGTTTTCTCGTAGAACGCTGCAGCACGCCGATTTGGTGGCGTAGCGCCAGATTCTCCAGCTGGAGGGCATCGCGCGAACGGAAGACCGAGGACAAAGTGGCGAAAAGTGTCGTGAGAGAAAGGAGCATCGGAGAGAACTATGAAAGAAGTATACTTCCCGTCCGCTCAAACACTTCGAGGTTTTCCAGAGGCACAATCAACTCAACTCCTGCTCCATGCCAGCGCCCAGCGTCAGCTCAATCGTTGCACGTGGCGGAATCCGAGCGGCGCTTGGCGTGAAGTTCACGCGAAGTCAACTCGAACTCACCTCAACGTCAACGTTCAGGCACGCTCAGCTGGAACTCAACTCCACGCTCGCGCGCGCCGTCATGGACAAAACAAACGGACGCTGATCTGGAGTTGAGCTGCGATGAGATGAGTTGACCTGATGCAGAGCGGAGATGACCCAAGTTCAACATGATCATATTCAGATGGGGGGGGCGCTATTTGGAGGTCCCAGAGACACCCCCCTATTCTAGAGATTCTCGTGACATTTCGACTGGGAATGATGGAAGCAATGGAAGGTAGAGATCAGAATCGAGCAGCATCAGGTGATGGAACATCTCTTAATCAAAGTCAGAGGCCCGGGAGCTGAGTGTGAACGGCCGATTCGATGATGGGCGAGAGTCTTTAGTGTGAAAGGAGGAATTCGACCTCCCACGGTTTTAACTCGCCAGATCCTAAGTTGGATGAAGTAATCGGAAGATGATCTGCTATAGCCTTCCCTTCTAAGCTTGTACCCCGCGCGCCCCGTAATACGTTAGGGGCCGAATCTCTTGCATAACCATTTCATCTATGGGACTCTTATTGCCGCACCATCCCTCGTGCTTGTCCCTTGGGGGAGGAAGGTTCTATGGCAGCGTCTGTCCATGCGTGGGTTGCTACCGTTCTTGGCCTTCTGATTTTGATCTTTCTGGGAATCATCCTGATCAATCTGATCGGGGAACTGCTTAGCCTTATCGGCGATAAGGGGGAATTCCCGGCATTTGAGTCCACCTGGGGAGGATTGGGCCGGGGTCTCGGCGGGTGGAGTGTGAATCGGACGATGGTCATCAGCTTAGTGACCCTCGTGGTTTTGGTGATATTCGGTTCCGTAAGCTTTGAACTGGTGAGCAATCCTCCCCGCCTAAACTCGACCTTTGAGGCTAACAAGCCTGAAACTGACAAGAAGGCGGCGTGCCCGCCGGAAGAAAAGGCAAAGCCACCGGCTGGAGCTACGACGAATCCAGATTCCACAAAGCCAACGGAGGCTGCCCCCGGGGCTGCTAAGACCCAACAACCCGCGGGCAAGGAGTAAGCGCAGTGGCAATTACCTTCAAGGTACCGGCCGAACCCCTGGCTGGTCCACCCGGATATGAAATTCCTGTTCGTTCACCCGGAGACGAAACTCGTACATCAACGCCGGTTCTTGCGGTTTCCCAGGCGGGGCGGAGGCTACTGGGCATCGTCGAGCGGTATTGCAATCGCGAAATTGCGGGCAGGTCAGTGTTGATCGCCGGACATCGGGGAGCTGGCAAAACTACGCTGGTAAAAGCAGCAATCCAGGATCTCCGCGGGCGTCCCGATTTCCGCGCAGATATCATTCCGCTGTATGTGCAGATTCATGGGCCGGACTTGCTCGGCGGCGAAACCGTCCTTGGCACACAGCGCACTAGTGCAGATTCTGAAACTCCAAAGAGCGTAGACAAACCGGGGAGCGCGCCTGCAGCAAGTACGCCGCCAACTAATTCAGCGACCCCAGTGAGCACTGCCGGAGAAACGAAGCAAAGGGATCGGGATGAAGTCGAGCAAGCGCTGACTTCATTGCGGGTTTTGACGATCGCTCTGCATCGGGCGTTCGTTACCGATTTAGGGTGGTCGTTTGAACGGGGCGTGTGTCCACAACTACTCCCCGACGCAGAGCGGCCGCACAAGCACCGCTCCGACGACCTGCAGGAGCTGGCCGCCCAGCTACGCCTGGACTTCGACGATCTGGTCGAGACTGACAGCTTGCGTTGGATGTGGAATCGTGCGGAGTTTCTCAACCGAGGCATCCTCCGGCAGAATGCACGTCCCGAGGCAGTTGCCAGCCGATATTTCTCGAAGCAGGGCTTGCTGGAAATCGTCGCCGCAAGCTGCGTAAGCGATTCGTATTCCCGCAGCGTTGCCAAAACGATTGATGATACGGACAAATCCAAAGCGGAAGCAGAATTCAAACAGACACAAGAGATTGAAAAGGTGGCGGACCGGAAGGAACTCGCCAACGCCATTGCCGGCATCATTGCCGGCGGAATTGCCGGAAGTGGGGTCGCACTGAACGGTGGACATACTGTTGGCAACGGAATAATCGCTGGGGTGGTTTTCATTGTGTCCAGCGTGATCACCACAGCACTACTCAACTACACTTCGATTCGCACCCGCACAAGAACCCGCTCCCGGGAAAGGAACATTCAGTGGGACCGCTCCGTGGCCTCGCTCGACCTGGTGCTCCCACTGGCGATTTCGCGTGTACTTGACGCGGGCCGTGCACCGATTTTCGTTATCGATGAACTGGATAAGGTTAATGAACTCCCGGACAAGCTCGAACGGCTGATCAATCGTTTGAAGCATATCGTCGCTGACCGCGCCCTGTTCTGCTTCCTTGTGGATCGCTCCTATTTTGAGCGCATTCAGAGCATCAGCCGCATCGAGCCGCAGCGCAAGGAGCACACGTTCTTCTCGGAGCGACTGTATGTCATAGCGACACCCGCGCAATGGCGCACGTACCTTCAGAGTGTTCTTACATGCGACGATCCCTCCGGTCCCGATCGGCTGCAACTGTTGGCGCTTACCTATGTTCTGATGGCACGCTCTAAAATGCATGCCATCGACATCCGTCGCGAAATCGAAGCTCTGCCTCGCGACGCGACCACACCCAATCGGCTCGATCTCCCAGATCTCTTGGGACCTGCGCTCTACCGGAACTTGATATACATGCAAGCGGTGGTGGAGTTTGTGCTAGAGGATGACAAAGTGAAGGCCCGTCTACAGCGAGATTCCAATTTTGCGCAGTCGATGTATGACGCTCTGTACTACCTTCTGCGGCAATGGGAGCAGGACAAGTCACCGACCGTTTCCCGTTCTAAGATTCGTGCCTACCTGCGCTCCAGAATGATTGACCCCAAACGGAGATCAAAGCCGTAAGTGGATAACTGAAAAATGTCTGAAAACATGCCTGACACTCCGGCCCAAAAGGACGAGGTCACCGAGGTTGCAGTTCCCAGTTCCTTGGTCCAGGCGGACGGGACCGATCCTGAGCCCGATCTGTCGGAAGTCGATTTCGAAAGCTTGTATTCCGCTGTTGAGCAGATGGCTAACCTCCTCTCCGATCCCTCCAATCTCAAGAACAGCATCCGCGAGAAGGTTGAAAAAAAAGCTCTACCCGCAGAGTGGAATGACATCGTTGAGATCCTTCCTAATGCGCCACTGCTCCAGCGCGTCGGTGAAGAGTGGCATTGGTTGTTCGACATCAATGCCAACCCCCTCCAGATTCCTGAGGCCATTGCAGCGCGCACTGCCAAGGCTGCTGCTGCTGGCATGCAACCCGCTCCGCCGCAACAGGGTCAAGTCGCTTATGTGGAAGACCAAATCAGGGAAGTGAACGAGGTCAATGCGGCGATCCGCTCTTTCACCGAAGAACGATTGACGCTGGAGGAACTCGGAACCGAACTACGGCTTCTTCCAATCTCTCCGACCTACAATTCATTTCAATTATGCGCGAGTAGTTATCATGCGCATGCTGGGGCGGGGCCGATGGAGCAGACCTACACATCCCTGACCTCGGACAAATCGCTGATAGAAGAGTACACAACCAGGGTCCGAGAATCGATCAAGGCAATCAAGCGAACCATCTTCTTGGCTGAGTTTCTGGGATATGAAAAGCTTGTGTTTACTGCTCCCCCGACCCAGTTGTCGAAGTCACCCACATCGCGGTTACGAGCCGAGATGATGCGCCTTCTCGCAACGGACCTTGAGTTCATGCGATTCAGTGCACCGCAAATTGCCTCGATGCTCGCTGAATTCAAGAATGAATTCGAATCGAATGAGCAGGCGATCAGCAACGAGTTCCAGAAGATCGAACCGGATGTTTCGCTACTGGACGCGAACTGGATTTCGCAGATTCAGAGTCGAATGAATGAATTGTATGTACCAACAGGACTCGCCGCCCCATCTCGTTTCGATCAGAACTGGCTCGATCTCTACTTCCTGAATCGCGCCAAGGCTCTTATCCTGCACTTGCGCAACAAGCAAAATCTGAAGCGGCTTTCATTGAGAGATCTGCGGGTACTTGTTTCTTGTATCCTGCCGTCGCCGGGTCAACCAAAGGAGGCTCCCGCAATCTACGGAGACCCGGACAACATTCCGTTGCTCGACTACGCGGACGCACTGTCTGCCACCAGGATGTACCCGACAGAAACGGCATTGTTTTTTGCGCTCACGCTTCTTGTGAAGTTGGGGTTCGGCAAGCAAATCGAAAGCTTCGTGTTTGAAGCTGCTGGCGCTCTGGGCGAAGAGTCAGCGTCTGACTTACTGGACGCGGCACGAGCGAATCGCCATGCTGGCGAAAGAGTTTACTTAGTTCTGGGCGGGCCACCAGAGCAAAGTGTGGCCGTCGGGAATGTCAATCTGGTGCGCACAAGAAAGGGTGAGGGCTCTTACGCCGCGAACTGGAGGTTGTCAAGGACCCACGCTGTGTTTCCGGTCTTTGCTGGCGACACCTTCCATGTGACCCAGCCGCCCCACCCGAAGCTTAACAACTCATCGCTGTCCGGCCTGGAAATATCTGTTGAGATCCAGGATGAAGGAGTGCCGTTCGGAAGCTTCGTTGGACCGCAAACCCTTCAAGGTACTCTTGGCAGCGTAACCGTTGGCAAGCCTGCGACTCTCGATGAAGCCGTTGCAGTCATCAAGAAAAACTACGCGCACCCAGCATGAGCCAATTCAATTCACCTGTTCTGTGTGCGGCAAACCTGTCCCAGGCAGCAAGAGGATGCTTACACTGTCCCTACCGAAAACTCGATCTCGGTAAAAAAGGTGAAGCAAAGTAGCTGCGGAAAGCGTATCCCTCGGTTGCCAGGTCGGCGATCGCTGCTCCTGTCGGCAAAACGGCAATGCGTCAGCTTTTCGGCGTAGCGGGATCGCTGTGCTCCGCAAGAAGTCCATACGCAAATAAAAAGGTGCAACGTTCGCGAGCGACGCTGACGTAAACTGTCACCTTCCAGCCGCAACTTGAAGGTTTCGTGGCCAAACGGTTCATGCGCAGGACCGCACAGCTGTTCCGATCATTGCTCTCTCTCCTTATTATTACAGCCGGCCAGGGCATTCAGTTTCTGTGGTTGGCGGTCTCGTCGCGGGCGGAACTGAGTGCCGAGGTGCTGTTCCTGCGCAAACAGTTGGCGTTTTACCAGGAACACCAGGTTCAGCCCCGCAAGCTCACCGACGCAGCGCGGTTCTCCTTGGTGCTTTGGTCTCGACTGTTCAACTGGAGGGAGGCATTGATGATTGTCAGGCCGGAGACCCTCATCGGCTGGCATCGCAAGGGGTTCAAGCTGTTTTGGCGGTGGAAGTCGCGGCTGGGAAGACCGCGGATCGCGGAAAATCTTCGCCAGCTGATTGTGCGCATGGTACAGGAGAACCCGACCTGGGGCGAAGAGCGCATCGCAGCGGAACTGACGGTGAAGCTCGGGATCTTGGTTTCGCCACGAACGGTGCGGGCGTATTGGCCGCACGATAGTGATCCGCGAGGCGGTAGGAGAACATCCTCGCAGCAGTGGCGGACGTTTGTCCGCAACCACGCGAAGGCCATCGTGGCCGCTGACTTCCTGTTAGCCATCACGGCTGGCTTCCGAGTGCTGTACGTGTTCGTGGTGATGGAAGTGGGAAGTCGCCGCATCCTGCAATGCAATGTCACCGCCCATCCGACTGCAGCTTGGACCTTGCAGCAGTTTCGAGAAGCCATCCCGAGCGATCACACCTACCGATTCCTGATTCATGATCGGGATTCGATCTTTTCGGCGGAAGTTGACGATGACTTGCGGGCATTCGGGCTGAAAGTTCTACGAACACCCGTGCAGGCGCCGCAGGCCAATGCTTACTGCGAACGGCTGATGGGAACGATCCGCCGGAAATGCCTGGACTACGTGATCGCGTTGAGCGAGAAGCATCTTCGGACGATCTTGCGGGAGTGGGTTGCCCACTACAATCAAGGACGACCGCACGCGAGCTTGGGACCAGGCATCCCGGATTCCGGCGGTAGGCCGCAACCATGTCCAAGCATCCATCGCCATGAGTTGCCAGGCGATTGCCGGATAGCAGCGCGAGATATTCTCGGCGGGCTGCACCATGAATACTGGCTCGAAGAAACTGCAGCGTGAGGTCGGATCGACTTTCTGCGGAGCACAAGTGTACGGACTCGCAATAGTTGGCAGATTGAGTGCGATTAACCGACGTTCGAAATCTTAGGTCTCTAACCCACCCCGTTGCACAGCTCGTTCTTCCTCGGTGATCACTTCAAAAGCTTTTGCGTGATCGCTGAGGTTTTTCCAATCGCATAACACATAGAAGAGGTAGACGGCCAAAAGAGCGAAAGAACGTGAGAAAGACGACAACGTGAGCCAGCCGCCGGAGCGAATCGACACGGAGCGCCGAACCACAAGGCAGGCCCGAACGGCATGGGTTCCGGTCAACGACTCCGGGACTCAGTACGCAACCTCGGGTTGGTTCTTTGAAAACATCGTTCATGATATTGATCATCATCCCCAAACTGCCGTCATTGGCCGTCATAGCTCCTTCGCCTGAACGAACTAAGATGGCGTTTCGCAGAGACGCCAATGCTGACTTGTCTAGGACTCGTCTGCGTCAGACTTGACATCTAGGGATTCAATCACTATTGTGAATGCGATTTCGGCAAGTGGAAGCATGGGCCTGCCCAGGTCCGTGTGCGAGGGGGCTTCCAGAGGCCGACTTCCCGCAAAATTTGCAAACTAATCGTGTGGCGCCGACGTGTGCGGACTCACCGACCAATATTGCGTATTCCCGCAAAAGATCGGGGTTTCTCATTTGGAGGCGATAACACGTCAGGAGGGAGCATATGCCTCAAAAAACAGCCACGGTGGTGGGACCCTCTGGTTCTAAGGTCACAGTAGCGATAAGTTCGGGAAAAATCGAGCAAGTCACGTGGTACTTGCCCGCACCTGCCGGAGCAGCAGCTCCCAGCGTCAGTGGTCAAGTTGTAACCGTGCCAAGCCTTCCGAGTGGTGACTCAACCGTGCGAATAGACCTCAGTTGGGCACCCGGAGACGGCGATGCTGAAGTTCGGTACCCAGTTGGTAGTCCTTACGCTGTTGTCGACTACATTTTCAGACATAGCCAAGCCGGGGCCGTCTATCTTCTTCTGCTGTTCGGGACGTAAACATGAGACGCCTATTCACAGCCGCAACAACTATTGCCGCCATCTCTTTACAGCCATTGTCCTTCGGACAGAGCTACAGCTTTGCAACAGACAGCCGGGCCTCCGTCGAGACTTTTGCTGGTGTTCTCTCAACGCTATCTAATACATTGAAAGAGCACCCAGACCTGACTGCAAACGATGCACCGATCAAGGGGCTTCTCAATCATCTCGATTTCACAACGATGGATCAACCTGACGAGTTCGTGCGCGCTTTTAGTCGTCAAAATGCTGAGACCTTAGCTCTCCAGGCTGCCGCTCAAAGCATACAAAACTACAGGCCAGACAAACAGTTGTCGCCATCCAGCAACACCAGCGGCACCACCTCATTAGTCTCGAAGGCAGGCGCGTCGGATTTGCTTTCGTTAGCGCTGGATGCGGGCGCCTTGACTCGAAGTATTAATGGAAGCACCGCTACTATTAACGGAAACTTGGACGGAATATTCCGTGCTGTAACGAACTATTCTCCTCTATGCGTCTACCCCTGCCCGTCATTCGCCAACAACGGACTCCAATGGATAGATACGCATTTACTTCAACCGGTCAATGTATCTGTTGTGACGGCGCTGGCTCAACAAACCAGCACCACGGCGCCGGCCGCAGGTCAGGCAAGTGGTACGACTCCGACCCCACTAAATAACGTAACAATACCCACCAGTGCCGGCAAAATCACGAATGTTCTTGCTCGCTATCAGATTCTCAACAAATACGATCCGCACAGCGCAAAGTTCAAACAGAAGTGGGAGGATGCAAAGAAGCAGGACAAGTTTCCTGCTTCGCTCATCACAGCCAACAATAGCATTCTTGGCGTAAGGGATATTGTTGTGAAAAAGGCAACGCCTTTAAACAGGGACGACATTGTTGCGGCCGCGAAGCAGGGAGATCAGCAGCTAGCAGACTATTTCGATAACTACTATCAGACCCAGATCAAAACGCTTGGCTCAGACGTCTCGGCTGCCGTTTCCCAGGCAGTTCAGAACATTGCTGCGAGCCAGCAGATATGGGAAAAGGTAAGAGAAGAAGCTGCGGGCACTCTTTTCACTATAGAGTATTCGTACAACCATCCTCTCAGTCAGCCAGACACTCATGATTTCAAAATCATTTATGGCTATGCGCCTGGCGGCGTTTCGGGAATGCTTTCTCTAAACGGTGCTTTTTCCATCTACGATACACTGCCCACTGGTGCGAAGTACGGACGCTTACATTACGGTCAAGTCTCAGGTGAATATGACCGTCCATTTATGGTGGGCGGCAACCCCAATTTCCTTGCGTTAAGTTTGGCGGGATATTGGCAGTACCAACCAAATCCATCAATATTGAACATCCCAGCCGGTACTGTCGCGCCAGGCACCACAATTCCGATTCCGAACGGCACTCAAGAGTTTGTAGGAACAGCAGGGTCTTTGTGGGTCACTCAAGCAAAAATAACTCTGAAACAAAAAGGCGGAATCAATATCCCAATCGGCGTGAAGTGGTCGAACAAATCGGATCTGCTGAGTGGGCACAAGGTCGGTGCCCAGGTCGGCATTAGCTACGATTTCTCGTCTCTCTCCAGCCTTTTCGGAAGCACTCCAAAGTGATGCCTTCGTTTCTGAATGCGAAGATTGCTGATAGGTTTATTCGAAACAAAGGGACAAACAGCATGAGCAACCTGCGAAATTTGCCGCAAATCCGAGTGGTGCGGCGATCGCAGAATAGGGAAACGGCGGGCTCTAGCCAGTTCGTCGTGTCGCATTGGCGACGCTTTCTCGACGAAAAGATGACGCTTCCAGCAGCATCGCTCCCCATCCTTTTGCGCATTTTAGCGAAAGGGTAAGGCATCCTGTGAGGATCATTCATTTTCAACCAATGCGTGGAGACTTCGAAGAGCGCGAAGCGTTCATGGTGCAGTAACCGAGAAAGAAACTCGGTCGAGGTCTCAAACTCATAAGTGGCAGGGGTTATGCATTGAAGTTGCGCTTTGGCGGGTCGCTTCCAGTTAGGCGGCAGCGACTGGCCCGCAACTTACCATTGCTTTGACGGGAGCCCTGTTGTAGAGTCTGTTCGCGCAGTTTTGACCCCTGGGAGATCGAGTCAAATGACTCTCCTATACCAGGCCCCGCAGGAAGTTAAAAGCGTTGTCGTCGACTATCTCGTTCCGCTGTTCCTTCTCTACAACATTCTGGGCTGGGTCGGCCTGCCAGGGCGCGAGGCGGCGCGATCGCAGACGCCGCCGACCCCAGAAGATTCAGCTGCCTTGGGGAAATCGATTTGGGCGGCGTGGTGGCTAGGCGTTCTCTTGTCACTGGCCGGGATCACAGCTGGCTATCGATTCTTGGGCTCGTGTCCAAAGGACCAAAACATCGCAGTTGGGGAAGTTTTGATTGCCGGTCTGGTGGGCGGGCTCATGGGCATCGCGCGCGGCGTCATCCCGAGGTTGAACAGCTTTCGCAACAGTCAGCCACTCACTCGCCGGCGCATTCTCGCCTTCCTCGTGGCTTGCGCGGTTGCCGTATCCATTATGTGCGGGGTGTTCTATTACAACTCTTGTACGTTGCTCCGCGGAGTAATCGCCTCGGTCTATACCGCCATGTTGATCGGGTATACGGCCACCTTTGTGTTCGAGGTTCGAAAATGAACGGAACTATCATGCGATGCGTTTGCGCGGTTTTCTTACTTTTTGCTGGGTTGATTTCGCTGGCCGCGGGTGAAGCCAAGGACGCAATACCCGGGGACAACGTTTTCGTAACAGCCTCGCCTGACCTGAAACTCGATGATACCCTTACCATCACTCTGAAGCCGACCACCGACAAATACACGGTAGTGGTTGACGTCGCTCGGCATGGGTTCACCATCTCACTTTCATCGGACATAGTCACTGGCCAGTACGAGATTACCGCGCAGCGCACGAGCCAGGGCTCAACTCAGCCGACACTCCTCGTCCCGACTCCGAAAGTTATCAATGTTCAACCGGTTGTAACCTCCACCGATCCGAAGGCTCTTTATCGGGATGGCGGCAACAGCTTGACGTTTCTGGGCCCGCCTTCGCTCAAGTACGACACCCAGAAGGACAAGCCCTATAACAACTACGAGATCTCGTTTGAAGATCATGCGTTGACACAGTGTAAGGAAGGAAAATACGACACAACCAACTGCTTTCTCCCGAGCTCGAACTCGCATGACGGCCAAATCCAGTTTCAAATTAATCCAGCATTCTTGAACAGCCTGTCCGGCAAGCAGACGGTTTACCTGGTTCACAATGGAGCGAAGTCTCAAGCCCAGACACTCACGGTTGTGGCAGCCGACAAGAACACACCGCGTAACACCGCTCTTGCCGTGGCGGCTGGCCTGGTCGTCCTGGTTTACCTGCTTCTGAGTGCTGGACGCCGTGGCGTGCAAGGAGATAAGCGCGCTTTCCTGTTGTCGGCGCTTTTCCTTGACGAAGAAACCCAAACTTACAGTCTGTCAAAATGCCAGTTTTATGCATGGACTCTGGCCGCGATTCTGGGCTACGTGTTCCTTGTGATCTCGACGAGCGTCGTGCAAGGCAGCACCGTGTTTCCTGATATTCCCGACGGCTTGCCCGGGATTATTCTGGCCAGTGCGGGCACGGCGGTGTTGGCGACTGGCATCACCAGTTCGAAAGGAACAAAGGGGGCCGGACCGGTCCATCCTACACTGGCGGATTTCATTACGAACGGCGGTGTTGTGGCTCCGGAACGTCTGCAGTTTGTGGTCTGGACCGTGGTGGGGATTGTTACGTTCCTTACCATCGTGTTCAGCAGCGATCCACTTACTGTGAACGGCTTGCCGAAGATTCCCAGCGGTTTTCTGGAGCTGATGGGAATCAGCTCGGCGGGCTATCTTGGGGGCAAACTCGCGCGCAAGCCGGGACCGGTGATTAAGGTGATTTCTGTCACCAAGGTAACCGAGATTGCGCCCCTGGATGACCAGTACCGTGCCCCGAACATCGCGGCGGTTAACGTTCAATACCCGGTGCTCACGCTGCATCTGCAGGGCGAGAATCTGGACCCGAAGGGGAGCGTGAAGGTGGACGGTCAGGCGTTACGCGGAGACTTGTTCTATATCACGGGTACGCCCGACCCGCAAAATAATGGATTCAGCAGCGAGTTGAACGTGACTCTTTACGGCGCGGTGGCCTACATCAAGGACACGCATACGCTTACGCTGGTGAGTAGCGATTCGCAATCTGCGGATGTGGTGTTCCCCGTCGACGCCATGAAGATCGAGTCGGTTTCTGATCGAGACGCAGCAACTGACAATGCGACTGTGACGGGAAAGAATTTCGTTGCCCCGACGTACTATCAGTGGCGAGACGCGCAGGGAACGATTGTTCCGGTGGTGGCTGCCAACCCCAACGCGCTTAACCTGCCGACAGTCCAAAACCCGACGACGCTAACTGTGGTTCGGCCAGCAGCGATCGCTCAAGGTTACAAGTTAACGTTGATCAGTGCGACTCGACTCAGGGCGGAGAAAACAATTTGATCTTCGCCTCTGGCGAATGTCGTTATTCCGACGGCTGTGCTCCGCAGAAAATCGATGCGACCTCACGCAGCAATTTCTTCGAGCCAATATTCATGGTGCAGCCCGCCGAGAACATCTCGCGCTCGTATCCGGCAATCGGCTGGCAACTCATGCCCGTCGATTCTCGGGCGCGGCTGCGGTCTATTGCCAGAATCCGGGACTCCGGGTCCCAAGCTCGCATGGGGTCGCCCCTGATTGTAGTGGGTAACCCACTCCCGCATGATCGTCCGCAGATGCTTCTCGCTCAACGCGATCACGTAGTCCAGGCATTCCCGGCCGATCGTTCCCATCAGCCGTTCACAGTAGGCGTTGGCCTTCGGCGCCTGTACGGGGGTTCGTAGAAATGAGGGGATGGGATCCAGTTCCTTGAATGCCGACGTGAACGCATTGGAGAGGCTCCAGATCGTCCGCGGCCGAAATTCCTCATACTTTGGCTCGAAATAGAGGTCGTGGACCGTCCGGGCAAGGTGTTTGGGAGCTTCGAGTTTACCCTCAACAAACGCCTCGTAGATGACTACCTTGGCGGTGACGTCCGTCAGTTCACTTCGCTGCCATACTTCGACCTTCTCTCGCATCGCCTCGGAGTTGCGTTGCATTCGATCCACGCCCACCGAGATGCAGTCAATCAGCGAGAACGATTTCGAGTGTTTCGCGAGCACCGGCGTAAACACACCAGGGACAATGTTTCCAGATTGCGGTCTCGTAAAACATTAGATTTCCCAGAAGCCGACTTGATCGGCATAGGGGCGGCGGTCACCCACCGACCGCCGAGTCGGCCCGGGGAATTTCGCCCCGAGCCGCTCACAGAGCCGGACGTGAATCTCTCGATTCATCCGGCTCGTGCCACCCCTAAAAGGCTGCCGCCTTGCGGCAAGACAATGAGTTCCTCCGGTTACCCGTTGACTCAATCTCACCGAGGGTGACCTGCTCCCTTCGCTCCACGGGAATTACCCCGCTTCCTCGCTGTCGGGTCGGAGGAGGCGCGCTGACGCGCTGGCCTCCGTCCACCGCTCAAACTGCACGTACACTTTTCGCGTATGCAGCTTTCACGAAGACTCAATCGTGCCGAGATGCCAACGAAGGAATTAACCCGATTAAGTTTACAAGCCCGTGCTCGCGATACAGCGTCTTCTT
>Ga0210409_10003049_pt1 | contig 19260 bp, 17 predicted proteins | sample IncBWH17MmetaG_FD_161649 | JGI IMG/M metagenome (GOLD analysis project Ga0210409, IMG submission 161649) | Forest soil microbial communities from Barre Woods Harvard Forest LTER site, Petersham, Massachusetts, United States - Inc-BW-H-17-M | ecosystem: Environmental > Terrestrial > Soil >... | reverse complement strand
CGTCGCGACCGTTGTTCCACCGAGAACTGCGCTCAAGACTTTTCACGCGACCGGCGCATCGTTAAAACGGATGAGTTTTCATCCGTTTTTCGTTTGCGCCCTGTCTATAGAACAGCGCACTTCGTCTTGTACACCCGCCGCAACACGCTGCCGCATGCCCGTCTGGGCGTGGTGGCGGCGAAGCGGCTGGCGCCGCGCGCTGTGACGCGTAACACGGTCAAACGGGTTACGCGCGAGCTGTTTCGCCTGACACCATTGCCGCCCATCGACTGCATTGTGCGTTTATCCAAACCGGTAAACACCAAGGCAGGTCCGGCTACCACTGCGCGCCTGAAGCGAGAATTGCTGAGCGAGCTCAAGCAGCTGTTCGCCTCGCAACGCCCGGCGGCCGGCAAGCCGTAACGACAGTTATGGCTTGGGGCTTGTATTGTTCCAGCCTGACTATATGTATATGTACGGCGACGGCAGGCCGGAAGAAGAAGGGAAAAAAGCTGTCATGAAAATGCCTCTACTGTTCCTGTTGCGACTCTACAAACTGGGCATCAGCCCGTTTCTGGGACAGAATTGCCGTTTTTATCCCAGCTGCTCCGATTACGCAGCCGAAGCAATCCAGACGCATGGCGCCCTCAAGGGCAGCATGCTGGCCGGACGTCGCCTGTGCAAATGCCATCCCTGGCACGCCGGCGGGCTCGATCCGGTGCCGCCGCACCAGTCATCCGCATCTCCATCTGCAGCCAAACCCGCATCCGCTAGCCGGTCGTGCGGTTGCAGCCATTCCTGAATCATAGATAAATACTCTTATGGATATCAAACGTACCGTCCTGTGGGTTGTATTTTCGGTGTCGCTATTGTTCCTTTGGGACCAATGGCAGCGCCATAACGGCCAACCGTCGCTGTTCTTCCCGGGCACCGCTCAAACCGCACCTGCCGCTAGCGGCCCTGCCAATGCAGCTGCCGGCGCCAGCGCCAGTGCTGATGTGCCGCAGGCTTCGGCTAGCGCAGCCGGTACTCCGGCGCCGTCCGCCAGCGCCGTACCTGCCACCGCAGCCGACGCCAAGGGCGAAGTCATCACCATCACTACCGATGTGGTCAAGGCTGACATCGATACGGTTGGCGGCGAACTGAAGCGCCTGGAACTGCTGAAGCACAAGGATACGGTCGATCCGACCAAGAACCTGGTGCTGTTCGACTCCAGCGCGACCCGCACCTACCTGGCTGAAACCGGCCTGATCGGCGGTCCTTTCCCTAACCACAAGTCGCCGTTCACGGCGTTGCCTGGCGTGCGTACGCTGGACAACGGCAATCAGGTGCAACTGGTGCTGGAATCGACTGAAGGCGGCGTCAAGCTGACCAAGACTTTCACTTTCAAACGCGGCGATTACTCGATCGACGTCAAGCACACTGTCACCAACGAAAGTGGCGCTCCGGTCTCGCCTTCGCTGTACCTGCAGCTGGTGCGTGACGGCAACGCGCCTGAAGGCGAACAGCGTTTCGTCCACACCTTCACCGGCGCTTCGGTGTACACCGAAGGCAGCAAGTTCCAGAAATTCCCGTTCGACAAGATCGAAAGCGGCAAAGCTGAACACGCTACCAAGTCTGACGACGGCTGGTTTGCCCTGATCCAGCACTACTTTGTTTCCGCTTTCATCCCGCAAGACAAGGCGCCGCGCGAAATCTTCACCAAGAAGATCGCCACCAACCTGTACGCGGTCGGCAACATTCTGCCGCTGGGCACGATTGCACCAGGCGCCAGCGTCACCATGGATGCGCGCCTGTATTCCGGTCCGGAAATCCAGAGCGACCTGGAAGCGGTTGCCCCTGGCCTGGAACTGGTCAAGGACTATGGCTGGCTGACCATCATCGCCAAGCCGATTTTCTGGCTGATGACGCAGATCCATAAAGTACTGGGCAACTGGGGCTTCACCATCATCGCCCTGACCGTGCTGATCAAGCTGGCGTTCTTCCCATTGTCGGCGGCGAGCTATCGCAGCATGGCCAAGATGAAGCTGGTGACGCCGAAGATGACCGCGATCCGCGAGCGCTTCAAGTCCGAGCCGCAAAAGATGAACCAGGCCATGATGGAGCTGTACAAGACCGAAAAGATCAACCCGCTCGGCGGCTGTCTGCCGATCGTGATCCAGATCCCGGTCTTCATCTCGCTGTACTGGGTGCTGCTGGCCAGCGTCGAAATCCGCAATGCGCCGTGGATCGGCTGGATCCACGACCTGGCCGCACCGGACCCGTTCTACATCTTGCCGGTACTGATGGCGGTCTCGATGTTCATCCAGACCAAGCTCAACCCGACGCCGCCTGATCCGATGCAAGCGAAAGTGATGATGTTCATGCCGCTGATTTTCTCGGTCATGTTCTTCTTCTTCCCGTCGGGCCTGGTGCTGTACTGGGTCACCAACAACGTGCTGTCGATTGCGCAGCAATGGGTGATTACCCGCAAGATGGGTGCTGGTCCTGCGAAAGCCTAAATCGATTTAAATTGGTTTACATCGATTGTCGTAAAAAAGCCCGTGAATCAAGAATTCACGGGCTTTTTTGTTGGCTTCTGCTTGTCGCTGTTTCTATTATCCAACAACCCTCGTAGAATAATTCCATGTCTTTCGATTCCTCTCCCATCGCCGCCATCGCCACCGCACCCGGACGCGGCGGCATCGGCGTAGTCCGCATCTCCGGCAAGCATCTCGGTCCCGTCATTGAAGCCGTTTGCGGCGTTGCGGAAAACAAGCTGATCCCGCGCCACGCCACCTATCTGCCGTTCAAGAACGCCGACGGCAGCGTCATCGACCAGGGCCTGGCGATCTATTTCAAGGCGCCGCATTCCTACACCGGCGAAGACGTGCTGGAGCTGCAGGGCCATGGCGGCCCGGTAGTGCTGCAGATGCTGCTCAGCCGCTGCCTGGCGGCCGGCGCGGAACTAGGCTTGCGCATGGCGGAGCCGGGCGAATTCACGCAGCGCGCCTTCATCAACGACAAACTCGACCTGGCGCAGGCGGAAGCCGTGGCCGACCTGATTGAAGCTTCGACCGAGGCGGCGGCGAAGTCGGCTTCGGAATCCTTGTCTGGCGCGTTTTCCAAAGTGATCCACGCGCTGGTGCAGCAAGTCACCAATCTGCGCATGCTGGTGGAAGCGACCTTGGATTTTCCGGAAGAAGAAATCGACTTCCTGGAAAAATCCGATGCGCGCGGCCAGCTGGCGACCATCCGCAGCACGCTCGACAATGTCTTCAGCCAGGCGGCGCAGGGCGCCTTGCTGCGCGATGGCTTGAACATCGTGCTGGCAGGGCAGCCGAACGTCGGCAAATCATCTTTGCTCAACGTGCTGGCCGGCGCCGACGTCGCCATCGTCACGCCGATCGCCGGCACTACGCGCGACAAGGTCACCGAAACAATCCAGCTGGAAGGCATCCCGCTCAACATCATCGACACCGCCGGCATCCGCGACGCCGAAGACGCCAACGATGAAGTCGAACGCATAGGCATCGAGCGCACCTGGGCCGCGGTGGCCAAGGCCGACGTCATCCTGCACATGCTGGACGCCAACCATGGCCCTTCGCTGGCCGACGAAAAAATCGTCGCCCGCTTTCCGCAGAGCGCGCCGATCATCCGCATCTGGAACAAGATCGACCAGTCCGGCCACAAACCCGCGGTTGATGTAATGGGCGACGCCACCCATATCTATCTGTCGGCCACCGATTATCTCGGCATCGACCTGCTGCGCGCCGAACTGCTGCGCATCGCCGGCTGGCAGCAAACCGGCGAATCGCGCTACCTGGCGCGCGAGCGGCACCTGATTGCGCTGAAGGCGGCGCGCGACCATCTGGAGATTGCCGATCAGCACGCTAATATTGACAATCGCGTTAATGATCAGTCGCTGGATCTGTTCGCGGAAGAGTTGCGGCTGACGCAGGATCGGCTGAGCAGCATCACCGGGGCGTTTACGCCGGATGATTTGCTGGGGGTGATTTTTTCGCGGTTTTGTATCGGGAAATAGGTAGTAGCCCAGGATCACCCAATATCGCGCCCGAATCGTAAAACTCTGCGATCCGCGTTCCGTTCCGCGCAGCTTGATGCTTTATTAACACTGTCTTAGACAACGGTTTTCTTATGTTCCGCAAACTAGCTTCGCTCCTTGGTCTTAAAAGCGTAGCCGCTTCGGCGAGCGGTCTCGACAAACAGGGCTCTCCCGCGCCGTACAAGCAAGCAGAAATCAATTTCATCTATAACTTGCTCTTCTGCGACGATCTCTCGCTGTTTGAATTGAAGAACGGGGAGCCGCCGACGTACTGGCAACTTGCCCTCTTCAGCCAACCGCCTGATGTGGAAGCAATACGACATATCGCTGAAAACCAGGATGAGGAAAGCCGCATCCGGGCCATTGCCTACAACTGGCTGCGGGAACACGGCCATCCGGTACCATCACGCCAATTGTTTGGCGTTATTGTCGAAGTCCCTGTTGCCGGTGGCCTGGATACGCTGGCAGCCTATCCGGACGGCCGTGTCCGCTACATCAACCACACCGGAAAATTAGCCGTATTTGAAGCTGGGGTCGAACAGCTCGAAGCGAAAGCAAAATCCCTGGTGGCATCCGCGATTCCCGCGGTAGACAATATGGGACCATGGGATAAAAAGCGCCTGCCGCCTCCAGCAAAAGAAATTGTGAGGATGACCTTCCTGGTCTCTGACGGACTGTACTTCGGTCAAGGTCCCTTTGCGCTGATGGAGAAGGAACCGCTTGCTGCGCCGGTAATTCAAAACGCCGGCGGACTATTGCAGATTGTCATGAACCTGAGCACTAAATCACAAGCAACTGGCTCATCTGACGCGACTAAAAATTAGTCGTAGGGTGGGCAGAGTTTCTGCCCACGCTGAGTGCACTCCTCGATTGACCGATATTCCGCGTGGGCACAAGTGCCCACCCTACCAATTCCCCCAAATAAAAATGCCGTTCGGTTTTCACTGAACGGCATGACTCCTGCAATGTGGGCTTTTTCGCATTCGCGATTTATCGCCACTACAGATATTGAAATCCGGTGTGTTGGCACAATATCGGTAAAGTCTCCTCCAACACTCCCTAAGTTTTGGATTCAGCCCGCCGCCGCAAGGCAGGCGGGCTTTTTTTACCTATTTCAGCTATCGGCTCCCCATGCGCTACCAAGGAAAAATCACCAGCTGGAAGGACGGCAAGGGCTTTGGCTTTGTCGCCACCAATGGGAAAAGCGAAAAGGCCTTCATCCATATCAAGGCGTTTGCCGACCGCAGCCGGCGGCCGGCCGAAGGGGATCTCATCAGCTATGAGCTGATCCTGGAACAAAACGGGCGCTTTCGCGCCGACAAAGTCCGGTTTGCAGGCGCTGCTGCCGCTGAGCCGACACCTGCCAGATCGGGGCCGCTAGCGATCATTTTCGCTGCTGCGTTTTGCTGTTTGCTGCTGCTCGCCGGTTTTTGGGGGAAGCTGCCGTTTGCATTTGCCGGCCTCTATCTTGCGGCCAGCGTGGTGGCCTTTGTCGCTTACGCCATTGACAAATCGGCGGCGCAAAGCAGGCAATGGCGCATCAAGGAAAACAATTTGCACATCCTGGCTTTGCTCGGCGGCTGGCCGGGAGCTTTGCTGGCGCAAAAGCTGCTGCGGCATAAAACGAAGAAGGCGCCGTTCCAGACGGTCTTTTGGCTGACGGTGCTGCTCAATTGCTGTGCACTGGGCTGGCTGTTTACCGAAAGCGGTTCTGCCTTCATCCGACCGCTGCTACATAGCTGACCATAATCGGGAAGGGGCTCAGTCCTGTCCTACCCAGTCACGCCACAATACCGTCAGCACGGTCATCAGCGCCGGCCCGATGAACAAACCCAACAGGCCGAAGGTCTGGGCGCCGCCGAGGATGCCGAACAGGACCAGCAGGAAGGGTAGGCGGGTGGAGCTGCCGATCAGCAGCGGCCGCACGAAGTGTTCGGCGACCAGGACCACGACGAAACCGAATACTGCCACGCTGATTGCGGCGACAGAGGCGCCCTGCGCAAACAGCCAGAGCGCAGCTCCGCAGAACACGATCGGGGCGCAGAACGGCAGCATGGCGGCAATCGCTGTCAGCAGGCCGAGCAGGGTGGCATGCGGCACGCCGGCGATGGCGTAGGCGATGCCCAGCAGGGCGCCTTCGCCTATACCGACCACCACCAGCCCGGCGACAGTACCGCGCACGGCTGCCGTCATCTGGTGCGCCAGCAGGGCGCCGTCGACTCCGAAAGCGCGACGGGTCGCTTTGACCAGGTTGCCGCTCATCCTGGAACCGGCCTGGAACATCACGAACAGCGTCATCAGCATGAAGCCGAACAGGATCAGTCCATGCGCCGCCAGCGCACCGAAATGGCGGCCGGCGGTGACGGCTGCTTCGACATGCAGTCCCTTGATGAAGGGTGAGTCGTGCAAAGGCCGGGCCAGGTTTTCCTGCCACCAGGCGGTGATTTGCTGCGAACTGAAAGGCAGGTGCTCGAGCAGGCCGGGCAGCGGCAAGCCGTTCGCCTCGGCCTGCTTGAACCATTCGATGAAATCGTGCGATTCGTGCGCCGCCTGGGTGATTACCAGCACAAAGGGCAGCACCACGAACAAGGCCACCGCCGTGGTCAGCAGCAATGCCACGCCAATCGTCCGCTTGCGCGACGCATGCGGCGTCTCCAGCCGCAGCAACAGCGGCCAGAGGGCGATGGCGATGACGCCGGCCCACACCACGGCAGGGATGAAATCGCGCATGACCCACAGCGCCAGTAACACCAGCAGGCTGTATAGCGCGATGGAGGCGGCGGTCTGGGCGTTCGGTGCTTTCTTGCCGGCGGCTTCTGCTTCGCCTGGTTTACGTTGGATCATGGAGTCTCTTTCCTGGTTTAGCCGCCGGGGCAGGTCGAGGGACGGTCGTTCAAACCTTCCTTGTCGACGCTGAAATTGATTTTGGCGCCGGCGCCATCGCGCACGATGCGCAGCAGGTAGATGCTGTCGAAGTCGTTGTCTTCCCAATGCGGCACGCTGGCGCGGTCGCCGCCGTATTCCACCACGATCTGGCGCGCCAGCTTTTCGATGATCTTGTGCTCCCAGCCGACCACCAGCAGGCTGCGCCGGTATTGCGGCGCCAGCAAGGCGTTGCGCAGGTCGTCGGTCTTGGAAAAATCGATCGCAGCATTCACCGGCAGGCCGAAATAGATGGCGCTGGGTTCAACCGTGGCCAGCGGACGCACATAGTCGTAGCGCGTGCCGTGGTCTTTCTTTTGGGTGGCGGGATCGGGGGCGAAGATGACATCGGGTTTGCCGTATTTCGCCTCGAGCACGCGCGGCAAGGCCAGCGCTCGGTTGAGACCCTGGCAATTCAGCTGGCCGAGGCCTGCTTCGGGCTTTTCGCCGTGGCGCAGCAGGACGATGGTCTGGACGTCGGGAGTTGTAGCGCCGTCGCCGGCCTGTGCGCTACAAAACAAGGAAACGCCAATCAGGGCTAAAGCTACGCGTGATGCCAAGTGATTCATGAAAATCCAGGTAATGTGATGCACAGCGACGCGTGCGATCGGAAAATTATCCCGCATCTCTAGGAGATAAAGTGCATTAATTTGCAACACGCGCCGATGGACGCGTGCCCGACTCCAGAAATATGCGTCAACGAATTCGCCGAAATATTGTTATCAGCGAGCCTTGAATGTCAAACGCCTGTCATATTGGCTCGCTAAGATAGCTACTCCTGTCAGCACCAGCGTGTCGATATGTGAGTAGATTCATTCATAGCCTTGTCACTTTGCAGATAGCACTGGATGGCTAGAATCTCCTCATATATCGATAATGCCTGCGAATACGGCATTGCGTTCCCCCTAAGACCTACTATCACAAAATCTGCCGTGGATTTCAGCTACTGAGCACTTTTTCAATGCGCCGGTCGGGGATCAGCCACATGATGGCGACCGCCACGTAAAGTCCGAGCCCGATCCAGCGGCTCACAAAACTGAGCGGTATCGCCAGGGCGTAGCCGACCACCGAGATCTTGCCCTTGAAATCGTTGCCTATGGCCTTGGCCAGGGCTGAGTCCCCGCCATGCAGCTTGATCAGGGTCCTGCTCAGGATGTAATAGGCGACCCCGGCCATCATCAGCACCACGCCATACAGGGCGACCGGTACTTCGGCGAAATGGTTTTCCCCCATCCAGCCGGTGGCGAAGGGGATCAGGGAGAGCCAGAACAGCAGGTGCAGATTGGCCCACAGCACCGGGCCGTTGATCTTTTGCACCGCGTGCAGCATGTGGTGGTGATTGTTCCAGTAGATGCCGGTGTAGATGAAGCTCAGCACATAGCTGATGAACACCGGATAGGTCAGCCATAGCGCCGAGAGGCTGGCTTCATGCGGCACTTTCAGCTCGAGCACCATGATGGTGATGATGATGGCGATGACGCCATCGCTGAAGGCTTCCAGACGACCTTTGCCCATGCCTGCTTCCTTTATGTGGCGGTTTGATCATGCTATCCCAGGCAAGCGCCTATGGGTGCGCCTTGCGGCAATTTCCCGAATGTGCACCGATGCGCTTGTCAGCGAGGCAATGCTAATAAGGCAAATCAGAAAAATGACATGCTAACCCGCATCAATTTTTGCCACAATAATTTACTTAACGTTACACTTGTTGCCCCTCGGAATAACATTGACGCGCGCTAGCCCGTAAACTGAGGCTGTGGAATGGCGAATTCGCCGCAGGAAGCACTGGCAACCAGGAAATCAAATGAAAAAACTTTTAGCATGTCTGGCGTTTGGCGCCATCGCCGCGGGTGCATGCGGCAGCGCGGCTGCCGGCGTGAATGTCGGCGTCGGCATTTATGTGCAGCCGCCGCCGCAACCCTACTACCCGCCGGTAGTGCAATATGAGCCGCGCTATGTGCCGGCGCCGGTGTATTACCCGCCGCCGCAGCCGGTCTATGTCGAACCGGGCTGGCGCGAACACCGTGAATGGCGCGAGCGGCGCGACGACGATTGGCGCCGTGAAGAATGGCGTCGCCGGGAAGGGTGGCATGAACACCGTCGCCATCGTGACGACGACTGAGTCCCACTCCGCCTGAAACAAGCCCGCGTCAGCGGGCTTTTTAACGTCCCCAGCATTCTGCGAACGGGGCGGTATTGCCGATCAGTCCGCGGGCGCCGGTATGGTCCAGGGTGAACGTGCCGCATTTATCCGCCACCACCGGCGCCGCGTGCAGCTGATAGGCTGTGGCGTGGGTCTGGCCGCTGGCCAGGCTGACCGCATGTTTCGCGGCGCCGCTCCTGGGCGACTGCTCCAGTCCCGCGGGCAGGACGGGGATCTGGCCATCGGCGCCGAGATAGCTGTGCTGTACCGAGAAGCGCCGTTCCATCCAGCTGGCGGCTTCCAGCAGCACCGCACGGGCGGCAATCCGCTCGCTGCGCCGGACATGCTCGACGTAGCTGGATATGGCCATGCTGCTCAAGATGGCCGTGATCGCCACCACTGCCATCAACTCCAGCAGCGTGAATCCGCGTCGGCCGTACCTGTCCATGCGGCGCTGCTTTCTAGCCAGGATCGAGCAGCGGCGCCGGCAGCTGGCGCCAGGTCCGGACCGGGTGCTGGTTCACCGGCTTGATATCGACCGCATGCGGCAAGCCGTCGCGGCCGGCGATCACCAGCTGCTTGCGGCCGTCCGGCAGCTTGATGAATATCGGCGTGACGATGGACGCGGGCACTTCTGCCACCGCGGTATTCTTCAGATCGCCGCCGAATGCGCTGTCACTGGTAGCGCCGCCGCTGTTGTAATCAATCGCAATGAGATAGGACTTGTCACGCGCGGGGGCATAGGTCAGCAGCCACAATACGCCGTCGATGATCTGCAGCTTGCCGACGGCGTAGCCGAGTTTTTCCGGCAAGTCGATATACCAGCCACGCGCTACGCTCCAATTGACAACGTTGCTGCTCAGCTGCCACTGGCCGTCGCTGTCTTCCGTCAACACCTGCCGCTGCAACTGCTCTCTGCCGCTCACGGGGCCGCTTCCGGCCTTGTCCCAGACGCCATACAAGCTTTGCTTTTGCGCCGCGCCCGGAATCCGGCCGTCGCCGGGTTTGCCGCCGCTGAACATGGCCAGAACGCCACCTTTGGCGTGCTGCTCAAGCAAGGGCTGTTGCGCGATCAATTGCAGCTTGCCGCTGCTGTCAGCCGCGATGAACAAGGCGGTGCCGCTGAAGGCCGTCTGCCCGCGCTGGGGCTGGATCGCGCCGAGGTCGACCTTCCAGAGCCGGCCTTGCAAATCGCCGGCGTAGGCGGCGCTGACCGCCCGTTGCAGATTGAACACCAGGGCCGGCGTCGCCAGGCCGTTCGGTGTTTCGGCATCGCCTTTTCCGAGCGTGATTTTCCTGATCAGACGGCCGCTGGACAAGGCGACCAGATACAGCACGGCGTCCAGATTGTCGCTTTGATAGCCATTGCCGTAGATTGCCGCCCAGTCGCCATTGGTCAAACGGATGGCGAACGCTTCCCCGGACAAGTACCCCATGTCGCCATCGCTGGCGCCGCTACCGTCGTTGTCTGCACTTCGTTGCCAAAGTATGGATGCAGCAGCCGGCGGGGCGCTGACGTCAAGGGCGAACAAGCTCCTGGCGCCGCCGCCGGTTGCGCCCAGCAAAATGGAAGTCCAGGCCGCGCCGCCGGCAGTTGCCAGATAGGCGTCGCCGACCGTCAGCAAGCCATCCACGTATGGGCGATGCACGTAGTCGCTCTCGCTCAATTCAGGCAGCGCGGAAAATACTGCTGGCGGAATAAAGGCGCTGGCTTCAATCCCGCTAAAGGCGTCAAAAGCATGCAACATGCCGTCATTGGCGCCGACATACAGCATGGCCTGGCGCTGCCGTTTGCTTTTGACATAATCGAGATAGGCGGCGCCGCCGGCGCTGGCCGGCAGGAACTGATAGGCGGAATCGGAGACGCCGACATACAGCGGCGCGGAGTACATGATGTCGCCCAGCCGGCCCTTGCGGTTGCGGAAGCTGCCGGCGCCGTTCCTGGCTTCCAGCGCCGCATTGCCTCTCAGGTACTCCAACAGATTTTCCGATAACAATATGGTTCTTTGTGCATCGTCCAGCTGCGGCCATTCAAATGCAATGGCGTTTCCGCCGCCCGAGGTCGTGCCGATATGGCGCAGCTGCCATGGCGGAACCAGGTCGGCCGCATCCCATAGCGCGGTCTTGTCAACGCCGTCAGCACCGACCGGATAGGCTTTGACATGCCCCAGCCACGACCCCGCCTGGTAACTGCTGACATAGACGAAGGGCGGCTCATCCGGCGTCTCGGCGGCGCAGGCAGGCGACGGGATCAAGGCCATGGCGCAGATGCAGGTAAACAGGAGATTCATGGGTCAGCATTCTCTCGGCAAAAATCCGGCTTATAGAAGCAGGTAGCTCTGCAATAAAACCACCGCTGCATTGCTGGCGCCGACGCCGCGCGCGGTAATCCGGAAGGCGGGGCGCGTTAGCGGCGCTGGCAGTACGTATTGCCGAAATTGCAGATCGGCCTCAAGCTGCAGGCGCTCGACCAGGCAGCGGGCCGGCGCGGCCGGCGCAACACCTTCAGTGCCGATGCGCGCCACCGCCACGGAGACCTCGTCATTGCGCCAGCTGTCGGCCATTTCCCAGTATTGCCTGCCGTCTGCTGCAGGCGGTCCCTGCCGGAGTTGCGGAATCGTCACCGGGGTCAGCTGCAGCTGATGCTCGCAAAAGCGCAAGGCGTGTTCGGCGGCCTGGAACGCCAGCTGCCGGCTGTCGGCATTGGCGGCCATCTTTTCTTCCTGCAAGGCAGTGCGCAAGGCGCTGGCGCCAAGAAACGCCATCACCAGCAAGCTGATCAGCAGCATCGGCAACACCGCGCCGCGTTGCCGGCAATGGCGAAGCCGCGTCATGGCAGGAACGCGGTAGCGAAGCAAGCCACATCCTTGTAACTAGCAGGATCGGCGGCCGACGGTAGGCAATTTTCGGCAAACTGGCCGGCAGCGACGCTGGCATCGCGGAAGTACACCCGTACCGTGAAGCCACGGCTTGCCGAACCGCTGATTTCGCCCCAGCCTCCCGCGAGTGCGCGGCCGAGACGGCGGCGCCAGTCGTGGAGATCCTGTGCCGCCAGTTCCTGCGCGGTGCAATGGCCTGGATTGAAACAGGCCGGCGCCAGCGTGTCCAGCGCGGGATAGGCCTGCCGCGGCAAGTTGTAAGCGCCATCTTGTGCGCCACGGAGATTGGCGCGCACGCGCTCGGCCAGATCGGCGCCGAACTGGCTGGCCGTGGCGCGCAAATGGGCGCTGTTCTGATAGCGCAGGGCGGTGGTCTGCATGCCGATCAGGGCGAGCATGGCGAAAGCGACGATCACCATCGCCACCAGGACTTCTATCATGCCGATCCCGGCTTGCGCAGCGGAACGATTGCCAGCCACCATCATGCCTTGCTCCTTTTCAGCGTCACATCTTGTGAAAGGAATTATAGGAATGACCCGGCGCCAAAGAAATAAGGGATGCGCCTAAAGTTCGGCAGCAGTATCGAATCGTTCTGGCAGGGTGAACAGAGTTTTGGCCCATGTCTTGTCGAGACGAGTCCGCGTGGGCACAGGTGCCCACCCTACGCGATTCAGGAGTGCCTCAATCGAGAGGAATATTCACCCGAACTTGTCCAGCAGCGCCGCCAGGTGCTGCGCGCTCTGCAAGGCCTGCTCCGGCGTGGCGGCGGCCGCGCTGTGGGTGACGATGGCGTCCGTCAGCAAGGTGATGAAGGCGCGGTCCAGCGCCTTGCGCGCCGCCGCCAGCTGCTGGGCGACGCTGTCGCAGTCGGCCGGCACGGCGGCGTTGGCGATCAGCTTCTGCACGCCGCGGATCTGGCCTTCGACCCGCGCCAGCCGATGCAGCAAATCCTTTTTCTGCGCATCGGTCAGCGCCGTGCCGTGCACCATCTTGATGGGCGTATCGCTCAAAGCCGGTCTCCTCCGTCAGAAACATCATGCCGCTTAGCTTACCAAGGTCGAGGTAAAACGCAAACCCTAAGTCGAATGCAGCAACGACGACAAAGGAAAACTCAGTGTGACTTTCAGGCCGCCGGCGCCATCCGCGCCGTCGCCGGCGTCGCCGAGCACGATCTGTGCGCCATGCGAGCTAGCGATATCGCGCACGATAGCCAGGCCGAGACCGGCGCCGCTGGGATTCTGCTGCTGCGCCGACGGCGCCCGGTAGAAGGCCGAAAAGACCCGTTCGCGGTCTTCCGCGGCAATGCCCATGCCGCTGTCCTCTATTTCCAGCAGCGCGCGCTGCGTCACGCTGTCGTAGCGCACACGCAGGATCACCTTGCCGCCGGCCGGAGTATAGCGAATCGCATTGTCCAGCAGATTGCTGACCAGTTCATGCAGCAGCAATCCATTGCCGTCGACCGTCAGCTCCTGTGCAGCATCGAAGGACAGGTCGATGTGCTTCTTGACGGCGGCAAGCGCGTGTTCCAGGCCGACCTGGCGCGTGATGTCGGTCAGCGACACCGGCTGCACACCGCTCTCGGCCACGCCGTGTTCAGCGCGCGCCAGCGTCAGCAGGCGGTTTGCCAGGTGCACCGTGGCGTCAGTAGTGCCGGCCATGCTGGCGACCAGCTCGCGCATCTCTTGCCAGGCGCGCGGATCGCCGGGATGGCGATCGAGCTCGCGCAGGGCCAGTTCGGCTTGCGTCTTGAGCACCGTCAGCGGCGTGCGCAGCTGGTGCGAGGCATCGGCGATGAAGCGGCGCTGGCCGCTGATCAGGGTTTGCAGCCGTCCCATGTAGCCGTTCATGGCGACCACCAGCGGCCGCACTTCCTTGTGCACCTGGTCAGCGTCGAAATCGGCCAGGTCGGTGCTGGCGCGCGCTTCCACCGTCGCTTTCAGCTGCATCAGCGGGCGCAGCACGAAGCGCACCGCAAACCAGACCAGCAGCGCCGCCACGCTCACCAGAAGGCCTTGCCGCCACAAGGTGCTGAACAGGATCTTGCGCGTCAGGTCGCTGCGCGCGTCCATGGTTTCACCGACCTGTATCAGGGCGATGCCGCGCATTGAATCGTCGTAGACCGGCTGATACAGGGCGGCGATGCGCACCGGCTGGTTGTGATAACTGGCATGATAGAAGCGCACCAGCGCCGGATAGATTTCCGAACGCGGCACATCCGGCGGCAGCGCCGGCAAGTCTTCATAGCCTGAGACGAATTCGCCGTTGGTGCCGGTGACCTTGTAGTAGATGCGTCCCAGGGTATCGGTTTCAAAACTGTCCAGCGCGACGTAGGGGACGTCGGCGACCACCTTGCCATCCACCACCGAGACGCGCTCCGCCAGCGCCCGGGTGGAGGCGAGCAGGGCGCGGTCATACGCCAGGTCGGCGACATCGAGGGCATTGCGATAGACCGAAAAAGCATCCAGCGCCACCAGCAGCAGCAAGGGAATCAGCAGCCAGCTGAGCAGCTGGCTGCGCAAGCTGCCCAGCGATTTTGCGGGTTTGGCGGCGGTGCTGGCGGCGGCAGTCATTTTTCGACGGCGACTTCCAGCAGGTAGCCGAGGCCGCGCAGGGTGGTGATGGCGACCGCTTCGGCGCCGTTGCGGATCAGTTTCTTGCGCAACCGGTGGATATAGATTTCAATTGCATCGGGATTGGCGTCGTCCACCAGCGAGAACACTTCGTCGAACAGCTTTTCCTTGGAGACCACGCGGCCGGCGCGGCTGATCAAGACTTCCAGCACCGCATGCTCGCGCGGCGTCAGCGCCAGCGCCGCGCCGCCGTAGCTGAACATGCGCGTGACCGTGTCGAACTGCAGCGCGCCGCAGCTATACACCGGCGCTTCGCCGCCCTGGGCCCGCCGCAGCAGCGCCTTGACGCGCGCTTCCAGTTCGACCAGCTCGAAGGGTTTGGCCAGGTAGTCGTCGGCGCCCAGGTTCAAGCCTTGCACGCGGTCCTGCAAGCCGCCGCGCGCGGTCAGGATCAGCACCGGCGTCTTGCTGCCGCGTGCGCGCAAGCGCTTCAGGACTTCCAGGCCATCCATTTTCGGCAGGCTGAGGTCGAGTATCACTAGTGCATACTGCTGGGTGTGCAGCAGGCTGTCGGCGTCGGCGCCGTTCATGGCGCATTCGACCGACCAGTGGGCATCCTGCAATGCCTTGGTCAGCCAGCGCGACAGCTCGACATGGTCTTCAATCAGTAAAATCCGCATGGCTTCCGGCAGTGGGATTGAAAAAGAGGACGTTAATACTCACACAGAAAGCCAGCGTTGGCAAAATGTGAGTGAAAGGAAAATGAAAGACTGGGGCCGCTATGATGCAAAAAAACGTATAAAAGCCCGGTTTCACCCCTGCCGCCGCCACGGCCGCAGGAGGCATAACAACAGAATGGGTAGGAGACAATGAATTCCGCAATCGCCAGGATTTGTGCACTCGGTGCATTCGTCACGTTCGGCACTTTCGGCGCGCAGGCAGCGCCGCTGCAATGCCTCGCCCCGGCCAAGCCGGGCGGCGGCATGGCTGTCACCTGCAAGCTGATCCAGAAAGGCTTGCAGATACCCGCCGTCGCCGACGCCCGGGAAGCCCCGCTGAAAATCAGTTACCTGCCTGGCGGCATCGGCGCCGTCGCCTGGAATTCCATCGTCAGCCAGCGCCGCGCCGAGGCCGATACCCTGGTGGCGTTTTCCGGCGGCTCGCTGATGAACCTGGCGCAGGGCAAATACGGCGACGCCGACGTCGGCAATGTGCGCTGGGTGGCGGCCATCGGCGTCGACTACGGCATGATCGCGGTGCGCGCCGACTCTCCCTTTAAAACCTTGCGCGACCTGCTGGCCGCGCTCAAGAAAAATCCGGCCCAGGTCACGATCGGCGCCGCCGGCACCGTCGGCAGCCAGGACTGGCTGAAGATCTCCATGCTGGCCAAGCAAAGCCAGATCGATCCCAAGACCTTGCGCTTCGTTGCGCTGGAAGGTGGCGGCGAAGCCTTTACCGCCTTGCGCGCCGGCCATGTGCAAGTGGTTTCCGGCGACGCTTCGGAAGCCACTTTGCATTCGCTGGACGGTGAAATCCGCATCCTTGCCGTGCTGTCGGAACAACGCTTGCCGAGCGCCCTGGCCCAGGTGCCGACCGCGCGCGAGCAGGGCCTGGCGGTGAGCTGGCCGATCATCCGCGGCGTCTATGTCGGACCGGAAGTCAGCGACGCCGCCTACCAGCATTGGGTCAAGCGCTTCGACGCCATGATGGCGACCCCGGAATTCGCGCAGCTGCGCGCCGCTACCGGGCTTTCACCATTCGCCATGAGCGGCGACAAGCTGACCGTCTACATAAAAAATACCGTTGCGGACTACCGCAAGCAATCGGACCAGCTCGGCTTGATTAGATAAACCTCGGATAAACCCGCCGCGGCCCCGGCCCGGCAACCTCCCGCAAGCGACTCAAAGTGGCTACCACCTGCCGGTAGGCCCGTGCTCGACTGTTGCCTGCGGCTTTTAACAGTGAATTCATCAGCAGCACCCATAACCATCAGGAGACGACACCCATGTTGATCAAGAAACCCTTAGCAGCCGCAATTGCGGTATTCACATTCAGCCTGGCGCTGAACGCATCTGCGCAAGCGCCGGCGGCCTATCCGGCTGACTACGCCAAGGTGGTCGACGGCGCCAAGAAAGAAGGCAAGCTGGTGATCTACAGCGCCACCGATTCCAAGGCGGCGGAACCGCTGATCAAGGATTTCAGCGCGCTCTATCCCGGCGTCAAGGTCGAGTTCAACGACATGAATTCGACCGAAGTGTATAACCGCTTCATCTCCGAAGCTGCCGCCGGCGGCGCCACTGCCGATGTGTTGTGGTCGTCGGCGATGGACCTGCAGTTCAAGCTGGTCAGCGAAGGCTACGGAGCGGTCTACAAATCGCAGGAAGCGGCAGCGCTTCCTGCCTGGGCCAACTACAAGGACAGCGCCTACGGCACCACTTTCGAGCCGCTGGCGATTGTCTATAACAAGCGCCTGGTCAGCGCCGACGAAGTGCCGTCCACCCATGCCGACCTGGTCAAGCTGCTGAGTACAAAAGCAGACAAGTTCCGCAACAAAGTCACCACCTACGATATCGAAAAATCCGGTGTCGGCTTTTCCTTCATCACCGAAGATGCGCAGATCAATCCGCAATTCTGGGACCTGGCCAAGACCTTCGGCGATGTCAGCATCCGTGTGCAGTCGTCCACCGGCACCATGCTGGAACGGATTTCCTCGGGCGAGAACCTGATCGGCTACAACGTCATCGGTTCCTATGCGCAGGCGCGCGCGGCCAAGGACCCGTCGCTGGGCGTGGCTTTCACCAAGGATTACAACCTGGTGCTGTCGCGCGTGGTGTTCATCAACAAGTCGGCCAAGAACATGAACGCCGCCAAGCTGTGGGTCGATTACCTGCTGTCCAAGCGCGGCCAGACCATCATCTCGACCGAATCGCAGCTGTATTCGCTGCGCTCGGATGTCAGCGGCAATTCCACCGTGGCCGGCCTGACGACGCAGCTCGGCAATGCGCTCAAACCGATTCCGCTGACCCCGGCCTTGCTGCAATACCTCGACCAGACCAAGCGCCTGGCTTTCCTCAAGCAATGGAAGGCTGCCGCGGGCAAGAAATAAATCAGCTGCCTCTAAGCGGCCACGTCTAGGCGACCCCGCCTCGTCGGCCACGTCTGGGCGACCCCGGCTACGCGCCCCGGTCATTCCCGCGCACGCGGGAATCCATTTTTGCTTACTTGACTTACTAACCTGGATTCCCGCGTGCGCGGGAATGACGGGAGCGTCTGACCGGCGGCGCATAGCCGGATTTCTACGACGCAGATTTTTCTGCAGGGTACACACTATGACTTCGATTTCTCCTCCCCATCCGCTGGCCAGCCGCTCCCGGCTGGCGCGCATCAACTGGCCGCGCGGACTGGTGGTCACGCTGGCGGCGGTGGCGATTTTCCTGCCGCTGCTGCTGATTTTCTATCAAAGCTTTTTATCCGCGCCGTTTTTTGCGCCCATCAAGACCCTGAGCCTGGAACCGTATCGCTTCATCTTCGACGATCCGGATTTCCGCCAGGCTTTCATTAACGGCTTGCTGCTGGCCAGCGGCCTGGCCCTGATCGCGGTGCCGCTGGGCGGCATGCTGGCCTTCCTGATGGTGCGCACCGACCTGCCTGGCCGCAATTGGATCGCGCCGATGCTGCTGGTGCCGATTTTCGTATCGCCGATGGTGATTGCCTTCGGCTATGTCGTATCGATGGGGCCGGTCGGCTTCTATACCGTCTGGATGCAAGACCTGCTGCGGCTGGTCGGCATCGAAGCGACGCCCTGGAATGTGTATGCCTTCCCCAGCATCGTCATCATCGCCGGCCTGACCCACGTGCCGCACGTTTACCTGTACGCATCGGCCGCACTGAAGAGCCTCGGCGCCGATGTCGAGGAAGCTGCACGCGTGGCCGGCGCTTCGCCGCTGCAAGTGGCGCTGAACGTGTCGCTGCCGATGATCATGCCGGCGCTGGCGTATGCCGGCGTGCTGGTGTTTTTCCTTGGCTTTGAAGTGTTCGGCCTGGTGCTGGTGCTGGGTGATCCGGAAGGCCACCTGGTGTTGCCGACCTATCTGTACAAGCTGACCAACAAGCTCGGCACGCCTTCCTATCACCTGATGGCGGCGGTCGCGGTGTGCCTGGTGGCGGTGACCTTGCCGCTGGTGATGATACAGCGCTGGCTGCTGCGTTCGGCCAACAAGTATGTCTCGATCAAGGGCAAGGGCGCGCGGCAGAAGGCGCTGCCGCTGGGCAAATGGAAATGGCTGGCGTTCAGCCTGATCGCCGCCTGGCTGATTTTCACCATCGTGATTCCTTTGTCGGGCATCGCCTTGCGCGCCTTCGTGTCGCACTGGGGCTACGGCGTATCGCTACTCGATGCGTTGACTTTCCAGCATTTCCGCGACATCTGGGAACAGCCGGCGCTGGTGCGCGGCATCGTCAACACCATCCTGATCGGCGTCATCGGCGGCGCGATTGCGGTGGCCTGCTATTGCTGCATCGCGCTGGCGATGCACCGCAAGGCCGACGGCATCACCCGCTTCCTCGACTACAGCGTGCTGATTCCGCGCGCCGTGCCGGGCTTGCTGGCCGGCTTGTCGTTCCTGTGGGTTTTCCTGTTCGTGCCGTCTTTCCTCGACAGCTTCCTGAAGGGCTTTGACAACGTGGTCGCCAACTGGCTGGTGGAAAATTTCATTCCGCAATTGC
>Ga0210409_10003048_pt1 | contig 19260 bp, 20 predicted proteins | sample IncBWH17MmetaG_FD_161649 | JGI IMG/M metagenome (GOLD analysis project Ga0210409, IMG submission 161649) | Forest soil microbial communities from Barre Woods Harvard Forest LTER site, Petersham, Massachusetts, United States - Inc-BW-H-17-M | ecosystem: Environmental > Terrestrial > Soil >... | reverse complement strand
GATTCATATCCGTATCCACAAAACCCGCCTGCAGAGTATTTACCGTGATGTTGCGTGCAGCCAAGTCTCTGGCGGCGACACGATTGAAGGCACCCACGGCAGCCTTCGTTGCGGAATAGTCGGCTGCGCCGTTGAAGCCTGTACGCGTTCCTGCAGTAGAACCAATGGTAATGATTCGTCCATGATCGGGCAGAACCTTCGCCGCAGCCCGAGTCGTTGCGAACACGCCATCCACATTGATCTTGTTCTGGCGTTCGATGGCAGCGTCGTTTACATCTCCACCGACCGGAGCCATAACGAAGACTGCCGCGTTGTTGACCAAAATGTCTAGCTTGCCAAACTTTTCGACCACCTTAGCAACCAGGCCTTCGGCTTCGGAAACATTCCCCTGATCTGCGCGAATGGCAAATCCGCGCACACCCTTTGCTTCAATTTTCATGACGATGTCAGCTGCCTTATCGGCGGCCGCTGCGTAACTAATGACTACATCCGCACCCTCCTCCGCCAGCGCCAATGCTGTAGCTGCTCCAATACCGCGAGAACCTCCCGTAACAAGTGCAACCTTACCAGTAAGCTTCTTCGCCATAAGTCTCCGTCCGGCTTTAACTGACTACCCGACTAACCTGTTTCGGGATGTGATGTACAGACCTGGCTACTTCTTCGGTGGATCGAGGAATGTATAAAGAGCGCCGATTTTGTCACGTTTCATCACAAGCACGTCGATGCCGATAATGATTGGTTTCTCTCCGGCGGGGCCGAATCCCCAATCGAGCTTTCCGACTCCGTTGAATGCCTGAAGTTCGCCGCGCTCGGTAAAGGTGAAGTTCGGAAACTTTTCGATAAGCACCGCAACTGCATGGTCAATACCTGAATGTCCTTCATAGCGGGAGTTGTGATCGACAAAGACGCCGTCCTCCGCCCACAATCTTGCGATATTGTTTCGGCGCTTCTGAGCGTCATGCTCGCTGAAGACGCTATATAGGTTTTCACGCAACAGACTTTCGATTGTTTGTGCCCTGCGGACCTTTCCTTCAGAGGTAGTTTGTTTGTGAACGAACGCCGCTACAGAGGCGGGACTCATCAAGAGTGCTGTAGAGAAAAGAGCGGTGACAACGTGCCGCCGCGTGGGTTTGTATCGGTCACGTGATGTGCTACTGGCCAGAGCCATAGTGTGCTGCCTAAGCGCTGTTAACTTCCGTCAAAACGCGAAATCGCTGGTCTAATTTCGCTTTCACGAGACCCTCCACATTCAACTTTCACGAGCGGAATCAGTGTTCCTCGTCTTCAGGTTGGGGTCAGGCGGGGGCAGAACGATTGCAGCAGGCTCTCAGCCAATATCCGAACGTCAGAACGGGAATCGTCCAAACCGGCTAAGAGGTCTTGATATGCCCCGAGATTTCCCTCACGGCGCCATGCTAGGTGGCAGGCGAAAAGATACAAAGGATCTCTCATTCTTTTTCCTTACAGGGGTCGCGTAGCTTTGCTTTGGCTGGCATTTGTTCTCCGTCGCTGCACCCAGGGGCTGCATTTCCCATGCAAGTACAGAACTGGAACAGCCCGCGTGGTCGAAAAGAATCTGGGCGAAGTCTTCGAGCGTCTCTGTGCGCGCCCAATCACGCCGCCGTTCTCCGGCGATGCCAAGCCACGTAGTCGTTTGGGCTCCAGCAGCCACGACGCGCCCGATTCCCGGCTGACCCTTGGAGCGTCTCTTGTCCGCGCGATCCTAACCTGGCTGCCACGCCTGAAGGTCCAAATACCCTCTTTGGGTCGCGTGCAGAGCTTTCCTTCAGCTCCCTGAGTAGAGTTTCGAGTTATCGGCCCGCTGAGCAAAGCCCCGACCAAACGAAATGTTCTCTCCCGCTGTCTCAAAGAACGTGATTAGCAGATCGTCGGGAGAAATCTGAGCGGCATCGACAACTCCATCGTTCAAGGCCTTCAAAAGCCCGAGCCGCTTCTCCTTCGCAACACGGCCTGCGATGAGCGTAAGCTCCAACCAGATCAGATCGTCCGAGTAGGTCAATCCGAGGAAGGACCGCGTGTGCCGGAATTGACGCGGCTGCAGGAGGTGAATGATGTGGAAGAGTTCGTCGGGCGCCATTCCTAATTCGGTCCTCAGTGTTTGTTGGATCGCGTTCGACACGCGGTCGAGGCGGGCTTCGGCATAGCGTTCTTCGAGGACATGGATTTTAACGAATGGCATTGCCTGGTCTCCTCTGGTCAAGAATTCTTGAACTGAAAAAGCTCAGATCGATCGGTATCTCAAAGGAGAAAATTTCTCGATAACAATTGGCGAGCAACGGCTTCGCCGACGTCCTGTGCTGTTCCCTACAGCCAGATTGCGAAGCCTCATTCGCGCACAGCACCACACCCACGTTTCCAGTGCCGCCGATCACGAGAATCTTCATCGGAGGTTCTCCCGTGCAACAGGAACGTGTTCGCGCCCCGCTCCCGGTCGTTCGTTACTTGGGCGCCGCCGTGTCGCCGGCGACGGGCCTGAGACCCTATTCGGGCACCAGTTGTTCAAGCAGGCCCGATCTTGGACCTCAGCCACGACCCCATCTCCGCGACCGCCGCGCTGATCTCGGGCACCCGGCCTGCCCCTACGAAGAAGTTGTGCTGCCCCTCGGGTAGCGAGTGGAGTTTGATGTCGACCCCGGCCGCACGAGCCCGCTCGGCGAACTTTTTGGAGTCGTCTGTCAGGATCTCGTAGTCGCCATAGTAGATGAACGTGGGAGGGAGTCCCGCCGGGTCGGCTGACACCAGGTTGATCCGCGGATCGTTTATGGCAACGCCAGTGCCGTCCAGCATGGCGTCCCTGAATCCACTCAGCAGCTCACGGCTCAGCATCCTGTCAGTGTGTGCGTTGGCATCGATCGCCTTGTTCTTCAGCTCCATGTCGAGCCACGGAGAGATCGAAAGCACTGCCCCCGGCAGGGTAGCGTTCTTGCGCAAACGCGTCAGAGCCAAATTCAACGCGAGGTTACCGCCGATCGAGTCGCCCGTGCTAGCGATCCGCGACGGTTGGTATCCCTCGTCGAGCAACCACCGGAATGCGGCCTCTACGTCGTCGATCTGCGCGGGGAACTTGTTTTCGGGCGCCAGCCGATAGTTGATCACAAGAGCCCGAGAGCCAGCCGCCTTCGCGAGATGCCCGACGGCCTTGCGCTCCTGCCACATCGATGCCACCATCCCGCCGCCAGAGTGGCTGTGCAGTAGGACCTGCTCAGGTGAACTGTCGGCCGGGATCACCATGATGCAGGGCACCCCGTTCGCCGTGACTTCGCGATACGTGACATTCTCCGGCTCGGTCGCCAGCTGTTGTATACGCTCGCTGATGTCGCGCCAGAGCTCGACACTCTGGGTCAGGGCAAAGCGACGACTCAGATCGGCGTAGAAATCGGCAAATTCCTTCAATTCAGGGCTGCTCACGACATTTCTCCCTTGCTTTCATAGGTTCACCGATACATTAGCCAGTCGCAGTCGTCTGGATGCTCGAATCGAGCCGAGCTTGAAGCGCTGCTTACTTGGGCGCCGCCGCGTCGCGGTCATACATCATCTGTAGCCCGGGCGTACCTTCGGCAGCGAGGAAGATATTGATCATCGTCTCCACGGTATCGCTGCGGTTCCAGTCGCGCTGTAGCTCACAGACGAGGGCCGTGCCGCTGGTCATGCGGCCTCCCGCCTGCTGGATCCGCCGCAGTGCCATTTCGTGCGCCTCGCGCGAGGTCCCGCCTACGGCATCGGCGACGACGTAGATTTCATATCCCTCCTTCAGCATGTCGAGAGTCGGCATGATGAGACAGGCTTCCGTCCACAGCGCCGTCATGATGATCTTCTTGCGTTTCGTACCCTCGACCGCCTTCCGGAACTCCACGTCCTCCCATGCGTTGATCGAGGTCCGGTCATACGTCGGGTACTCCTCGAGAACCTTCCGCAGCGGCGGGATGGCCGGCTTGTTCCACCCGGTCTTGACGTTCACCGTGGAATGGACGATCGGCAGCCGGTAGCCGACGCCGGTCTTCGCCACCGCCACGATGTGGTTCACGAGCAGGTTGCGATCCATCGAGGCGATGGAATTCACTTGCAGCGGCTGATAGTCGATGATGACCAGCGCTGAGTTCTGGGGTGTCAACAGATCGTCTGTCTTCGGATCGCGAATAGGTCCGCTTGCCATGTTAAGTTGCCTCCATTGTTGAAGCAGTTGTTGAAAAGCAATCTGACGGCCAACGGTAAGTTGCTGAGAGGAAACAGTGCGGCACGAATTGACAACGCCCGACATGTCGACATTGACGAAATTCCGGGCAGAACAACGGACTTCACCGGAGATTTTTGTCTGAGGCGGCATTTTTCATCTTTGCAACCGGTAGACCGGTCGGGCCTCCGCAAAGGCTCTTGGTGGTCGCGGCATGTTGGCGGCGGCTGACGACACGATCCATCGAGCTGTAACCCAATGTCATCGCCAGCACGATGAGTGCACCTGGAATGACAGGCGGACTGGCGGCCGGGATGTCGAAATATCGACATGCAGCGCCGATCAAAAAACTGAGGACGAATCCGATCAAAATTCTAGCCATTGCTAAGTTCCTTTCGACTAAGGTGAAGTCGCGCTAGCGCGCAGATCGCGGTCATGACGCCGCAAACGAACAGCGGTACCGCCACGGAATAAGTGAGCATCGAAGTGCCGGCGATCGCCCCGGTGAGCATCGCCAAAACGGCCGCGGCACGTCTCCCCCACCGCGGGTTGTTGCCGCCCGCAAGGCTTGAGTCGGCAGCGAACCCAGCGATGGTCAGCGTCAGCACGGTTGTGGTCAGGTCCGGTACGCCGAGTTTTCGCACCACGGCGTTGCGCAACCCCATCACGACCGCCGTCAAGGCGATGACGAGTGCGATCTTGAGTTTGTGATCCTCATATGGCGCGCGGAATCCGATGGAGACCACCGAGGCCGCCAACAGTAGGAGGGTCTCGATTACAAGTGCGTGGACCGGCGTCGAGCCTGGATCTTGCGGGTTCATGGCCTTCGTCATCCATCCGCCGAGCAACGCGCCACTCATAAAAAAGACCAATGCCAAAAGCGATCGCCAGATCGACAGACCCGGCACGCCTCCGATGGCGAAACCGAGGAACACAACATTGCCGGTCATGTTTGCGGTGAACACGTGGCCCAACGCAATAAAGCTGACGGCGTCGACGATCCCGCTGACCGCAGTCATCGCCAGCAGGATTGTGGGAACGCTGATCATATCTTTACCCAAAGCCTGGGTTGAACCGGGGTAGCTGCGATGACCAACAGGCCTCCCAAGATCGCCGTGTTCTTGCAGAAATTAATAAGTTGCCCCTGGAACGCAGGCGTGCCGGCCGCTAGCCAGAAGGAATGCGAGACGAAAGTCGCCGGAACCAGAAACGCGAACAGCGCGATCGCTGATAGGCGTGGCAAAATGCCAAACGCGAGCGCGAATCCGGCGATCAGTTCGAGGGCGCGGCCGCTTAGCATGATGAGCGGCACGAGGCTCGCCGGAGCGCCGCGCTCGACGAGTTCGCGGGCGGGAATCGACTGATCGATGATTCCGAACGCGTTCAGTAGAAAAACGACCGCGATCAGAATTCGTGCCGTTAACAAGCCATATCTTGCTGATTGTTCCACCTTGATTCTCCTCAAAATTTGTAGCCGGCCCAAAACTCCATGTAGTTGATGTTGCGGCCCGGTGATGCTTGTTTGAGAAATTCGCCGGCATAGAAAATGCCGTAATCGGCCTGAAGATATGCGTGATGGTCGATCTGCCAACGAACTTCAGCGCCAGGACGATAGCCGACAAAGCGTGCGCGGCTCCCGTCGGCCGGAACGAGCAGAAATCCGGGAACGGCGTAGACACCATCGTTCAGGTTCTCCCGCCACTGGACCACCAGATCCGTGACGGCAGAAACGCGGTGGCCCAGCTGTGTTTCAATCTGCGGGTGAACGTCGATGAAATTGACCGGACCGGGGCCTGTGTCGGCTAAAATACCGAAATACTTTCCGATCGGGTAGATGGGATTGAATGTCCCGAGCGTGTGGCTGCCAGGATTGTCGCCACTCGAAATATCGGCCTTAACGTTGAGCCTCGGCCGAAGGCGTACGGATGTCAGGCTGTAGCCAGTATCCGAGGCGATCGTCCATGCGCGAATGTCGCCGGAGCCGAAGGTCCCGAACTGCATGATGCCTTCGTAATCGAAGTCAAGCCCCGGCTTCTCTGTCGCTATCGGTCGCCACAGCCTCGCACCGACCGAATGTCGAAGCTCGGTCGCGGTGCCGCGCTCAAAAGTCGCTCTCTTGCGATCGATGCCTAGGTAATACGCATCGAATGCGACGCCCCGCCGCAAGGGCCGCGTCGCGTAGAGACCCCAAAAGGCGGTCGTGTGATCCGGAGCGTTATCGAAAAATCCGAATTTGTCGAGATCCGGCCGAACAGCCCACGCGTCGACATTCCATGCGCCGACCTTGCTGCGGATTTTCACCCCGTCAAAACTCTGTCGCACGTTGGGACCTTCGCGCACCGAAACGGGCCGCCCCGATCCATAGTTCAGTTCCTGCCGCCCAATTCGCAACACCGCCCAGTTCTTTTTGTACGTGTTGCCGACCTCGAAAAAAGCCGCCTCGAAATCGAGCCCTTTCTCGTCGATCGTCCTCGGCCCGCCGGTGCGAAAATCCTCCAATCCGCTTTTGAGTTGCACGAAGATGCGAAAGTTTTTGCCAAGATGCCAGTCCGAGTGCAGCATGTACCGCTGAAGGAGAAATGTGTTCATATACGGCTGTTTTCCCCAGTTATCGTTTGCGACCTGCTCGAAAACCTGGCGGATTTCGCCTCCGAGACTGACGTAGCAGGCCTCGCAGCCAAGCGGGATGTATTTGATCGGATCCCAGAAATCGCTGCGCAACGATGGGTCGGCAAGAAAACTCCAATCGTCGTTTTCGCGCAGCAGATTGTAGGTTCGAACAGGTGCCTGCGACTCCTCCTGAACCTGCGCGCACAACGGCAGCGCCAGAAACAGCGCCGCCCAACCAATAACGAATCGCATGGCGGCCTACTTACCCCTGATCGAGTGAATCTCGGCGATATAGCCGCCCGGGAACTGGAGCATTGCTGCCTGCCGGTCGCCGAGGGAATATGGTTCGACCAGTACGGTCGCTCCTGCCGCTCTTGCTTTTTTGAGCGTCTCGCCGAGATTGGCGACTTCGTATCCGGTCATTTCGCGCCCGTACGGATACGGCAAATGCCCGTCGGTGACGAAAACGGCGAGCACGCCGAATTGCGATGTGATTCGAATTCGCCGGACCGTATCGGACCCTCGCCCGATCTCTAGACCTGGTGCATGCGGATCGTCGCTCAAAACCTTACCGTGCGAAAACTCGAGAAAGCTGCGGATGAACGAATCGGCCCGTTCGGGCGATACATACACGCGATTCTCCGGAATTGTTTTGAGTGCCGGATACGAAGGGGGCGTCGTGTGCCAGTACAACTGCATGTTTACGCCGCCCGGCCATTGAATCACGGCGTTCCGTCCAATGGGATCGTTAAACGGGCTGACCAGCACGTCTGCGCCGTCTGCCTGCGCAGCTTTCACGCTCCCGTCGAGGTCCGTAACCAGGTATCCGGTCCGCTCCACGCCGAACGGATGTGGAACCGGCGTTTTGAATCCGAACACCGATACTGTGCCCGCCGGCGTCAAAACCAGTTGCGACATGGTGAGGCTTGGCGTGGGTGTGACCGTAAACACGCCCTGTTTTGTCGTCGCGCCGCCGAACGTGGCAAGAAGGCTCGCCACGAATTTGTCGAAGTCCTGCGGTGCGACATAGACGTGCGTTGTGTCGTATTGCGGCCCGACAGCGACCTCGGGCGTTTGCGCCACTGTGATCTGCGCGGCGAGAGTTAGGATCGCGATGAAGGAAACTCGGTTTCGCATCTATTTTCTTCTTCCCTTCAGAAAGCCCAGCACGGACAGCCGAAGCTGTCCCCATCCTGTCGATGTGGGTGGCAATGTTCGTTGACGTGTTCACGGGCCGACCGCGTGTGCGCCGCGAGTGGAACCCGTGCCGGTTTCGCGTAACCACCAGAGGTCACCACGGGCGACCATTCCGGTAGAATCGCCGGCGCGGGCGGCGCGAGATTTTCGAACTCTGCGGAGCCATAAACAACTTTTCCGCCGACGATCGTCAACACCGATTCCAAATCCTTGATTTCTTCTTCGGGAATCGAGAAATAGTCGGCGGAGAGCACGGCGAGATCGCCGAGCTGTCCGGGAATGATCGCGCCCTTGGCGCCCTGGTCGCTTGAAAACCAACTGCTTCCGACAGTCCAAAGCCGCAGTGCTTCCATCCGATCGAGACGATTGCCATCGTCGTACATGGCCAGCCCGCCAAGGGTGCGCCCGGTCACCAGCCAGTAGAGTGAAACGAACGGGTTGTAGCTTGCCACGCGAGTCGCGTCCGTTCCCGCACCGACGGGCAAACCGGCACTCAGCATCTCCCGGATCGGCGGCGTACGACACAACGCTTTTGCTCCATAGCGATCGCGGAAATATTCGCCCTGAAATGCCATGCGGTGCTGGATCGCGATCCCGCCGCCTAGTGCCGCGATCCGATCGATGTTTCGCTGCGAGATGGTTTCCGCGTGGTCGATGAACCAGTGAAGGCCTTGCAGCGGAATCTCCCGGTTCACTTCCTCGTAGACGTTGAGGGCACGTGTGATCGTCTCGTCGTAGGTGGCATGGAGGCGGAAGGGCCAGTGATGCTTCGCCAGCAGGCTCACTACAGGCCTAAGTTCCTGCTCCATGACTCCGGGCATGTCGGGACGCGGCTCGAGGAAGTCCTCGAAATCCGCGGCCGAAAAGACCAGCATTTCTCCTCCGCCGTTGTGGCGAAAGTAATCATCGCCTTGCCGCGGACTGAGCATACCGGTCCAGTTCTCGAAGTCGACAAGCTCGCTTTTCGGCCTCTGGGTGAAAAGGTTGTAGGCAATCCGAACTGTCAGTTCACCATTCTTGTGCAGCTCCTGGATGATCTGGTAGTCATCGGGGTAGTTTTGGAATCCGCCGCCAGCGTCAATCGCACTCGTAATCCCGAGTCGATTGAGCTCACGCATGAAGTGCCTCGTCGAGTTTGACTGGTACTCCGGAGGCAGCTTCGGACCCTTTGCCAGTGTGGCGTACAGAACGAGCGCATTCGGCTTGGCGATGAGGATGCCGGTCGGATTACCGGCGCCATCCCGAGCAATTTCGCCGCCCGGAGGATTGGGCGAGTCCTTCGTATATCCGACTGCATCCAGTGCGGCGCGATTGAGCAGCGCCCGGTCGTATAGATGAAGCACGAAGACGGGCGTATCCGGCGCGGCCCGGTTCAGCTCATCGAGCGTTGGCATCCGGCGCTCGGCGAACTGAAATTCCGACCAACCCCCAACCACTCGCACCCACTGCCCCGGCGGTGTCCGCTGCGCCTGCGCGCGAAGCATGCGCAAGCCGTCCGCGAGTGACGGAACGCCGTCCCACCGGAGCTCCAGATTGTAATTAAGGCCACCACGAATCAGGTGAAGGTGCGAGTCGTTCAGTCCCGGAATCACGGTTCGCTGGTTCAGGTCGATCAGCTTGGTTCGATCGCTGTGGAGCCGCATTATTTCGGCATCGTTTCCGACTGCGAGGAACTTGCCGTCACGAATCGCGACCGCCTTGACTACGGAACGGCGATCATCCTGTGTCGCAATCTTACCGTTATGAAGAACCAGGTCTGCGGGCTGTTGATTCATTGCGTGCTCCGGAGCTACTTGTGTGCGAGCGCGGGCTTGGGAACCACGTACTCCGGAAAAAGCGTGGGCGGGGCACCGTGCACCATGGTGGAGGCGTATTCCGCACCGATACCGTAGGCGCCAAAATGGTTCTTCACTAGGTCTACAACTGCGTCATAAGTGTCGAGATTCGCCCAGTCGCGCTGCCACTCGAGAAGCGTGGAAAGAGCGGTCACCGGCTTGGCCCCGGCCTGTACAACCCGGCGCATGGCATTGTCGTGGGCCAGCTGGCTGACATCTCCGCAGCAATCCTCAGCCACATAAATCTCGTAGCCATCGTGAATCGCCTGGATCGCGGGCATTGCGATGCAGGTCTCGGTCCACAAACCTGTGAGCATGATCTTCTTCTTGCCGGTTTTTTCGATGGCCGCGACGAAGTTCTTGTCGTCCCACGAGTTCATTGAGGAGCGCTCGATGGGCTCCTTACCAGGAAAGATCGCCTGGAGCTGCGGCCAGATGTACCCGCTGAAGGTCTTTGATTCGATCGTGGTCACCACAACCGACACGTCAAAGATCCGCGTTGCCTTGGCAAGGGCGACTGTGTTGTTGATGATCGACTGCCGATCGAAGTTGGCGGTTGCGAACAGCATTTGGGGTTCCTGATCAATGAACGCCACTACACAGTTATCGGGCGTAAGTAGTCCTTTTTCGCTGCGAGACACAGGTCTATTGTTGAGAGACATAGCTATCCTTTCCTTAAAAACTTCCCTTTAGATTTGGGCCGGAATTACGCCCCGGCGAGTGCATCTTGCTTCACAATGTCAGACTGATGGAGAGATATCAGTCGCTCTAAAAACAAAGCTTTCATCGCATTCTGGCTCACTTGATTTGACCTTTCCCTTTATTGATCCACGTTCGGATGTGGAGTGGACAATTGTCGAGCTTGATGCCATGTGCCTCGCACTGGGCTAGAAATTTCACGGCGGCCTGGTTGACAAGCGTCACGTCCCGCAAATTGAAAATCAGCTGCTGCCCAGATTTCTCTAAGGCGAGCAGTTGCTGGAGTTCTTGGATTTCTTCTTCTTCAATCCGGCCACTCAAGGTGAACAGCACTTGACCATTCCCTGATCTTTCAATCCTCAACATGCAGGCTCCCTCTCCTTAAAAAACGGTAGGGGCTCCGGCGAATTGAATCCTGCTGTCTTCGCAACTTGTTCAACCAACCTCGTATTGCAGAAGGGCAATCGGGAGTCCAAAGGTAAGTTGCTGAGAGGTAAGAATTGCGCATCATTAAAGATGCCCGACATTTCGACATTGACGAAATTACGGGCAGAAAGAAGGCTTTCGGCTTGCCTTCGAGTGCCGCTTATAGAGGGTGTAGCTGGTGCTGGCTCGGAACGATCAGCATCTCAGAGGAGAAAGTTCCTCGATAACGATTGGGGTTAGGCAGGAGTCGTGAACGGGGCGAGATTCGATCGTCGTCGCCGTTCCTTACGTTGCTTGCCAGTTGATGCGTTATCAGATGGCAGCCTAGGTTCCCGGCTGACGCTTGAAGCGTTTCTTGTTGATGTTTAGTGACTGAATCTTCGATTCAAGCGTGGACCGCGCGATCCCTAACTTGGCTGCCGCACCCAAGGGTCCAAAAATCCGTCCTTGGCTCTCGCGCAGAGCCTCTTCAATTATTTCTTTTTCTGTAGCTGCCAGTTTCTGCGAAAGGTGAAGCTTGCCTCCTGATCTCCTATCACGAGGCTGCTGGGATAGCCACCTTTCATCGACCGAAAAGTTCTCTGTTTCAGACACGATTACAGATCGTTCGATGACGTTTTGTAATTCACGTATGTTGCCGGGCCAAGGATAGGACTGAAGTAATTGGAGTGTCTTTTTGTCGATAGTCCTTATGTTCTTACCCGCTTTGCGTGCGTAGCGATCGATGAAGTATTCGACCAGCAAGGAAATGTCCTCCCTTCGTTCCCGCAAGGGAGGCACATCGAGAGGAAAGACGTTTAGCCGGTAATACAGGTCCTGGCGGAAAGTGCCACTGGCCACGGCTGCCTCGAGATCGCGATTCGTTGCCGCGATGACGCGAACGTTCACGTGGATAGGCCGGCTCCCCCCAATCCGCTCAACTTCCCGTTCCTGCAACACCCTTAGCAACGCAACTTGGGTGTCCGGCAATAGTTCGCCTACTTCGTCGAGGAAGATTGTTCCACCCTCGGCCAACTCGAATCGACCTACGCGGCGCTGCATGGCTCCCGTGAATGCTCCCTTCTCATGGCCGAACAACTCCGAGGCAATCAGATCCCGGGGAACGGCGGCGCAGTTCACGCTGACGAATGCGCGCGAGGCACGAAGTGACCGTCGGTGGATCGCGCGTGCCACGAGCTCTTTGCCCGTCCCGGTTTCACCGGTTACGAGAACCGTAGAATCGCTGGGCGCAACCTTGGAGATGCTCGAGAGCACTGTTTGCAAGGCGGGAGAGGTTCCAACGATCTCCTCGAACATCGAGGCCTTGTCGATCTCTTCTCGAAGGGCGACGTTTTCCTGCTGCAGTCTCTCCTCTGCCCTCTTGCGGTCCTCTATATCGGTCCACGCAACATACCAACGTGTGATCGTTCCCTTGTCGTCGCGTACCGGGTTGGAACGAGCCAAAAACCAGCGGTAACTTCCATCGCCCTTGCGCAATCGCAGCTCCAGCTCGTAACCGGACCCTCTAGGGAGAGCACGATCAAAATAATCTCGCTCCCGTGCCCGGTCATCGGGATGAACAAACACACTTTGATCAGGCGTCTGCCGCCACTCCTCGAGACTAACGCCTAGGTAATCAAGTGCGATGCGGTTGATGTGAAGACGTTCGCGGTTGGGCCCGTATACCGCAACAAGTTGAGGCGCGAAATCCAGAATCTGCCGGAGCTCTATCTCCTGTGCTTCAAGTTTTTGTTCGGCCTTCTTGCGCTCATCTATGTCGGTAAGCAAGGCATACCACCGAACAATCGAGCCCTGCGCATCACGCTGAGGCCGCCCACGTACGTGAAACCAACGGTACACGCCGTCGGAGCGGCGAAAACGATTGTCAACATCGTACGAAACCCCCGTTTCGACTGAACGCCTCCACACTGCGATTGCGCTAGCGCGCTCATCTGGATGAATGATGACGTTGCTGGTCAGCCAGCGCTTCAATTCTTCAAGGGTCTTTCCGAAGTAATCTAGACTTGGTTGGTTGACGAAATCGAGTTCGCCTTCTGATGTCGTGACCATTACGTGAGCGCCGATGCTGTCAAGAACCAGGCGAAGCCTCTCCTCACTCTGCCGGAACCCTTCTTCGACGAGCTTGCGCTCCGTGATATCCATTACCGCGCCGATAACCTCGATGCTGCCGGTTGCACGCCTCTCAGCTTTTCCGGCGACGTGTAAGTATTTGATCCTCCCGTCTGGCATCAGTATGCGAAACTCGAGGTCGATTCCTTCTGCCCTGTTACCAGCGGCTATTGCCATGTTCACCGAAGGCATATCCTTCGGATGAACGCGGTCCAAAATCATTTGCAATGATAGTTTCGAGGCAGGGGCGAATTCAAAAATACGAAAAGTCTCGTCGGACCAGAGGTGCTCGTCGGTGGAAACGTTCCATCCAAAGCTGCCTGTGTGACTGACTCTCTGGGCTTCGGCAAGATAAGCTTCGCTTCGCCGGATCCCTTCTTCCGCAACTTGATGTTCCGTGATATCCATTATCGCGCCGACAATATCATTGTTGCCAGCTTTGTCCATAAAGAAGTGTGGAAGATCATGAAAATGCTTTATCGAACCATCCGACAACACCAACCGATATCATAATCAAAGTCATTGGCGTCCTGCGCCGGACGCTCAAGGGCGTCTTTGACATGGCTCCCCACTGAAGAGCTTACACAAAGATCCGGTCAAGGGGCTTGCCACCGGGATCTTCGAGCACGATAGCAGTCTGTCCGAGGTGCTCCGTGACTGCGAGGGGACGAGCGGCCCAGGCTGAATCAACTTCATTTTTCAGGGAGTATTCGTGCTCTAATTTCTTTAGCAACTCCAAAGAAGGTTTATTGGACGAAGGGGCGAGCAGCAGGACTGATGCAGAACCGGGGCGGATCGAGTGTTCACCGCGGTCGAGGGTGAACTCCTGATCTTCGCGGAGAATGTTAAGAGGAAGTTGAGAGGAACCCACGTGGATTATGCCTCCGAAATGGTTCCGCGCTCCTTAGAAAGTCAACCGTGCGTCAAGTTGAATCTGACGAGCGCTACTTACGGTGGTGAATATTCGTCCAACGTTGTCGGCGAGGTCACCCGTTGCATCTTTGAAAACAGCGTCTCCGTGCCCTCCCAGGCTGAGCGGACTTTGCGTGTTACTCGGCACTCCAAAATTCGGATGATTAAAGAGATTGTAAGCTTCCGCTCCGAACGTAATCTTCGTGCCTTCGGTCAATTGGAAGCTCTTCTCGACCGACAAATCAAATTCCGCGAAAGCGGGGCCGCGGAGGCTATTCCTTCCGGCGGTACCGAACTGATCGGGGGGCGGCACCGCAAACGCGCTCGGATTAAACCAGCATGACGGAGTACCCACTCGACCACCGTTTGGACAAACACCCGCGTAAGGATTGCCAATCAGGTCTGGTCTATCCGATGTAAATAACGATTGCAGGTCTGCGTTGTCAAAGGCCAGCATTGGGGTAAAAGGGACGTTGCTGTGAATGCTGGCAATCGCTGAGATCTGCCAGCCACCAAATCGGCTCTTCCGTCCAAAAGGGAGCTCATAAACCGCGTTCGCGGCGAAATTATGCCGGATGTCGAATCCTGAGCGGCCTCGGCTGCCCTTGCGATTGAAGGGGTCCTGAGTCGTTGCAGGCTCGTTTACGGCATCTATGGAGAAATTGCTCGAAGCATCATCTATCGAACGAGAAAAGGTATAGAAGGCCTGCCAGGAAACGTTATGGGCGTGTTGCGAAACCGACAGTTGGAATGAATTATAGAAAGACTGTGCATCGGTGAGATCCTCCTCCAGCGGTGAAGGCAAGTTAGGATTATAGCGATGCCCCAAGACTGGTTCGAAAGGATTCGTTTCTACTCCGCGAGGGAGGTGATTACCACGGGCGCCAAAATACCCCGCGCCGAGAATAGTCTCCGGCGCAATTTCCTGTTCCAGGTTGAGATTATATTGCAGGGCGTATGGAAACTTTGGGTTGTAAGGCATCTGATAAACATCTATCGGTTGCGTCAGTACTGCATTTTGCGGGCTGAGAAAGCTCGGAAACACATAGGAATTTATGCCGTAAAAAGGAGGTAGTAACCGGTCTAAACCAAACAACGCTACAGGGAACCGATCACGAAAGATGCCGGCGCCGCCCCGCAGCACAGTCTTGCCACCACCATAGATGTTCCATGCAAAGCCAGCTCGAGGTGAAAACAAATCCCGAGGCGTAGTAGCCCATAGGTTGCCGACCGTTGTGCCAGAATCCTTCGCTGGATTACGAATGACCGACATACGCCCGTGTGCCTCAGTCGGATTGGAGTAGAAGTCATACCGCAGCCCGGCATTCACCGTAAGTCGGCTGGTGACTCGCCAAGAGTCCTGCACGAACCCCGACCCTACACTCTGTCGATAGTCGCGGTTCGAGTCAGAGTTAGAGGGATCAACGCTCACGTACGACAGAGGCAGACCTTGAAGGAAGAATTCCAGCGGGGGATTATTAGTTTGTGCTGGAATCCCAAAGGGCCTCAGATCCTGGAACGAGTACAACCCATTCACGAGAAAATCATCCGGTCCATTGGACTGGATCCTTTGAAATTCTGCGCCGAATGTGATGGTGTGGCGACCAGTCATGCGTGAGAGTTGATCCTGAATTTGGTAGACAGTCGAAAAATCGCCCCAGGGGAGTACAGGGATGTTGCCGAACAAACTCATGCCGGTAATGTCAAGCATTCCGAAGGGCCGGCCAGGCACCAAAGAAATAGAGAGTCCCGGAAGCCTATTGTCGATCGAAGTTGTCGCGGTCGTGCGGTTCACTCCGAATCGCAATTCGTTCAATATTTCGCTCCCAAAATTGCTGCGATCCTGCACGGTAACGTACTGGTTGCGGGCTGTATGATCGGTTGGGAAACCTGGGACATAGGTTCCCGGCGGTTTCCCGAAATAAGGAACTAGGGAAGAACTGTCATCGAGGGTGTAGCGTACGAACCATGCATGAGTGTTGGTAAAGTTGTGGTCGAGACGGATCATGCCGCGGTTCTCATAAACGGCGCCCTTGTCATCGGTGATCAGGTCCGCGGTTCCGTCCCCATTGTCTGCTCCATTAGGAAAAGGAAACAAGGAGAGAAACTGTGGTACGCGAGGGTCAATCGCAACAATAACGCAGCCGCTTGGATTGGCGTTATTGCAACTCCTCGGATTGGTGGCCGAGGGTAACAGACCTCGATGGGCAATCGCATCCGGCACGGTCGCGATTGCCGTTGATGCTTGTACTTCACGGAACCCCTCGTACTCTGCATAAAAGAACGTGCGGTCGTGTACTAACGGCCCGCCGAGTCCTGCGCCGAACTGGTTCCGCACAAATGGTGGTATCGGAGCGTTGGCCAAATCAAAATAGTTTCTTGAATCAAGCGCGGCATCTCGGTGGAGTTCGAACAGCGATCCATGTAAGCGATTCGTTCCGGACTTGGTTACCGCGTCGATGACGCCGCCACCGTTCCTGCCGTACTCCACATCGAAGGTTTGCGTTAGGACCCGGACCTCGGTGAATTCGTTCAGGCCCAGAAAGAGCCCGGAGGCTCCTCCCGGCGAGTAGCCCAAGACCGGATCATTCGCATCCATACCGTCGATGCGAACGTCCGTCCAACTTGGACGCATGCCATTAATCGAGACCTGTGCGGTCGTGCCATTCGAAAGTATCGATGGAGCACTGCTTGGTGTTGGAGCAACTCCGGGCTCCAAGACAACCGCCTTGAACAGATCGCGGCCGTTTACAGGAAGTTCGGTGAGGGTGTGCTCTCCAACTTGGCCACTGACTTTCGAAGTAGTGCTATCGATGTCGTTGACGTTCCCGCTGACAGTCAACTGCTGCGGCTGGCTGCCTAAGGCCAGTGAAAAATTCATTCTCAAGCTAGAAGCCGACCGCAGTGTAATTCCTTCGCGAACCTGTGTTTGGAATCCTTCTTTCTGTGCGCGAACAGAGTAGTTTGCCATCGGCAAACCAGCGATGTGATATTGGCCCGTAGAGTCAGTAAACGAGTCACGTTTCAATCCAGTGCTTTGGTTGAGGATCGTGACTTGGGCTCCGGTAATAACAGCGCCACTCGGGTCGGTAACGGTGCCGAAAACGGTTGCAACCTCGGTCTGCGGCCACGCGCATACTGGGAGCAGGGCAAGTGACAAGACCAAGCGTAAGCACGCCCACGAACTGAAAAACGCAGCGTATCCACGCCAGCCGGATGAATCTTTGCCTTCTCGAATCGGCGAAAAAAACCTAACGGCCCGGTCATGCATAACGCCTCCCTCGGCATTGGTTTGCCATCCTCAACGACCTCCGTAGCAGCCCGGATACGTGACGGAGAAAGGGCCGCTCCGCGGCCGTATTTTATATCTAAAACTATGCGTTTACCTGTCAAATGTCGTAAACTTATAAACTTCATCAGCAATGGTTGTCAAGAATTTTTATTGACAGATAGACTATTTCAGTAATAGAAAACGTGCGAAGGGGCGCGTGACTTGGCCTGCTAAGGCGGATCGAGGACGACGCCGTTAGGCAATCTGAGATGTGAGGCAGGAACGACCTTTGAAAAAGCTGCCAAATCGCGAGTCAAGGCCGACCTTTAAGGAACGACGTTCCTTCATCGGCCGCATGGGTGTTGGATATTGCCGACCAGCTTCTGGAGCTCCTGGATCGAATGGATGGCCAAGCACGCGCCGACGTTCGATCGATGAAAGAACCCGGTTCAAAGGGACTGGGACTGTGGCCCTGACTTCTACTCATAGGGTCAATCCGGCGAGCTGGCAAGTCTTGGCGAACCCCTTGCAACTATGCCGGAATTATATCGCCAGCGAATCACGAACGGCACGCCAGCGGCAGACGGTACGCCGATTCTAGTACGGGAGTACGGTCTCTATCCGCTTGCGTTAGGGAGGGCATTGCACGAGTTCAATGCGCTCATCTTCGCGGGTAATGACCTTGCACAGTCTGAGAGATCGCCTTGCAACGGCGGTAACCAAAACGGGACCTTCCTACAAATATCGCGGCAGCCCTCAGCACCTCTATCAAACACTCGGAGATTTCTCCGGCTCCGGCTAAGGTATTGAGACGTTTCTAACAGGTACTGCCAGGCTGAATACGCCTATATATAAGGAGGGAGACGAAATCGACTTGGTCTAATCGCATGTGTCAATATAGTTCTATTATGGAACCATATTGACAGTCTTCTCTCGTGCGGCGAATGCCTGTATTTATCGTAGTTCCATAGGGTTACGCAGATGCTTGGGTCAGAGATTTGGTTCACTCTGCTTTTAGGCAACTCGGGCACCGGAAAGACTTCGCTCATTCACGCTGGCCTGATTTCAGAAGCGATCAAAACCGATTGGTTCCCGGTGTACACCCGGCCCTTGGGGCTCCCACGGACAGACGTGGTTGCAGGACTGGTTTCGACGGTCTTCGAGGGCCCTCAGTCTTACCGCGATGCGCTGCTTGGTGCGCTAGACGATGCTGCCGCAGCGACCGCGCCGAAAAGGGTGCTCCTTATCTTCGATCAATTCGAGGACATCCTGTCCTCCATGGAAGATCGTGAGGCTGAGCGGTTGTTTGATGACCTCCGAGTTGTCCGTTTTATCGACGATTCTCGCGACTTCCTTCCTGATCCCGAAGCTGCCCTCTTCGCTACATGCTGGAGCGATGCAACGGGCACGCTGGTCTTTCTGGTTTTAGGCAAACTGCTGGACGTAGCGCGGTCCAGGCAGCCAAGGATGTTCATGAAGGTGCGCCTTGCCACTGCCGCTCGCCCCGATGATCGCCACGAATTCACCGCGATGAATTTCGATGGAGACTCCGCGGAGCGCATGCATCCGCGTCTCGCCCAATTCGTAATACTTGTGCGCGCCCTCTCCACGAATAACGGCGCTCGGGGGAGTCCCGAAACCTGGTTTTAGAGAACCGTGACATCCGAGCGATGGCCGAGCCCCTTCATCGCCCTGCCGTACGAGGTCAAGTCCCTAATGGAAGGTTTCTCTTTTTCGGTTCGGAGGGCTCCTTCTCACAGCTTCCCTATACCTCTATTCACGATGAGGGCCTGCTATTAACGATGAGGGCCTGCGGTGATTCGGGCAATGAGATCTGCAAACACCTCTGCTTGTGAGACATAAACAGCGCGACTTTCCATCACTTAGATCTGGAATCACATCCATTCATCACCTCAAAGTCAAAAGCGATACGTTATCCACGGCGATATGTAGCTCATGCTCGTTGTCGCGTGGATGGACTGTTCTTCAAATGAAGCATTGAAAACGTA
>Ga0210409_10003046_pt1 | contig 19267 bp, 22 predicted proteins | sample IncBWH17MmetaG_FD_161649 | JGI IMG/M metagenome (GOLD analysis project Ga0210409, IMG submission 161649) | Forest soil microbial communities from Barre Woods Harvard Forest LTER site, Petersham, Massachusetts, United States - Inc-BW-H-17-M | ecosystem: Environmental > Terrestrial > Soil >... | reverse complement strand
CCAGAATATACGGCAAAATCGCCGCGGCCAGCGGCGGGAAAACTCCCAGTTTGATTTCCGGCTGCGCGAATCGCGCCTTGGGAGTCGCCACCACCAGGTCGCCCAGCGCCGCCAGCTCCGAGCCTCCGCCCAGCGCCGGCCCGTTCACCACCACCAGTAGCGGCTTCGACGTGTCGAGCATCGCCGAAAACGCCATGTGAAACGCGTCCAGTAATTGAAACACGCGCCGCTGCGTGTACTCCCCAAGCTCGATGCCGCCGCAAAAAGTCTTTCCGGCCGATTCAAGAATGATCAGCTTGATGTTGTACTGCTCGCCGAGGATGTTGATCCCGGATGCCAGCTCGCAAAGCATCCGCTCGTTCAGAAGATTGTGGTCCGGACGATCCAGCGTCAGCCGCGCGACTTCGCCTTCCACGCGCACCTTCACGAACTGAAATTCCTCTATCTTCGGCGCGACCAGCGCCAGCGTTCCCAGCACTTCCACGCCCGCTCCGCGCTTTTGGTGATGCGTGTCCATCGAATCGCTCCGGTCTAGAAGCTCTCCGCGAAATCGCGCGAGAGCGCTTCCAAAAGGTTAGACCGTTTCGAATTCGGCCGCCACGCCCAATCCGCCCGACGCACTCAATGCGGCAAGACCCCGCCGGCCAGTCGGCGGCCTGCCCATTTGACCAGTTCGCGGCCCACCGCGCAGTTTTTCTCTCGCAGCGTAAACGGCGCATCCGGCGCACTATTTTCATGGTCCTAGCACCCCGCGCGAAGCCGCTTCCGATGCCAGGCGCATCTCTAAACCATTACCCCGCAGCATCTTAGGCGATCGTCCGCAGCGTGGCAGCGCCCGTGCTTCCTTCTTACTGTCCGCAGCGCTGGCAGCCGTTTCCTGTCTCGGCGCTGACGAGGAGGTTCGCGATGAGAAACCAAGCCCTCATTCACGATCGGCACGAAACTGCATCGCACCACCAGCTTCATGTGGTCCCCAATGAAGCGCATTTCGACGAAAATGACATCGAGGCGCGCATCGAGCGCCTGACCAGGCGCTTCGACAAAATCGGCGCGGCGTCGCACCTCGTTTGGCTCAAGAGCGGACCTCACATTTTCGATCCGGCGCTCGACCTGAGCGTGAAAGTCGAATCGATCCGCTGGATGCTGCGCGTCGCCAAACCGATGAGCGAGCCGGCTCGGGAAGTGATGTTTCTGCGCATCGAGAATTCACTTCGCAAGCTCGAGGCGGAGGTTGATTCGCGGGTGCGCGCCGCTGGTCCGCGAGCGGTTACTGAACCCATCCGGCTTCGCCGTTGCGCCCACGCCTAGCGCCTTTCGCTCGCCCCTCATATATCTTCTCTCGTGATATCATCCGCGAAATTGGCGGAGGTCGGCGCCGCTCGTGCGCTCCGATGCCAACGGGAGGAGATGCCATGGATCGCAAACGCCGGGATTTTTTGTCTGCCACCGCTGCGGCGGTGACTCTTTCTGCGGGCCTTCCCGCCAAGATCGCGAATGCCGCTGAACCCCAGGAGCAAACTACGACGCAGGCGCCCGCAGCTCCGCCCGCGCCTTCGGCGGCCAGCACCGCGTACAACGCGCCGACGGAAATCAAGGCTATCGAATTCATCAATCTTCGCGAGCTCGAGCCCGCCGCGCAGAAAGTGATTCCCGCGGGCGGCTTCGGCTACATCTCCAGCGCCGCCGGCGACGAATGGACCAAGCGCGAAAACGAAGCGGCTTTCAAACGCGTCACCATCGCGCCGCGCTACCTCACCGGCTACAAGGACGCCGACCGTTCGACCACACTGCTCGGCTCCAAAGTCTCCACGCCAATCATGGTCACGGCCATGGCCGGACACGGCATGGCCCACGTGACTGCCGAGGCGGGCACGGCCAAAGGCGCCAGCGCCGCGGGTGCCCTGTTTTGTGCGCCGTCGCTTTCCACGCTCACGCTCGAGGAAATTGCGCAGGCTTCCACCGGCCCGAAATGGTTTCAGATCTATCTGCCCGCCGACCGCGGCAAGGCCACCGAAATTCTCACGCGCGCCAAGGCCGCGAACTTCACCGCCATCGTCCTCACCATTGACACCGTCGTCCCCAGCAACCGCGAGACCGACCGGCGCAATCGCTTCCGTTCGCCGCTGCCGGTCGGAAATTTTCCGGGACCCGGCGGACGCGCCGGCGTGCAGCCGATGAAAAGCGATCTCGATTGGGACGATGTCGAATTCATCCGCAAGACCACGGGCTTGCCCGTGCTGCTGAAGGGCGTGATGACGCCCGAGCTTGCGCTGACCGCTGTGGCGCGCGGATGCGCCGGCGTGCAGGTCTCGAACCACGGCGGGCGCCAGCTCGACGACGTGCAGGCTTCCTTCACCGTGCTGCCGCGCATTGCGGACGCCGTGCAGGGCCGCGCCACCATCGTCATTGACGGCGGCGTCCGCCGCGGCCAGGACGTTTTCAAGGCCCTCGCGCTCGGCGCGAACGTCGTCGCCGTCGGACGTCCGGTGCTCTATGGTCTGGCGCTCGGCGGATGGATGGGCGTGCAGGCCGTGCTGCAGCATCTCGATGGCGAACTCGAAATGACCATGCGCCTCGCCGGCGCGCGCAGCATCACCGAAATCTCGAAAAAATATCTCACCGCGTGATTCGTAATTGGCGACTCGTGGTTCGTGGTCGGGGTCTCCGCTCGCGCCCGGCGCGGAGACGAATGGCGGAAGGGCCGTTGTAGTTTCTTCGTAGGGGCACAGCAGACGGGGCCCCCAGGTCGACGGAACGATAGGGCTCCCGAGGCCTCGGCGAGAGGCGCTCGGGAGATCAAGCGAGCCTGGGGGATCAGTCGCGCCCGGCAATCATCCTTGGCTCGATCCAGCCATCTATCCGGATCGCGACCCGCAGCCGTTAACTTAAAAGACCCTACCCTTTGCTGGCAATACGGGCCACCCGGTGTGGGCCGCAGTCACCTTGCGTCTGGACGCGATCAGCGTTACATTGCTGCCCATCACTTTTCGCGGCGTGCAGGTCCTTGCCGGCGAAAAGCGCAAGGCAACGTTTCCCTCGCAATGGTGACGGCAAGGCCCGGTTCACTCGAATCACCAAACAGGGTTTCGCGGAGCGCGGCGAGTGATTACCATGAAACAAGGCTGGTCCCTTCTACGCATTGGACCCTTGCTGCTGGCCATTTCTATCGGCGTCACGGCGGCTCCGCAGGATTCAAGAAATAGTCCGCCGCCAGGTTCGTCCACACGGACCGGGTCTCCGGCTATGTCCGCAGATACGCCTCAACCGGCATTGTCCGTTGTCGCGCCGGCGGCTGCGGCACGTGCAAGTCGACCGTCGTGGATCCCCAGCGGAATCGACGACGTGCCGGCTGTGAAAGCGGGGGTGGAGTGCCCCGTCCTTCAGGTGGTCGGCGGTGCCGGGCAGCGCATCACGGAGCTCATAGACAATCTGCAGAAATTCGATGCCACGGAAAGAATCGAGCACTTCAACGTAAATGGCTCTGGCTCACGTGGCAAACCCGAGACTCGCACATTCGACTATACCGTTACCATCACGCCTTCGAGATCAGGAGTCTTCTATCTGGAAGAATATCGGAACGGCACCATTGACCCCTTGCAATTTCCGGCGCAGATCGCCACGGTCGGGCTGTCCTCGATGGCGCTTATGCTTCATCCACTCTTGATTACCGATTTCACACTCGCGTGTGAAGGACTTGGGCAATTGGATGGTCACCCGGCCTGGCAAATTCACTTCGAGCAGCGCGCCGACCGGCCCAATAGGATCCTCTCCTACGCGTTAGGGAAGCAGGTTTTTCCCGTCCCGTTAATAGGACGCGTGTGGGTTGACGCGACCACTTACCAGGTCCGGCGTTTCGAGTCCGAGTTGCTCGATCCAGTCGAGAAAATTGGACTCACCCAGCAGTATTTTGCCATCGATTACGGCCCGGTGCAGTTTCAGGCGCACAAGCTGGAGCTCTGGCTACCCCTCGACGCCAACGTCTACTGGGAGCGCCGCGGGCGCCGCTACTATCGTCGCCACTCTTTCAGCAATTTCAAGCTCTTCGGTGTTGACGCATCGCAACATATTAAGGCCCCGGACGAGTCGTACTGCTTCAAGAACACGAGCGACAACGACATTTCCGGGATTCTCACCGTTACTCCGGTCTCTGGAATTTCCGCCAACGCCATTTCGATCCAGGTCACGATTCCGTCCGGACACAGGGTATGCAAACTCGTCGGCCTGGGCAAGGATGTGAATATCTCAGGCGATGACGTTGCTTCAGCCGCCTTCCTCTACAACGGCCTCGCAGGATCACTCATCGCCGACGGCAATCTGGTAAATGCCAGCACGCTGGACTTGATCCCCGAAACCAGGGTCGCCCCTCCGACACCTTAGACAGCGTCTGCTACGATCGGAGCTGACATGCAGTAGGAAATGAGGCCTATGACCAAGGATTTACAGGAGCTGCTGGAAGCTGCGAAGAAGATTGAAATGACGGCAGAAGAGAAGGAAGAACAGCGCCGAAGTTTGGTATTCGGGAACGCCAGTATCGAAAATCCACTCATCACGCGCGAAATGGTCGATAGAGCGGCTTCAGCCGCCACATGATACGCGTGGCGCGAAAGCGCCTACCGATTGGCGGATCTTTCTCGTTCGGCGCGAACCGCGCCGCCCGCCAATTCCCGGAGCACGGAACGGATTTCAGTTGGCCGTGATAGAATTTGCGCGCCTTGGCTGAGCCTGCGCTTACTCCTGAATATCGTCTCCTAGCTGAATTCCGACGCCTGTTTGAGGGCCGTGTATACAGACATCGCTCCTCCAATCAGGGGGACTTCGTCGCGATGCATCTCTATGAGGATCTTGTTGCCGTTAATCGCTCGGAAAAATTGATCGGAGCAATCGGGCGTCAAGAGAGCGTCCTGAATGTTCAGAACCGGACTCGCGGAATCAAAGCGCGGCGAGGCGACGGCACTTTCGGAGAAATCGTTCCAGGTGAAAGACCGATCGCGGACGCGGGTTTCAAAGTGGCCCGAGGGCCGATCGCAACAGTCGAAATAGGAGCCGAAGTCAAGATTCTTGCCAAGGCGATGATCAAGCAGATCGACCGCGTGACGGGAGACCTGCTAAAGCAGGTCGCACACTTTAAACGCGGAGGTAATACTGCCATTACAGTCGGAATCGTCGGCGTAAATCACGCGTCGCGTACGGTGGGCTATGAAAAAGATCGGATCACCCCAACGACAGGTAGAGGTGGCTTCCCACATCCAATCCAAGAAGCAGGTGAAGCGGAGCGTCGACTTAGGATCGACGCGGCGCCCGCGTTCGACGAATTCGTTGTTCTCCAATACCGAGCCACGAACGAAGCCCCCTTTCCGTTCGAATGGGTGGACTACGATGTAACTAGGCAGGAGTACGGAGCCGCTCTCGCGCGCATCAGCAGAGAATATCAGGCGCGATTTTGAGACTAGTGTCTCCTGGAGAGAGTGCGGGAGACTGCAAAGAGGCCTTGCGGCTCCGCCTCGAGTCGGGCCTTCGCCTTTGCAAAATAGGATGGGTCGATTTCTACTCCGATTCCATTTCGATCGCACTTCGCAGCCGCTAACAGGGTCGTGCCAAGACCCATAAAAGGGTCGAGCACAGTATCTTCGGTGAACGAGAACATTCTCACCAGCCGATATGCGAGCGCCTCTGGGTATGGTGCGGGATGCGACCGCGTGGATTCACCCGGAATCGTCCATATCTGCTGGAACCAATCGTGATGTTCGTCCTTTGTTAGTCTCGAGGCGTTTCTCTGGGCTTCGGTTGGTTGCCGATAGCCTCCGGGCTTTCGTAGCATGAGAATGAACTCTACATCGTTTTTGATTATCGCGTTTGGTTCATAAGGCTTTCCAAGAAAGCTCGACCCGTTCTCAACCTCGTATGCCGCGTTTGAAATCTTGTACCAGAAAATCGGACTGAGATTGTCGAAGCCGATCTTGCGGCAGCGAACCACGATGTCAGCATGCAACGGCATAACCATGTGTCGGCCATGTCTGCGGCGGGAGAGACAGACATCTCCCACAACACAAACGAGCCGACCGCCGGGAACAAGAGTCCGAAAACAGTGCCGCCAAACCTTGTCGAGTTCATCGAGAAAATTATCGTAGTCCGCGGTCAGACCGAGCTGCCCTTCGTTCTCGGGATATTCCTTCAGCGTCCAATAGGGAGGTGAGGTCAGGACGAGATGAACGGAATCATCCTTAATCCAAACTAGTTCACGGGCATCCCCGCGTCGCAGGGTTTGAGTGCATTTGAGTTCGAGGGATTTCCTAGCTTGAACAGCAGCGGAGGGCATCTCAGGCATGATATTGGATGCGGTGAAGCTTTTCAACTCCGGTGTTCCCTTTAGTCCAAACACGAGCTCTCCCCAGAGCGTGCTCGCACATTTGGTGCCGATCTGGCGAACTTGAAACCTTCACTAGGACTGAAAACATTGCCTTTGGTCGGAGCCAGCCAACGAGGAATAGGCTGGCCATTGCTAAACGGTCAATCTGGGAACTCGCAATGCCAAAACGGCTCGCGGCGATAGGCGTCAATTCACCAGCGGCTGGCGTCCCTAAAAGCCCAAAGCCACTCGCCACTGCCCACTGCTTTCCGCTATTCTTGTCCACTATGCATGACCTGGGATTTGTGCGCGAGCACCCGGAAGCAATCGAAAAGATGCCGCGGGACCGCGGGATCACGCTAGACCTCGCCCCGTTTCGCGGACTAGACGGCGAAACGGTGCATAATGCTTTTCCAGACAGGGGCTTCAAAGTTCCTGTCTCCTAGCGAGGCTAGAACATGAAACTGAACTACGATCAGGAAACCGACTCTCTGTACATCGACCTCAACGCGCGGCCTAGCGTGGATTCGCGGGAAGTCCAGGACGGTGTCGTGATCGATCTCGACGACAAGGGCCAGATTGTGGGCATCGACATCCAGCATGCCTCCCAAATCTTGGACCTCGCGACGCTCGAAACCGATTCGCTTCCCACCGCAGGTGTGAAACAGCGCTAGCACCATTCAGTCGGCTCGGCCAAACTTTTCGCACAGCCGATCTTTTCTCCGTTCTTCTCTGCCCCTTTGCAGTGCTCCCAAGCGCTACGTAATCCTGCTCCTCGGACTACGCGATACGCGGTATAGGCACGGCTGAGCGGGCGGATTACGCTTCCGGTGCAAGCTACGGGAGGCGTCCATGTCACTGCTGCTGATCATTATCATTCTGATTTTGTTATTTGGGGGCGGCGGAGGGTATTACGGTTATTCGAGATGGGGTGTGGGCGGCGGGCTGGGAATTTTTGGGACGGTACTGCTGATCGTGCTGGTCTTGTACCTGCTGGGAGCGCTGCGTTAAGCTTGGACCGCAGCGGCGCCGCGAGCGCGTTTTCAGCGCGCGGTCGGACGCACGGCGCGCGAGCGTCAGCCGGGGTTCGTGTTCCTTCGAAATTTTAGAGGCGAATGAAAAACATGGCATACGAAATCGTGGGAATCTTTGCGAGCTACGGCGAGGCGGAGGCGGCGGTTCTCGACCTGGAGCAGGCCGGCATCGTCGGCGGGCAGGTGGAAGTGATCAGCGATATTGACGAAGACGTGCGCACGGCGAACACCCCCGGCGAGCCTTCGACGAAGCCGCGCGAGCCCAGTCATAGCCGCCTCGCACGATTATTCGGCGCCAGCAGCGCGCAGGAAAAACCGGAACCGCGCGACGTGCCCGGCGAACAGCCGAACTATATCGGCGATCAGGAATTCTACGCCAATCATTTACGCCAGGGCGGCGCGATCATCATTGTCCGGCCGTCCGGCGAGCAATCGGCCGCGCGCGCCGCGGAGATTTTGAAGGAACATGGAGCGCGAACGCCGGGAACGAAGGATGCGCCGTCGGTCCGGCGCGTCACCGGAGCCGGCGGCTAGCGCTCTGCCAAGGATGTGCGCCGGGCACGATAGTTCGTGCCCCTGCGAAGCAAAGACCGATCCGCATCAAGTCTCGCCATTCGCTACTCACCGCTTCTCACGCCCGGAGGATTCCGTTATTCTAGAAAACCTATGCTTGAACTGGGATTCGTGCGCGAGCACCTGGACGTAATCGAAAAGATGGCCGCGGACCGCGGCATCGCGCTGGACCTCGCGCCCTTCCGCACACTCGACCTGAAACGCCGCGAGCTGATCAAATTCGTCGAGGGCCTCAAAGCAACACGCAACAAGGAAAGCGAGGCCATCGGAAACTTGATGGCAACCGCCGGGGCAATGGGCGACACCCCCGACGCCCAGGCGCAGAAGGCGCTGGCCGCGGAGAAAATCCAGAGCATGAAAGCAATCTCCGAGGAAATCAAAAACCTCGATGGGAAGGTCACCGAGCTCGATGAACGCATGAGGGACTTTCTGCTGACCATTCCGAATATTCCGCACGCGAGCGTCCCGGTCGGCCACAGCGCCGCGGACAATGTTGAGGTGCGCCGGTCCGGCGCGCCGCCGAAATTCGATTTCGCGCCGCGTCCGCACTGGGAAATCGGCGAGCGCACCGGGATTCTGGATTTCGCCTCGGCGATCAAAATCTCGGGTGCGCGGTTTGCGGTCTACAGGGGCCTGGGCGCGCGCCTCGAACGCGCGCTCGCCAATTTTTTCCTCGACATTCACACCAAGGAGCACGGCTACACCGAAATCCTCCCGCCGTTCCTGGTGAATACCGCCGCGCTCACCGGCGTGGGCCAGCTGCCGAAATTCGCCGCGGATATGTTTCATCTGGAGGGCACCGACCTGTGGCTCACGCCGACCAGCGAAGTCGAGCTGACCAGCCTCTACCGCGATGAAACGCTGGACGCCGACGCGCTGCCCATCAAGGTCTGCGCCTGGACCGCCTGCTTCCGCTCGGAGGCCGGCGCAGCCGGAAAAGACACGCGCGGCATCAAGCGCCAGCACCAGTTCCAGAAGGTTGAGCTGTTCAAATTCACGCGGCCCGAGCAGAGCTACGACGAGCTGGAAACGCTGGTGCGCAACGCCGAAAAATGCCTCGAGCGGCTGGGCCTGCACTACCGTGTCATGCAGCTCTGCACCGGCGACATGGGATTTGCGTCGGCGAAAACCTACGACATCGAGGTCTGGCTGCCTTCGTCCAACGAGTTCATGGAGATTTCTTCCTGCTCGAACACTGAGGCCTTTCAGGCGCGGCGTTCGGGGATACGCTTCAAGCCGAAGGGCGGCAAGAGCGAATACCTGCACACGCTGAATGGGTCGGGTCTGGCCGTGGGTCGAACCTGGATTGCCATCGTCGAGAATTTTCAGCAGGCCGATGGCTCGGTGAAAATTCCCGAGGCGCTGTGGCCCTACATGGGGACGGAAAAAATCAACGTCAAGTGACAGGTGTTCGGTGGCAGCGCCAGCGTCTCGCTGGCGGTTTTGAATTCGGCGAGCGAAGAGAAAACAGCCGGCGAGACGCCGGTGGTACGAAACCCGGAAAAAATCAACATCAGGTGATAGGTGGTAGGGATTAGGTTTTGAACCTAACCCCTACGACCTGAAACCTAAAACCTGATCTACATCTTCCCCATGGCGATGCTGTCCACGTGCAGCGAGCCATCGTCCATCATGTGGCCGGTGACCTTCACGGGCATTCCCAGATCCGCATCTGCCTTGACCGCGTCCTGATTGTGAATGGCGATCACTTTCTTGTCGCTGTCATTCACGAAAACCCAGGATGCGCCTTTTTCCTTGATACAGGTGCCAGCGCAGGCCTTGTGTCCCGCGTTTGCGCCCTTTGCGCCGCAGGAGCTGTCGCTGATCCAGCCGGTCCAGGTCATCGTCTTGTTGTCGGCGATGGTGGCCAGGCTGAGCGTGGCAAACAGCACTGCCAGCAAACCAAACGTGCCAATTGCTCTCTTCATGATTGTGTTCCTCCTCAGGATTGTTGCGGGCCGCGCGGTTCGAATCCTGCCGCAGACAGCTCGGTTCGTGACGCTTCAACTGCGCTAATCATTTCAGGGCTGGATGGGTTGTTACAGGAGAAGTAACCAGCTCCTCCCGCCTAGCACGCCTACGTTATACAGCAATCGTTCACCCCTCGACAAGGCACATCTTGTGAGCGCCCCGCAAAAGCGCTACGCACCGCCGACCAGGACCATCGGGCCGCTCGGCTGCGCCATTCCCCCGGCGGGCTCGAGCGTGACCGCAAATGCCTTCGGCGCGATGCCCGGCGCAACCTTTATCATCCAATGGTCGGTGCGCCCGCTGACGGGATTGAACTCGCCCGCGCTGATCGGCTTGCCCGTTACCGGGACCACCCAGAGCTGATAGCTTTTCGCCGCCGGCGCCGGAGCGATTTCACCGTCGTACATGAGCATACCCATTTTGGCGTTGTATAGCACGCGCGCCGCGCCGGTCGGCTGCCCGGGCTGCCGCGCGAGCGAAACCGTGATCGTGTCGCGGGACTCGATCATATCCTCGGCTTCGCGAGCGTCGGCAAGCTGCTGCTGTTGCTCCTGCGCGGCGGCGCGCAGAGCGGCGAGCTGGTGATCGAGCTGCCGATTTTCGGTCCACAGCAGAATTGTGGCGATGGCTAGAACTGCCCCGGCCGGGATAAGCACGGCAGCCCACCAGCGGCCGAAGAAGCCAGTCGCACCGTAATCAGTTTTCGGCGCGGGCGTGGCTCTGGGCGCCATCACTGCGCCGTGCGCGGAATCGGCATCGTCGCGGACTCGCTGCATCAGCCGCTGCTTCACGGCGGCGGATGGTTCCACGCGCGGCGCGGCAAGCGCGATCAGCGCGACGCGTCCACGCGCTTCGCCGAGCCTGCGCGCGCAGTCGGCGCAGGACGCCAGGTGCGACTCGATCGCCCGCTTTTCGTCGCCTTCGAGCGCGCCCAGAGCGTAGAGATCGAAATCTTCTTCGCGAGTTGGATGGCCGTTCATGTCGTTGACGCCGCCGCTGTTTGCAAACTCCGTCTCAATGTTTCCACCGCCGAACGCAAGCGCGTCTTCACCGTCCCGAGGGGATCGCCCGTCCGTTTGGCGATTTCGCTGTGGGTCAGCCCGTCGAAATACGCGAGTTCAACCGCCGCGCGCTGTTCGGCCGGAAGATTTTCCAACGCGCCCTTCACCCGGCCGAGCATCTGCTGCTGCGACGCGGCGGTTTCGGCATTGAATGTCGAGATCACTGTGGATTCGAGCAGCTCTTCGCCCGCCGCCGGATTGTGGCGGCGCAATTGCGAGATGGCGCGATTGCGCGCGATCACCAGCAGCCATCCGTGCAGTGAACCTCGCGTGGCGTCGAACCGTTCCGGCGCGCGCCATAACTGGAAGAAAACATCCTGCAGAATCTCCTCGGCTGCCTGCCTGTCCCGCAGTATCCTGTTCAGCACGGACGAGAGCATTCCTGCGTAGCGGTCATAGAGCGCGGCGAGCGCCGTCTGGTCCCGCTGAACGATTCTCTCGATGAGCGCCGCGTCCGTGGCCCTCAGCTCCGTTCCCGTTTCCGAACTCACCTGCTTTTGGGGGCTCCCTTCTTTAAGATACGCGCGGCAGGACCTTCTGGATTGGCCGGCGGCGGGAATCGCGTTCCACAGCGCCGCCGAGCACGATAGGCACAGTACCGTGCAAGCTGTTTTGGGTCAACGGAGTTGTCTCATCGCAGCCGCGGACCCGCCCGGGCGGCCGGAGCGGGCTTTGACAGCGCCGCTCGTATCATAGATAAGACTAGCAATTACAATAACTTACGCAGTTCGCGGAAGGCGGCCCGACGAGACCTGACAAGATATGTTACTTCTTTGCCTCGGACGTGTGGCTTTTATCGTGGTTTTCATTGACATCCCTTACGGCTTCGCTAAACTTCGATTCTCGCGAGACTTACGAGCACCCGGCCGGTTCTAGAGGCTTTATAGACGACTCGAGTGGTACTTCCCACCCCAGGAGGAAGGCAAGATGGCGACGGTTGCCAAAGCGGCCCCCCAACCAATTCCGCGAATCGCGCCCCGCGAGGACCTCAACCCGTTCCGCATCGCGCAGATTCAATTCGATCTCGCCGCTGAGTATCTGAAGCTCGACGCAGGCCTGCGGCAAATCCTGCGCACGCCCAAGCGCGTGCTGGAAGTGTCCATCCCCACAAAGATGGACAACGGACAGATCAAGGTCTTTACCGGCTATCGCGTGCAGCACAACGTGACTCGCGGCCCCTCGAAAGGCGGCTTGCGCTACCATCCCGGCGTTACGCCGGATGAAGTGAAGGCGCTGGCCATGTGGATGACCTGGAAGACCGCCACCGTCAATATTCCGTTCGGCGGCGGCAAGGGCGGCGTAGTCTGCGATCCCAAGCGGATGAGCAAACCTGAGCTCGAGCGCATGACCCGGCGTTACACCTCCGAGATTCTGCCTCTCATCGGACCCGAACAGGACATTCCCGCGCCGGACATGTACACCGACTCGCAGACGATGGCCTGGATGATGGACACCTATTCGATGACCAAGGGTTTTTCCGCTCTCGGCGTGGTGACCGGCAAGCCGGTCTCCATCGGTGGATCGGAAGGACGCAGGGACGCCACGGCGCGCGGATGCCTGGTGGTGGTGGAAGAGGCGTGTAAGGTCAAGAAAATGTCTCTGCGCGGCACGAGCGTGGCCATTCAGGGATTCGGCAACACCGGCTCGCAAGTGGCGCGGCTGTTCGCGGAAAAAAAGGCGCGCGTGGTGGCCATCAGCGATTCGCGCGGAGGCGTTTTCAATTCACGCGGCATCGATCCGCTGAAGGCCATGCGCTACAAGGAGCGTTCCGGCACCGTGGTGGGCATGCCTGGCACGTCGCGAATTTCCAACGATGACCTGCTGACCATGAAGTGCGACATTCTGGTCCCGGCGGCGCTGGAAAACGTGATCACCCTGAACAACGCGGACCAGATCAAGGCCAAGATCGTCGCCGAAGCGGCCAATGGACCGACCACTCCGCATGCGGACGAAGTTCTGGCGCGCAAGGGGATTCTGCTGCTGCCGGATATTCTGACGAATGCGGGCGGCGTGACCGTCAGCTACTTCGAGTGGGTGCAGGACCTGCAAAGCTTCTTCTGGCCGGTCGCCGAAGTGAACACGAAACTTGAGACGGTGATGCGCCAATCGTTCCACGACGTGCACGATTCCATGCGCAAGCATCGCGCGCACATGCGCACCGGAGCATACGTTCTCGCGGTCGGCCGCGTCGCCGACGCGACGCTCGTCCGCGGGCTCTTCCCGTGACGATCCCCCTCGAATGGGCCGACCGGGATGACAATAAAGGAGTAGCATGGCTCCCTCTCGCCATCCTCTCTCGGCTGCAACAAAGATCCTGACAAACCACTATATCTCTTTCATGGAAGCAAAGGCCTTCGCCGTGTCCTATGACCAGCTCATCCCGTGCGACACGAAGGCCTGGTCGCAAATCCTGGTGAGCGCTTTAACGGGAATAAAGGGGCTTGCGCGCAAAAAAGGTGCAGATTTTGCTGATGGTTCGGATGTGAAAGCAGCCAACTATTGGAGCGCCATCGATACCCCGCGTTTCAACGGTAGTCTCCCTGCCGGGCGAACGTCGGCCGCTTCAAAGAAGGCAGATAATGTGTCGGCTCTCGACGGAATTCCTTACCTTTTCTTTGTGCTTTGGGACGAACGTCCCAAAAACGGGAAGGCGAGGTGCAGGGTTTGGTGTGTCCGGCCGGGCAAGGATCGGGTTTTTCGGGCGATGGCAACTAAGTGGTATGACCTGCGTAAGAAAGGCTTGATCAAGAGCAATAACTTTCAACTTCATCCGCCTCGGTACACGGACGCGAATGTCTTTAGGAATGAATGCGGAAACCTATCTTATCCGTTGCTATTTTCTGCGGTTTGGGAAGAGAGCAAGACAAGATTCGCGGTGGAGGCTTATGACCCGAAAGTGTTAGTCAGCGGAGAATGTGTTGAAGCCTAGCCCATTACCTAAAGCTTGAAATCCTGGTCGTGGCCATGGAAGGCCGCGTATGTGGCGGCTTCCTTCAATCGCATGGCATAGTACCTCACGCGCTCGCCAGCGTCGCGAATGACTGCCTTTCCCAATTTGGGACGAAGCGGGATGTGTAGCTCCAATATTTGCTCCTTCTCCACTCGCTGCCTGCTTGAAGACGTTCCTCCAGCTAAGGACTGCGCTGCGCGAATCACACTTCCCCGATGCAAGGCGAAATAGATTTGCCACATTTGTTTGGACTGTTTTGGTCGCAGAACAAGGAATTCGGGGCTGCAGGTCCACGTTCCGTTCATCCTTGGCACGCAAGTGGCCCGCCAGATTCTGGGATTGATGCAGGAAACCAGGATGTCCCCACTCTGGCAGCGAAGGCCCCTTGTGGCCGGTCGATTGCTCGCCGCAGCGACTATATCGATCAGACCTGTCTCGTCGATATCGAGAACTGAGATGTGAAAATGCCTTTCCTTTGGCGTCTTCGATACGAACTGAAGGTGCTCCTCTCGATGGCCGAGAACGCCCTTGCGGTGGCAGATTGCGGTCGGTATTAGTCGATTGAGCGATCTCCACGAATCCACTCTCACGCCCACCCTGGTTCTGTCGGTCGAGAAATCCTCGGCGATGTTCACAAGATCGTTGCCATGTACATCGGGCAGGCGCCGATTACCTCGCTTCAGGAAGCCCACATGCTTAGCCATAGCTACGTACAACGGCGAGTCCTCGGCAATGGGAGTCTTGCGGAATATCATGAAAGATGTCTTAGCAACGGTTCCGCCCAGCGAAAAGGTTGTAACGGGCAATGACACCAAGGCCGCAATTGAAACGTTTACTTCCCGTTGGTCCTCATACGAGCGGAGCGACGGAATAAACCTCCGAGACTGGATGACGCCGTCAGGCAACACTATAGCCAATGCGCCCCCTGGAGCTAGAAGGTCCAAGTTTCGAAAAAGAAACAACTCTGACGGGTCTGCTAGGTCGCCTGCCGCTCCGAGCCCGAGAACACGAAGGAATTCCGACGACAGCGCCGAAGACAATTCGGGACTCCATCTGTATTTTCCTAGCCCAAACGGGGGATTAGTGGCTAACAGGCCAAATCGGCCATGCATCTTGCTAACTGCCGCGTCCGTCAGAGAATCGCTGACACACTCGAAACGAGGAGACAAGTCATCGAATAGAAAATTCAACCTGCCAAACTCCACGGCAAGCGACGACTGATCGAATAGTCTCGCCGCTCGTTCTGCGTGCTTTGCTTTCAGCCCGCATTCTTGAAGCAGTCGATAAAGTGTGTATACGAATCGACCAGTCCCCCCGCAGATGTCTCCAAAGAGTAGAGGATTTTCGTTGGCACCTAACCGGTCTATCATTTCGGAATCGACAACTGAGAGGAGCATACGGATCATCGGTCCGACGACTTCCTCTGGTGTGAGGAAAGTGCCGAGGCCCTCGCCGCTTTCGAACCGGCCCCGCAGAAGCGTGTTGAAAGCCAGCCCGAGTGAATCTGTCCTGGAAGTTAGTGTGGATACTTTGCGGATCGCGGCCGCAATGCTCGGAATATGCTTATCGCATTCAGCAACTACGGCATGAAAATCGAAATCATCGATCGGAGCCCTTGTGCCTAGGGATGTGCAAATGCTTAAGTAAGAATCGTTGAGTTCGGAGGAGCTGTCATAAGGCATTCCTTTTCGCGCAATTAGCAAGCAACGTGAGATGAAAAACAACGCCTTAGACATAGGCTTCAGCGGAGTCTGCACATAAACGTAATCTGCCAGATCTAGGATTGCGTGTTCCGCTTCGGAAATTGACTGCTGATTATCCGTCGCATTGGGGGGGCACTTAATACGGTCGACCATTGCCTGCGTGGTGAGGGCGTTTGAGACGCTCGTTCGTTGTTCGAACTGTAAGGACGTTTGCACAATCGGACTCCTGCTCGCGACTGGATTATAGACGCAGTTGGTAGTCCAAATCCAAGTACCTTTGAGTCGCAAGTCACCTCTCGCCTGCAATTGTCGTTCCAAATAGATTGGGCCGCTTGCAAAGCAAGACGTTAACGAACAGAGGTGTCGCTGTCCCGGAAAATTCTTGTTGCGTGTGACGGCGCAACACCGTACATTTCCATTTGCCGGCACGCCCAGCGACAAGGGTGTCGCCGGCATACGTGTCTAGTGCGTAGGATTTGTAGAAATTGAGCAGCCATCACCACAACATGGGCAACGGCCACCACACACCTCCGATCCTGCTGACCATCGCGGGATTCGATCCTTCCTGCGGCGCGGGTATTGCGGCGGACCTGAAAACTTTCGCGGCGCACAATTGCTACGGCGTTGCCGCGGTCACGGCGTTGACAGTGCAGTCCACGCAAGGAGTGCTGGCAGTGCACGCAACTCCGGCCGCCACACTGCGCGCGCAGCTCGATGCTCTTGCGGAAGACGCAACGCTCGCGGGAGTGAAGATCGGTATGCTGGCAAACCGCGCCAATGCCTCGGTCGTGGCGGAATTCCTGGACAAAAACCGTTTCGCTCACGTGGTGCTCGATCCCGTTTCGCGTCCGACGGCCGGCAGCACGGAATTACTCGACGCCCCCGGCCTGAAATTCGTGCGCGACGAGCTGCTGAAACGCGCCAGCGTGATCACACCGAATATTCCAGAAGCGGAATTTCTGACCGGCCTGGAAGTGAAGGACGTCGCCGGGATGAAAGCCGCGGGACAAAAGCTGCTCGAAATGGGCGCGCGCGCCGTTATCGTCACCGGCGGGCATCTCGACAAGCCCATTGACGTGCTGTGCGAAGGGACGGAGGTCGAGACGTTCGGCGGCGATCACGTCAAAAGCGCGAACACGCACGGTTCGGGATGCACATTCTCGTCGGCGATTGCCGCGCAACTCGCATCCGGACAGCAATTGCGCGAGGCGGTGATCCTCGCGAAGGCTTACGTGACCAAGGCCATCGAAAAATCCTATCAGACCGGCAAGGGGGGCGGCCCGCTGAATCAGTTGTTCCGCTTCCATCAGGAGGCGCCCGCGCGCGGCGTCCACGAAGTCCCGCAGCATGGAATGCATCCCGCCTCAGAACCAGCCACGCATTAAGCGAATCGGAAAACAATAAAGAGGAAATAAAACTTTGGCGCCAGTTTGTGTACTAATCCTGAGTCAATTTCGATTGAAGGCTTTCGAACCCTCCTAGGGAAAGTGCAATCGGCGGGGCTTTGCGGACCTTATCAAGAACCGATGAATACTCCTGAAACAGACTCGGATCGTGCTTTTGAAGCAATGCCTCAAGCACGGTGAGTTTGTTGTGATTTTCTACAGCGATGCTTGTGGCGTTTGCCAAGGCGTCAGTTAGCATCTGTGCTGTTGTGAGTTTCATGGAATTCCCCTCTGAGCCAAAGTATACATCGCAGTTTGCGAATGGGCAGCGCAACGCCAAGGATTTGCGCCGGGCACGGCGTGCCGTTCGCGCTCCGGCGTCCTCGCCCAAGTGCCGTAGGCGCGGCACACGTTAGCCCAGCCCGGAAGGGCTGGGAAACGCGGGAGTAGGGATCGCGAGCGCCGTAGGCGCGACACACTTTCTTCGTAGGGGCACAGCATGCTGTGCCCGGCGTAAGACCTTGGCTGGTCCACTACGATTCACCACTTTGAGTATTTGCCTTTCTCTGCATCCTCTGCGCCTCTGCGGTGGATTGATATCCTTCGGGGTTTGAATTTTCCGGTCCCTCCCCTCATCCCTCGCCCTCGTCACTCACCCTCTTCCCCCGGCCGTGGCAGTTTCTTCGTAGGAGCACAGCACGCTGTGCCCGGCCCTCATGCTTGGCAATCTGCTGCCCATCCACCTCGCACCATGTGGAGTGCGGCGGCTTGCCGCCGCTGTATGCCGTCCCGGCTTGCCGGGACGTGCTCCACGCATTCGCAAATCGATAAACGGGGCCCCCAGGTCGACGGTTAGCGCCGTTCGCGCTCCGGCGACCTCGCCCAAGCGCCGTAGGCGCGACACACGTTAGCCCCCCCCGTGAGGGCGGGGTTAGGAGGCGCGGCCAGCTTGGCCGGTGCGCCTCTATGACGCGGCGTTCGATGCCAGGGCCTCGACGACCGCGATATTTTGAAGCAGATCGGGCGGCAGGCTGTGCCGTTCCCCAAGATAAGCGGGCGAGTTGTAGGAGACCCACACTTTGCCGCTCGTGTCCTCGGAAACTAGAATTTTCAGCGGCAGATCAATAGCGACGCTCGGAGAGGCAAGCATCAGCGGAGTGCCGGCCTTCGGGCTGCCGAAAATCAGCAGCTTGGTGGGCGGCATTTTCAGACCGGCCCTCGCGGCCTCGCCGCTGTGGTCCACCAGCGCAAAGAGCATCACGCCCTTCGCCTGTAGAATTCCCTTCAGTTTTTCGACAGTTTCATCCACCGAGTGACTGCTGGCCTTGCTGACGATTCCATTTGCCGCAGTGGATAGCATCGTCTCCTCCGGTATGCCGGGAATCGCGCTACTTCCGTTCACACCGACAACAAATAAACGGCCATGCCGATGCCGACGAGGGCCAAAAACGCAGCCAGAGCAATCGCTCCGCTCGAAGGCCGCGTGAAATCACGCTCGCCGCGATTCAACTGGCGTACCAACCGCACATGGTGCCAGGAAGCGAATAGATCCACAATCACGCCGGCGGCGATCAGCGCCGTCCCGAACCAGATCGACAGCCCGTGCGACTGCGCCTTCACTCCCGGCGCAATCACGTGAAGCTCCTGCAAAAAAAGCGCGAACCGCGCCACCACGAAGCCGAATCCCATCAGCGCCAGGCCGGTGCGAATCCAGGCGAGGAAATTCCGCTCGGCAGCCAGATAGTCCGTCGCGGCCGCGTGGTAGCCCGTTTCCGTCGGTTGCGGCACGTTTCCCATTCCCGTCACGCTACCTCTGAAAAACGACGCGCCCCGCGACCACCGTGGCCATGGCAGCGCCGCGAAACGCGCGCCCGTCGAACGGTGTGTTGCGCGATTTGCTCGGCGAATCGGCGGCGCGATAAGTCCACGCGTGATCGGCTGAGAAAATCGTCAAATCGCCGGGTTCGCCCGCTGCGATCTTCCGGTCCATGCCGAGCACTCGCGCCGGACCAGTGGTGAAAAGTTCGACCAGCCGCATCAGCGAAAGTTTTCCCGGGTGGACCAGCTCGCTCAGGCCCAGCGCCAGCGCGGTTTCGAATCCGGTGATGCCGAATGGCGCGCGGTCGAATTCGACATCCTTGCTCGCCGCGTGATGCGGCGCATGATCGGTGGCGATGGCGTCCACGCTGCCGTCGGCCAGCCCGGCGATCAGCGCGTCGCGATCGGCCCGCGACGCCAGCGGCG
>Ga0210409_10003043_pt1 | contig 19269 bp, 17 predicted proteins | sample IncBWH17MmetaG_FD_161649 | JGI IMG/M metagenome (GOLD analysis project Ga0210409, IMG submission 161649) | Forest soil microbial communities from Barre Woods Harvard Forest LTER site, Petersham, Massachusetts, United States - Inc-BW-H-17-M | ecosystem: Environmental > Terrestrial > Soil >... | reverse complement strand
CTCCGGCGAGCGAGAAACCATGCTCGAAACGAAAAACAATTTCTACGAAATGCTCTTCGAAGGCGCCAAGAGCGAAACGCTCGCTTCTATGCTCGCCATTCTTCACGGCCGCATCTGGCGCTGGCGCGGGTTGGGCCTCACCCACCCCAACCGTTCGCCCGAGCGGGATCGCCAGAGCCTGAAAAATCTTCGCGCGCTAGTTCAGGCAATTCGGGCACGAGACACCGCACTGGCTGAAAATATTCTTCGCGATGAAGTTAGCAAGGCCGCTCATGAGGTCCATCGTCTCTTGAGAGATGGCTCCCCGCAGGCGCGCACAGAAAAACCTGCCGTCGGTTAAGTTTTATTTTTACTTCAACTAGAGGACACGAAAGATGGAAACGCATTTCATCGTTCACGACAAGGCCGACACCGTCGGCGTAATGGTGATTGAAAATGCCCAGCCCGGCCAGGAACTGACCGGCTGGATCATGGAGACCGACGAAACCATCGCTATCAAGGCGCTCGACGCGGTTCCACTCGGCCACAAAATCGCGCTGAAAGAAATCAAATCCGGCGACACCGTTCTCAAATATGGCCACGACGTCGGCCGGGCCATCGCGCCAATCGGCAAAGGGAATCACGTGCACATTCACAACATGAAGACGAAGAGGTGGTAACGATGGGACGCTATCAGTTTCTTGGGTACCGGCGGGAAAACGGGCGTGTAGGCATTCGCAATCACGTGGTCGTTCTGCCGCTCGATGATCTTTCAAACGCAGCCGCGGAAGCGGTGGCGAACAATATCAAAGGCACTCTCGCGCTTCCACACGCCTACGGCCGCCTGCAATTCGGGGAAGACCTCGAACTCCACTTCCGCACGCTGATCGGCACCGGTTCGAATCCCAACGTCGCCGCCTGCGTGGTCATCGGCATCGAGCCGGGCTGGACCGGCCGCATCGTCGACGGCATCGCCAAAACAGGCAAACCAGTCGCAGGCTTTGCCATCGAAGGCAACGGCGACATCACCACCATCGCCAACGCCTCCCGCAAGGCGCGCGAATTCGTGCAATGGGCCAGCGAAAAACAGCGCGAGTCTTGCTCCATCGAAGAACTCTTCGTCTCCACAAAGTGCGGCGAGAGCGACACCACCTCCGGCCTCGGCTCCTGCCCAACGGTAGGCAACCTCATCGACAAACTCGATCCGCTGGGCGCAACAACTTGCTTCGGCGAAACCTCCGAACTCACGGGCGCGGAAGTAGTCTGCGCCAGCCGCGCCGCAACCAAGGAAATCGGCGACAAATTCATGCAGGTCTTCCGCGCCTATCAGGAAGTCATCGAGCGCCACAAAACCAGCGACCTTTCCGAGTCGCAGCCCACGAAAGGAAATATCGCGGGCGGCCTCACCACCATCGAGGAAAAAGCCTTCGGAAATTTCCAGAAAATCGGCAAGAAGGCAAAATTCATCGACGTCCTCAAGCCCGCCGAAGCCCCTCGGAAGGGCCCGGGCCTCTATTACATGGACACTTCCTCGGCCGCCGCGGAGTGCGTCACCCTGCAAGCCGCCGCAGGCTTCGTAGTCCATCTTTTCCCCACAGGGCAGGGCAACGTGATCGGAAATCCCATCGAACCGGTCATCAAGCTCACCGCCAATCCAAAAACCGCTCGCACCATGAGCGAGCACATTGATCTCGATGTCTCGGGAATCCTGCGCCGCGAAATGACCATGGATCAGGCCGGCGATCAACTGATCGAAATCATGCTGCGCACCTGCAGCGGCCGCCTGACCTGTGCCGAAGCCCTCGGCCACCGCGAATTCGTAATGACCAAGCTCTACCAGAGCGCGTAAGCGTCATTTCTTGCCATCATCGGTGTAAGGGCACGATGCATCGTGCCCTCCTGCTCACCCGATCTGCGTATTAACGCTGAAAAGCATTTGCCAGCGGCCGTCGCGCTTCACCCACATGCGCGTATTGAAATAGGATTTCCCCCCGGGCCGCTGCTCGTGTGCGACCATCATCACGGTTTCACCAAAATCAAACATCTCGGCCGACAATAATTCCTGCGGGGCGGCGCGTCTCCCAGTCGTTTTTTGTTTATCGATTTGCGCAAGCCGGTCCGCTTTGGTGTACGGCCGGTCGTGAAAGGTGTCCGTAGCGGTAAATTCGTCGGCAATCAGCGGCGAGTATGCGTCAGCATCGCTCTCCGCCATCGCGCGCATTACGCCCTGCCAGGAAGCGATCGCTTCTTTCTCGTTTGCGGTCTGCGGCTGAAAGGGAATTGTCTTGCACGGATTCAGGCACTCGGTGGAAGTCTTGCCTGCTGGCGGTTCCGATTTTTCCACTTGTAGCACTTCCTGGTAGAGCAACATGCGCCACCCAGCCGCGCGCTTTACCCATACACGCAAAACATTCATTTTGCCGCGATTTGCGCGAACCACGGCCGTTTCGCCATAAGTGCGCGGCGGCGCTTCGACGTCAGAGTTAGCCACAGCCGGAAGTTTTTCGAGCACCTCCGTCCGTGTGAAGCGGTGTCCCGTTGCGTCAATCCAGACCAGATCAGCGTCGAGCAGTTTTGCCGCGGCGGCTTTGTCCATGTTTTCCAAAACATGGACAAGCGAGCGATCCGCAAGAAGGGCCGAAGAATCCTGCCGCGCCTGAGCCGGGTAAGCAAAGATGGAAAGCGCGAGGAGCCCGAGAAAAATTTTCATTTCACGACCCCTTTGCCGCCGCGGCCTGGATGGTGGTCTGGTAGCTGATGGACATGATCCACTTCCCGTCGCGCTTGATCCACAGCCGGCTCACATGAATCGGCTTGCCCGAATAAGGCTGGTGCAGGCAAGTCATAATCACTGCGTCGCCAGAATCGAACATCTTCGCGCTCACCAGCGGGGCCGGGGCGGAGCCGACTCCACTCGCCTTCTGCTTGTTCAGGGTCTCGATGCGCCCGGCCTTCGAAATCACATGATCGCTATTCGAACTGATCTGCACAAACTCATCCGCAATGTGCGGCGCCCACCCCTCCGCATCATGCGCGGTCACGCCAGTCTCCAGAGCCTGCCACGAAGCAATGATCGCCTGCTCCGCCTCATTCGCCGGCTGGAACGGCACCATCTTGCACGGGTTCTCGCAATCCTTCACGCCGGACCCGGCCGAAGCCGAAGGCTGCTCCAGTTGCTTCACCTCGTGATACACCAGCAATCGCCACCCGCCGGGCCGCTGAACCCACAGCCGCAAAATATGCACTTTGCCGCGGCTCACGTTCACCGCCCCCACCTGCCCATAAGTGCGCTCGCTCACTTCAACGCCGCCTTCATCCCCCAGCGCATCTTTCGGCACAGCCCGCCGCACTTCGTCAGCTGCCAGCGTTTTCCCCTCCGTATCCGTCCAGGTAAACTCCGCATCCAGCATCTTCCCCAGCCCAGCCGTATTCCCTTTCGCCACAGCTTGCACAAACTGGCCATCCGCCTGCATCACCGCCGCGTCGCCATCAGCGGCCATAGTGCTCCGGGATGTAGCTGAAAGCAGAGTAGCCGATAAAAAAACGACAGCAAGAAGACGAACCGTCTGTGCGCGCATTCGGAATGGGTCCTTTCGAATTCAGTTCGAAAATTGCTTGCAAAATTTCTACAGATAAAAAAGGGGCCGGAACGAATCCGGCCCCGGTTGTAACTCCGTCCTCGTGGACGAACTAGAAGAGGAACTTCAGCCCGAGTTGTATAGCGCGAGCCCCGCCGGAACCCAGCACCGGGTTAACGGACGCGGCGTCGGGGGTAAAGCAACCGCAGCCAAACGGGCCAGCGGAAGGATCAGCCGTTGCGCCGACGCCCTGGCCAGTGGCTCCACCGAAGGGATTTGCAAAGTTGGGATGGTTGGTTATGTTGAACATCTCAGCGCGGAATTGAGTCGTGAACCGTTCGCCGAATTTCCAGTTCTTTGAAACTGAAAAATCCAGGTTGTGGAAACCGGCATCCCGGAAAATGTTACGGCCGGAGTTCCCGAAGGTGCCGAGCGCCGGTGCAACCAGCACGGACTTTCCATTAAAGCTTGCATAGCAGCCGGCCGGGCCCCCGTGGGCTACGCAAGCCGCATAGAGTGTAGCCGATTGAGCAGCGGGTAGTGATATGGAGTTTCCCGTAATGCCCGACGTGTAGGCACAGCCTCCGCTGTTGCAGAAAGGCAGAGATTTGTCGCCTGGCGATTTGAAGTCGGCCGGATTGCCAAAGAAATTCCAACGATCTGCAAGCTCGCCGGTTCCACTGAAGTCGTTACTTTCGTCAATTGCTTGCCACGGCTGACCGCTCTGCAGCGTCAAGATGCCATTGACCTGCCAGCCTTCGAGCATCTGCGCATAGCCCTTTTTGCTGGGGAGTGTATAGGTGAGCGACAGAGTGAAGCGATGGCGGATGTCGAAGTCGCTATTTCCGTACTCGCCTTGTGGATCCAGACTGTTTTTGGGCAGGTATTGGTTCCAGTTGTAGGACTGGTTGTCGATTGCGTGGGAATAAGTGTAGCCTGCGACAAAATCCATGCCGTGGTAATTGTGGCCTGTGAGGGTGGCCTGCAGGCCGTTGTAGTTCGACCTGTAAATGTTGGAGTAATAGTTGATGAATCCCAGATAGGGATACTTGGCATTGAAGGGGCGAGTCTGTTGCTCATTGCCGTCCGCGTTCACGCCGTGGATGATGTCGAAGGGCGTCCAGCCGGAACCCAAGGCCGGCTGGTTGATGTCCTGAATGCCTGTCAGCCGGGAACCATGATTGCCCACATAGGCCGCGTCCAGTGAGACTTTGCCAGAGAAGGCATGCTGAATACCCAAGGTCCATGTGGTGACATAGGGAGTCTTATAGTTGCGGTCCATGGCAAAGATGTCGCAAGGGCCGGCGTCATTACCGATGCCATCTCCGCAAGCGACATTACTCACAAGGTTGGACGGATAGATGCCTGCGCCACCCACCGAGGAGCCATTCCAATTAAGTTGCGATGAAGCAAGCGTGATCCCAGAGGCGACGATGTTGCCGATCCCCGGTGTGGACACGCCATTGAGTTGAATCGCGGCACCCGTTGGAACAACGTTTGATCCGAGGGTGACGGTGTTATTCGTGTTTTGTTGTGAGAGGAAAGTGCTCATGGAGAGCAAGTCATAAACAATGCTGACGCCGGCCCGCACGACAGTTTTTCCATCACCCTTTACGTCCCAAGCGACACCGACGCGCGGAGCAAAGTTCGTGTAATCTTTGTTGTAGAGTGAGCCGATATTCTTGCCCACTTGTTCCAGGCCGACAGCAGGCTGAAAGTTTCCAAGTTGATTGTTCGAATCGCTCGGAACCCCCTGAAGTTCATAGCGCAGCCCCAGGTTCAGCGTCACGCGCTTTGAAACCCGCCAATCGTCCTGGAAAAAAGCGGCGAATAGATTTTGGGTCATGTGGCGGATCGGGTTCCCGGCCAGGATGCTGGCATTGTGTACGTCGCCGGCCAAAAAGCTTTCGAGTGGGCTCGAACCTGTGAAGGCACCGTCCGTATTAAATGTGGGACGCCCCCTGGCTCCGCGGAACGTACCTTGGTCAACTTTATCTATGCGCACTTCGGCGCCGAGTTTCAAGGCGTGTTTCCCGCGCAAATTCGATACCTGGTCCACAAAGTCGTAGACATTGTCCGGTCCCACCAGCTTGGGGAAGTTATGAAAACCACCCAATTCGGTGAAGCCGCTGATTCTGACGTTTGGCAGCCCGCCGACAGCAGCAACCACCGCAGGTGAAAGGCCGGTGTTGAGCTGATAGACGATCCCCACGTTGGCGGGGACGATGGTGAGGTGATAGCGGGTGTAGCCGATCCTCAGGTCATTGGCCCATTGCGCGCTCGGCGTCCATGCATAGTGACCCGCGACGGCTTGTGCCCGCGAATGAATCACGGTTCCATAGGAGGGAAGCAATTCCGCTGAATCCTCCGCGGTAATGTTGTCGTTGCCGAAGAAATAAGAGCCGCTCAACGTGTTTTTGTCGTTGATGTGGTAATCCACTTTACCGATCGCATTCCTGGATGAATCCACATCTGGAAAACCTCCGACGAAGGCCTTGCCACCGGTCGCGTTCGGTCCGTAGGCGCCGCCGGTGCAAGAGGTATAGGGTGCAGTGATGTTGGCAGGGCAACCCAGGAGATACAGACTTTGCTGGCTGAACGCAATACCGTGCGCGGCAAGATCTGTCAGAGCATCGGGAACGCTTACGGCCGGGTTCGGGCCTCCAGTTGCTGTGACCGTCGTCGGAGAGTTGACGGGAATTGAATTGCCCACCGTGTAGTTGCGATTTTCAAAACCACCAAACCAGAAGAGTTTGTCCGGGATGATGCGCCCGCCCGCAGTCGCTCCGTACTGCTCCAGCTCTACGGGCGTCTTTGCCGTGCCTACGGGATTGAAGTAGTTGCGTGCATCGAACGAATCCGATCGGCCAAACGCATACGCCGAGCCGTGAATCGTATTCGTTCCGGACTTCAATCCGACGCTCGTGATGGCCCCAGGCTTCCACCCAAATTCCGCCTTGGGGTTCACCTGGGTGTTGAATTCCTGAATCGCGTCGATTGGCAAAATCGTAGCCGCATCCCCGGCAACCGCCGCGGCGTTGGTGACACTGAATCCCATGAACGCCTCATCGTTGCTCAAGCCGTCCACCAAATAGCTCGTATCTTCCGGCCGAGCGCCATTAGTGGTTTGCGTCCACGGGCCACCGCCGGGGTACACAGTCGTTCCCGGGCGTAGGGTCAAAAGGTTTTGGTAGTTGCGGCCATTCAGCGGCAGGTCGTTGATGATCTGGTTGCTGAGGGTCCCACCAAGAGTGGTGGAAGTAGTATCCACCATGGGAACCTCTTCGGTAATCGTAATCGTCTCCGACGCCGAGCCGGGCTGGAGCACAGCGTCAACCCGCAAATCTTTACCGACTTCGATTTGAATATTCTTGCGCTCGAAGATTTTGAAGCCCTTCACTTCAACACGAACCGTGTACATTCCCGCCACGAGATTCAGAGCAACGTATGCCCCGTCCGAATCGGTGACCAGATTCCGAGTGACGCCGCGCGCTACGTCATTGACAGCCACCGGTGCGCCGGCAATGTATGTGCCCGACTGGTCGGTGACGGTTCCCAAAATGCGTCCGGTGTTTCCCTGAGGGAAGGCCGGAAGGGAAAAGAGAAGCGCGGCTGAAATCAGAGCCAAGAGCCCAAAGGACTTCCTCAAATTGACACAATTCAACATTACACACCCCTGTAAAATCCCCTGCTCGGGAGTAGACCCCGCACAATAGGTATAGCCGCTGTACCATCATACGAAGCGGCTTGTCAACCATTTCCTTTCTCTGGTTCAGCAAAATTATTAATACAGCGCGAACACTCTAGCCATTGGTTTATCGGGTAGACCACCTAACTTCAGCAAAAAACAGCTCTTGGAGGCAAGTGGCCGATCTATCGAAGGAAATATCCCTAAGGCTTCCGCGAAGCGGCGTTTCGCCCGCTCCGCCTGCCCGGGAAGCGGGGAAATTGGTACAGATAGTGGACCTCTCAAAGGGGCTGCAAACAGCGGAGGTAACACTTTATAAACGTAAGCTCCTAACTCGACGAGGCTTTTTCGCTTAAGAAAATTTCAGTCCTGAACGGTGTAAATCCAGATCTCCGCCCCATGATCCGCGCGCGGCGGCACTCCCAGAAAAAACCGGTCAAACCCTTTATGGCCCTTCCCAAAATAACCCGCCGTGCGCGCTCCAAGTGTCGAGGGAACTTTCGCAAGAAGTTGATAGTGATCCGGATCGGTCTGCCGAAACACGCTGATGTAGCCTTCGCCTCCCGGAATATAAATTCTTTTTCGCCCCGAATCGTAATAAACGTCGTCCGCGTCCTGCACGCACGGAAGTTCGGCGACCGCGCGGCCTGAGTTTGTATCGAACACAGCAAACCGCGCCGGCTCGTGCGTCGCGACAAACAGCCTGTGATCCGCCTCATCGAGCGCCATCGGAAAGTTATGCTCGAGCGTCATCGGCCAGCGCGCAATCGCTCCGGTCTTCCGATTGATCACCGCAATCTGCTTCAGGTCCGGAAGATTCACGTAAATGTTCGGCCCGGCGGTTTCCAGTTGGAACGATTCCGGATGCGCGCCAAGTTTGTATTCTTCCGCCAAGCGCTCGTTGGTTGTCGCATCCACCGCACCGATCGCGCCGGTCTCGTCTTCGCCGAAGCCCACGTAAATCCGATGAGTCGCGGCATCGTAGCGCAAGTTATCCACGTCGCCATGAAAATCAATTTCCTTCACAAGGTCGAAATTCTCGCCCGCGTAGATCCGTAATTTCCCCTTGCTGCTGGCCACAAAAAGCTTCTTCGCCTCCGGGGCATACGCCACGCCTTGCGGATTCGGAATGCCCGTGATCGTATGAGCCCGCAAGCGCGCGCTGATATCGATCACCTCAACCGTATTGTTCCCAAGCGCGGCCACAAAAAGCTGGTTCTTCCCGTCGAATCCAAAATGATCGAAACGCCCCTGAACGCCGGGCGTAGAAATTGCCTCGGTCAAAACCAGCGGGCGAGGAGCTTCAGCGGTTCCTCCCCCTTGCGCGTGAAGCAGCGGAAAGATCCCGAATACGAGTAGTGCATAGCGGCAAAATGGACGGAATAATTTCAAGCTGCCTCCAGGAAAAACGGATCGAACGGATAACTGGCGAAGGAGGATATACCAAAAAGAGTTGACGTGGCAAAAGGTCAGGTGGTAGAACCACAATCCGCTGATCATAATTTGACTGACCAGCCAGTCGATCCAAGTCGTGAATCGGGGTGAAGGATGCGCTCTCTATTAAGGACAATCTTTTGCGGGCCGGGCATCGTGTTTCTGGCGCCACTCGTTTTGCCACCAGGCGCCGTTAACGTTCGTGCCCAACTCAGCACCGGCCGGGAAGCTGCCGAAGCCATCCCACCGCACGGCTATGTCGTCGCCAGCAAAGAAGTAAAGGGTTCGAGCATTCCCGGCGATTACACCTTCGTGCTGACCCGGGATGAAATCTACGTCCCCATCCTTGTCCGCAAGCCAGAAGGCAAGGGCCCCTTCCCCGCCATCACCATGGGCTGGGGCGAAGGCCGCGAAGGAATGAAAAAAGTCGAGCAGCTCTCCGAGCGTCTCCGACAAATGCAGGACCGCATGATCGCCAGGGGATATGTGGTGGTCACCGTAAATTATCGCAACGAAATTCCCTATGCCTACGAAACCTCCAAGCCCCCGCAAAATCTTCCCGATAGCATCAGTGGCGACCGCCGCATGCTCAAGTCCGGCCCCACGCTCGACCACGAAGACCTGATTGCGATCATCAAATATCTTCAAACGCTCCCCTACGTCGACAAGAAAGCCGTCGGCGCCATGGGCGTGAGCCACAGCGGCGAAATGATCATGAAAGCCTCCAGCGAATACGATTTCGCCGCTGGCGTCTGCATCGAACCCGCGGACCACGAATTCCTCACGGTAAACACTGGCCCCACCGCGCCAAGAAAAGACAACGAGATCCAGTACAACGACATCGAGGTAGCGCGCAAAAATGGCAACAAACCGGAAGCCATGGAACGCATCGAGCGCATCCACACGCCAATCCTGATTTTTGGCCGGGACACCGATCACCAGCAGGGAATCTTCAAGCTCACTTACGAATGGATGAAAGAAGCCGGCAAAGACGTACAATGGGCCAGCTTCGATCACCCGGTGCACGGCTACGTCTTCATCCTCAATCAGCCGGACGGCTCGTACAAACCCGACGAAATCCAGCAGAAGACCTTTCAGATCTTCATGGATTACTTCGACAAGCATCTGAAACACTAGCGCTGGCCGGGGATTTCGAAGCGGCTTGGGCAAATCAAGAACTGGGGGTGTGCTGTGAAACTCGGATTTATCGGCCTCGGTGACATGGGGAAGGCGATCGTCCCGCGCCTCCTCGCCGCCGGCCATCAGGTGGCCGGCTGGAACCGGACAAAAGAAAAAGCGGAGCCGCTCTTCAAACTGGGCATGGGGTGGGCAGAATCGGCGAAGCAACTCGCCGCCGAATCCGAGATCGTATTCACGATTGTCACGAATTCGGAAGCGGTGTGCTCCATCGCCCTCGGTGAAAACGGAATCATCTCCGGCCTGCCTAAAGGCGCGGTCTATCTCGACATGAGCACGATAGATCCCGACGCCAGCCGCGAAGTCGGTGCCGCTTTCTCGAAGGCCGGCCTCATCATGATGGACGCGCCCATTTCCGGCACCACGCTGACCATCGGCAAAGGCAACGCTTCCGTGATGGTCGGTGGCGATAAAGCAGCTTTTGACCGCGTTCAGCCCGTGCTTCTCGCGATCGGCCCGAAAGTAACCTACATCGGCGCGCAGGGCCTCGCCGTCCAGCTCAAAGTCGCCCTCAACATGACGCTGGTCATCGAAGTGATCGGCTTCTGCGAAGGCGTCGCCCTCGCGGAAAAAGGCGGCGTCCCGCGCGAAGTGGCCGTGGACGCAATGCTGAAAAGCGTCGTGGCCTCCCCGGTAATCGCCTATCGCGCGCCGCTGATTCTCGAAGGCCACATCTCCGACGCCACTTACGGCGATGTAAACCTCCAGCAAAAAGACATGCTGCTCGCGCTGGACCTCGGGAGAAAAATGGGCGTTCCCGTTCCGCTCGGGGCAGCCGCGAACGAAATGCTCAACGCCTGCCGCGGCCTCGGTCTCGCGCACCACGATTTCGTCACCGTCTATGAGGTTTACCGCCGTCTGGGAGGAATGTCCAAATGAAGCCGTATCGCACCAATCTTCGCGATGTACCCAAAGTCGGCGGCCTGACGGAAGAAGACGGTTGGATCAACATGCAGGTGCAGTTTCTCATCGACCAGAAAACGGCCGGCTCCGAAAAACTCTTGATCGGCTGGACGGTTCTTCCACCCGGCGCACGCCACGACAAGCACCGCCATCCGAACTGCGACGAATTCTTCGTGGTGCTCCAGGGCAGCGGCTACATCTACACCGACACCGGCCGCGAACCCTCCTCGAAAGGCGACGTCATTTTTACGCCACGCGGCCACTGGCACGGCTTTGACAACACCGGCACCGAAGACGTCGTCCTCGTGTGGGGTTGGAGTGGCGCGGGCTCGCTCGAAGCCGCCGGCTACGAAATTCCACCGGAAGGCTATTAATCAAGTTTGCCGGTTAAAGATCGGATTTGCGCGATGCCAACGGCTTTGGAAAAAGCGTGGGAAGACCCCCGCATCAAAAGTGGGATGCAGCAGCAACTTCGCTGGCGCCGCGAGTTGCTGGCCGCGGGCAAGAAGCCGCTCGGCTGGAAGTTGGCCTTCGGCGGCCCCGCGGCACTCGAAAGATTGCGCATCAACGCGCCGCTCGTCGGATTTCTGATGGCTGACGCGGTGGTGGCATCGGGTTCAACGATTTCTCTCGCCGGCTGGAAAAAACCAGCAGCCGAACCCGAACTCACGGTCTATTTGGGAAAAGATTTGGCTCCTGGCGCTGATCGACAAACGGCCATGGACGCAATCGCGGGTCTCGGCGCCGCCATCGAACTCGCCGATGTAGATCACCCATCCGACGATGTCGAAGGTACGCTTGCCTCGAATATCTACCAGCGTCACGTAATCCTCGGCGGTTCTAACGCAACACCTGCAGGCGGCAACTTGATGGGCCTCAGCGCGCGTGTTTTCCGCAACGGAGTGGAAATGGCCGACACTTCCGATCTCGAAGCGTTGACCGGCGAACTCATCACCAACGTCGGTCACGTAGCGAATCTTCTCGCGCATTTTGGAGAGACCCTTCGAGCTAACGAAATCATCATCGCGGGCTCCATCACACCGCCCATTTGGGTACAGCCCGGTGAGTCGATCGGCTTTCATCTGGAGCCGCTGAACTCAATTTCTGTAAATTTTACTGCGGCACCGTAACTTTTGCGGATTAGTCGAATCAAACGTGGCGCTCAGAACTTGCACGACCAGATGGCCCGGCGTATAGTGCGTCGGAATCTAAAATGGAATGGAAGAACAGGGATCCATGCCTACGGATCAAAATAGTTCGATTGCGAAGCGTTTTCTCTTTTGTGTGGCCGCGATTGTTTCCACCGCCTCCCTCGCCCTGGCCGGACAGAACAATCCGCCAAAGACCGGCTCCTGGTCCGGCGTCCTCGTAACCAGCGCTTGCAACGCCGACGAAGCCTTCAACGAATCTCCCGAGTGCTTCAAAAACGTTCCGGGTGCAAAGGTCGCTCTCTACGACGACACCAACCGCCTGATGTACTCGCTCGAACCGCAGGACAAAATCACCGGCCATCTGGGCGACACGGTCACCGTCCGCGGAACTCTCGACGAAGACACCATCCAGGTCGTTTCTGCCGAACTCATGTCCATCGGCCTAGCCGTTGGCCAGAAGGCGCCCAATTTTTCAGCTCGCGACGAATTCGGCCACGTCCAAACGCTCGAATCCCTGAAAGGCCCGAACGGCACTGTCTTGCTCTTCTTCCGTTCGGCAGACTGGTGACCTTTCTGCAAAGGGCAGCTGGTCCAGCTGCAAAGCGCATTCCCCCGATTCGAAAAGCAGGGCGTAAAGTTCGCGGCCATCAGCTACGACTCCGAGGAAATCCTCAAATTCTTCGCCGACCGTCACAAAATCGAATATCCGATGCTCGCGGATCCCGATTCCAAAATCATCAAGGCTTATGGCGTCTTCAATCACGAAGCCACCGGCATGCAAAAGGGTTTTGCCCGCCCCGGATATTTCTTCATTGATATCAATGGAGTCATCAAGGAAAAGTTTTTCGAAGCGAAATACCGCGAGCGCCTGACCGGCAACAGCATCATCGCAAAACTCTTCCCCGAACTCGGCCAGGAAGTCACCGAAACTCTCGAAGCCCCGCATCTAGAGCTCGCTCTCGAACAATCCGATCGCACCGGCGTTCCCGGAACCCGCATCACGATTTCCGCCGAAATCCGCTTGCCCGCCGACGTCCACGTCTACGCGCCGGGCACCCAAGGCTACAAGCCCGTTAAACTGGTTGTCGACGCGATCCCTGATCTCGAGTTGAACTCAGCCGTCTATCCAGCGCCCAAAACTCTGTACCTTCCTGCGATCAAGGAAAAAGTGCCCGTCTACGAAGGCACTTTCCGCATCAGCCAGGATGTGAAAGTCAGTTCCAGTTCGCAATTCTGGGGCTCCCTCGGCAAAGACGGAAAAACCTTCACGCTCACCGGCAAACTCGAGTATCAAGCTTGCGACAAAACCACGTGCTACGTGCCAACCTCCGTCCCGGTCAAGTGGCAACTCCAGGTTTTTCCGCTCGATCGCACCCGCGCCCCAGTTGACATCCGCCACAAATAAGCAAGCGATGTCGAAATCGAGAACCTATCGATCATCCGAATCTTGTCGCACGATTCGCTTCCTTCTCGGTTGATCCTATTTAGAACCATTTGAGGTCGATGGCATAGGCTGAAAAATCGTTAACCACAAATTCCAAAGTTTGAATTAGTCTCTCGAACCATGACTCCTACGCATCGTCTTTGGTTTGTCTGCTTTTTCCTCCTTTCCGTTCAGGCGCTGCCTTCTTCCGGGGCAAGCCCCGCCGATCAGCCGCTTTTTACTTCAAATCACGAAGCGCTCGTGCTGGAAGTGCCCAGCCAGTTTCGATTCGTTGCGTTTGGGGATACGCGATTTCACGATCCCGCGGACACGGAAGCTGCGAATGCAGCTGTCAGGCAAACCCTCGTGAAGGCCATTGACGAAGAGAAGCCAGCCTTCGTATCCATCGGTGGTGACATTGTCTATTCCGGGGACAATCCGAAGGACTGGCAGGTTTGGGACGCGGAAACCGCCCCCTGGCAGGAGCATAAAGTTGTTATTTATCCCGCGCTCGGAAATCACGATCTCCATGGAGATCAAAAAACCGCTCTAGGAAATTACTTTGCGCGTTTTCCGGCGATCAAGGAGAGCCGGTTCTACTCCGTACGAATCGGAAACTCATTGATGTTGGTCCTGGATAGCGCGCTCGATGAACTCACCGGGCCGCAAGGCGAATGGCTGCGCGGCCAAATCGAGCATCTCGCTTCGAATGTTGATTTCGTATTCTTCGTCTTTCACCACCCTCCGTACACCAGTTCGTCCGATGAGAAGATCTATGGTGGTGGGCACTCGGCACGAGATAAGGAAATAGGCCTTGCAGGGTTCCTGGAAGAAAAACAGAAGCAGGTGCGGGCGCGCTTTGTCGTCTTCAATGGACACGTCCACAACTACGAGCGGCATGAGCACAATGGAGTGATTTATTTCGTGACCGGGGGTGGGGGAGCGCATGCCTATCCCATTGCTCGAAACGCGGACGACCTCTATCAGGATCCTGGAATCAACTACCACTACTTGCTGGTGGATGTGGACAAGAACCATGCCCGAATCACGATGAAAAAGTTGGAATTCAAAGACGGCAAAACGGTGTGGAGCCAACCGGATAAAATTGTGATCCCGGCGTCCCCCGCGAAGGCTGTCGGCGCTTCGTAATTCCTCGGCAAATGCCCCCGTTGGTTTGTCCGGCGTAGAATTGCCGTATGATACGGGCATGCGACTTCTCCTGGTCGAAGACGACGCGCGAATCGCTCGATTCGTTGCCAAAGGCCTGCGCGAAGAATCCTACGCGGTCGACACCGTGGAGAACGGAAACGACGCTGTCTACCAAACCGAAATCAACGACTACGATCTAATCGTCCTCGACGTCATGATCCCTGGCATGGACGGTTTCGCCGTCTGCAAAGCCATCCGCGCCGGCGGCAAGCGCACGCCCATCCTCATGCTCACCGCGAAAGACGGCGTCGACGACCGCATCAAAGGTCTCGATTCCGGCGCCGACGATTACCTCACCAAGCCCTTCGAATTCCGCGAACTCCTCGCCCGTCTCCGCGCCCTGCTGCGCCGCCCCAACGAGCTCCGTCCGCCGCGCATCCTCGTCGGCGACCTCGAACTCGACACCGCGTCGCAAACCGCGAAACGCGGAACGCGCTCCATCCCGCTCACCGCCAAGGAATACGCGCTCCTGGAATATTTCGCCCGCAACGCTGGCCGCGTAATCGGCCGCTCCGAAATTGCCGAACACGTCTGGGACGAAACCTTCGATCCCTTCTCCAACCTGATCGAAGTCTACGTAAACCGCCTCCGCCGGAAACTCGGCGAAGAAGCCGGCAAGCCGCTCCTGCAAACACGCCGCGGCAGCGGCTACGTCCTCTGCGACAACGAAGCACCCGGCAAAAAGCACGCCGCGCAAAACTCCCCCGGACCGAAAAAATCCCATGCTTGATTCCGTCCGCTCCCGCATAACCCTCTGGTACAGCGGCCTCCTCGGCCTCTTCCTGATTTTGCTCGCGGGCCTCACCTATTTTCTCTACTGGCACAACAGCCTGTTAAGCACGGACAGCAATCTCCTCGAACTGAGCGACACTTATGTCACCACGTTCAACGCCGAGCTGAAGGATGCATCAGGCGAGGACCCACGCAAAGAAGCGGCCCGGGTGGCCATGATCGAGCATCGCTTTCGCGACGTCGTCTTCGCGCTCGTGGACGACCACGGTCACGTGATTTTGAGCTCCCTCGATTTGCCCGCGATTCGCGGCGGCATCGAGCTTTTCACTTCAGCTATTTTTTCCTCCAAGGAATTTCTCACGTTGGCGCACGCACCCACAAGCACCGGCGCCGGCACTTTTCAAAATGTCCCCGGCGGCAAAAACGGTTTCCGCGGCTATTCGCGCCTGTTGGAGCCTGAGGACCACACCGTTTCCCTGGTGATTCTGCAATCCCTCCATCCGCAAAAAGAAATCATGGAAGACATCCGCCACACCTTTTACTGGATCATTCCGATCGCACTGCTCCTGGCAAGCGCCGGCGGCTATTTCCTCGCAAGGAAAAGCCTCGCGCCGGTGACCGATATGGCCGCGCAAGCCCGCGGCATGGGCGCGGCCCGCCTCAGCGAGCGCCTTGAAGTTTCAAATCCCCGCGACGAACTTGGCACACTCGCCCTCTCCTTCAACGAACTGCTCGACCGCCTCGAAAAATCCTTCGAACAGCAGCGCCGTTTCGTAGCCGACGCCTCGCACGAACTCCGAACTCCCGTGGCCATCCTGCAAGGCGAAACGGAAGTCACCCTGTCGCGTCCCGATCGCCCGCCCGAGGAATATCGCGAGACGCTCGCGATTCTGCGCGACGAATCGCATCGCCTCGCCCACATCATTGAAGATCTCTTCACGCTCACCCGCGCCGACGCCGGCCAGTATCCCCTCAAATGCCGCGACCTTTATCTCGATGAACTAGCTTCCGACGTTCTGCGCCGCACGCGCTCCCTCGCCATTGCCAAAGGTGTTACGCTCACCTCCTCGATCCAGCCGGAGCTTCCTCTCTACGCCGACGAAGACCTCCTCCGCCGCATGTTGCTGAACCTCCTCGACAACGCCATCAAGTACACGCCCGCCGGCGGGATGATTAACGTTGACTGCCGCCTCGATGCAAATTTCTACGTTCTCCGCGTCTCCAACACCGGTCCTGGAATTCCCATGGATCTCCAGTCGCGCATTTTCGAGCGGTTCTTCAGAGCAGACAAAGCCAGATCGCGTTCCGAGGGCGATACCGGCGGCGCCGGCCTCGGCCTTTCGATCGCCCGCTGGATTGCCGAGGCCCATCACGGCCGCCTGGAGCTCGCGCAATCGGACAGCTCCGGAACCACGTTTACCGCCTATCTTCCCGCGCCCAACCGCAGCGCGATTTCCGGTTAATCGTGCGTTTATCTCCCACTCGATAGCTTGGGCACAGGTAGAACGGGCAAGTTCGTTCCCCGTGCGTGCGCTATTTGGAATGGACGCTGGAGGCAGCGATGAAAAAGACCGCGTTGAAGAAAACCTTGATACGAGCGTTGGTTGCCGGATTCCTGGTGGTAGGATTGTGCGTCTCAGCCGGAGCGCAAACACAAACCCCGAAGAAATCGAAGATTCCTGCGGCACTCAAGAAGGATGCCAAGATTTCCGTCGAGGATGCGCGCGCCACCGCGCTGAAGAAAGTGCCCGGCGAGATCCTGGAAGAAGAGCTGGAGAAGGAAAATGGCAAGCTGGTCTACTCCTTCGATATTCGCGCGACCGGACAGAAGGACATTACCGAAGTGCAAGTGAGCGCGATTGACGGCTCAATCGTGAGCGTCGAGAAGGAAAATGCCGCCAGCGAGGCCAAGGAAAAGAAGCAGGATTCAGGCAAACCATAGCGACACGCCGGGCTCAAGAGGGTCATGCAAAAGAAAAACCAGTTGATTGAGGGAAGCAACTTGCATCGGAAACTTCATCTTGGATTGATCGTGCTGCTGTTAGGCAGCACAGCGCTGACAGTGGAAGTCTGCGCCGGCCAGCAACCCGACGCACCCGCGCCACAGCCGGATGCAGTGGCCAAACAGAAGCAGGCGGCTACCCCAAGTTCGCAAAGTCCTGGAGCGCCGCTCCGTTTGACCTTGCAGGATGCCCTCGCCCTCGCTCGAAAGAATGAGCCAGCATACAACTCCGTCGTGACCGCCGCCGGAGTCGCCGGCGAAACCCGTGCCCAATCGCGCGATGCCCTGCTCCCCAATGTGAATTTCACCACCTCGGTCATTTACACCCAGAGCAATGGGGTGAATGGTGTGGTGAGATACATTGCCAACAACGCGGTCCACGAATATATCAGTCAGGGCAATGTCCACCAGGTATTGGACTTGGCATCGTGGGAAACCTATCGAAGCGTGGCGGCACAAGCGGCGGTAGCGAAGGCAAAAGCGGAGATTGCTTCTCGCGGACTAGTGGTGACGGTCGTGGGGAACTACTTCGCCGCTGCAGCCGCCGAGAAAAAGCTGGAGTCCGCCGCACGCACCGCGGATGCAGGCGAAAAATTTCTGCAACTAACACTGGCCCTTGAAAAGGGTGGAGAGGTCGCCCATTCCGACGTCATTAAAGCGGACCTGCAAGCTCAGGACCGCCGTCGCCAGCTTCAGGAAGCAAAGCTCGGATTATTGAATGCGCGGCTGGACCTCGCCGTACTGCTTTTCCCGGATTTCAACAACAATTTCGAAATCGGTGACGACCTGCACGGCAATGTCGCGCTGCCTCCGCAACCGGAATTCGAAGCCCAGGCTGCCCAGAGCAATCCGGATATCCACGCCGCGCTCGCTGCCACGCAAGCCGCAGGGCACGAGGTGAACGCCGCCCGAGCAGGTTATCTCCCCTCGATCAGCCTGGATTATTTTTACGGGATTGATGCGCCGCGCTATGCACTAAACGATGGGTTTATTGACGGACACAAAATATCCAACCTAGGTTCTTCCGCTATAGCCACTCTGAGCCTTCCCCTCTGGAATTGGGGCGCCACGCAAAGCCGCGTCCGGTCCGCCGAGTTGCAACGCGATCAGGCCAAGCGCGAACTCTCTTTCGCGCAGCGCAAATTGCTCGCGGAAATGCGCTCGCTTTATTCCGAAGCCGAAACCGCCCTGAACGAACTTGCCGGCTTGCAACGCTCCGCCGAACTCTCCGAAGAAAGCTTGCGCCTCACAACGATGCGGTATCAGGGCGGCGAAGCCACGGTGCTGGAAGTTGTAGACGCGCAAACAACCTTCGCGCAGGCAAGTGCCGCCTTTCAGGACGGGGCCGTCCGGTATCGCGTTGCTCTCGCAAATCTTCAGACATTGACAGGGGTGCTGACAACTCCATGAACTACGGTGAACGCAAATTTAGCGGAATGAAACTAAGTCTCGTTTCCAGGAGCGTCCTGCTCCTGGCCGGCGCAATTCTCCTTCACGGCTGCAGCTCCGCCGAAAAGGAACCAACGCCACTTGTCGCCGTCCAGGTCGCTCCCGCGAAACGCGGCCCCATCGAACTCGAGGTAACCTCCGACGCCGTGGTCTACCCGTTGCAACAGGCGATCCTCACGCCAAAAATCACCTCCACGATCGCCAAGTTTTACGTCCAGCGCGGCACCAAGGTTAAACAAAACCAATTGCTTGCCTTACTCGAAAACCGGGATCTGGCCGGAGCCGCCGAACAAAGCAAGGGCGAATTCGAACAAGCCGAAGCAAGTTACGACACAACAACCGGCGCCAGCCTCCCGCAGCAGATTCAAAAAGCCGAACTCGATGCCACCGCCGCAAAATTGGCGTTTGACGCTCAGCAAAAAGTCTACGACGCGCGAAAGCAATTGTATGAACAGGGCGCGCTCCCTCGCCGGGATTTCGATACCGCGGAAGTCGCGCTAGCCCAGGCGCGCAGCGCCCACGAA
>Ga0210409_10003042_pt1 | contig 19270 bp, 16 predicted proteins | sample IncBWH17MmetaG_FD_161649 | JGI IMG/M metagenome (GOLD analysis project Ga0210409, IMG submission 161649) | Forest soil microbial communities from Barre Woods Harvard Forest LTER site, Petersham, Massachusetts, United States - Inc-BW-H-17-M | ecosystem: Environmental > Terrestrial > Soil >... | reverse complement strand
CAGTTCAAAAAGCGCCTGCTTGTCACCCAGTCGCATTTGTTCCCAGAAATTACGGTCATCCTCTTCAAAAAGCATATTTGCTTTTGAAGATAGGAAAACCGGATCAGAAATCCACATGTATCCTGGCCCTAATTCCCCATTTGGGTACATTCGGGTGATCCAGGTAAGTAAATCTTCTCACATAGTCTACACGAAGAATTTTAAAGATGTTTGAAATACCAACACTACCCTCCATGTAAGGTGTTTTATCCAGTGCAAAAGACGTTTGCCTGTTTTCACGGTCATGCTGAAAACGAAAAAGATCAGGATCATTCTGTGGAAGGTTTTTGGCTGAAATTCCACCGTACAGAACTTTGAATGAAGCAACCTCACGCAGCTGTAGTTTTTTTACCAGAGGGATTTTGTTTAAAAAGAACCCATTAAAGGCATGGTCAATATGCAAACTGGTATAGCGATCGCTCATAAACTCCATAAAATTCATCAGGTTATAGGATTGTGGCTGGTAGGCATAGGTTTGATTCGCCCTGTGGATCACCAGCAAAGGAAAGGGCACCTTACCAAAAACGGCACCACCTTCCAGCATCAGATCCGAATGTCCAAATGGAGCCAGATATAACCTCTTAAAAATATTCAGAGAAACGTTCTGATAGTTGTAATCACCGCCAAGGAAACCTTTAAATCCAGCGCCAGCTCTTAGGGTAAATATGGGAAATTCATTTCTTATGGGTCTGCGAAAACGCTTGCCCTGGTAAAACTGCTCATGGGGTGCCCATCGCAGCTCTGTCACAAATTCGGAGAGATGAATATCTTTAATGATTCGTTCTTCGGGATGACCTGTTCTGAAGACCAATCCTCCTGCGGGGTCAAGTTCCTGATTCCTGTAACCAGCACGCAAAGAAAAATGATCTTTGGTTTCCTGAAAATATTCTGCAGACCATTTCCGGTTATACAACCATTTATCATTTAAGCCTCTTTTAAACGACAGTAAAAAGTTATCATCTTCTATAAAATTCAGATCCTGACCCGGAATTTGCGTCTCATAGCTATACCTCAGTGTAAAAGTACTGACGGGAAACTGGTAGACACCAGAAGGCTTAAAAGAATAGGTGGCGCCCAAAGCATATTTCCATTGCTCATCCCGTAAGCCGTAAGCAAGATGTCCCTCCAACACCACTTTCTGACTAAAATCATCATTGGTCCTCCCGCTGATTCTGAACCGCCGGCCTTCTACATGATTAAAACTATAAAAAGACCCAACAGGACCGATATCAATAAAGCCAACCTTCTGATATCCCGACAAGACAAAGGCGGTAAATCCCATAATGGTCTTAAACCTGGAAGATTGCTTTAAGCTGTCAATATTCTTATAGGCATTTTTTTCCAGGGGAGACAATTCTTCTGGGCGGCTAAAAGGCAGTTTTTTTCCTTCCTTTATTTCTGGCGCAGGAGAATCTCCCACATCAGGTACCGCTACCCCGGTCAGGTAATCATTGTTCAGAATGGTCTTTTCTCCAAAAATGCTGTACTTCCCTTTAAAAAGACCAAGATCCATAGCCATTACGCTTTTAGAAATGTGATATTTATCATCTGACGCAAGCCCATAACTAACTTTAATCTGAAGATCCTTAACCCAATTGAGATTAATCTCCTTGTTGACAGACAGGATCGCGTGCTGAACAGCATAACGGCCATCCAGGCTAATATAAAGTTCTCCCATAAACAGAATGTCCTGTTTATTTCTAGGACTAAACATAAGGTGCACCACAGACCCTGCATCACGTTTCAGCGTATCTATAATGAAATATTTATAGAACTCAGGTGCCAGTGAAGCTACCGGGCTTAAAAATTTCTGCCCCCCAAGGCCAATATCGTGGTCATAAATATCTATGGGTTGATAAATCCTTTCCAGGTACTGGTCAATGCCGTCTTCGTCAAGATATTGATCAATCCTGGACTCCTTACTGTCTAAAAACTTCACCTTATCCTTATCTGCTAGTTCCTTGCGGATATGCAGACTTAACTTTTCCTGCATAAAAACAGGAACCAGCGTTTTTCCAGGCTGAAGAATAGTATCTGCCGTTTTCGCCAAAAAGGGAAATTTACGTAAAAGGGAGGATTTTGACCTCAATTCATTAGGTATACTGACCGATAAATTCAGTTTCTCATACTGTCTGAAACTTATTCTCTGGTTTGAAGGACCAATATTCTGCTCTTGATGTGCAATCACTTTTCGAATCAACTCTACAGCTTCATTGCCCCGGTTTTTATAACGGGGACGTTGACTGGCCCGGATACTTACACCTTCGAGCTGCTGGGCATTTTCTTCCAGCTCGATCAGTAGATTCTCCACGATCAAACGCTCCAAATGATGCTCCTGTGTTTTAAATCCGACAGCAGAAAACCTGATGACTTTTGCTGCCTTAGCCGTTCTGATTTTAAAATGTCCATCAGGATCGGATACCACGCCGCCGGGAATCCCCGCGAAAACGACATTCACAGATGGAATAGGTTGCTTTGTGATCTTATCTTTAACCGTGCCTGTCACCATAGAGACTTGTCCGTTAACTTTCGCCGCAGCGCAAAAGAACAACAACAGAAGGACAGATCGGTAACCTATAATGCTTAACAGATAACAACAATATGAAATGGCATAAAAAAACCGGGGTAGGAACAGCAACCTTAAGAACAGGAACATAAAAGAAATTTAATATAATAATGCATTTACAATAGGACAACTTGCATCCATTTTACCCTTACTCCTTAAAGAAAGAAATATGAAAAGACACCATGGATCCGAAGATGTACATCTTAATATACAACCGTCGCAGTCCGCAGGACTAGTTCAAAAAAATTGTAAATGTTTATTAATAAATTAGAAGTCAAGCGGCCCCAATCTTCGCATATTTCGCATAATCAGGTATTGACGATGCTGAATGTAACGGGTTGGGTGTGCAGGTGTCCAGCGCAAAGGATTTGGAAAACAAGCTGCGATCAATGCGGCCTCGGCACGGCTTAACGAACTGCAGGATTTACCATAGTAAGCCTGGGAAGCAGCCTCAGCCCCATAGATTCCATCTCCCATTTCTATCACGTTCAGATAAACTTCCAATATGCGTTCTTTGCTCCACAGCATCTCAATCAGCAAGGTAAAATAAGCTTCAAAACCTTTACGGATCCAGGAACGGCCAGGCCAGAGAAATACATTTTTTGCTGTCTGCTGAGAAATGGTACTTCCTCCTTTTACCTTTTTTCCTTTTTCATTGCTTTCATAAGCCTTTTCAATTGCTTTAATATCAAAACCCATATGCTTCAAAAAAAGCTGATCTTCGGCCGATACAGCTGCCCTTTTCATATTGTCTGAGATATCCTCGAAGCGCATCCATTTTTTATCGGTTTTGAAGGTCTTTCCATCGGCCTTCCGCTCAATATTACGTTCAATCATCAGCAAGGTAATTGGCGGATTGATAAAGCGGTAAGCCAGCACCCATAAAATGCTCACACTTAAAAACCAGATCAGTATCCGGCTCAGTATTGAAGTTATTTTTTTTAAAAGAGGTGATTTAGTCTTTGTCGCTGAACGTTTTTTTTGTGCCATTGCCCAAAGGTAATAAAAACATCAATCCGCTTTATAAATCCTTCTTCACTCCGCTCTAAGTTCCTAAATAATTCTCTAAATTTGCCTTTGCACAGACCCCGTTAACCAGGTCTTAACTGACAACAAATTGATATGAAGTTTACAGCATCCCGTCTTTCAGAAGGCAACAAGGTTTTTCCAACTGAGATTTATTTAGAAGAAAACAGTATTGAGATTAAATCACCGGGATTATTCAGCGGAGATTCCAAATACCTCAACTACGAAGACATTACTTCCATTGAGGTAGACACGCCTATGATTGGTTTTTCAACACTAAGGCTTTTCCTGAACGGAAATAAGGTAGAAGTAAGCGGCTTTTCTAAGAGCGACATCAAAAAGATCAGACAAATGATCGATGAAGCAAGAGCCAAAAGACGGAGATAGATCCTAAAATAAAGACATAAAAAAAGCTTCCTGAAAATCAGGAAGCTTTTTTTATGTTGTATAAAGATTACTCAGCTACAACTTCGAAAGGAACCTTAACTTTCACTTCTTTGTGTAAGTTTAAGTTGGCCACATATTCGCCAACAAATTTAGGCTCAGTTTCGAAAGTGATACGGCGACGGTCAACATCAAAACCTTGTTGTTTCAATGCATCAGCAATCATAATCGTGTTTACAGCACCAAAAATCTTACCTGTCTCACCAGCTTTAGCACCAATTGTCAATTTAACCTCAGTTAAACGCTCAGCAATGCCTTCAGCATCTTTCTTAATTTTATCTTGTTTAAAAGCAGCTTGCTTCAGGTTTTCAGCTAATACTTTTTTAGCTGAAGGTGTAGCCAACTGACCAAATCCCTGAGGGATCAGGTAGTTACGACCATAACCTGGCTTTACTGTAACGATATCATCTTTCTCCCCTAGGGATTTGATATCTTGTTTTAAAATAATTTCCATCTCTCAGTTCCTATTTTAATTGGTCAGCAACAAAAGGTAACAAACCGATGTGACGAGCACGTTTTACAGCCTGAGCTACTTTACGTTGGAATTTCAATGAAGTACCAGTTAAACGGCGAGGTAAAATTTTACCTTGATCATTGATGAATTTTAACAAAAAGTTTGCGTCTTTGTAATCGATATATTTAATACCATTCTTTCTGAAACGGCAATATTTTTTTCTGTTATCGTCCACTTTTGGAGCGGTAACATATTGTATTTGATCCTTTGCCATTATACTGCAGCCTCCGTTTTAGGTTTTTTGTTAAAAGCTCCGCTACGTTTTTTCTCGTTGTAAGCAACCGCGTGACGGTCTAATCTTACAGTTAAGAAACGTAAAACACGCTCATCGCGTTTAAGCTCCAACTCTAACTTGTTAATTAATTCACCTGAAGATTTGTATTCTGTAAGGTGGAAAAATCCGCTTGCTTTCTTTTCAATCGGATATGCTAATTTTCTCAAACCCCAATTGTCCTCTTGAACAATTTCGGCTCCGCTATCAGAAATGATTTTGCTAAATTTCGCGATGGTTTCTTTAGCTACTTCTTCTGATAACAACGGGGTTAGAACGATAACAGTTTCGTACTGATTCATTGTTATTTGTTTTTTAATTTAATTTCCCGCTACGAACGGGGCTGCAAATGTATTAATTATTTTCCATTAATACAAAGAGTATCAAAAGATTTAGTACTTCCCGAACAGGTAATTGACCCCAAACTTCCATCTTTGCATAGATGCGCTGAACATCGTATAGGTTGTAATGGACGTAGGCATGCTGTACATTACGGAAAGTTCTATCTTTTTATTCAAAACTATCCCCGCAGAAACCGGAAAGGAAAAATTAAAATTCTCTGGCTTGAATGTATCTTCCTGGGTTTCGTATTCTTTCCTGAACGAATTGTACCTTGAATAGACAATATTCGAATATTTGGAGAAATTACATCCCAGACCTGCACCCAGAAAAACCTTCCAGGCGCTGGTATTATAAAAATTGTAAATAAACTGTGGAGTCAGGGTCAGCGACAACTGGTCAAAAGCCTGGCTTTGATCAGAAATATATTCGTTACCCGATTCAGCAAGCGAAACTTTATTCTTACTGCTAAAAAAGGCAAAGTCTGTTCTGAAAATAAATTTTCCAATAGCCGGGTTGAGAAACATATCAATTCCCGCCTGAAGCGTAGGCATCACTGAACTTTTATGAGTTGCTTCTTTTGAAGCCAGATCATTTTGTCCCTGAAAGGAAGCCTTACTGGAACTCAAACCAGCCCCTGCATAAAACCGGATGAATTTATATTTGCTCTTAACCTCAGTTTCTCCATTGATCCGGAAAGACAGCTTCACCAACTCAGGTCCTGAGTACCGCAGTGATTTTAGTTTGTCTTCGGAAATATCAATATTGAGTTTTGTAATGATTTCCATGAGTTGCCGTATATATTTATTATCTGTAATAAATACACTCTCTTTATTCGGTGCCAGAAAGAGATTCTGAATCAGTTCATAAGGTACAGACATCCCGCCTTCCTTGACAAAGAATCTCTTTTTGATCTTATCCTCATAAGAAAACAAAGTCATGTTTTTTCCAGACTGAAGAACTTTCAGGAATACCGTATCTGTTTTTGAACTGGTATCCAGACCGTTGGAAAGATCGCTGAAATTTGTTTTGCTTTGACTGATCCTGACCGTGTAACGCTGACTGGATTCCATTCCGTCAATGCCGTAGGCTGAGCATTCTTTAAGACTATAGCCCTTTGTTTCGCCATTTAAATCTGTCTTGAAGTTAAAAGAAGTGGGGTTTGCACTTCTCTCTTTATAATCAACAAATCCTCTGATAGTATCCTGGTTATTGGTAACCAGGTAGCCTTTTTGAAAATTGGATTGCGCAAAAGAAAGCACAGGGACAGCCATAAAAAGGCCGAAAAGAAAGCGTTTCATATCTGATTTTTGGGCAAAAATACTTTTTCTTCTCCTATTTCCTAATCAAAATTACATTTTGCACAGGAATGCGTTTATTTTCCACAAAAATCTTTTGCTCGGTAAAAATTTTATAATTTCGTTGGCGAATGGAGAATTTTATAGTATCGGCCCGCAAATATCGCCCGGCAACGTTTGAAACCGTTGTAGGACAGCACCACATCACCGGAACTTTAAAAAATGCTATTAAGAATAACCAGCTGGCCCAGGCCTTTTTATTCTGCGGGCCAAGGGGGGTAGGAAAAACGACCTGCGCCCGTATCCTGGCAAAAACCATCAATTGCACCAATTTAACGGCGGAACAAGAGGCATGCGGCACCTGTGAATCCTGTATTTCCTTCCAGACCGGACATTCCTTTAACTTTCATGAGCTTGATGCAGCTTCAAATAATTCGGTTGATGACATCAGAAGCCTGATTGACCAGGTAAGGATACCGCCACAGGCAGGAAAATACAAAATCTATATTATAGATGAGGTACATATGCTCTCGGCAAATGCGTTTAACGCTTTCCTAAAAACGCTGGAAGAACCCCCATCTTATGCCATATTCATCCTGGCAACAACAGAAAAGCATAAAATCCTGCCTACCATATTGTCCCGCTGCCAAATCTTCGATTTCAATCGCATTCAGGTAGAAGATATTGCCAGTCATCTGAATAAAATCGCTCAGCGGGAGCATATTGCAGTAGAAGCAGATGGTCTCCATATTATTGCGCAGAAAGCAGATGGTGGATTGAGGGATGCCTTATCTATGTTCGATCAGATTGTGAGTTATACCAATAAAAACCTCACCTACAAATCTGTTATCGATAATTTAAACATCCTGGATTACGATTACTACTTTAAACTTACAGAATACCTGACCTCTGCAAATGTAAGCCAGTCTCTGGTGTTGTTTGATGAGATCTTAAACAATGGTTTTGATGGCAACAATTTTATTAACGGATTGGCCAGCCATCTCAGAAACCTATTGGTGGGTAAAGACCCACAGACGGTTAAGCTTCTTGAAGTCAGCGAGAATATCAAACAAAAATATATTAGCCAAAGCCAGCAAACCTCAGTTTCTTTTATTCTGACAGCACTGAATCTGGCCAATCAATGTGATCTCTCGTACAAGAACAGCAAAAACCAACGACTTCAAGTGGAGTTGGCGCTGATTAAAATGTGTCACATCCCCTCAGTATTGCAATTGGCTCAATTACCAACATCCAATTCTCTAACTGATAACGATCAGATTAAAAAAAAAACTGATGTAAAAACTGACATGCCTGCTGTTGTTCAACCTGCAGGTAGCGCTCCAAAAGCACCAGAAAAACCTGTCCCTGCGCCGCAAGTACAGGCCAGCAGCCCTGCTCAGCCGGCCAGGCAAGTTACTCAAACAGATAAAATTGTTTTAAAACCGCAGCCTTTAGTCAATAAAACAGGTGGCACCCTGATTCCATCTTTAACCTCGCTGGAAAGCCTGGCCTCGGAAGCAGAAAGCAATGAACCAAAATATATAGATGGCCATGATAAAGATCCTTTCAGCTTTGAGCAGCTGATGTCTCTATGGAACAGTTATGCACATAAAGCCAAAGAGGAAGGCAAGATCAATATATTTACATTATTGACCAGTAACGAACCGATACTGGAGCATCATGAGATCACTGTATTAATAGAAAACAAAATACAGGAAGGCCTGCTCCACGAAGAAATGGTCTATTTTCTTAATTTTTTAAGGTCACAGCTTAAAAACTTCAGCATACAAATCAAAACCAAAAAAATTGAGGTCCAGCTCAAAAACAGGCTTTATACCAGTATTGAAAAATATCAATACCTGGCACAGAAGAATCCTCAGCTGGAAGAAATGCGTAAACGTTTTAATCTCGATATTATCTAGTTTTATTTTTTAGGGGGTGCATCATTGATTGGATAACCCTCTTCATCCAGATCCGGGCGATCATCTTCCGGTGTTCTGGCAAGGAATTCATCTTCTGGCTCTACTTCTACAATACTGCCATTATCTACATGCATTCCCAGGTCGACTAAACCTTGTTCTGCTTTATCTGCAGGCTTCGCATATTCGTCTCCTATATACGGATTGGCTTCATCGTAATCTGAATTCTCATCGCCTCCATTGGCAGCCGTTGTATCGTAGGGTAAAGGGTGATCATATTCTTTGTCGTTCCCTTTTACATCGTACTCAAAACTGTTCTTCTCTTCATCGTAAGAGAGATTCTTGAAATCTCTGGTCTCCCCCAATTCAAAACCATGTAATCTGCCATTCGACTTTTGATTTCCGCCGGTGTTGTTGTTGTTTGTACTCATGACGCTTAATTTTATATCATAATAACGTTATTAAATCTTTAATTGTTTTCGGAATTTGCCGGAAACCGAGGCTATAAACTCAAAATTTATATCTTTGTTTTTTTATAATCAATTAAAATTGAATCCATAATATGTCTGTACAAAAAATTAAAGTAACCCAGCCCGTTGTAGAGTTAGATGGTGACGAGATGACCCGCATCATTTGGAAATTCATCAAAGACAAACTGATCCTTCCTTATTTAGATCTTGATATTAAATATTATGATCTGGGTATTGAGTATCGTGATGAAACTGATGACCAGGTAACGATCGACGCCGCTGAGGCCATTAAAAAATATGGTGTAGGGATTAAATGTGCGACCATCACTCCTGATGAGCAGCGCGTTAAAGAATTTAATTTAAAACAAATGTGGAAATCACCTAACGGAACCATCCGTAATATCCTTGATGGTACTGTTTTCCGTGAACCAATTGTAATGAGCAATGTTCCTCGTTTGGTTCCAAACTGGACAGCTCCGATCTGCATTGGCCGTCATGCTTTTGGTGATCAGTACCGTGCTACAGATTTAGTAACTAAAGGAAAAGGTAAACTGACGTTAACTTTCACTCCTGAAGATGGTGGTGAGGTTCAGTCTTTTGACGTTTACAACTTTAAAGGTGATGGTGTTGCTTTGGCCATGTACAATACAGATGAGAGTATCCGTGGTTTTGCTAATGCTTGTTTTAACCAGGCTTTAAGCAAAAAATGGCCTCTGTACTTATCTACAAAAAACACCATTCTTAAAAAATATGATGGCCGTTTCAAAGATATCTTTGAAGAGATCTACGAAAACGACTTTAAAGCTAAATTCGCTGAGGCTGGTATTACTTATGAGCATCGTTTGATCGATGACATGGTAGCTTCTGCTTTGAAGTGGAATGGTAATTTTGTTTGGGCTTGTAAAAACTATGATGGCGACGTTCAATCGGACACTGTTGCGCAGGGTTTTGGTTCATTAGGTTTGATGACTTCTGTACTGGTTACTCCGGATGGCAAAACAATGGAAGCTGAAGCGGCTCATGGTACAGTGACGCGTCACTATCGTGATCACCAGGCTGGCAAACCAACTTCTACCAACCCTATTGCTTCTATTTTTGCATGGACCAGAGGTTTGGAATTCCGTGGTGTATTAGACAACAACCAGGAATTGATCAAATTCTGCCATACTTTAGAGCAGGTTTGTATCGAAACGGTAGAAAGCGGTAAAATGACTAAAGATTTAGCTGTTTGTATCCATGGCAACAAAGTGGAGCATGGTAAAGATTACTTATATACAGAAGAATTCCTTGCTGCAATTGATGAGAATTTGCAAAGCAGATTAGGATAATTTCCTGTTAACTTTTATTTGGAAAGGGATGTCTCGTTTGGGACATCCTTTTTTTGTTTAAACCAGATGTCAAATTTATCTGAAAGGCAGGGTGGTTAATTTTAAAAAAAGAAAGGTAAGCTCGAAGGCTGCTTAAGCTTAGGCGGGCAAAAAAGCCCGCAAACCTTAAAAGGCCTTCTCCCTTACACCTTCTTTTTTTCTGGATTTTGAGCATAGCCTGATTTCCTGTATAAATCCAGTGGGTATTCCATCCGCCATCACATAACCAGGCCTAAAAAACTACAAGGAAAGTTAAAAAACAAAAAGCTTAGATCTGCACAGATAGAGGTCCGGTCAAGGTCCAGTCCAAATAAACAATTGATTTATTTCAACCAGGGATCAAACAGGGATTAACCAGGGACCAAACAGGGACAAAGCAGGGATAAACTACCTGTTTAACCCTTATTTATTCCTTATATTTTTATTGTTTAATTTTTATTTACCAGCAACCAGTATTCCATCAACAATCAACCAGAAGCAAACCAAAATCTATTGAAAAAACCGCACCCAGCCCGGTTTCCTCCCTCCCTCTGCAATTTGCTAAGGAAAATTCTCGTACACTGCGGAAAGACCTCAGAGATCTGTCCGCTCCTTCAGCGGACCTGATATCGTTAGTCTTGAAGCAGCTGCACAGAATTTTCCGACATAATTCAGCCCCCTTACATCGTTAGCCTTGAAGCAGCTGTACAGAATTTTCCAAAAAACTCACCTCCACCATAGCATTTTGCTCAAATCGTACACTGATTTTTGAATTAACTTTACTAATATTGAAGCCATGAAGAAGTGCCTGACCTTGTTCTTTCTATTTCTGTTTTTTTCCGGTTACACACAAACTATTCAGGATTCAACAAAAAGATTAAAAGAAGTCATTATCCGTCCCTATTTTTCTCCGCAACCGCTACTCAGGGCTACGGGATCTATAGCTGTGCTCGACTCAACTATACTCAACCGGCAACAAGGCACCAGTTTGGTCTCCTCCATGAACACCATACCAGGGATCCGAATGGAAGAACGCTCTCCGGGTAGCTACCGCTTATCTATCAGAGGCAGTTTACTCCGCTCTCCTTTTGGAATCAGGAATATAAAGATCTACCTGGATGATTTCCCTTTAACAGACGCTGGTGGAAACACCTATCTGAATGCACTCGACGTGAATGCTATTGGCCAGATACAGGTCCTCAAGGGCCCACAAAGCAGTCTTTACGGTGCAAATTCGGGAGGAGTGGTTCTGATCAGCCCAGCAGAATTGACGGGAGGAAAAACTGCACTGGATTTTAAACTTCAGGGTGGGTCTTTTGGACTTTTTCAGGAGAACGTGGGATTTGGGAAAAATCTGGGGAAATATCAGTTTAACCTGGTTCAGGCTTATCAGCATAGTGATGGTTATCGTAACCACAGTTCAATGGACCGTAAATATGTACAATTATCCCAGAAGCTGGATTACTCTGCAATTGCCAATGCCAAGGCATTATTTTTTTACTCAGACCTGCATTATGATACCCCGGGAGGCTTGACGGAGGTTCAGAACAATCAGAATCCACAACAATCCAGGCCTTCAGCTGGCGCGATTAAAAGCGCAGCTGATCAGCAGGCGGCCATCTATAGCAAGACACTTTACGGAGGGCTATCCAACAACTGGCAGATCAGCAAAGGCTTTAAGCACGTAGCTTCCCTGTTTAGTTCTTATACCGATTTTAAAAATCCCTTTATCACTAATTACGAGCACAGAAAAGAATTTACACTGGGCCTGCGAACCTATGTACAATATGAAAGAAAATTAAAAGACCTGAACTGGAAGTTTGACCTTGGGCTGGAAAGCATGAAAACCTCCACAGATTACCACAACTCCGACAATAATTCCGGAGCCCCAGGTAAATTACAGGCTGCGGATCGTTTAAAAGCTATATCCAACGTTGCATTTCTACATATGGACTTTAATTTTCTGAACAAATGGCTGCTGGAACTGTCAGGAAGTGCAAATTTTTATAAATACCACTATCGAAGTAGCTTTCCTATAGAAATCAGCCAAAAAACGAATCAGTTTAACACACAGTTCATGCCCCGGGCTGCACTCTCTTATCTCTTCGACCAGCATTTATCTCTGCGCAGTTCCATTAGCAAAGGCTATTCTCCTCCCACTCTTGCAGAAGTAAGGTCTTCAAACAACAGCATTAATGTGGACCTGCAACCAGAATACGGATGGAATTATGAAAGTGGTTTTAGGTATGAAGGCTGGAACAAAAGATTCTTTGCTGATGTAACCGGTTTCTTTTACAACCTGCGGAATGCCATTGTAAGGCGATTAAATAATAACGATACAGAATATTTTATTAATGCCGGGGGCACCAGGCAATGGGGATTAGAAACCAGTATGTCCTTCTGGATCATTTCTCCAGGTTCTGATGGATGGGTTAAGGGGCTGCAGCTCAAAACAGCATATACACTGAGCAGGTTTAAGTTTAAAGATTACCTGGATAAGACAACCAGTTATTCAGGTAATGATTTGACGGGTGTGCCACAAAACATACTGGTGAGCAGCGCAGACTTACAACTGCCAAAAGATTTTTATGTGTTTATCGAGCATAATTATACGTCAACGATCCCACTCAATGATGCCAATACAGTCTACGCTAAAAGCTATCACTTACTTCAAGCTAAAGTTGGTTATAAAAATCTTCGCATCTCCGGTGTACCGGTTGAGTTATTCGTAGGAGCAGATAATATACTGAACCAGAAATATAGTTTAGGCAACGATCTGAATGCTGCAAACGGCAGATATTTTAATACAGCCGCAACAAGAAATTTTTATGGAGGTCTTGCTTTAAAACTCAACACTATTCATTAATTTTTGTAATTATTTATGCATCTTTATTTATGAGAATCTTAATCCTATTTCTGTTTTTTCACTGCACGGCTTCTTTTGCTCAAAAACGTTTGCTCGTTTTTGCAAAAACGGCGGGCTATCATCATCAATCTATTGCCAATGGTTTTCCCGCGCTGCAGAAGCTGGCAGCTGAGCATAAATTTACTGCAGATACGACTACCGATGCCAGCCAGTTTACACTGAAAAACTTGAAAAGATATGCCGCTGTTGTCTTTCTGAGCACTACCGGCGATGTTCTGGATGAACAGCAGCAAAAAGCTTTTGAGGATTATATACATCAGGGAGGTGGCTTTGTTGGCATACATGCCGCTTCAGATACCGAGTATGGCTGGCCCTGGTACGGAAAACTCGTTGGCGCTTATTTTGTTAGTCACCCGGCGCAACAAGAAGCTGTCCTTCACGTCGTTGATCCAAATACGATTGCCACCAGACATTTACCCAGTGAATGGAAAAGAAAGGATGAATGGTATAATTTCAAAGAAATACAAACTGACCTTCATATTTTAATGACCCTGGATGAAAAGAGCTATACAGGTGGTATCAATGGTGATCCTCATCCCTTTGCCTGGTACCATGATTTTGATGGCGGCAGAGCCTTTTACACAGGTTTAGGTCATATGGAAGATTCTTATACAGATCCTCTGTTCCTGAAGCATGTACTTGGCGGTATATTGTATGCGACCGGCACAAAGAAAATGGAACTAAAAAAATAAAAGCAGGAATTAAATTCCTGCTTTTATACCTAAAGTAAACCAAGAGCCTGGCATAGGTACAGCCCCTGCTTCTATATACTGTACATTAAAGAGATTCGCCCCATCGGCATAAATACTATAATGCTTTTGTTTAAACGTTATCCTGGTGTCCAATACCGTGTAATCTTTATAATTGATCCGCTGGTTGTAACGTGCGGTAAGCGTTACCCCAACCAGGTTATAGAATTCTGCATTTAGAGTTCCGCTAAGCTGGTTCCTTAAACTTTCCAGTGCATAACGGGAGAAATTAGCGGTTGCAAGTGTAGTTTTAAAACTAGGATCAAGGTTTGTATAGGAAGCCCCCAACCTAAAACGGCTTAGCGCATCTGTTTCCATCGTTTTAAGCGTGTAATCGGCACTCAAGGTAAAGCCTTTGGTATTGACCTGACTGAAATTCTGCGGCTGCCATGGATCCGTTTGCTGTGCTTTGACCCAGTCAATAAAATTATCTATTCTTCTTATAAAATAACTGGCATTTAGGGCCAGCTTTTCATCGTTAAATTTTATCCCTCCTTCTGCGTATTTCGATTTTTCAGGCTGAAGCTGGTCGTTACCAATGTTGGTAGGCCCTTTATAATAGAGGTCGGTGTAAGTAGGTAGGCGCTGACCGGTACCCAGATTCGCAAATACCCGCCAGTTACCGTAAAAATTATATCCGGCGTCTAAGCCAGGAAAGGCCTGCCAGCCATAATCAGAATTGTAATTAACATATGCCCCGGCGTTGATCAGCAACCGCTCTAAAGGCTCAAATTTGTATTCTCCAAAGATTCCTGCGTTGCGGCGGTCCCTTTTGCCCAGATTCGTACTATTGATGTTCTCGGTACGGGCTTCCAGTCCGAGTCCAAAGGTACCAATATGGGTTTGAATGGTATTGTTCAGTTCTGCATCAAAAACATTGGTCTGGTGATGGTTGTGGAACTTATCTGGAGTTTGTTTAATGTACAGATAGTCATCCACATTGTTCCGGTAACTGATCCTGGGCACCATGGTCCAGTTGTCACTCAGCTTTGTGGTATAAGAAACAGAAGCCAGAGCTGTTTTTACAGTCTCTTCAGATTCTTTGTCGCCAGGGGCAGAATAATATCCGTTTGCGCCAAAATTATTGTGCGTATAACCGGCCAGCAGGTCCAGTACGTCTGTCTTTCCAACCGGCAATTTCCCCTGATAGTACACTTTTTGATTATTAAAAGCAGTGTTATAACGATAACCATTCCCGGCTTCCTGAGCTATAGACAATAAATGACTCGCCCCCTTTTGCACCAGTGTTCCACTGGCATGGATACCATAATTAGCATAGGTATTCCCTGAAACTTCGTCCTTCTTGAAACTGCTTCCTGAAAACAGATTGGCTGACACCCCTGTTTTTTGAGGGCTGCGGGTAACGATATTGATGGCCCCGGTGAGGGCGTTGATGCCATAGATTCGGGAGGCAGAACCACGCAAAACTTCAATATGATCAATATCCTCCATGGTAATGGGCAGATTCATCATATTATGTCCGGTTTGCGGATCTGAAACTTTAATCCCGTTAATCAGGACCAGCGTCTCGTCAAAGGTTCCTCCATCCATGCTGATGTCCGCCTGTGTACCACCTGGGCCCCGCTGACGGACGTCAACCCCAGAAACATAACTCAGGAGCTCGCTAACCGATCTGGCAGGCAGGCTTTTGATCTTTTCGCTATCGATGATCCAAATGTTCCGGTTTTGTTTGGAGAAAGGCAGTTTAAGCCTGTTTTCTTTAACCATCACCTCATTCAGGTTATTGATGGTATCTTTATTAGACTGTATTTTATTTTCCTGTTGTGCAAGCACTGGTATGCTGAGGCTCGCTAAAACTGCAGAAAAAATCAGATCACGTAAACGCATGATAGTGGTTTGGTTTTGAGCGGCAAAGATAGTTTAAAAACCTGCAAAGAATCTTTGCATCAGCTGGAAATAATGTGAGAATTCTGTTAATGGTAAAGTTTCCGCCCGGTCGTAGATATCGTGATAGGCTTTAATCCCCCCTTGGGTATAGATAAAGAAGGAAGGAACACCTTTTTCATAGAACTGGCAATGGTCACTGATACAGGCCGCTCCTCTGATTTCTACTTTAGGCAGCAGGTGATCCAGCTGATTAAGTTTCGTCAAACGGTCAAACTGAGCCTTGAAAATACTTCCATTCACCACTTTAATGCCCTCCTCTCCTGTTCCCGCCAGGTCAAAATTTACCAGGAATTTAATTTTCTTCAGATCGATCAGCGGGTGTTCAACAAATGCTTTTGAACCCAAAAGTCCAATTTCTTCTCCGGAAAAGGCTATAAATACGGTATTGTATTTTGGAGGGTGCCGGGCATACTCCTTTACGAAACTCAGCAACATGGCTGTTCCGCTGGCATTATCATTAGCCCCGGGAAAATAGACCTTGTTACCCATTAGCCCCAGGTGGTCAAAATGGGCCGAGATCACCAGTGTGGAATCAGATCCGGATGTTCCTTTAAGCATTCCGACTACATTTCTGGTGGTGTATTTCGGAATAAAACGGCTTTCGATGTTCAGCGTTATACTTTGGACGCTTTTAGGATCAAGACCTTTCTTATTCACAACAATGACCGGACGTATGGTTTGAAAGGACAAAGTGGTCCAGGTCAGTTTATCAGATGTACAAATGATTAGTCCTTTAAACTTTAAGTTCTCATCATATTTCAAAGCTTCTATGGCCTGAGAAATCATTTTTCGATCTTCAGAACCTTCTTCTGAAGGCTTAACCTGATCGTTCAGCAGGATAAAGGCATCCTTTGCCTTGTCTACCAAAGCAAGTACTTTTTCTACACTGTTCAGCGAAGTCCGGTCTGCTGTGATCACCTGAAAATGCCCCTGAACAGAAGGGCTCGAAGCTTCCACCAGATAATCTGCTCCTGTTGTCAATTTTTTTCCGTTAAGCTCAACCTTCACATCGCCGGGAAAAGTGTTTACAGAAAGATCAAAATCCTGAAAATACGAGCTTTCGTTTAAGGGAAGCAGGCCTGACTTTTTAAATTCTCCGGCTATAAATGCTGAGGCGATCTGATCACCCTTTTCCGCATATCCCCGGCCTTTAAAAGCTGGAGAAGCCAATGTCTTTACAATCTTTCTGGCATAGTCCATATCCTGAGCAAATATTGTGCAGGAATAACTTAAAAGAAGGATACTTAAAATCAGTTTCTTCATTGGAGTATATTTATCTTTTTTTACTGAACCAGCCATGATGAGGATATCTGCGGTGGCGAAGATTATTGAAGACCAACGCCACAGCCAAAAGGATCAAAACACCGCTGAGCACCGGCGTAAGTACAAACAGATAACCCAGGTCCAGGATTTTTTTCCCGCCAACATTGGCCAGTAATGCGGTGGCCCCTCCCGGTGGATGCAAAGTTTTAGTTACCTGCATCAACACGATAGAAATGGAAACAGATAAGGCACAGGCCAGCCAGATTTCTCCCGGGATCAATTTATGTATGGTAACCCCCACCAAGGCACATACAACATGACCTCCAATTAAATTTCTGGGTTGTGCAAGAGGGCTATTGATAATGCCATAAATCAATACGGAAGATGCGCCGAAAGAGGCCAGCAGGAAGAGGTTATCACTGGCCACAAAATACTTGCTGTTCAGCAAACAGATCAGCGCAATTCCGGTAAAAGAACCCAGGAAAGTCAGAACATGCTCTTTAGTATCAATCAAGGTTTCCCGGTACAGAACATATCTGGCGCGGCGGTAATGTTTTCTGAATCTCTTTGCTGGCATAATTAAAAAATGGTCTTGCCGCAAAAATACGGTTAACAGGTAACAAATCGGAGTTTGGACCGTCTTAAATTAAAAAAGAATTTGACAGCGTTAAACATTAAAAATCTCCTGAAGAGGTATGGCAGTTATACCGTTCTCGATTTCATGGAACTACAACTTGACCAGGGGATTTACTGGATAAAGGGCGGAAACGGAACTGGAAAGACCACCCTATTTAGAATACTTGCTGGTCAAACACCCTTTTCTGGTAGTTTAACTTTGAACCAGATTGACATCAGAAAAAGACCAGCTGCTTACCGAAGTATGATCAGTTATGCGGAGGCAGAAATGGTACTGACTTCTGTCAGGGGAAACGAAAATATTTATCTGAAATTTCTATTGTTGATGTTCGCCAGCTCTACGGTGGCTATACTTGCTCATCAGGTTTTACTTTTTTCTTTGTTACTGTCAGTCCTTTCTATAGCCTATTTTTGCTATAGCTATTATAGGGTAGACTATAAGTGCATGAATATGGACGATTAATCCATATTCAACCTTCTGATCATTTCGGTGCTTTGCTGCCGGCCCTGCTCAAGTCTGTCTCCGAAAAACTGTTTGGTTTGCTCAAAATGTTGTTTATACCCTTCCATATCGCCATAGCCAATAATAGAGGACCATTCCCTTACTGCCGAATGAAATTCCAGATCGTCTGCCCGGATTTTCTTATCATACAATGCAGCAGTAATGGATTCTTCCAGCAATTCTTCATTTCTGAAAAGATATTCTACAATACCTAATCTCAATTTAAAGGGGGGTGTTTGACAGATCAGGTTATCATATGGATTTACCCCAAGGCTGTACCAGGCATCGGCCATACTGAGCAGGCTCAGGTGTGAATTGGGTTTTCTTGTACCTGGGCTGCCGGCCAGCGAAAACTCTTTCATGACTTTATCGTCCAGCAACAAGGGCTTTTGATCTTCATGAAAGATAAAGTCCCTGGCTTTATACAAGCGTGTTCTGAATTGAGATTCTTCTTCCATGATCATCAGTTTGAACAGCTCGGATTCAGACTGTGCATAACGCTTCACTTGTTGACGGGCATAGGGATTGAGAATAGCTAAACCACCGTAGATATGCGCTTTATAACTAAAGATCCTTAAGGTGGTCAGAATTTTCACATTATCAATGCCTCCGATGTAGGAGTCATTTTCCCAGGGGAAGAAACCAGCCTCTTTCCAGGCGGTGCCCATACTTTCAAAACCGACATGAGTCGCTGCTTGAGTATCGGCCACAATCTGGTCGTGAACGTGAAAATCCGGGATTTCAACCATATCGGATCCAAGGGAAGACAGCAGATCTGTCATTCGCTGGTAGGCTTCTTTAGTGGTACGGTGAGGAATAACAATCAAGGTTTGACCTACCGGATCAAAGGCGGGGCCATGCAAGGAATGACAGGTAACAATATTTACATCTGCGGGCAGGTACCGTTCAAATGCGGCTATTTCCGGATGTTTGATGGAGGTCTGTCCGCCGACAATGGCGCCGAACTTGGTTGAAGCCCCGTATTGACTGAGGACATCTGCTATTTTTTCTGCTTCTACAGCATAAATGATGACATCACATCTGCGTGATACGG
>Ga0210409_10003039_pt1 | contig 19283 bp, 18 predicted proteins | sample IncBWH17MmetaG_FD_161649 | JGI IMG/M metagenome (GOLD analysis project Ga0210409, IMG submission 161649) | Forest soil microbial communities from Barre Woods Harvard Forest LTER site, Petersham, Massachusetts, United States - Inc-BW-H-17-M | ecosystem: Environmental > Terrestrial > Soil >... | reverse complement strand
TGCCTGCGAGTTGCGCGGCTCGTGCGGCGTGGGGTTCCGCGTCCGCCAGGCGTCCAGCCTGCTGGTAAGCGGTAGCGAGAAGAAGATGAGTTTTCCAATTTGCGCCATTTGCGGCGTAAGCCTGTTCGAAAGTCTTCACCGCCGCAACATTGTCCGAGGCGTCGAGCTGCAGGCGACCAAGAGCCAGTAGGGCCTTTTCGTGAGTAGGCACGAGAGAAATGGCTTTCTCCAGATTCTTTTTGGCCTGGTCGTTCTGCTTCAAGGCAACTTGGCAGCTGGCCAGATAATAGAGGACGTCCGGATTGCTGGGAGCAAGTTGGGCGGCTTTGGTGAAGTGTTTGAGGGCACCCGCGAAGTCGTTCTTGCCGACCAACTCGATGCCTTTGTCGATTTCCGACTGGAGTTTCGGGGTCATGCGCGGCGGTCCACCCGCGGGAACACTGGTAGCCACTTCCGATTCGGGGATCATATAAACGTAGACGGATTGCGAGGTACCGGCGCCCACGACCGTTACATGCTCGAGAGAATCCTTGTAGCCGGTACATTTGACTTCGACTTCGTACTCGCCTTCGAGCACGTTGCTAAAGGTGACCGAGGATCCTTCCCGAGTGGGAGAAGTCAGATTAAAGCTGGTGAAGTTGGAATAGAAGCGGACCAACGCTGGAACGTCCACGGGACCGCCATTTTTGTCGCGCACACCGATGGTGACGTTTACCGGCTGGACGCCGGTTTGAATGCCGATGCCGCGCTGGCCTTGGCTGGGAGCTTGCGCGGATGAGCAGGTGGCCGAGAACAGAGCAAAAAGAAGCCCTGACGCCAATGGGAGGCGAATTCCGAAGTAAGTCGAGGAACAACGCATTTCTGACTGACCTGGCCCGAGGAAGGGCTTGGAAAAGAGAGTACGTACGGAGAGACGCGAGGTCAAGAGAAAGGTAAGTCAAGAAAATGTCTCTTGGGAGGGCAGAGAGAGCGGTTAAGCGTAAGAAGTTTCATGGGTTAAGGGAGGTGGCTGGGATGATGTCCTGGTACGTGCTAATCGAGGGGCGTTGGCAGCTTGGGAAACGCGGTAGCTGAGCCGCAGCGTTGCATGGAGTCGCAAAACCCTAGTGCCTTGCAATTGTCTTACACCCGGAATATACTCACATTTCGCTCTGAAACGGGTCGCACCATGAAGTGGGCGCAAGCCCACTTTTTTGTTGCCGCCGGTGGCAGTCAGCATCGTACCGGCCTAGGCCGGGGAGTCTTCGCGTGAATTTGGAAAAGATCCGCGAGGCTGCCGAGAGGGTAGCGCGCTCGGAAGGCCTGGAAGTCGTGGACGTCGAATGGAAGGTTGGGAAACAGCGGTTCCTGCGGGTGTACATCGACAGGTTGCCTCCAGCCAGACCTGCAGATGCGAGCAGCGAAGAAGCAGCGCCCAGTCCCTTTGCGAAGGTCAGCCACGCCGATTGCGAGAAGGTCAGCCAACAGTTAAGCGTGCTGCTGGATGTGGAAGAGTTGGTGCCTGGGCCAAGCTACTTGCTGGAAATCAGCTCACCGGGAATTGATCGGGAACTGAAGAAGCCGGCGGATTTTGAACGCTTTCGCGGGCAGCTGGCGAAGGTATCGACGGTCGAAGCGATCGGGGACGCCAAGTTTTTTGAAGGGCGCCTGCAGGGCTTTGCGGATGGAAAAATCCGCATGGAACTGAAAGGCAAAGAGGCTCGAATCGTGGAGATACCGTTGGACGCGGTTCGAAAAGCGAATTTAGTGATCGAATTTTAGGAACGGAATTTAGAACGGACATTACGGGAACGAGAAATGGCGAATCTGCTCTATCAACAAATCGAGATGCTCAGCCGGGAGAAGCACATTGAGCCGGAGGTGGTGATTTCCGCCATCGAAGACGCCATGGTGGTGGCGGCGCGCAAGTTTTACAAGACGGACGAGGATCTGCGTGGAAAGTTCAATGCGGAAAGCGGGCAGGTAGACGTATTTTCGGTGCTGACCGTGGTGGAAGAGGTAGCGGACCCGAAGCGCGAAATCAGCGTGACAGACGCGAAGAAAAAGAACCCGAACGCCGAAGTTGGCACGGAGATCCAGACCAACAAGCCAACGGATGTGCTGGGGCGCATTGCCGCACAGACCGCCAAACAGGTGATCCTGCAGAAGGTTCGGGAAGCGGAACGCGACACGATTTTCAACGAGTATCACAACCGGGCGGGCGAACTGGTGACGGTGATCGTGAAGCGCTCGGAAGGGCCGGACCTGATCGTGGACATGGGGCGGACGGAAGCGCGTTTGCCGAAGAGAGAACAATCGAAGCTGGAGACCTACAACATTGGCGAACGGCTGCGAGTGGTGATCCGCACCGTGGATCGCGCAGCAAAAGGGCCGCAGGTGATCGTTTCGCGCGCGGATGCGGCGCTGGTGCAGCGGCTATTTGAAATGGAAGTGCCGGAAATTTATGACGGCACGGTGCAGATTCGGGCTGCGGCCCGCGAGGCCGGCGAACGGACAAAGGTGGCGGTAGCCAGCCGGGACAAAGATGTGGATCCAGTAGGCGCGTGCGTTGGAATGAAGGGCATGCGCGTACAGTCCATCATTCGTGAGCTGCGTGGAGAGAAGATCGACATTATTCCGTACAGCGAAGAGACGGTGGCGTTCGCGCAGAAGGCGTTGAGCCCGGCGAAGGTTACTCGTGTGCAAATCACGGATCCGGAGAACAAGAAGCTAGAAGTGATTGTGGAGGATTCGCAACTGTCCCTGGCGATCGGCAAGAAGGGGCAGAACGTACGGTTGGCCAGCAAGCTGATTGGCTGGGACATCGATATCAAGAGCGAGGAAGAGAAGCGCCGGGAGATCGAAGAGCAGATGACGGCGCTGACCGCGGCGGTGACGCCGCTGACGGTGCTGGGCGGTGTTGGGCCGAAGATGATCGAGAAGCTGGAAGAGGCGGGAATTACTTCGCTGGAGAAACTGGCCAGCATGACGCCGGAACAATTGATGGAGATTCCGGGCATCGGCGAAAAGATGGTGGACAAGATCTATCAGGCGGTGAACCGCTTCTATGAAGGCGGGGATGCCGCGGCCGCTGCCCCAGCGGAGATTGCCGAAGGCGGAGTTGCAGAATCTGCGGAAGCGAGCGCGGAGGGCGAGGAAGAATCCAACCTCAGCGCGAATGCAACGGAAGCGAGCGTGACAGAAGTGGACAGCGCCAGAAGTGAAACGGCGAGCGAAACAGAAACGGCCGGGTCCGCGCACACGACGGAAGAAAGCGCGACTGAGGTCGATAACGTGATCACGTCCGAAACAGAATCGGCTTCGGAGACACGCTCTGAAGCAGCTGAAGCGACGGAAAGAGAAACTCCGCCGGAGCAGCAGGAAGAGAAAAGTTCCTAAGGAAGCATGACTGACGCATCCCAAGTACGAATCAACGAACTCGCGCGAGAGCTAGAGGTCAAGGCCAAGGCCATTATTGACCTGCTGCCGGGTTTTGGTGTAACGGAAAAGAAAACGCATTCCAGTTCCGTGACCGTGGAAGTAGCGGAGAAAGTTCGCGAGCGGTTAAGAGGCGAAGCAGAACAGGAAGCGGCCGCCGAGGCAGCGGCGCGTTCCGCGAAAGAGGCGGCATCGAGGCCGGCTCCCCGGCGAGAAGTTGCAGCGCCTGCGGCGCCTCCTGCGGTGGCTCCCGCTCTTGCAACTCCAGCGCAGGTTGTGGCGAAACCCACTGCGTCTGCTCCAAGTCCTGTGGCATCGAGTCCGGCTCCTCCGGCGGTAGCGCCGGCAGCTGTGGAACCTGCTGCAGCGCCGAGCGCACCTGCAACAACACAAGCTCCCGTAGCAAAACCAGCAGCGACTGCGGCTCCAACGGCTGCACCGAATGTGCCACTGCGGCCGGCAGCCTCCACCGCGCCAACATCTCCAGCTACGACTCCTGCCGCACAGCGTCCACCCTCAGCACCGCCACGGACTGGTGCCCCTCCGGGGCAACCAATGGCTCGACCGCCACAAGGTGGAGCGTCACCAGCGAATCGTCCGCAGGCCGGTGCTCAACCGCAAGGTGCGCGCCCGGCTGCATCGGCGCCGGGTAGTTCACCGCGCCCGCAGACTCCTTTGCGACCCATGCCAACGGGCGGAAATCGCGGCCCAGTGCCGGGAACCGTTCCGGGTTCGGGTCAGAGAATTGGTGGCCCACGGCCGGGACAGCCCATGCGTCCGCAGCAGCAACCCAGCGGATCTGGTGGACGTCCGTACTCACCACGCCCGACTAGTTCCGGTGGACCAGGCGGCGGACCCGGAGGACCGGGCGGTGCAGGAGCGCCGAATCGATCTTATGGACAGCGTCCGGGAAGCGTGCCGAGCGGGACACGTCCCGGACCGCGCACGCCCGGACGGCCTTCGATGCTGCCGGCGTTACCTGACAGGATGCCGCCTAAGGCGGAGCCCGGCAAACCGCTATATACACGCAAGCCGCAGCAACGACAGCGGCCAATGGCGGACAAGCGGGAGATGGAAGGCGAGCGGAAGTTGCACCCAACGCGGCAACGGCCGGGAGCCGGTGGACGCGGTGCGGCTGCAGCGGTTATTGCGCCGCCTGAACCGCGAGCGCCACGGGAAGTAACGCTGACGGAAGGCATCACGATTCGCGAACTAGCGGAGAAGCTGGATATCCGCGCGAAGGATTTGCTGAAGACGTTGCTGGACCGAGGAGTGTTCGCGAGCATCAACCAGGCGCTGGACGTGCATACGGCGACCGAACTGGCGCAATCGTTTAATGGTGTGGTGTCGGTGGTGTCCTTCGAAGAAGAAATGGTATTGGAAGTAGCGAAGGAAGAGACCAAGGAAAATTTGAAGCCGAGGCCGCCGGTGGTTACGGTGATGGGCCACGTGGATCACGGCAAAACCAGTCTGCTGGACGCGATTCGCGAAGAAGAAGTGGCGGCAGGCGAAGCGGGCGGAATTACGCAGCACATCGGCGCATACAAGGTGCAGGTGGGCGAGCGCAGCGTGGTATTCGTGGATACGCCGGGTCATGAAGCGTTCACACGGATGCGCGCGCGCGGCGCGAAGGTGACGGACATTGTGGTGCTGGTGGTGGCCGCTGATGACGGCGTGATGCCGCAGACCAGAGAAGCGATTGACCACGCGAAGGCCGCGAATGTGCCGATCATCGTGGCGATCAACAAAGTCGACAAGCCGGATGCGCAGCCGGAACGCGTGAAGCGGCAACTGTCAGATTTGGGATTGATGCCCGCGGAATGGGGCGGCGACACCGAATTTGTGGAAGTGTCCGCGAAACAGAAGAAAAATCTGGACAAGCTGTTGGAGATTATTTTGCTCGTGGCGGATTTGCGGGAATTGAAGGCCAATCCCGATGCGCCGGCAGCCGGAACGGTGCTGGAATCGCGCGTGGACAAAGGGCGCGGGCCGGTGGCGACGGTGATGGTGCAGAACGGAACACTGAACAACAGTGATTTCTTTATCGTGGGATCGGTGTTCGGCAAAGTGCGCGCGATGTTCGACGATCATGGACGACCGATCAAGTCGGCGGGTCCGTCCACGCCAGTGGAAGTGCTTGGTTTGCAGGGCGTACCGGAAGCGGGCGATCACTTTCAGGTGACGGACGAAGCGAAGGCGCGGCACGTGGTGGATTACCGCCAGTTGAAGCAGCGCGATGCGGCGATGCGGGCAAGCTCCGGCAGCCGAATTACGCTGGACCAGTTGCACGAGCAGTTGAAGGCCGGGGAAGTAAAGGAATTGCTGCTGATTATCAAAGCGGACGTGCAGGGATCGGCGGAAGTGCTGGGCGAAATGCTGCCGAAACTTTCGACGGATCAGGTGAAGCTGAAGATTGTCAGCGAAGGCGTCGGAACGGTTACGGAAAACGACGTGCTGCTGGCATCGGCGTCGGGAGCGATCATCATCGCGTTCGGGGTACGGCCGGACCGCAAGGCTCAGGACCTGGCGCAACGCGAAAACGTGGACATTCGCACGCACAACATTATTTACGAAGTGTCGGACGAAATTAAGAAGGCCATGGAAGGGCTGCTGGAGCCGGTTATCCAGGAAACGCCGATTGGGCGCGCGGAAGTGCGGAACACCTTCAAGATCAAAGGCTCGGGAACAGTGGCGGGCTGCTACGTGCAGGATGGCGTGGTGCGGCGCGACGCGCAGGTGCGCGTGATGCGCGACGGCGTGCTGATCTACACATCGAAGCTCAGTTCGCTCAAGCGATTTAAGGATGATGCCAGCGAAGTGCGTACCGGGTTCGAGTGCGGTATCGTGATTGCGAATTTCAACGACGTGAAAGTCGGCGATAGCCTGGAATTTTTTCAGGTCACGAAGCTTTCCGGGGCGGAAGCCGCCGCCCAAGGGACTGTCTCCGCCCGAAAATAAGGTAGCGCAGGGTTGCTCGGGCCTTCGCGCCCGGGGGTGAATTGCCGTGCCCGTCGGATTGCTCACACTCGAGCTTCATATCGCGGAAGCACAATCGTTGAAAGATAAGAGGCAGGTGCTTCGCAGCTTGAAAGACCGGCTGCGAAATCAGTTTAACGTGGCCGTGGCGGAGTTGGATTTCGAGGATATGTGGCAGCGGTCGGTGGTGGGCGTGGTGACGCTTTCGAACGAAGAGCATCACGTGGAAGAGGCGCTGCAGAAGGTGCTGGCGGAAGCGGATCGGATCTTGGGGCCCGTGCTGATTGCGCATGCCGTGGATTTTTTGTGAACGCCGAGATTCAAAGGCGCCCGCCTCGGAAGGCGGCCGCTACACAAAACAAAAGCGTAAGAGTCGGCATCAGAAGGGTATTGCCATGAGCCCAGATCATCATCGTCATTTGCGGGTGGGCGAGGAAATCGCGCACGAGATCAACGCCATGCTGGCCGGGGAGTTGAAGGATCCGCGGCTGGAAGGATATGTGTCGGTGAGCGAGGTGCGGGTGCAGCCGGATATGAAGCACGCGCGGGTGTATGTGAGTGTCCGCAGCGAGAATAACAAGGAGCAGTCAAACGCGGTGAAGGCGCTGGAACATGCGGCGGGGTATATCCGGAGTGAACTGATCGAACGGCTACAGTTGCGGCGTTTGCCGGAGCTGCATTTCACGCTGGATCTTTCGCAGGAGCATGTGGAGCGCATCGAGCAATTGTTGAAAGAAGTGAAGACCGAGAAGCCCGTGGCTCCGGAACCCAAGACGCCGCAAGAATGAAAGCGCGCAGTTTCGTAGTTCACCCTCCGCAGTTGATTCGCAGTGCACGCAAGGATCTTTGAGAATTTCACAGAAATACTGAGGATCGGATCTCGCTCATGCCGCGCCAGCCACAACCCGCCGCTTTCGATGGCGCGCTCGTCGTCAACAAGCCCAAAGGGAAAACTTCGCACGATGTTGTGGATGCGGTGCGGCGGCTTGTCGGATTCCGGCAAATCGGACATTTAGGAACATTGGACCCGCTGGCGACGGGCGTGCTTGTGCTGTTGCTGGGGAAGGCGACGCGACTAGTGCGCTTTTATACCGGGCGACGGAAGCGATATACCGGCGGATTTCGATTTGGATTCGCGACGAATACTTATGATTCCGAAGGTGTTGCGCAGGGGCCGGACACGGCGCCGGCACTGGACCGTGAAACGCTGGAACGCTTTGCAACCGAATCACTGGGACGGTTTGATCAGATGCCGCCCATTTTTTCGGCGAAGAAGGTGCATGGCAGGCCGGCGTACGAACTTGCGCGCAACAATGAGCCGGTGGAGTTGAAGCCCGCGTCGGTGGAATTGTTCGAGTACCGGTTGCTGGAAGTGGAAGGCAGCATCGCGCGATTTTCGATCGAGTGCTCTTCGGGGACGTATGTTCGTTCTCTGGCGCACGACATGGGACAGAAGCTTGGATGCGGCGCACATCTCGCGGAGATTTGCCGGACCGCGGTGGGAGAATTTTCGCTGGAACAGGCCAACACGCTGGAAGAATTGACCGAGGCCAAGAGCGCGGGAAAATTCGAAAGCCGGATGATTCCGCTGGAAGGCTTGCTGCCAAGTTTTCCGCGGACGCAGGTGCTGCCGGTGCTGGAGAAGCGCGTGCGGCACGGCGGCAAGTTCAACATTTTGCTTTCACAGCTGAAGAGCGGCTACCAGGAACTTCCGCCGGGAGCAACGACGGAGCTGGAGTCGGACGGCAATGTGTTGCCGCTGCTGCGCGTGTTTAGCCAGCAGAACAAGCTGATTGCCATCGCGGAAGCAGTGGTGCCACGAACGTATCAGCCGCTGGTGGTCTTTGATCCGCTGCCTTGAAAGGCTGCAAGGTAAGGCTGACGTCGGAACCCTTCGCGGCTCAGGATGAACTGAAGCTCCGGCTCCGCAAAGAGGAAATTCGGAAAAGAGAGAAACCCGAGAAGGGCGTGCCTCCCTCGGCGCGGCAAACAGAAACGATCGGTCCACAATACACCCCAACCCAAGAAGGGCGGCCTAAAGCCGCCCCTACAATGGAGATTCCTGGCTGTTGCGGCGCGAATGTTCGAAGCGGCGTCGAGTAGTGTGTTCGCGGGTTGGTGCTTTCGTGGGGAGTTACTCCTTGCAGCAGGAGGATTTCGCGCATGCAGCGGGATCGGTGGACTTAGCTGGTTGTGTGTAGTCGGAGACGGCGTCTACTTTGTAGGAGGCGTCGTACTTGTCGTGGTGGCGGACCCAGGCCATGCCGTGCTTGAGGGCGGCTTCGTCGCGGCCTTTGGGCGTGAGGTCGATCCAGTTGTAGGCGCCGATCAAAATGTCCAGGCCGCGGGCGTAGCTGGAATAGGTGTGGAAGATGTTGCCGGCGTCGTCTTTGTAGAAGACGCTGGCGCCGGGGCGCTCGTCGCTGGGGAATTTCTGCATGCTGTAGTTGTAATAGACGTCGTTGGCGAGGTCTTCTTTTTTGGCGGAGACTTGGTAGTCGTAGTTGAAGTCGGTGTTGAAGGACGATACCCAATGGAAGCGCCAGCCCATGCGTTTCTTGAAGGCTTCGATCTGCGCGATGGGCGCGCGGGAAACCACCATCAGACGAATGTCTCGCGCGGCCACGTGCGGCACGCTGGCGTCAATGTGATCGGAGATGAAGGAGCAGCTCGGGCAGCCTTCGACCCAGTCGGGGCCAAACATAAAGTGATAGATGACCAGCTGGCTGCGGTTGCCGAAAAGGTCGGCGAGGGATTCCTTGCCGTTCGGTCCGTCGAAGACGTAGCTCTTTTGTACTTTTTCCCAGGGCAGTTCGCGGCGACGGCGGCTCAAATCGTCGCGCAGGCGAGTGAACTCCTTCTCCTTCGCCAACAATTCTTTGCGTGCGGCAAGCCATTCGGTTTGCGACACAACCTTGGGGTGTTCGATCTTGCTCGTTGCAGTTGCCATGATTACTTCTCCTTTCGTTTTTGTTGCTGAGACAAAATTGTTGTGGCGCGGCGTTTGACGTTAATCCATTTCGCCGCGAGGGCTGTTGCGCCGCCTGTGGAAACCATTCCCGCGACTACGGATGCTGCGCCTGCGATGCATGCTGGACACATTGGAGTCCACCTTTCTTTCAGAAGCTCGCGGTCAGTGCGTGCGACCGGTCTCGGCGCGCTTGCGAACGCCTTCGTTCATGTGCGTCCACCCGCCCATGACGCCGCTGCGATGCTCCTCGATGATGAGACCCAATGCGGAGTGGCGGAATTTGATCAGCGTCCCGCCATCGAATTCGCTGAGGCGGTACTGCACGTTGGAAACAGCCGGATAGGACATGAAGAGTGGACCGGAAAATTCCAATAGCGTCGGGCGCTTGATGGCTTGCACGTGGGCCCACAGGTGGCCATTTTCGCCGCCGAGATCGCGATACCAACGGCCGCCGGGCCAAGGCTCGAGTTTCATGGGCATAGATTTGCCTTCGCCGGTTTCGTTGTAAGGGCCGAGCTGCTCGAGAAGCGCCGCGAAGGTGACTTCCAGCGAAGCACGCACGTGAACCTCTTGCGTGATGTGCAGGGTTAGATCATCGATAGTGCTGCTGTTCATCTTTGGTGCGGTAGAGCTCATGATTCCTCCTCAAAGGATTTGCGTGTTGATTTGGATGCGGTTGGTGCGGATTCGCGTTTGGCCTCGGCGCGTTCTTTCACGCGAAGCAGTTGATGCTGCCAGAACTTCTGGAACGTGTTGGTCCATTCGTGCAGAGGGCGGATGGCGTGGGCGTTGGTCCGATAGAACATGTGGCGGCCGTCACGGCGAACGTGAACGAGGTCGACGTCGCGAAGTACCCGGAGGTGCTTGGAGACGGAAGGCTGTTCGAGGCCGAGGCTTGCGACTATATCGCCGACGGAGCGTTCCTGGAGGGCCAGGAAGGTGAGGATATCGCGGCGACGCGGTTCGGCGACGGCGTTGAAGGCGTCGGAAGTGGTGGAGGCGCGCGGCATGGGGAGAGAATACATACCCATATCGGAATATGTCAAGAGGTTTTATTTTTGCAGGCACGAATCCTCCTGGAAAGAGGACGGCTGCCAGGGACCTTCGGTTCTGCAATTTGAGAGATTTGGGAATACGGACTTTTGGTGATTTGTTGTTTCCTAGAGGCGGACTCCGCTGTTCGCGGTAGGTGCGATGAAGAGAAAGGCCCGCCGCCTCCCTCTGTCAGGGCAAGCAGAAGGCGGCCGCTTGTATACACAGGCGAAAGAGTTCCCTCACCCGCAGAAGGCGCGGGGTTCAGGATGACAAGTTTCACGCTTTCGAGTTCTCACCCAGGGTACGAAGCCCGGTTCGTGCCAAGTAGAAACCCAAGAACACAGGCAAGAATGCTGTGCCAATGCTGGTGGTCTACCGAGTAGTGGCGGGTTTTTGGTGGGCGGCGACTAGGAGCGCTATGCCGACGGCGGCGAGACCGAAGAGGACGGCACTGTCCAGGGTGTCGTGCTTCAAGTAGGCGAATAGTGATTTGCTCAGAAAAATGCCAATCCAGACGGAGAAGCCTACGGCGAAGGATTTTAGCGAGAGGCCGGAGCGCTGTTGAGTTGGAAGGGGAGAAGCGGGTGGCGGAGGAGCGCCGGCCGAAGAAGAGGTTCCGGACGCGGCTTGTTCGCAACCGCACGAAGAACAGAAGCGTTGGTCGGGACCAATTCCAGCGCCGCAGTTGCGGCACGGCGCGAGTAGTGGGCGGCGCAACGCGAAGTACAACAGAAAGCCGATGAGATTCGGAGTGATGGCAACGATGAGGGTCCAGAGTGCCGGGTGCATTCCTCGGCGTTTGGCATCGCCGTAGACGTATCCCAGCGCGAGCACCAGCGCTGCAATGATCGCGGAAGCCACCACGCCGAACAACGCGATGCCGATCCAGCCAGGAACACCGTTGCCAGACCGATTCGCGCGCCCGTCCGAAATTCCGACCGCGAAAATCCAGCTCATTACTCCGAGTAGTGCTGCTCCTAATACCAGAGCCGAAGCAACCTTTGCTGCGCGTGGTACTACAGCAAATCGAGAAGTCGTTTTGTCACTCATGACCTCCATCCTTTCTGTGTGCGGCGAACCATCAACAAACCGGGGATAAGGGGAAACAGGAACGAAATCAAAAGCGAGGGCATGATCCAGACGAGCAGAAGGATTGTTTGCAGCTCGCCCGCGGACATGTGCGCGTACACGGCAAGATAATCCGAGAGCTGCCAGACGACGGAAGAGCCCAGAAAGCTCAGCAGAAATGCGGAAAAAGCAGTCCAGAGCATGCTGCGGCGCGCCGCATGGTCCGCTTCCATTTTGTGAAGAAGTTGCTGCATGGAACGGTGCACGTTCGCATTCAGATCCAGCGGGAGTTCGAAGGTGAAACCATCGAGTGCCGCGACGACGCGACTGTTACCGGCCTGATATTGCTGACACCGCGCGCAGGAGAGCAGATGGGCATGCAGGGATTCTTGCTCCTGCAGCGAGAGTTCGGCGCTCAGGGATTTGTCGATGAGCAGGCAGGTCCGCTCGTGAATATCAACTTGCACGGGATTCTCCTTCCAAGTGCGTCCTCAACATCGCGAGACCTCTATGGATCCGAGAGGAAACGGTGGGGACAGGCGCGCCGACGGTGATGGAAATTTCTTGAAGCGACAGGCTTTCCTGGAAGCGTAATAGAAGCGCTTCACGATATATCGGCTCTAGCTTTGCGATGGAGGTGGCCAGCTTTACGGCGTCTTCCGTTCTTGCCACTAATTCAAATGGTGATGGAGCGGAGGACGCCAGAAGTTCCGCGGGGGCGTTTTTTCCCGAGTCTTCACTGGAATCGAGACTCACTCCAGTCTTGCGGCGCAGGTGATCTATGGCGAGATTGCGTGCGATGGCAAAGATCCAGGCCTGAAAGGGGGAGCGGCCATCGTAGGATTTTCCGCGTTCCACGACCCGCAGCCAGGTTTCCTGCACCAAGTCGTCGACGTGATCGCGGCGACCGAGGAAGAATACGAGATAGCGGACGAGGCGAAGTTGAAAGCGCTCCACGAGATCGTGGAGCAGTACGGCATCTCTGGCGCGCAATCCCCTCGCGATGAGTTGCGTCTCGGTCTCCACGGCACCTGTCCAGGAAATGGCGTGCTCCAACATACAGGGTTACTACGGGTGGGGAAGCCAGAATTATGCACCCCACTGCATGGCTGTAAGTGATTGTAAATACGCGATGTTAGAGAGCTAGATGCGAACCGAACAGCCGAGCCAGACAGTGACATTGCGGGCGACGGGCGGTTTTTCGCAGAGTAAAATTATTCCTGGAAGGTCACGCAAACGCCGTTGGGATCGATGGAGCTGAATTCTTTCGTGCCCCATGGTTTGATTTGCAGGGTGCCGTTTGGATGAACTTTTCCGCCACGTTTTTGATATTCGTCGTAGAGCGCTTCAATACCCTTGACGCTGAGGCGCACCATGGTTTGATCGCCGACTTTTCGCGCGAGGTGCTTGTCGTTCATGCCCGAGATGTGAAGATTGGCGTCGCCCCGGTTGATGCCCGCGTAGTTAGGCGGCGTTGCGTCGCGAAAGGTTTCCTTGAAGCCGCAGATTTCTGTCCACCACTGCAGAGACTCCGCGGTATCGGCGGCGGGGAGAACCGGAATTGCGCCCTTGACGATTGGATCCATATGGGCAGGATAACGGAATTCGGTGGATGAACTCAATCATGGTCGCTAGCGCCAGGAGGAAGGCAACTTGTCAGGGTTTGGAGGCGTAGCTATAGTCAGGGACTGGAGAACAATGAATGCCGGTTGCAGATTCGACTACTACGGCGCAGGGTGATGCGGCCGGTTTCAGCCGGTTGATTACGGTGGACGATCCGTTTCCGCCCGCGGGAACGATGGCTTCGGGGTATGAGCGGCAGTTATGTGCGCTGCTGGAGGCGGGGAACATTTTGTTTTTGCCGCGCTCGCCGATTGCTATTCCCGCGGAGGACAAGGAGTTGCTGCTCGGGCGAAAGCAGACCAGTTCCGCGTATCACAAAAACATTGCGTACCGGCCGGCGGAAGATCGGGTTACCGGGCTGGACGCTTCGGAGCAAAAAGAGGCTTTGGAGTTGCGGCGTTTGTTGAGCGACTATTCGCGTCGCGCATCGGAATTTCTGGATCGGTTTTTGACTCCGTACGCCGGCAAATGGAAATTGGACTATGCGAGTTTCCGGCCGATTGAAGAGAAGGGGCGGCCAGCGCGGTTGCACGCGCGCAACGATTTGCTGCACTTCGATTCTTTCCCGACGCGACCCACGAATGGCGCGCGAATTCTGCGGCTATTCACAAACATAAATCCCGCGCAGAATCGCGTGTGGGTGACTTCACAAACATTCGAGGCTTTCGGGCCACGACTGGCCCGCTCCGCGAAATTGCTGGAGGTGGGAAGCAACCCGATGTCGCGCGCAGTGCGCTCGGTGAGTCAGGCACTACGGCTGCCGTTGAAGCAGAGGCCGCCGTATGACGAGATCATGCACCGTTGCCACAATGCGATGAAGGAAGACGCGGGGTTTCAGGCAAACGCGCAGAAAAACCAGTGGGAGTTTCCGCCGGATTCGACCTGGATGGTGTTTACGGATTGTGTGAGCCATTCGGTGCTGGAAGGGCAGTATGCGCTGGAGCAGACATTCTTGATTCCGCAGAATGCGCTGGTGCGGGCGGAAGTTTCGCCGCTAGCGATTTTGGAGCGGCTGGCGGGGAATCGGCTGACGGTTTAGGACCATCGTTGCACCACGGAAATGTCCGAGGTTTTCTGACATTGAGGTCCTTCACCCGCAGATGGCGCGGGTTCAGGATGACAGATGTCCGAGCGGGCGAACAAGCCTGGAGCAAGTCAACCCCCAGATGCCCGCCTCAGGAGGCGGCCGCTACAAAGCCACAGCGGGTTCTCGCCCGCACAAGGCGCGAGTTCAGGATGACACCTTTCGAATACGCTCCAGATATTTAGTGCTGCGGTGGGGGTGTCGGAGGAGGCTGCTCGTCCGGGTTGGGTTGTGGCGGTGGCTGATCCGGGGGAGGCTGCGGCGGATTTGGTGTGGGTGCAGGTTGAGTAGGCGCAGGTTGACCCGGTTGCTCAGTCGCGGGCGGGGCTGGCGCGGGTTCTGGTTCGGGTTGAGGAGCTACAGGAGCAGCACCACCACCACCGGCGCTACGTCCATTGGGTTCGCCGCGTCCCGCGTAGATGGTTCCGTTCTCGCGGAATGGAAGACGTACGCGACGCGGTGTGACCAGAATGAGAAGTTCGGTATCGCTGTCGGAATTTGCGTGGCTGCCGAACAGATAGCCAACCGTGGGGATTTGCGCAAAACCCGGCAGGCCGGTAATGGACTTGGTTTCCTGTTTTTCAAGCAAGCCACCGAGGATGGTGGTTTCATCTTCCTTTACACGAACCATCTGCGTCAGGCTGCGATTAGTGATTACTGGAATCCCGTTTACGCTGGAGCCGGCAAGAGCTTTGATCTCCATCTCGAGCTGTAACGTGACTTCGTTGTTAGGATGCAAAGACGGAGTTGCCTTGATCTTGATTCCGATGTCTTGATATTCGGCGCCGGGATAGGGTGTCTGCGTGATGGCCGGATTGGAGATGAGGCTGGCAGGACTCTGAAGCAAGGTCACCGTGCCAGCAGTGCCGGAAAGGTTGTTGGCCACGACGACGTCCGGGAAAGCCGAACCGGTAAAATCCGCCGCAACGATCGCACCCGGACTTGTTCCGGCGGGCGGTTCCAACGCGGGGGTGAAAAGTCCACTGCCGAGATCCGCAAAGACGGTGACGGTTCCCGAGCCCGTATTTGAAACGGCTATGCCGCCTGCATCGCCCTGAAGAAAATCCGCAATAACTACGCCGGTAGGAGTGGTGTTCGTAGCCAGCGGAGACTGCGTGGCTGCAACAAACGCGCCGTTGCCACTGCCGAGAAAAACGCTGAGGGAATTGTCCTGCTGATTGACTACGGCGAGGCCCGGGCCGGTGCTGCCACTCATGGTGCCGGAGGCAATGGCCACGGGAAATTTCCCAACAGTCAGTGGAGAGCCGGTGAACTCGCTGAAAGTGCCGTTGCCTTTACCCTGGAGCAGCGTGACGTTGGTGGTGACCTGGTTGAGGATGGCCAGATCCGGGATGCCGTCGTTGTTGAAATCGGCGACGGTGACCGCGATAGGACCCTCCCCGGTTGCGGGAAGCGGGAAGGGCGAGCCGTTGACTGGCGTGAAGGTGCCGTCGGTATTTCCAAGAAAAACGGAATAGGTGTTGTCGGTGAAATTGGTGACCACGAAGCCGGGATTGGCGTTGTTGTTGGTGTTGAATGCGCCGATAGCGATGGAACTTGGCTGTTTGCCAACTGCGATTGGCGTGGTTTGGATCGCAAAGGTGCCGTCACCGTTGCCGAGCAGTTCGGTGACGTTGTTGGCGACGGGATCGGTGACGAGAATATCGGGGAAGGAATTGTTCTTGGTGTTGAGCGTGCCTGCGGCCAGCGAGGCGGCTACCGCTGGCGCAGATGTTCGCGCCGGTCCCAGAGTTATCGGTGAGCCCGCGGTGGTCAGGAATTGAGATGGCGCGCCTTCGCCTTGATTCAGAAGGATGGAGAGGGTGTTGTCGATCTCATTCAGGACGGCCAGATCCTGATTGCCGGAATTTCGAAGGTCCGACGAAATCAGCGCGACAGGGCCCCGGCCGACGGGGAATTGCTGTGAAGGAATCGTGATCGGGGTTCCGCCCGGGTTGGCGGTGAAACCGGCACTGCCGAGGCTTCCAGAGAGTAGGGAAAGCGTGATGGGATAGTGGTCTCCAACGAAGAACGTGGCCGGCTTCTGGTCCTGTGCGCGCATCAGAACCTGGCGGCCGCTTCGCACGAGCGAGAGCGCTTCGGAGAAATCGGCTGAGGCGGTGGGGAGAGTGAGTAGAAAAGTGGATTTGCCGCCGCCTATTGCGAGGAGTGGAGGAATCGCCGCAGCCAAGCTGGTGATGCCACTGGTAGCGGCGGAACCCAGCGGACCGCCAAAAATCCCAGCGAGCAGAGTGAGCAAAGCGGTCAAGCTGGATGCGGAGCGAACCTGAGAAATAAGTGTGGGTGGGATAGTGACCAGTCGCACGCTGGAAGGAGGAGTGATGCCCAATTTAGTAGCTAACGAGCGATCTACCTCGAGCAAATCGATTTCGAGCAGAACTTCTCCGCGGGTTCGTTCCATTTGATGAATGAGCGCGCCGGCAAGCTGCACGCGTGCGACGCTGTCGCGGACAGTGATGGTGTGCGCCGAAAGCGACTGTTGGATGTGTTGCACGCCGGTAAGTTCGCGCAAGGCTCGAACAACATCGGCGATTTCGGCGGACTCGACGGACGAGGACAGTAGAAACGTCTGTTCAATTTGCGGATCGTAGGCTTTGCGTTTTTCGTTGGTGTCCGCGGCAACGAAGAGAAGCTTGGCATTCAGGGGACGCCAAAAGGTGTACGTCTCGGTGGCCAAAACACTCATTGCGGTGTCGAAGCCCACATCCGTCAGACGAAGTCGCACGGGGCGCGCGGCGAGTTCGGGATCGAAGGATGCCTTCACACCGTAGGCGGCAGCGACCTGCTCGTAAGCATTCTTTACGTCGGTGCGGAGATTGAAACTGCGGACCGTGGTGCGATCGGGTTCGAGGCGCGCAAGTCCTTCGGGAGGCTCTTCCACGACTTGACGGGCTTTTGCGCCGTCGCGCATGGACTGCATCTGTTGCAGGCGTTCTTCGACGATGGCGTTGCTGGGGTCGACATGCAGGGCCATGGCGAGATTCAGAGTGGCCGCGTCCAGATTTCCCTGAAGGGCCTCGCGTTCACTGTTTTCGACGTATCCGCGCACGAGTTTGGAGCGGAGCGCGGCAGCTTTGGCGACAATCGTTACGTCAAAAGGAGCGTAGCGCGCTGCTGCTTCGTAATCTTCCAGTGCCTCGGGAAATGCACCGATGGCTTCTTCTTTTTTGCCTTGCTCAACGAGGAGTTTTGCGTGTTTTGGGTCGGCTGGGGGAAATCCGACCTGTTCGGTCTTATTTGGCGCGGGTTTGGGCTTGTCCTGCGCGTCCGAAGTGAGAGGACATAGGAGCGACGCCGCAAGGAGCAGCGAAGTGATCGGTGTTAGAGAGCGGCGGCGCATATGTAGAAGTAGACGCAAGTGACCATTCTACCGTGAGTTGGAGTTAGATGCGTGTTGAGACTAAGGCGCATGGAGGGTGAATGTAGCGAGCTTGACGATGGGGGGAGGGGAGCGTAAACTGGGAAATGTTCTTGCAAATGATTTTCAACTGGTGAACTTTTGCTCTCTGCTTTTATTATCGCTCTTCGCGAAGGCGTTGAGGCGTCGCTTGTTGTCGGCATCATTCTCGTCTACCTCTCCCGCACCGGTCGAAGCCAATTGTCGCGTTTTGTGTGGGGCGGCGTAGCGCTGGCCACGGCGTTGAGCCTGGCGGTGGCCGTAGCGCTGGAGCGATTCCAGATCAGCGAAGACGGATTCGAGGGCGTGTTGCTGCTGGTGGCAGCGTTTTTTGTTATCAGCATGATTGTGTGGATGAGCCGGGTAGCGCGGCACCTGAAAAAAGATATTGAGCAGAAAGTGGAACAGTACGCCGGGCGGGCCGGGTCGGCGGCAGGCTGGGGCATCGGGCTGTTTGTGTTCTTGATGGTGTTGCGCGAGGGCGCGGAGATGGCGCTGATCCTGCGCGCTGTGGAAGTTTCCACCGAGGGATTGCAGACGTGGATTGGGACAGCGGCGGGGATCGCGGTGGCTGTGGCGGTGGGGCTGTTCTTTTTCAAAGGTACGCTGAAGATTCCGCTGCACCGTTTTTTTGCGGTAACCAGCGCGATTCTTGTACTGGTAGCGATTCAACTGGCGGTGACCGGGCTGCATGAATTGAGCGAGGCCCGCTGGCTGCCTTCGAGCAAGACGGAGATGGCGGTGCTCGGGCCGGTGGTGCGGAACGAGCTTTTCTTTTTTATTTTTATTTTTGGCGCTGCGGCGCTGATGGTTTTCCGGGAATGGCAGGCCGAGGTGCATTCGAAAGCGAGCGCAACCGCTACCAACGAGGCGGAGCGACGATTGTTGGAGGCGCAGAACCGGAGACAGCGCCGCTGGATGATTTCCGCGGCGTCGATCAGTTTGGCGGTGATCCTGCTGCTTACCGCGGATTTTATATATTCGCGCGTGAATGCCGCGCCGCCACAGGCAAGGGCCGTCGATGCGGTGAACGGGTTAGTGCGCATTCCCACCGCGGAAGTGCAGGACGGGAATCTGCATCTTTTCACGTTGAATATGAACGGCCAAACGGTCCGTTTCATGGTGATCAAGAAGCCTGGAGGCTATGGAACCGCGCTGGATGCCTGCCTGATTTGCGGGGCGGAAGGTTACCGACAGGATGGGCAGAACGTGATCTGCCGGCACTGTGCGTCGGCAATCTATATTCCTTCCATCGGGCAGCAAGGCGGATGCAATCCCATCGGGGTGGGATCGCGTGTGGAAGGCGATGAAATACAGATTGATGTTTCGGCATTGACGAAATCCGCGCAAGAGATTCCGCGATAGGGGCGCGGTCGTTTTTCCTCACAAGCAATGTTCCTTAGACTTGTTACCGATTCTTTTACCCGGCGGCCACGCCGTAAGTTGATTACGCTGGCCGCACTGGCGCTGGGCATGGCGGTGGTTACCGCGGCGCTCAGCGTTTCTTTGAATATCGGAGACAAGCTGGCGGAAGAGTTTCGCAGCTTGGGAGCGAACCTGGTGGTGACGCCGCAGGCCGATTCGTTGCCACTGGAAATTGGCGGCGTGGATTATCGCGCGGCGAATGCGGGAGCTTTTCTGCCGGAGGCGGAACTTGGGAAGCTGAAGACGATTTTCTGGCGGCATAACAT
>Ga0210409_10003038_pt1 | contig 19287 bp, 16 predicted proteins | sample IncBWH17MmetaG_FD_161649 | JGI IMG/M metagenome (GOLD analysis project Ga0210409, IMG submission 161649) | Forest soil microbial communities from Barre Woods Harvard Forest LTER site, Petersham, Massachusetts, United States - Inc-BW-H-17-M | ecosystem: Environmental > Terrestrial > Soil >... | reverse complement strand
CGAACGGTTTATCAATGTCACGCACCGGCAAAGGCACGTTCTTGTCCACCGCTTCCATCAACTGGTCGATAGTCTTTTCCCACTTCTCATCGCCATTCAGCGCTTGCAGCGCCGAGCCACGAATCACGGCAATCGAATCGCCGGGAAACTGATAGCTCTTCAACAGTTCGCGCACTTCCAGTTCCACGAGTTCAAGCAATTCGGCGTCTTCCACCATGTCGCACTTATTCAGGAACACGACGATGGCCGGCACGCCCACCTGGCGAGCCAGCAAAATATGCTCGCGTGTCTGCGGCATCGGGCCGTCAGTGGCCGCAACAACCAGAATCGCGCCATCCATCTGTGCCGCGCCGGTGATCATGTTCTTGATGTAGTCGGCATGACCCGGGCAGTCCATGTGCGCGTAATGCCGATTCGGCGTTTCGTATTCCACATGCGAAACCGCAATCGTGATACCGCGCTCGCGCTCTTCCGGCGCGTTATCAATGGAATCAAACGCGCGGAACTGTACCTTCGGATTGTGCTTCGACAGCACCTTCGTGATCGCCGCGGTCAACGTGGTCTTGCCATGATCAATGTGACCAATGGTCCCGATGTTCACGTGCGGCTTATTGCGCTCGAATTTCTCCTTGGCCATATTCCTCTGCCCTCTGCTTCAGATCTTCTGCTTTTCCCCAACTTCAAAACTTGGAGCGGGGGACGGGATTTGAACCCGCAACCATCACCTTGGAAGAGTGAGACTCTACCGTTGAGTTACCCCCGCCCTGGCGCTGCCCTTCGTGCTGCAAACTTTCCGTCCCCGCCACCATCTAACCGACATCCTGGAGCCTGGGACCGGGATTGAACCGGTGACCTCGTCCTTACCAAGGACGCGCTCTACCAACTGAGCTACCCAGGCCGAACCCGTTCATTCCCCTTCGCCCTGCGGCTCGCTGCCGTTCGCGGCGCACTTTTCCTCTGCGGCACAGGTGCCGTAATTGCACCGCTTATGAACATCGCGTCTTGCGATTCCCTGCGGTTTATTGCGAACCGTCTACGGACGACCGCGGTCAATTAGCTTGCCCAGCTACACAAGCCAACGAGAACATGGTGGACGGGGGAGGATTCGAACCTCCGTAGCCCGCAAGGAGCGGCAGATTTACAGTCTGCTGGTTTTAGCCACTCACCCACCCGTCCTCGAAAAAATCCAGCGAAACGCCAACCGCATGTTTTCAATTCAAATTCCCGAAAAATCCAGCACTGCGAGCGAAAACACAAAACGGACTCGTGTCAAGAGACACCAGCCCGTCGATTTTGATTTCCAGGATTCGCTCCGCCTCACTCCCTGCAAACTTTCTGGTGGAGCTGGCGGAGGGAATTGAACCCCCGACCCTCTGATTACAAATCAGATGCTCTACCAGCTGAGCTACGCCAGCGCTGTCAAACCGAGCAAGAATAGCAGAAGGGGCATAAGAATTGCAAGAGCACCATACCGAATTTCCAGCACGTCCCTGGCCAAGACTGTGGAAAACCGGTCGCCAAGTGCCCTCACTATAACTTCACATCCTACCTAGTTTCCGAGGGTTAGCGTATAAATAAGCTTGCCCGGTAAGAACCCGATGAATCCACCCCGCTGGACGCTCTGGACCGTCGCAATTCTGCTCGCTGGCTGCCTTATTGGATTGGATGCGTACTGGCACTGGCACGATGCCGGCGCCCGGACGCGCGATGCCCTGCTTTCCGCCATGCCGAGCGAGGCGAGCGCCGTCCTGTTCGCCGATTTGGCGGAACTGCGACGTTCGCCCTTTGCCGCCGAGCTCTATAACTGGATTCCCAAGGGCCAAGTGGACGCGGAGTACGCGCAGTTCTTGCGTGCGACCGGCTTTGATTATGAGCGCGATTTGGATCGCGCGGCCATCGCTGTCGTCAAAGATGAAAACGAAAACAAATTGTTTGCGGTCGCGGAGGGCCGCTTCGATCGCCAGAAAATCGAAGCCTACGCTTCCAAGTCCGGAACACACGAGATTCGCGGTGGCCGGAAAATATTCTCGGTGACGCTCAATGAAAGTGCTCGCAAGATTTCTTTCGCGTTCCTGAGCAAGGACGAGATGGCATTGACCGATGCGCCAGATCTAGTCCCCTTGCTCGCGCCTTCGCGCAACAGCGCGGATGCGCGCGACTGGCAGGAGCGTTTTGCGCGCGTGGCCGGCTCACCGGTGTTCGCCATACTGCGCCAGGATGCCGCAGCGGGTAACGCGCTGGCTTCGCGAACGCCAGGCGGTTTTCAATCGCCACAATTTTCCATGCTGCTCAACCAATTGCAATGGATTTCGCTTGCCGCCAAACCGGAGGAAGGCGCGCTGAGAATCGTCGCGGAAGGCGAGTCTGCAAACGAACAAACCTCTCGGCAACTTTCCGATCTGCTCAGCGGCATGCTCCTTCTTGCCCGCGCAGGGTTGAACGGGCCGCAAACCCGTCAACAACTCGACCCGCAAGTTCGCGATGCCTACCTGGAAATGGTCAAGAGCGCCGCGGTTTCCCGCCTGGACCGAGGCGAAACGAAATCCGTGCGCTTGGTGTTTGACGTCACGCCGAAATTCCTTAGCGCCGTCAGTATGCCTGTTCCAGCCGCTCCCGCCCCGGCCATCCCCGCATCGAAAACACCAGCACCTAAGGCCCGGTCGCAGAAGCCTGTGCGGAACTAAACAAAATTGAAGGGTTCAGAAGGACAAATAAGGGAAAAGACTAGTCGCCGGCGGGGGTGGCGCGCATGTAGCGCCAGGGATTAATCGGCGCATTGTTCATACGTACTTCGTAGTGGACGTGAGGACCGGTCGAGCGGCCGCTGATGCCAGTGTAGCCGACCACCTCGCCGCGCTTCACTCTTGCCCCAGGCACGGCGGAGAACGACGACAGGTGCGCGTACCAGGTTGTGATCCCGAATCCATGATCGATTACGACCAAGCGGCCGTAGCCTGCATGGTTTTCGGCGATGGTAATGATTCCGTCGGCAGTGGCATGCACCGGAGCCCCGTAGTCAGTGGCCACGTCAACGCCGGTGTGGAAGGCGCCCTCACCACTAAATGGATCCAGGCGCTCACCGAAGCTGTCCGTGATATGACCAAGCACGGGCCAGATGGAGGGCGTGTAACTCGAATCGGCGAAGCTCATCGCCGGCATCAACCGCAAGCCCCCGCTGGAGATAGCGATCACCGCGGCATTGCGCTTCAAGAAAGTGTATTGTTCGACGGAGCGGTCGAAAGCATCCTGAGGCGTTACGGGATTGTCGCCGACGTCAAAAGCCGCAGGGTGATAACGCAACACGCCGTAGGTCATGGCCACTTCCGTAGCCAGGGACTGCAAAGAGTCAAGGCGCTGGTTGGTGTCGGCGACAGTGTTCTGTAGCTCTTGGTACTGGCGCTTCAAGTTCTGCTGGTCATGGCGCAGCGCGTTATAGTTTCCGACCTTCCAAAGCATCCGGGAATAGGAGCCTGCCGCCGCGACAACGGTAATGCCGCCAATGATGGCTAGCACCGCTATGCCGTGCAAGACGTACGCTGGCACGATAAGCTTCTTCAGCTTACCTGGCGTTGAGGCGATAAAAAATGTGTAGGTCTTACCCTTCATTTTTAGCTGAGCCTTCTGGCCTAGACATACGCTTACCGCGGTTGGCACACCCTGTGTCCCGCGGGAAGGTCCAAAATGAACCCTTTCGACTGTCGTCATACTAGTTTTTGTAGGGTGTGTCCGTCAATCCTGTATTTTCCTGTTTGTGGAACAGGCGAAGCAAAACTGTCCCCTGTACGAAAGGACAGGGTGCGCAGCCCTTCCGAGACTAGACTAGGACGCGCTTAACCCCACACACGGTCGCGATGAGGATTCCCCAAGAAAGGGCTAGAAGGGCTAGATGAAGGCCGGAGAAGACAAGCTGGTACAAGGCATAGCCAAAGCCCTGGCATTCAAATCCAGCGGGCGACTCGCTTTGGGAGTAGGAGACGATGCTGCCCTGCTTACGCCACGTTCCGGCTTCGAAATCATACTCACGTGTGACTGGTTCCTTGAGGGGAGGCATTTCCTGCCTAGCCTGCATCCCCCGGACTTCGTCGGCTGGAAGTGCTTGGCTCGCGCGGTCAGCGACGTCGCGGCCATGGGTGGCCGCCCAACCTGTTTCTTGCTGAGTCTCGCCCTTCCGCAAAGCGTCGTTTCCAACAAAAATGGCTGGACGGCCGGTTGGCTGGTTCAGTTTTTGCGAGGGCTGCGGCGGGCTGCTCAGCGGTTCGACTGCGTTTTGGCTGGAGGAGACACCACGCAGGCACGCCAGATTCTGATCAACGTCGCTGTGATTGGCGAAGTGCCGGCCGGGCGGGCGGTCCGACGTTCCGGGGCGAAGCCGGGCGACAAGATTTTTGTCAGTGGCACACTGGGGCAAGCGGAGCTTGGTTTGCAGATTCTGCGGGGCGGCGCCCGGAGTTCGGCCAAGAAGGGCCCTGCACTTCGTAAGCACCTCTATCCCGAGCCCCGCCTGGCCTTGGGTTACTGGCTTGCGCACCGAAAGCTGCCCAGCTCGATGATGGATATTTCAGATGGGCTCTCCAGCGACCTGCCCCGCCTCTGCGCGGCCAGCGCGGTGGGCGCGCGGATTGAAGCCGCGCGGATTCCGTCCCCCCGCATGCCTCAGACTGCGTCGAAGAAGCTTTTCGATGCGCTACATCTGGCGCTGAACGGCGGTGATGACTATGAATTGCTCTTCACCGTAAGCAAGAAGAACGTTGATCGAATCCCTCCCTCATTTCAGGGGCTAACCCTCACCGAGATTGGGGAGATTACGCGCGAGCGACGGCTGGTAATCGCCGAACGAGGCAAGCCGCCCAAACTCGTGGTCCCTCGCGGCTGGGATCCCTTTCGCGAATGAGATCGCGCAGCGAAAACCTCTTGCCAGGATCAAAGGATCTAGCTCCTTCCAACTCAAAGATTCGGCGGTGGGGCGGCGGTGGATGTTACCGTTTTTGTTGGCGGGCTTACGGCTGGCTTTTCGCGGGGGGTCGGCTCGTCTTCGGTTGGGGCGGTATCTGGAGTATCCACGTTGATATGTCGGTCGCGCGCTTCCTGCTCCAAGGGGACAACGTTGGCGAAGTCCAGAGCGGGCATGCTGGTCAGTGCTCCTTGCATGAATTCCAGCCAAATGGGCAACGCGGCGCGCGCGCCAGTTTCTTTTTTGCCTAACGAAATCTGCTTGTCGTCAAAGCCTACCCATACACCGCTGGTGATCTGCGGGGTGAACCCGATGAACCACGCATCGGTGTAGTCCTGTGTGGTGCCGGTCTTGCCCGCGGCCGGACGGCCCAGCGATCTGGCTTGGATGCCGGTGCCGAACTGAATGACTTCCTCCAGCATGGCGGTCATGGTGCGCGCCACGTCCGGCGAAAGAACGTCGTGAACTTCAGGGTGCGCCTCTTCCAAGAGTGCGCCCTCGTAGCTGGTGACGCGGCGAATCATGTGCGGGTCTATGCGGATACCGTCGTTTGGGAAAACCGTAAATGCGGAAACGTGTTCCAGCAGCTTCATATCGGCCGCGCCGAGCGCGAGTGGGAGATACGGGGGGAGCGGTGTGCTGATACCGAAGCGGCGGGTGACGTCGACCACGGAAGAGATGCCGATCCTTTCCGCGAGCTTCACCGCAGGAACGTTGCGTGAACCGGCAAGCGCGCGGCGCAGAGTGATGGTGCCCTCGAATTTTTCGTCGTAGTTCTTGGGCGAGTATGCCTGGCCGCCGCTCACGGTCGTGAAGGGCGCGTCGAGAATGGTGTCGAAGGGTGTCGAACCTTTTTCCAGAGCATCGGCGTAAACGTAGACTTTGAAAGAGCTGCCCACCTGCCGAAAGGCTTGTGTGGCGCGATTGAACTTGGAATCTTCGAAACTGTAGCCGCCCACCATGGCCTTGATTTCGCCGGTGGGATTATCGATCGCCAGCATTGCCGCTTGCGGAGCGGGCTGCTGCTCGAGCTGCACGCGCGCGGTAGTTTCACGCAAATCTTGAATGGAGAATTGTGCCAGGTCGCCAATCTTCAGGAGATCGGCGGGTTTCTTGCGACCGGCCCAGGAAAAATCAGAAGGCGAAAGAATCGCGCGGTATGGGCCGATTTTGATCGTGGCGTTCTTCTCTTCCACGGAGAGAACCAGGCCGGTGACGTAGCTGCCCCTCTCGATGGGGTGACGCCAGTCTTCATCTTCGTACGCGGCGAGCGTCCCCAAGTTGTCGCGTAAAACGTTGGGCAGGTCGCCGCGCCAGCCGTGGCGGCGGTCGTAGCTGTGCAAACCATCACGAACGGATTGGTTGGCAGCGCGCTGCATGTTGATGTTGAGCGTGGTGTAGACGCGCAAGCCGCGCTCGTGCACCGCTTCGGTGCCGTAGGTGGTTTCGAGGTACTTGCGAATTTCCTCAAAGAAATACGGCGCGAGATCGTTACGCGGATATTGGATATGCAAACCGAGGGGTGTCTTCTTGGCCGTGGATTCCTCGGAAGCAGTGATCCGGCCTTCGTCCTCCATGCGATGGAGCACTAGGTTGCGGCGACTCAACGCTCCCTCAGGATTGACGAGCGGCGAATATTTCGGGCCGTTGACCATCCCGGCGAGAAGCGCCGCTTCCTGAAGCTTCAAATCCGTTACTGGCTTGCCGAAGTAAAACTCGGCCGCTGCGGCAAAACCATAGTTTCCGTGCGCGAGGTAAACCTGATTGGCATACATCGTGAAAATCTGGGGCTTGGTATAGCGGCGCTCGATTTGCAGCGCAAGGAGCATCTCCTGCATTTTGCGGCGGAAGCTGCGGTCGCTGCGGTCCAAAAAAAGATTGCCGGCAAGCTGCATGCTGATGGTGCTGGCGCCGCCGGTGATGCGGCGCTTGGCGAGGTTGCGATACGCGGCGCTGGCGATGCGCGGGAAGTCAATGCCCCAGTGCTCCTCGAAGTGCTGATCTTCAATCGAAGTTACGGCGTTGTAGAGCACCTTGGGGCACTGCTCGTAGGTCATCAAGATGCGCCGCTGCAGGGCGAAGCTGCCGACGAGCTGGCCGTCGTCGGCATAGATTTCCGTGACCACGTTGGGGCGATACGTTTCGAGCGCGCGAATCTCCGGCAAATCGCTGGCATAGACGAAGAGCAATCCGCACGCCGCGCCCAATGCAATGGAGCAGAGCAGCAGGAATGCCAGCGCCACGCGGTCGATCAGTTTCCAGCCGCGCAGGCGCAGGGTAATCGGGGGGAGACTCAGCATGAACGCATAATTCTAACGCAAAACCAATCGTTGTACGGACGTTCCGTAACGCTTACCTTTGCGCTTTGGCAACACGGCTTGCAACGAAGTATGGCTTTCAGGAGACGAAGTGAGCAATTCTAATGTCCGTTATAACCATCCCGGGGACTGGAGATTCTATGTTCGTCGTGCTTTTCCTTGTGACATTTCTTCTAGCGTTTGGAATTTCGAGCGGTGTGGCGTGGGCCGGCAAAGAGCCTATCGAGGGCATCCTGCATCATTTTTTCTCGCTCAATGTCACTGCCGCAATGTCGAAATATCTGAGGTTGGCGATAGTGCTGATCGGCGTTTCTTCCGGCGCTCGAATTCGTATTCTCGAGGAGTACATCGGCGCTTCTGTCGCAAACAAATTGCAAATGGCGGATGCGCTTACCCAGGAATTCTGGGTTCTTGAGCTGTACCGCACGGCGATCACGACACTCGAAGGAATCCTGTGGCTCCTTCTCCTGTTCTCCCTGGTCGCTTTCGCGGCCTACTGGATCATGCGCAAGTCCGAAGCAAGGCAGCAACCGACTTCCGAAAGTCAGTCTAAGTTTCGCGACTCCAAAGCAAGCGCGGATTAGCACTCAATCGGCCAGCTTGTAGTAGCGCTCGCCGGCGCAGGCGCGGCATAGCGTGCGGCCGTCGCGCACAATTTCGCGCTTGAAGTTAATGCCCTCGCCGCATTCGGCGCAAAGTACGCGCGGGCCTTTGAAGCCGGGCAAGTCTTCGGGCTCAACTGCGACCTTCACCCATTTTTTGTCGAAGAGAATTTCGTCGGAGAGTTGCGCGTAGGCCTTTTGCTGTCCGGCCTCTTTCTCGAGTTCGGGGAACATTTCGCGGGCGGCTAGCTTGGAGGATTCCTTGGCGGCGATGCGCACGGCGCGGCCAGTTTTCAAGTCGACGAAGGTGGCTGCGACTTTGCCCCAGTCGCGGAATTTGAGGGCGCGTTTTCCGAGGCGGCAATTGGCCACCAAGGCGACCGCATCGGTCACGCAGCGATCGATCTCAACGTAGGTGACTAGGCGCTTGCGTTCGGCGATGGGATCCTCGATGCCCAGTTCACGCAGGCCTAGCATAGCTAACCGAACGCCGAGAACCTGTCCGGCGCATAGGTGGCCATGGGCTTGGGCGGCGAGATCGAGATATTCGGTTAGCGACTTCATGACGCCATTGTACTGGACGCGGGGTGGGTGGGCTTGCTTTTCACATTCATGGAGTGGGCGAGCTGTTAGAAGACTCGCTGCGCTTGCGGGGTCGTGCTTAAGCGTGGCCCCTACAACGCCTGGGAAACGCTGGCGGCCCCCCCCTCCCCCCTGTTTTTTGTAAGTGCGCATTCTAAAAGACTTAACATTCAACTGCCTTGTAACTGCAGATTCTAAATGGGTTACGACAGGCGTATCTCGGCTAAAAGGAGGGTTGTCTGTAAGTGCGTATTCTAAAGGGTTTAGCTTAACATCTAATGGTTGGACAAAGCGTAGAAATACCCAAACTCATGATAACACATTGGTCATAATTGTCAAGTACTAAATAGCCGTAGGATTTTGAGGCACGGTAGGTTGCGGGGTGGACCAGGGGTGGGGCTTGCGGGCTTCGACGAAGGTGAAGTAGGTCATCAGCAGCGCAAGAATGGAGAGGGCGGCGTCTTCGAGAATTTTACGGGGGCCGATCGGTTCGGGCGTTGCGAAGCAGCCGCAGTTGATGTCCATGTGCAGAAGATACGCGCGCAAAACCACAACGAAGAATCCCAACATTATCAGAGTGAGGAACGAGGCCCAGATGCGGAGCCGCCAGCCGATCAGGACGAGGAACCCGAGAGCAATCTCGGTGAACGGCAAGGTGTGCGCGACGAATTGGACTCCCCAAGTGGGAAGCAGCTTAAAAGCATCCACCTGGAGAGCAAAGTTCGATAGGTTGGTCGATATGGAAAACTTTAGGAAGAAAAGAGGCCACAGAGTGTGGTTGGGGAAAAAGATCTTGGAGTAGCCGGCATAGATGAAGATGCAGCCGAGGACTAGGCGTCCAATCCAGATGATTGCTCGACGCATGTTGAGAGGGCTGGATTGCATCATGGTGTGGGCATGTGCGGTGTGCGCGTATGAGCCGAATTCGTTGCCAAGCCGGTCACTGCTTAGCCAGCTGGTCCAGGAAATTGCGAAGAATGTCGTAGCTCATTACACCGCCGTAGGGAAACGTCTGACCCTTGGAGTGAAACACGGTGGTGGGCGTCTGGTTGACGTTATAGAGCTTGCCCAGCGCGACGTCCTTTTGAATCAGGGCGTTCATCGAGCCGCTCTTCACCAAGGCACGCACCTTGGTCATTTCGGACGGCGACAATGCGGCGGCCACGGTGCCATCCACGTCGCCGGTTTGCTCCCACCTTTCCTGATTCTCAAATAACGCTTGCTCGACAGGCTCGAACTTGCCTATCTGCGCAGCGGCACGGCTGTACTGCGCTGCCACCTGGGAATGCGCGTGCATGGGCAGCGGGAAGTCGCGGTGAACCAAATAGACTCTGCCAGTGCTGACGTAGTTGTCCATTAGCTGGCGATTGGTGGTCATGAAAAGGGTCTTGCAGGCGGGACATTGGAAGTCGCTGAAGACTTCCATGACGATGGGAGCAGTCTTGGAGCCGAAAGCCTCGCGGGGGTCGAGATCTGGCACGGGAGCGGACGATTGGCTCGCCCCTACGCCAAACGCTGATCCTAGTAGCAGCACAAAAAAACCTGCCAAGCCCAAAATCAGCGAATTTGCATTTCGCACACGTTCCACGCAGCCCTCCTGAACCACTCATAGAAACCGAAGGTAACTATATAACCCGGTGCCGAAAGAAAATATTACCTGTGATTGGGCAAGAAATGAAGCGTTGCCGCCGTCCATGTGCCTTGGGGATGCATCTGGTTGTTATATACGAAGCGTGTGGGAGGCTGAGGCGTTCGTTTTGGCCTTGACTGGGAACGCGGGAAGGTTGGACTGCGAGAAAGAAGAGGTGCAGGCGTGGAAAGCCTGGATAAGGCGGTAAGAGATTGACGGTGAATGGTTTATAATTGTTATCAACAAACTTGACAAAGACACACTCAACCTGTATACTGCGCCTCGAGCTTACGGTTGGCTAGAACCAGGCGCGGCGTCCCGGCGGGCGCTCCACCCGAGGAAGGCAATCAGGAAGCAGTCTAGTTCCAGGGAGGAAGAGAAGACATGAGTAAGATCATAGGAATCGATTTGGGGACCACCAATTCGGTCGTTTCCGTCCTGCAGGGCGGCGAACCGGTGGTGATTCCCAACCAGGAAGGCTCTCGAACCACGCCTTCGGTGGTGGCCATCACCAAGGGTGGCGAGCGACTGGTAGGGCAAGTCGCCAAGCGGCAGGCGGTGACGAATCCGGAAAATACAATCTATTCGATCAAGCGCTTTATGGGCCGCCGCTACGACGAAGTGCAAGAGGAAATGAAACGCGTGCCGTACAAAGTGGTAAAGGGCCCTCACGATGACGCACGCATCGAAATATTCGGCAAGGTATACAGCCCGCCAGAAATTTCCGCGATGATTCTGGGCAAGCTAAAAGCGGCGGCGGAAGATTTCCTGGGCGAGAAGGTAACGAAAGCGGTCATCACGGTACCGGCGTACTTTAACGATGCACAGCGTCAAGCAACCAAGCAGGCCGGTGAAATCGCGGCCATGGAAGTGGTTCGCATCATTAATGAACCAACGGCGGCGGCATTGGCGTACGGGCTGGACAAGAAGAGCGACGAGACCATAGCGGTCTACGACTTTGGCGGCGGCACGTTTGACATTTCCGTGCTGGAAGTGGGCGCGGGCGTTGTCGAAGTGAAGTCTACCAACGGCGATACGCACCTCGGCGGCGACGACATCGACCAAAGGATAGTGGACTGGCTTATCAGCGAGTTCAAGAAAGAGAACAACATTGATTTGGGCAAGGACCGCATGGCGCTGCAACGCCTGAAAGAAGCGGCGGAAAAAGCCAAAATCGAGCTTTCGCAGATGATGGAGACGGATATAAATCTGCCATTCATCACCGCGGGCCCGTCTGGCCCTATCCACATGCAGGTGAAGCTGACCCGCATGCGGTTGGAACAGTTGATGAGCGACCTGCTGGACCGTTCGATGAAGCCGGTGCAGCTTGCTTTGGAAGATGCCAAGCTTTCGCCGAGCGACATTCAGGAAGTGGTGCTGGTCGGCGGATCCACACGCATCCCCAAGGTGCAGCAACTAGTGCGCAACTTCTTCGGCGGTAAAGAGCCGCATAAGGGCGTGAACCCAGACGAAGTGGTGGCAATCGGCGCGGCGGTACAAGGCGCGGTGCTGGGCGGAGAGGTAAAGGACATTCTGCTGCTCGACGTCACGCCGCTTTCACTGGGCGTGGAAACGTTGGGCGGCGTGATGACCCCGCAGATTCCGCGCAACACCACGATTCCGACGCGTAAGGTGGAGACCTACTCAACCGCTTCGGACAATCAGCCTGGAGTGGAGATTCACGTGTTGCAAGGTGAGCGCAAGTTTGCCAAGGACAATCGTTCGCTGGGGACGTTCAAGCTGGACGGCATCCCACCTGCTCCGCGCGGCACGCCGCAGATTGAAGTGACCTTTGATATCGACGCGAACGGCATTTTGAACGTGAGCGCGAAGGACAAGGCCACGAACAAGGAGCAGAAGATCACCATCCAATCCTCGACCGGCTTGACCAAGGAAGAAGCCGAGAAGATGCGCACGGAGGCGGAATCCCACGCGGAGGAAGATCGCCGGCGCATGGAAGAGGTGGAGCAGCGCAATCGTTTGGACGGCATCGTGTACCAGGCGGAGAAAATGGTGCGCGAGAACCGGGACAAGATCGCGGAAGCGGAGGCGAAGTCGCTGCAAGACAGCATCGACGATGCGAAGAAAGCCATGAGCGAAGGCGGCACGGCGCGGCTGCGCTCGGCAACGGAGAACCTCGAGGGTCAACTGCAAAAGGTCGCCGAGGTACTGTACCGGGCCAGCCAGACGGCGGGCGCGGCGCAGGCCGGAGCAGCCGGAGCGGGAGCAGGCGCGAGCGGAGGGCCAGCCGGCGGCGGCTCGCAACAGAAGAAACCGGACGATGTCATTGACGCCGAATATGTCGACGTGGATGAAAACAAGCGTCCCAACTGAAAGTGAAACCAAGCGGGGGCACATTTGATTGTGCCCCCGCAAAGTTTTTTCCGATTGTAAATGGCCACTACCACCAAACAGGACTACTACGAACTCCTAGGCGTTCCGCGCAAAGCGAGCGCCAAGGACATTCGCACCGCTTTTCGCAAACTGGCCCGCAAGTATCATCCGGACCTGAACCCCGGGGATAAATCTGCCGAGGAGAAATTCAAGCAGCTGCAAGCAGCCTACGACGTACTTTCCGATTCAAAGAAACGGCAGATGTACGACCAGCACGGATTTTACAGCGATAACTTCAATCCAGGGTCAGCACCAACGGGCAGTGGGGGCGACGACGATGCCGCGGTTAATTTTGACTTCGGCGGCTTCGACTTTGGCGGCTCGGGAGGGGAAGGCGCCGGCGCGGGGAGCTTCCGCGATCTCTTCAGCCAGTTCTTTCGCGGCGGTGGACGTGGCGGCGCGGTGGAAACGGAGCGGGAAGCCGGCGGCGACCTGGAATATCAGATCGAGATTGATTTTTGGGATGCGGTGCGCGGCGCAGTAAAAAAGCTACAGGTCACGCGACTGGATACATGCGAAACGTGCCACGGTACGGGAGCCATCGGTTCGCCGCAGACTTGCCCGGTTTGCAACGGTACTGGCACGGTGCAGCAAGCGGCGGGCAAGATGCGGTTTAACGTGCCCTGCACGCGGTGCGGCGGCACGGGAAAGATTCGCACGCCGTGCCCCACGTGCAGCGGCGAGGGTCGCGTGCGGCGCACGGAAACCATCGAGGTGAGAATTCCGCCGGGGCTGGCGAGCGGTGCGCGCTTGCGCGTGCCAGGCAAGGGAAACGCCGGAACAATGGGAGCAGCTCCGGGCGATTTGTATTTGCGGGTGGATGTGCGGCCACATCCCTTTTTCGAGCGGCGGGGCAACGATTTATACACGAAGGTGCCTGTCACTGTGAGCGAAGCGACGCTGGGTGCAAAAATTGAAGTGCCCACGATAGATGGGCGCTCGCTGGTAAGAATTCCGCCGGGCACGAACTGCGGCAGCACGTTGCGTTTGCGGGAGAAGGGTGTACCTAGTGCACGGGGCGGCACGCGGGGCGATCAGTACGTGGAGATCCAGGTGATCGTGCCTAAGCCGACGGATGAGCGTGTGCGTAAATTGATGAAGGAGCTTGAGGCCGTCGAGCCTGGTGATCCGCGAAAGGATTTGTTCAGTAAGGCTGGCGTATAAAAATGTCGCCACGAACAAAAAAGCGAGCGAAAGCCGGCTACATGATTAGCGCGGTGGCGGAGCTGTACAAGCTGCATCCGCAGACGCTGAGGCTTTATGAGCGTGTCGGATTGTTGAAGCCTTCGCGTTCGCAGGGAAACACGCGGCTTTACACCGACGGCGATTTGGAGCGGTTGGACGTGATCCTTACACTGGCTCGCGACATGGGCGTGAATCTGGCGGGCATCGAGATCATCCTGAATATGCGCGAGAAGATGATTGAGATGGAGCGTCAGATGGAAGAGTTTGCGCACGTGGTGCAGCAGGAGCTATCTCGCGTGGCCTCGCACCGGGAAGAGCCGAATCGCCACGCTATCGTGCGGGCTGCGCCGCGTGTTGTTCGCATTCCAGTCAGAGAAGGGTAGCGCGCTTTCTCCCTAGAAAAAACGCCGGCAAGACTCATCCCTACGTATACAGGTGCTAATCCCTTCCACAGTTTTCCCATAGAGGTGGCTTGCCGCCGAGCGTACGCGCTCGTATGCTTTGGACCGAGCACGAGGTTGGACGCGGCATATACACATGGCCCTTGAAAATTGCACGCTGTGCAGAGGAACGGGATGGAAGCTGGTGCCGCGTACGGACGGCACCCGTGGCAATTTCGCCGTGCCTTGCGATTGCGGTATGGAAGAACGCGCCAGCCTTGCAATAGACCGCGCGCGCATTCCCAAGCGTTACGAGGCTTGTGACTTTGAGAGCTATGAAACGAATCTTGCTGATGGTAAGACTTATACAACCCAACAAACCGAGTCCTTGAAACGAGCGAAAATGGCGGCGCAAGCCTTCGTTCGCGAGTATCCAGGCGCCGACCTATCTGGGCTTTTGCTGATGGGGAACTCTGGCGTCGGTAAGACGCACCTGGCGGTCGCAGCTTTGAAGGAACTCATCGGACGTGGGCATACGGGGTATTTCTGCGAATATGGCGCGCTTTTGAGAGAGATTCAAAATACCTATAGATCTGAGAGTGAAGTCTCTGAGATCCGGATACTCGATCCAATTCTCTCAGTCGAAGCATTAGTCATCGATGACCTCGGCTGCATCAAGCCTTCCGACTGGGTGCGCGACACAATCGCCTACATCTTGAATTCGAGGTACGTTGAAGCCTCGCGAGACCTTAGCAATCCTCGTTGCACGATTATCACTACGAACTATCTCGATGCATCTGAGGAGAAGAATGCAGTATTGCCAGGGGGCAAGACGATCACAACCCGCAAAGATAGGCTAGAGGATCGAATTGGCGACCGCATGCGTTCGCGGCTCTATGAGATGTGCCGCACTGTCGAAGTATTCGCTCCGGACTTTCGACGTGAAGTCCGCCAAACCGGCCGTGCCCGCGTATGAGCTATGCGGTAAAAGATAAGATTGGATTGCTACTCTTGCTCTTGGCACTTTTTTCTGGATATTTTCCAGTTGCGATTGGTTATCGATTTTTGCGCGAGCAGGTAGTGGTCGATCGCTGCTTGTCTGCCTATCACGGCAGTTTCAACTATTCGGATATGTCGTGCGACCTTAAAGAAAACCATCCTTATGTCTCTTATAGGGTGCGCCATCCGCGCGATGAACAGAACTTGCTGCTTTCCCTTGCTTGTCTCGGGGCATTCCTGTCGGCTCACTGGCAGCTAAGAACGAAGATCAAAAAGACCTAACCTCGATCATCCCATAAGCGATCCTTGCGATTCATTGACACAGGGCGAAGGCGGCGCGTATCATTTTCAGGTTGCAGCGTTTTCGACGCCCGCAGCATTTTTGTCCTCGGTGACCGCTCGGCGGTTAACCTCCTTGCACAAACCCCTAATGGGCCATCGCAAGGAATTTTATCGACTAAGGAAGCCATCTCCCGGAGGCTATCAACCATGTTTTCTGACCGTGACAACCCATCAACCGCGGCCGCAGCCGCACCCGCACAGAACGCAGAATCCGAAAAAGCAAAAGCAGCAGGCGACGGAAATTCCGCGAGCGCCGGCGCCAGCGAAGTTGTAGCGGAAGTGAACGAGGCCAGAGAAGAAGCTACGGCTGCACCCGTTCCGCAGGCCGACGGCGATCCGCGCTCCGAGCACGCTTCTGCGCCTGCCACGCAAGCGGAAACGCAGGAAGCGCGCGGCAAGGATGGTGCTGCTCCGGTCGATGCGGAAGCTGCCGCAGCCGCCGAAGAAGCCGCCGGCTCTGAAGAGATGAGCAAGTTGATGGAGCAGTACGGCGAGCCGCAGGAGACAGCCTCGCAAAACGAAATTATCGAGGTAAAGGTTGTCGCCTACACCGAGCAGGGCGTGGTCGTCGACCTCGGGCAAAAAACGGAAGGCTTGATCCCGGCGGTGGAATTTTCGGAGACGGAGATTCCGCGCCCGGAACCCAACGCGACGATTGAAGTGCAGCGCACCGGCGAGAACAAAGAGGGCTACGTCATTGTCTCGTACCAGAAGGTGCTGCGCCGGCGTACTTGGGAGCGCATTGACGCTGCATTCAAGGCGAAGGATTCCGTCACGGGCAAAGTAGTGGACCGCATCAAGGGCGGTCTGGTGGTTGACGTCGGAGTGCGCGCGTTTCTACCCGGCTCGCAATACGATCTGCGCCCGACGCAAAATCTGGACGGCCTTCTCGGGCAAGAAATCCAGGTTCGCGTCACCAAGCTCAATCGCCGCCGCGGCAACGTGGTGGTCAGCCGGCGCGCATTGCTGGAAGAAGAGCTGCACAGTAAACGCGCGGCGTTGATGGAAACGCTGACCGAAGGGCAAACGGTGCACGGGCACGTGAAGAACGTCACCGAGTACGGCGCTTTCGTCGATCTTGGCGGCATCGACGGCTTGCTGCACCTCACGGACCTGAGCTGGGGGCGCGTCAAGCACCCTTCCGACGTGGTAAAGCCGGAGCAAGAGCTGGACGTCATCATCCTCAAGTTCGACAAAGAGAAGCAGCGCGTCTCGCTGGGACTGAAGCAACTGCAGCCCGACCCGTGGGTTAACGCCTCCGAAAAATATCCGGCGGGCGGCAAGGTGCGGGGCAAAGTCGTTGGCGTGGTGGATTACGGCGTGTTCGTCGAACTCGAGCAAGGCATCGAGGGACTTGTGCACGTTTCCGAAATGAGCTGGAACAAGAAGGTCACGCACCCCTCCAAGCTCGTGAAAGTCGGCGACGAAGTCGACGTGGTTGTCCTGGACATAAAGCCCAGCGACCGTCGCGTTTCCCTAGGTATGAAGCAGGCGCTGCCGGATCCGTGGCTGCAGATTGCGGATAAGTATCCGGTGGGCACAGTAGTCACCGGAAAGGTGCGAAACATCGCGGAATTTGGCGCGTTTGTGGAGATTGAAGATGGCTTCGACGGCCTGGTGCACGTGGGCGACGTTAGTTGGACGGGGCGCGTAAAGAATCCGCACGAAGTTTTCCGCAAGGGTGAGCCGGTCACCGCTAAAGTGCTGAAGATCGATCCGGAGAATCGTCGCGTATCTCTGGGCATAAAGCAGGTCAACGATATTTGGGGCGATTGGTTCAAGACGCACAAGGTCGGGCAACTGGTGAAGGGCAAAGTTTCGCGGATCGCAACTTTCGGCGCATTCGTCGAGCTTGGCGAGAACATTGAGGCGCTCTGCCACAACACGGAAATCGAAGATAACCGGCGGCGGCGCGACGAGGGCGCTTCCATGCATCGGCCCACAACCGGACCGCTGAAGAGCGCCGGACCGCTCGAGCCCGGCAAAGAGTACGACTTCAAAATCATCAAGATCAGCCCGGAAACGCGTCGCATCGGACTCAGCTATCGCGCAGCGGTGAAGCAGGTGGAGCGGCGCGAGATCGAACAATACAAGTCGACGACGAAGTCCTCATCGACGGCGACTATCGGCGACGCCATCCAGTCCAAGCTTTCGGCCCGCTAAGGGTCCGAGGGCAAAAACGCAACCAGGGAACACGCGGCATAATTTCATTTACCTGCGGGTCGTTTTAGTGATAGGAAGAGGGGCACATCAGGTAACGCTGCTCCTCTAAGCCATTTGGCATCATGGGTTAGGGCGACCTTCAGACAGCAGTACGACGATCCATTTCAGGCAAGGCGAACGAGGCGACGGGACGATGACTAAGCAACCCACACTGACGAAGGCCGACCTCATTGAAGAGGTTTTACGTGTAACGGAGCTCCCGCGCAAGGAATCCGAGACGATTGTCGAGACTGTTTTCGAGAGCATCATCGGGGCGCTCCAAAAAGGTGAAAAGATCGAGATTCGCGGCTTTGGCAGCTTCCGCACTCGCGAGCGGCGCGGCCGCGTGGGGCGCAACCCCAAGACCGGGGAAAAGGTGGAAGTGCCGGCAAAGAAAATTCCATTCTTTAAGCCCAGCAAAGAGCTGAAAGACTTTGTAAACACCGCCGACGGCGACGGTGCCTCCGTCTCTGCCCCTTCCGCCAGCTAACCGCGGTTCACGGACTGTTAGGTAACGCCGGAATCTTGCCGGCGCTTTCCCAGCACGCGTTGCCGCAACAAAACATGCAATATATGCTGGAGCGGCACCTTCGAGGGCAAGCGAGCTGATGGACTACCTGTGGACTCCGTGGCGCTACCAATACATGAAGGAAGCAGCGAGCGGCGTGCAACCTGATTGCATCTTTTGCGATGCGGCGGCCCGGAAGGACGATGCCGAAACACTGGTTGTTTATCGGGGCGCAAAAACCTTCGTCATCCTCAATCGTTATCCTTACACTTCGGGCCATGTAATGATTGTTCCCTACGCTCACGTCGCGGAGCTCAGCGCCTGCGAGCCGGAAGCTCTCAGCGAAATGATGCGCCTCGCACAACGCGTGGAAACGGCCTTCCGAACGAATTACAAACCCGACGGCATGAATCTGGGGATGAACCTTGGCCGGGCGGCCGGGGCTGGCGTCGCTGGGCACGTTCATTTGCACGTCCTGCCCCGCTGGTTCGGGGATTCCAACTTCATGACGGTAACCGGGGAAACCCGCGTGCACCCTGAGGAATTGAAGACAACGTATCAGCGCCTGCGTACCGCACTCTCATCCTAGCGTCCTGCGAAACGAACACTATGAACCTCGAACTCAACGAAGAACAGAAGCTCCTGCAAAAAACGGTTCGCGAATTCGCCGAATCCGAAGTGAAGCCGCTGGCCAAAGAGCTTGACGAAACCGGCCGATTCCCTCGCGACACGTTCAAGAAAGCCGCCGAGCTCGGCCTGACCGGGATCGCGCTGCCGGAAACTGAAGGCGGCGCCGGTTTCGATCACATCGCCTACAGCATCGTAATTGAAGAAATCTCCCGCTGCTGCGCTTCCACCGGAGTGATTCTTTCCGTGCAGAACTCGCTCTACTGCGATCCCATTCATCGTTTCGGCAGCGAGGAGCAAAAGAAGAAGTTTCTTCTGCCCTTCGCGCGCGGCGAAAAGATCGGCTGCTACGCGCTAACCGAACCGCAAGCGGGTTCGAACGCCGCCGCGCTGCAGACGAAAGCAATGAAAAAAGGCGACAAGTACGTCATCAACGGAACCAAGGCGTGGATCACCAACGGTGGTGCCGCCGATGCCGCGATTGTGTACGTGAATACCGATCCGCCCAAAGGGGAAAAAGGCATCACCGCCCTGGTCGTGGAAAAGGGAACGCCGGGTTTCAAAGTC
>Ga0210409_10003035_pt1 | contig 19292 bp, 16 predicted proteins | sample IncBWH17MmetaG_FD_161649 | JGI IMG/M metagenome (GOLD analysis project Ga0210409, IMG submission 161649) | Forest soil microbial communities from Barre Woods Harvard Forest LTER site, Petersham, Massachusetts, United States - Inc-BW-H-17-M | ecosystem: Environmental > Terrestrial > Soil >... | reverse complement strand
GGCCCGCGGAGCAGCACCGCGCCATCTATTCCGGTATCGAGACCATTGAAGCGGAAGACAGCACGCGTCCTTTGCTGGTTGGCGAGCGCACCAACGTTATCGGCTCGCGCCTCTTCAAGAATCTGGTCGCCGAAGAAAAGTGGGAAGAAGCCAGCGAAATCGCGCGCCGGCAAGTGCGCGGAGGCGCGCACATTGTCGACGTTTGCCTGCAGAGCACGGAGCGCGACGAAAAGAAAGACATTCCGCCGTTCTACGAGAAATTGATTCGCAAAGTAAAAGCCCCGGTGATGATCGACACCACCGATCCCACCGCGATCGCGCAGGCGCTCACCTATTGCCAGGGCAAGGCCATCATCAATTCCATCAATCTAGAGGATGGCGAGGAAAAATTCGAGAAGGTTGTCCCCTTCGCCCACGATTTCGGCGCCGCGGTGGTGTGCGGCTGCATCGACGAAGACAAACTGCAAGCGCAAGCGTTCACGCGCGACCGCAAGCTGGCCATTGCCCAGCGCAGCTACAAGCTGCTTACCGAAACATACGGCCTCGCGCCCGAAGACATTATTTTCGATCCGCTCGTTTTTCCTTGCGCCACCGGCGATGAAAATTACATCGGCGGCGCCGTCGAAACCATCGAAGGCATTCGCCTTATCAAACACGCCTTGCCCGACACGCGCACGATTCTTGGCATTTCCAATGTTTCTTTTGGCCTGCCGGCTGGAGCGCGCGAAGTGGTCAACTCCGTTTTCCTCTATTACTGCACCAAGGCCGGGCTCGACCTCGCCATCGTCAACACCGAAAAACTCGAGCGCTTTGCCTCCATTCCCGAACACGAGCGCCGCCTCGCCGAAAATCTCCTCTTCTCGCATCCACCCGCGGAAATTCCCGCCGATCATCCGCGCGCCGAGCTCTTCCGCAACGTTCATGCGGACTGGCGCGAGCAAAACAAAGAGCAGCGCGCGGCCGTAAACCAATTTCACATCGCCGCGATCACCGAGCATTTCCGCACCGCCAAGAAGAAAGACAAGGCCCGCGCCGCGGACCTCCCACTCGATCAGAGGCTGGCCAGCTATATCATCGAAGGCACGCGCGACGGCCTGATCGCCGACCTCGACCGCAAACGCGCTGAAGGTGTCCCTCCGCTCGACATCGTCAACGGCCCGCTGATGGCCGGAATGGCGGAAGTCGGCCGCCTATTCAATGCCAACGAGCTCATCGTCGCGGAAGTGTTGCAATCGGCGGAAGCGATGAAGGCGGCGGTCAGCCATCTGGAACAGTTTATGGAAAAAGCCGATACCGCCAAGCGCGGCCGCGTCGTCCTCGCCACGGTGAAAGGCGATGTGCACGACATCGGGAAAAATCTGGTCGAAATCATTTTGAAGAATAACGGCTACGACGTCGTGAACCTCGGCATCAAAGTGCCGCCGGAAGATTTGATCAAGGCCTATCAGCAGCACAAGCCCGACGCCATCGGCCTCTCCGGCCTGCTGGTGAAAAGCGCGCAGCAAATGGTCATCACCGCGAATGATTTGCGCGACGCCGGAATCGAAATTCCCTTGCTCGTCGGCGGCGCCGCGCTTTCCGCGAAATTCACGCAGACAAAAATTGCGCCGAGTTACGGCAAAGCGGTGTGCTACGCCAAGGACGCCATGACCGGCCTGCGGCTGATGAACGAGCTGATGGACCCGGCGACGCGCGAAACTGTAGTCAGCGCGCATACCGCTTCGGGCAACGGCGCCGGCGTTAGCACCACGGTCAAGGTGAAAGAGATTTCGCCGTTGCCTGCGCGCTCGCCGAAAGTTCGCGCCGATCTGCCGATTCCCGCGGTGCAGTATCTTGACCGCAAAGTGCGGCTTGTGCCGGACCTGCGCGAGATCTGGAGCTACATCAATCCGTTCATGCTGTATGGCCGGCATCTTGGGTTCCGCGGTGATTTTGAAAAGCGATTCGCCGAACGCGATCCCAAAGCCGTCGAACTTTTCGAGGCCATGGAAGAAGTGCGCAAGGACGCCGCCGAATTCATGAAGGTTCGCGCCGTGTGGCAATTTTTCGAGGTCGAGTCGGAAGGCAATGCGCTGCACCTTTTCGCGCCCGGAGGCTCCGACCCGCTGCACACATTTAATTTCAAACGCCAGCGCGCCGGTGATTTTCTCTGCCTCAGCGACTACGTGCTGCCGCCGCAAAACGGCCAGCGCGATCACGTTGCGCTTTTTGTAGTCACCGCGGGCGAAGGCGTGCGCGAGCGCGGAGAAAAAGCCAAGAACGATGGCTACTACTTCAAGTCGCACGGCTTGCAAGCTTTGGCCATCGAATCCGCGGAGGCCTGCGCGGAGTGGCTGCACCGGCGCATCCGCGAAGACTGGGGCTTCCCCGATCCTCCGGAATTGGCGATGGCGCAGCGGTTCACTTCGCGGTATCGCGGCAAGCGCTACAGCTTCGGCTATCCAGCCTGCCCCGATCTCGAAGACCAGGTCGGGCTCTGGAAGCTGCTCAAGCCGGAAGAAATCGGGGTGCAGCTAACCGAAGGCATGATGATGGACCCGGAAGCCAGCGTCAGCGCGCTTGCATTCCACCATCCCGATTGCACTTACTTCAGTGTCGGCGACACCTCCGAAACCTGACCGTAGCGGATCGCGCAGACTGGTCCGGCGGTTCCATTGACGCAGTAGGAGAGCTGCGGCAGTGTTAAAGGAATCATGAAAAGGGGTGCGCCATGGCGAAGGCAAAATGTCCGGCTTGCGAGCACGACGTTGCTACCCCGTTTTTCCTGAACGTGGATGCGTGGAGGTGGCTGGCTTGTCCGCATTGCGCGGCAAGGCTGGAGCGGAAGAAGCCACGCTACGTTGTGGCGTTCATGCCCTTCTTTATCGTTTTGACTGCGATGGGTGGGCGGGGTCATCGAGTCGCAGCCTTTGCCGGAGTGCTGATGGTTGCCATCATTGTGGTGATCTTCGTGGAATTTATGCATCCTCAATTACAAGTTCGGAAGGTGCTGCCAAAGCCGGAAATCACGCTAAACATTTAAGCGGAAGTTATACCCCTCCCCCTGGGTTTTTCATAAGTGTTCATTCTAAACGTACTTAAAGTCCTTTGTTTTGACACACTTTTGCAAGTGTTCATTCTAAAGGGATTTAACGCGACCTCTGCATCACTGCCAGGGACAAAATTTGAATAGCAAGAGCGCACTGGCGAAAGAACGATGGTTGGTTCTTGCCAAGGATCAAGGATTGTTGTTTGCGAGCGATGGGTAGGAGACGGAATGCGGGAGCCAGATGTTAGGAGAATGACGCGGGGACACCCCTCAACTGCGCTCGGGATAAACATGAGTACGAACTCGAGTGGAGGATAGCGCGCGGGGTACGCGGGGACAACTGGTCGAAGGTACGGTTAGGAGCAGGTGGTCGAGGTTGGAGAGAAAGAAGGAAAAGGGCAATTCAGCTAGCGGAACTGGAACAACAGGAAGCCAGTGGCACAGACAGAAGTCTGCGCCACCGGCCTTTTTTGTTGAGGGGCTACGGTTTCTTGGTGGCGTCTTTGGCGGCGTCGGGTTCCATGGCGGTTCGGGGTTTGGCCATGGCGGAGACCACTGTTTTCGGGCGCCAGAAATCCATAGCGACTTTGGCGACTTCTTCGGGAGGATTGCTGATGGCCGGGTCGAAGCGATAGAGAGTGGAGTCCGCGACCTCGACGGCATCGGCGCTGATTTTCTGGAATTTCTTGAAGCCCTCTTCACCAAGGATTTCCTTGGTGGTGGGATTGTTGTCGAAGCCGCTCATGGACGAGCGCAACGTGGAGATGTAAAAGGTGGCGCCTTTGCTGCCCTCGACGACTTGAGAAACAAAGACGGGCTGGGTATTGGGATTCTTTTCGCCGGCTTCCTTCGTGTCCTTCATAAGCGCCTCGAAGTCGGGGACGTGGCCGGGACGGATGTGCACGGCGGTGGTACGCAAGAAGCGGGATTCGCCGATGAGTTTGGCGTAGGCTTCGGCGTCGGCGGGCGCCTTGCGGCTAAGGTCCCAACGACGGCGGCGGAGTTCGGCGCGAGACCAGACCAGACAGTTTGTCCAGTCCTGCCCAACTTTCTGGGCGGCGTCTTTGCCGAAGGCTTTACTGACGGCGAGCATGCTGGCTTCATGGGCTTTGTCGACGTCGGCGTAGTCTTTGCGGGTGCTGGTGAACTGGTAGAGATTGCCCTCGCCATAGAGGGATTCGAGAGCGAGCCAGCGGTCGCCGTTGAAGCGGCGATTGGCGTCAGCCCATTTTTTGGTGAGGGCTTGGAAATCGGCGGTTTTATCCGGTTTTACTTTGACAATGAAAACATCGAGATAGTCTCCCTGCGCGCGTACAGCGGCGGGCGCTGCCAGGCACACGGCTACTGCGAAGGCCCAAAGGGCTCTGCGGAACGACATAGATCCTCCTTGAAACTGAAGTTCTGTGTACTGGTGGCTTCCGAGGAAGGAACCTAGTGGGCGGACTTTACACCCGCGATGCAGAAGGGTCAAGGAGGAGCGGGTACACGACTCAGAGATTTGGGAGAGGAAGCGGCCTAACGATGAGTGCAGCGCGATGAAAGCACCTACTCACCCTGCTCGACGTACAACGTAGTACGTAGTATGCTTGCCATGTGATTCAAAGTTTCGCGTCGAGGGAGACTGAGGAGCTTTTCCAGTATCAGCACTGCCGACGATTTCGCGCCATTGAACGCGTGGCGCTGAGAAAGTTACTGCAGCTGCATGCCGCCACGGAACTCCGTGTCTTGGCCTCGCCGCCTGGCAACCAACTGGAAGCGCTGCGGGGAAACCGAAAGGGGCAGCATTCCATAAGAATTAACGAGCAGTGGAGAATCTGCTTCGCGTGGAGAGACGGGCATTGTTATGACGTAGAAATCGTGGACTACCACTGATAGAGAGAAGGAACCATGGGGAAGACGGAAAAATTGATGGCTCCGGTGCATCCGGGAGAAATCCTTCGGGAGGATTTCATGAAACCCCTGGGCTTGTCGGTGAACAAACTGGCTCTGGAGCTGCATGTGCCGGCGACGCGGATTGGAGAAATCGTACACGAGAGGCGGAGGATCACGGCGGAGACAGCGCTGCGGCTGGCGCGGTATTTTAAGACGAACGCGGAATTCTGGCTGAACCTGCAAAATTTTTATGATTTGGAGGTGACCAGGCGGTCGGGCAAGGATGCAGAGATTGAGCGGCAGGTGCAACCAGTGGGTGTGGACGTCTCCTGAATCGGTTAGATGGGGAAGAGAGGGTTGAGAGTCGAGCCGGGGAAATATCAAAGACCGGAGCCTTTCAAACCGAAGGGCCGCGCACCCGGCTACGGAGCTAGGTTCCGCTGGTATAGAATGCGGGGGATCTTTGGGACTCAAAGCGGCCCGCCGGATTTTTCTCGGAGAATGTGGAGGAGATCACAACCATGATTAGGCGCTTGACGTTTTGTTTGGCGTGGGCCGTGCTGGCGGTGGCAATGTGCGCACCGGCGCTGGCGCAGGAGCAAGCGGTTTCCGCGAAGAGCAAGCCGGCGACGTTGATGACGGGATTTGGGGATTGGCGCCACCCGGTGTCTACTGAAAATGCGCAGGCGCAGGCGTTTTTCGATCAGGGGCTGCGGTTGATCTACGCGTTTAACCATGATGAGGCCGCACGGTCCTTCCAGCGGGCGGCGGAGCTCGATCCGAAGCTGGCGATGGCGTATTGGGGCATCGCGGAGGCGGTGGGACCGAATTACAACGATCCAGCGAGCGAAGACCGGTACATACAGGCGCACCAGGCGATCGAGCAGGCTTCGAGCCTCGCCGAGGACGCTGCGGAGAGCGACCGGGCATACATTGCGGCATTAGCGAGGCGCTTTCCTGCGGACCCAAAATCGGATTTGCGCGCAGCGGCGGAAGAATATCGCGACGCGATGCGCCAGGTGATGTTGCAATTTCCGGACGATCTGGACGCGGCGACGCTGTTTGCGGAAGCGGGAATGAATTTGCATCCGTGGGGCCTGTGGCACGTGGACGGCTCGCCGGAAGAGGGCACGGAGGAAATTGTGGCTACGCTGGAGTCCGTGATTCGCCGAGAGCCGAATCATCTGGGGGCGACTCATTACTACATTCATGCGGTGGAGGCGTCGCATTCACCGGAGCGCGCGCTGGCCGGAGCGAATCGCCTGGCGCAACTGGCGCCGGCGGCGGGGCACATCGTGCACATGCCGGCGCATATTTATATCCGCACCGGAGACTACGAGGAGGCGCTAAAGACAAACCAGAAAGCAGCGGCGGCGGACCAGACATATTTGGCGGCGAGCGGAGCGCAAGGCATATACCCGATGATGTATTACAGCCACAATTTGCATTTCATCGCGATGGCCGCGGCGATGAACGGAAATTACCCGGAAGCGAGGCGCGGGGCGCAACGGCTGGCGGCAAATGTTGGTCCGCACGTGAAGGAGATGCCACCGCTGGAAGGATTCATGACCGTGCCGCTGGCGGTGGAGGTACGGTTTCACAAGTGGAACGAGATCTTGAAGGCGCCGCAGCCGGAGGCGTCCATGCAGACGGCGACGCTGTTCTGGCATTTCGCGCGGGGACTGGCGTTGGCGTCGGCGGGAAGGTTGAAGGAGGCGGAAGCGGAACATAGCCTGGTAGCCGAAGCGGAGGAGAGAACGCCGCCGGATTTGGTGTTTCAGATACCGATCAACAACAAAACGAAAGATATCCTGAAGATTGCGGAGAATGTGCTGGGAGCGAAGATTTCGCTGGCGAAAAATGATGTGAATGCCGCGGTGAATCAACTACGGGAAGCAGTGAGTGTGCAGGACACGCTGAAGTATGACGAGCCGGAGGACTGGTTTTACCCGGTGCGCGAATCGCTGGGCGCGGCGCTGTTAAAAAGCGGGGATCATGCGGGAGCGGCGGAAGTTTTTCGGGCGGACCTGGAACGGCATCCGCGGAATCCGCGTTCGCTGTTTGGGCTGGAGCAGGCGTTGAAGGAGCAGGGGAAGACCTACGATGCCGGTTTCGTTCGCAAACAGTTCGATGCATCGTGGAAGGGCGCGACGGCGCCGAAGGTGGATGATCTAGTTTGACGCGTATCGAGCTTTCTCGGCCGCCCCTTTTTCTTGGCCGATTGAGGGCAGTTTAAGCGGTCTTGGATTTGGCTTTTGCTTCGATGCCTTGAAACTCAAGAGGCAAATGGGCGTCGACGAGGGAAGCGCCGCCGTCCGCTTCGATCAGCTGTCCTGTTATCCAGCCAGCTTCCTGCGAGCAAATCAACGCCACAACGTTGCCGATATCCTCGGGAGTTCCGAGGCGACGCATGGGGGTCCAGCCGCGTTCTTGCCATTCGCGCACACCGGTTTGAAAGGCTTCGGGCAAGCTGTTGAGCACGCTGTCTTCGACCCAGCCGGGACTGATGGAGTTCACGGTGATGCCACGGCCCGCCAGAGCAACCGCAAAATAGCGCACTAGTGACTCCATGGCGGCTTTCGCGGCGCCCATGGCCACCCAGGGCTGCCAGCTTCCGAAGCGGCCGCCGGGAGCGAAGGTGATGGCGACAATCCGGCCGCCGTCGGACATTAGCGGAGCTGCCTCACGGACGGCGACGAGGAACGCCTTAGCCTGGGAATCCACGGCGGTGTCCCATTTTTCGAGAGAGATATCCATGGCCGCTTCGTAGAAGGTAGGGGCTTCGGTGCGGGCATTGCTGACGAAGATGTCGAGCGAGCCGAACTCGGAACGAACCTGCTGAAACATGCGGGCGATTTCCTGGGGCTGGCAGACGTCGGCCTGAACAATGAAGCCATCGGAGCCGTGAGCGCGAATTTTTTCGAGGGTAGCCTGAGCGGCTTCCTGGTTGCGATAGTAGTGAACGGCTACGCGCGCTCCTTTTTCGGCAAGCTTGAGGGCAATGCCGCGGCCAATACCGCGGGAACTTCCCGTGATGAGAACGTGTTTTCCGCGAAAGGACATAAGGACCTCCTGTTGTGGCCGGATGTTAGTCCTGCGAGTGCGCGAGGTCAATCGGGGAGACGGGGAAAAACCTTCACAGAAACTACGCCCACGAGCCTTACAGGTGACAACAAGGACCTACGCGGGCGGGAGTTCGTCCCAGGCTTGCCAGAAGATTTTCATTTCCTGGGGTTGGCCCAGGGAGACGCGGATGAATTTGTCGAGGACGGGATATTTGGGGCCGATCAAGATGTTGCGCTTTTTTAGATGGGCGATGACTTCGTCCGGCGGGCGTTGCGGGTTCATCATGATGAAATTGGTTTGCGACGCGATGGGGTGAAGATTGCGAGCGGCGGCTTGCTTCATGAATTCTTGGCGGTCGGCGGCGTTGCGCTGGATGCCGAGACGGACGTAGTCGAGGTCGTCGAGGGCGGCGGAGGCGGCGCGGGCGGAGACGACGCTGATGCTCCAAGCGGGGAAGCCGGCGGCGAGGCGCTTGGCATTTTCGGGAGTGGCTACGGCGTAGCCGATACGCATGCCGGCCAGGCCGTAAATCTTGGAGAAGGTGCGCGCCACGATGACGCGCGGGTCGGCGATGGGGCGGTCGAGGAAGGATTCGTAGTCGGCGGTGGGCGCGACGAAATGATGATAGGCCTCGTCGATCAGAACGGTGACGTTGGGGGGCAGCTTGGCGATGAAGGCTTCGATGTCTTTGCGCGGGGTGAGGGTACCGGTGGGGTTGTTGGGATTGACGATGTAGACGAGGGCGGTATTTGAGGTGACGCGGTCGAGCATTGCGGGGAGATCGTGCTCGTAACTACTGTTGAGGGGAACATCGGCAAGTCCGATGCCGGCGGTTTGCGCGAGTTTGCCTAGCGCGGGGAAGGTGGGCGCGGCTTCGACGAGGCTTTTGCCGGACTTGAGGAAGGCCATGGCGGCCATGCAGAGGATTTCTCCGGAGCCGCAGCCGAGGACGATTTGGTCGCGCTTGACGTTGTGCAGGGCGGCGAGCTTGTCGAGCAGGGTGTCGTACTCGGTGCGCGGGTAGCGGTTGCCGGCGGAGGCCGATTCGCGCAGCACGGCGAGAACTTTTTCGGAGGGGCCGTAGGGATTCTCGTTGCGATAGAGCAGGATGGGCTCGAGGGTCACAAGGCCCGCGCCGGGAGCGGAGTTTCCCCACAGGGATTCTTCCAGGCCCGCGGGCAGCGGCAAGGCGCGAAGCGCGGGAGCGGCGGCGCCTGCGAGAGCTCCTGCGCCAAGATTGCGAAGAAGATTTCTGCGAGAGAGTGGCATGGCGGTCCTCCTGAAAGGGCGCGAAGGCCTACGAGAACGAGCTTGCCTTGAGGTGAAAAAACCAGCTCGCTGCGGAAGCTATCTTAATGCGTTGCGGCGCGAAATTGTCAATCTTTCAGGGAGTGACAAGGGATATGACTGGCGTAGAAATCGACGACGCACGGCAGCCGCGCGCGCACTGATACCGTCAGCGAAAACTGCCTGGAGGCCGGGAGGAGGAGGTGAGAAACGCTCAGAGTGCGAGCTGGAGGTCGAGATAGGCGCCGAAGCGCCCGCAGGCAGTCCGCTGACGCTGAGCGAGACTGGACCGCTAAAGCCGATGCTGAGAATGACGAGGTGGAGTGTAGGGTGCGGGGATGCGCTGCACAATGGTACGAATGGACTGGTCGGCGGACAGGATCAGGGCAATTGGGTAAGGCCGAGGATGTTGCCGTCGGGATCCTTGAACCAGGCGACCTTGGCGCCGCCAGGGGCGGTCCAGATGCCCTCGGCGTCTTGCGTGGGAAGGCCGTAGCTCTCAAAGTGGACGCCTTTTTGCTTTAGGTCGGAGACCGACTTGGCGATGTCGGGCACTTGCCAGCCGAGGATGGTGAATGCTTGCGGCTTGAACGTTGGCGGAACATTGGTGACGCGGAGCATGATGCCGTTGGCGTCGAGGGCGAGAGCGAAATTGTCCTGACTGAGGACGCGCAGGCCGAGAATGCCTTCGTAAAAGGGGCGGGCTTTGTTGGCGTCGAGCGTGGGGGCGAAGGCCATGATTTTGTGCGAGGCGAGCATGCTATCCTCCCGGTCCGCTATGAGTGAAGCGAAGAGGTAGAGTGTAGCTGTGACGGCGAATCGAACCAAGCCGGAAGCGCGCGTGCTGGTCAACCCAATGGGAACGCAGATTGGCGCGGCGAACGCAATCATTTGGGGGCGCGCGAAGCGGTATCACGTGGCGGAATTTCCTGGGCCGCTGTCGATCAAGAGCGTGGTGCGCGGCGCGGGAGTGTGGGGAACGGCGGAGGCCGAGCGGGTGGTGGACAGCGGAAGCTATCTGGTGCTGAACGCGGGGCGGCCGTATTCGCTGACGATTGAGGCGCGGGAAATTGTCGAGACGTTTTGTTTGTTTTTTCGGCCGGGATTTGTCGAAGACGTGCACCGGGTGGAGGGCTGCGATGCGGTCGCGCTGTTGGACGAGCCGTTTGCGGCGGAGCAGCTTGCAGAAAAATCCGCGGCCGGGAATGGCAACGAGCGACTGCGAGTGGAATTTCTTGAGACTTTGCATGGGCACGATGCGCTGGTTAGCCCGCTGCTGAAAAGAATGCACACGCGGGTGAGGGAAGGCGCCGCGACGCAGGCATGGCTCGAGGATCAGTTTTTTGCCGTTGCGCGGGCGATGCTGAAGGTTCGCGGGCGGTCGGTAAAACAGGCGGCGCGGATTCCAGCGAAGAAATCGTCGACAAGACTGGAACTGTACAAGCGCCTCCTGCGCGGGAAGGACTTCCTCGATTCCTTCCACCCCGAAGACCTGAAACTAAAGGAAGTGGCGCGGATGGCCTGTGTTTCTCCGTACCATTTTCACCGGCTCTTTCGCGAAACATTTGGCGAGACGCCGAATCAGTATCTGCAGCGCAAGCGGCTGGAGCGTGCGCGCGGACTCTTGGCGAGCACCGAGCGCGGCGTCACGGAGATTAGCCTGGACGTAGGATTTGAGAGCAGCACATCGTTCAGCGCGCTTTTCCGCCGGAGATATGGGTATTCTCCGCGAGAATATCGCGCGCTTTCCTTCCGTTCTCCGCTTGGCCTCGAAAAGAAATAGCAAGATTGGATAGGATTTGGGGGATCCAGGCGCGTAGTTTAGGGCTGAAGGAGAACAGCCATGATCCTCAACATTATTTGCATCACTCTCTTCGTGGTTTACGTTTTGATTCGTGTGCTTGGTCCCCTTTGTTGAGAATAGCGCGCCCGGGCACAGAACTTGCAAGGAGGCCAAGGGGGCAGCGGAGGACGATTGCGATGAAGGAAGAGACGACGAAGAAGTTGATGGAAGCGATTCGCGCGGGGGACAAGGCAGGATTGGAGGCGCTATTGCGTGCGGAGCCGGACTTACTGGGTTTTGCCGCGCCGAATGGGTCTTCTGTGATGCTGCTGGCGGCTTATTATGGGCATCCGGAATTGGCGGAGGGTTTTGTTCGGCACGGCGCGAAGGCCGATGTATTTGAGGCCAGCGCGCTGGGCGATTTGGAGACGGTGCGACGGTTGGTGGGCGGTGATCGAAACTTGGTGAATGCCTTTGCCAAGGACGGGTTTTATCCGCTGGGGCTGGCGGCGTTTTTTGGGCATCGCGCGATTGTGGAGTTCTTGCTGAAGAATGGCGCGGATGTGAAAACGGCGGCGCGGAACGCGCAAAAAGTGACGGCGCTGCACGGCGCGGTCGCGCGGCGCGACCTGCAGATTGTGAAAATGCTGCTGGACGCGGGCGCGGACCCGAACGCGCGGCAGGAGCGCGGCTTTGCGCCACTGCACGATGCCGCTGCAAATGGGCATGCCGCGCTGGTGGACCTGCTGCTCCAGCATGGCGCGCGAGCGGGTGCCAAGGCGGATGACGGCAAGACTCCCGCCGACATGGCCACGGAGCGCGGGCACAAAGAAATCGCAGAAAAGCTGAAGAAAGCGACGGAGTAGGAGTACGTGAGTACCAAAACGCTGGTACGCGAATCGCTCGGCGAAGTACTGGGAGAAATGAAACGGGCGGACTATCGACCGTGGCGGGGCGCGACGGCAAAATCGCACCTGTGATTGGGACCGGCCCAACCGGGATCAGTCACGGTTCCCTCCATCCCCAACGCCCGAGCGGCCGGTGCCCCCACCGGCCGCTCACTTTTTAGCGGCGGTAAGCGGTCGCCGCAAAGTGCGCCTTCAAGGTCATTGGCAACGGCGTTCGGCACTAGCAGGTAGCTGCCGTAGACGGTCTTTGGCGTTTTTTTAGTGCCCTGCTGCGGTGCCCTTCGCCGGCGCAATTTTCTTTGTGAGGAACACCAGCGGGCCGCCCGCCAGGCAAATGCAGCCCAGCAGCCAGAAGCAGTCCAGCGACGCCAAGAACGAGGCCTGCTGCTCCAGGATCCGGCTGAGTTGTGCGTTCGCGTGAACAGACGCGTCCGCTGCGCTGAGACCATGCCGGGCAAAATACGCCCCCAGGCTGACTAGCATTACCTGGTAGCGCGCGGCGAACGGAGTGGCGTGCGCGACCAGCACCGAATGATGATATTGCGTGCGACGCGCGAGCACCGTGGTCACAAACGCTATGCCAAAGCTGGCTCCTTGATTGCGGAACAGATTGGTCAGGCTGGAGGCCTTGTTATTCTTCTCTTTTGGCAGAAAGGAATACGCCAGCTGGCTGACGGGAATGAACAGCGGCGCGATACCAAGGCCCTGAATCGCACGCGCCAGCGCTTCATGCTTGTAGTCGATGCCCAGATCGAAACTGGCGTAATGCCACATGCTCATGGCAAAAATAAAATAGCCTACTGCAATCATCGGCTTAACCCCGACCTTGGGAAGCAGCCGTACCATGACGGGAGCAAGAACCACGATAACCATCGCGCCCGGCCCCAGCACCAGTCCCGCGTCCGTGGCCGTGTAGTGATAAAGGCTCTGCAGCATTTGCGGAATCAATACAGTCGACCCGAAGAGCGCAAAGCCGAATAGAAAATAGAAGAAATTGGCGATGGCGAAGTTGCGCTCGCCGAGAAGCCGTATCTCCACCACCGGATCGGGGTGACGCCATTCCCAGATGACGGCAATGATTAGAGCGACGATCGCGACCGTGAAAAAAATCACTATGAAGTCGCTCTCGAACCAGTCCTCGGTTTGCCCGCGGTCCAGCACGACTTCCAGGCACGCAAATCCCAACGCCACCAGCACGATTCCGAGTCCGTCGATCTTGAGCTTGCCGCCGCGGCGCGCGGCTTCCACCTGGCGGGTGAATTCAGGCGGGTCGGAGACCACGCGATTCGTCAGGATGAGCGAGAGTATTCCGATGGGAATGTTGATGAAAAAGACCCAACGCCAGCTCCAGCTGTCCGTGATCCAGCCTCCCAAGGGCGGACCGATCACCGGCGCGGTCACTATCGCCATACTGTAAAGCGCAAAGGCCGCCGGCCGCTTGTTCGCCGGAAAGGTGTCCACGAGAATAGCCTGCTCCACCGGCGCCAGCCCGCCTCCCCCCACGCCTTGCAGCACGCGGAAGAAAATGAGCAGCCCCAGACTGGGCGCCAGGCCGCACAGCAACGAGCTTGCCGTGAACAGCATCACGCAAAGCATGTAGTAGCGCTTGCGCCCGAAGACGCGGCTGAGCCAAGCCGAAAGCGGCAGCACCACGGCGTTGGACACCAGGTAGCTGGTCAGCACCCAGGTGCTTTCGTCGTAGCTGACCGCGAGGCCCCCGGCGATGTGCGGCAGGGACACGTTGGCGATGGCCGTATCGAGCAGTTCCATGAACGTCGCCAGTGTGACCACGACGGCGATAATCCAGGGATTGATGGCTGGCCGGGCCTCCCTGGGCACAGCAAATGCCGGAATCGCGGGCGCGCTGACTGCGGTTCCCATGCGCCATTGGATGCCATAAGAGACCGGTCGGTCTCATTAAAGTCGTGGTATCCTATGCGTGAGACCACACGGTCTCTAAACGTAGAGCGAGGCAAGAGTCCGGTTATGAGCAAAGGACAGCAAACGCGCCAGGAGATCGTCCGCAAAGCGGCCGCTCTCTTTAACCGCAAGGGCTATGAAGGAACCGCGCTTTCCGACCTGATGGACGCCACCGGTTTGCAGAAAGGCGGCATCTACCGCCATTTCGATAGCAAAGAGGAGCTTGCAGTAGAAGCCTTCGAATATGCCTGGCGCACCGCATTTGAAGTTCGCCAAAAAGGGGTCGAAGAGCGCCACAACACCCTCGATCGCCTCAAACAAATGGTGCGGAATTTTGTGGAACAGCGTGAGGGTCTGGTGCCCGGCGGATGTCCCCTGCTGAATACGGCGATAGATTCGGACGATGGCAATGCTGTCCTGCGCTCTCACGCCCGAAAGGCCATGAAGCAATGGCTTACGCGCCTTCGTTCCTTGATTGCCGAAGGCAAACGACGCGGCGAGATCAAACCGACCGCGGATCCCGAACGGCTGGCGGCGTTGATTGCCGGAACGCTGGAGGGTGCGCTGATGATCAGCAGGCTCAATCGGGCTGACGAGCCACTTTCCTGGGTGCAACAACATCTTGAGGCCCATCTCGAGCAGCAGCGGCAAATCAGCGCAGCGGCAAGCATGGAGCAGACTTCAGATGACCGAACCTAAAAGCGGCAAGCCCCAGGAAACCGTCGAAGCTCCGCTCATGACGCGCGCGAGGGAGAATGGCGTCCCCGTCGCCAGGCTCATCGGGTTCTCGCCCAGCGAGATTGGCAACGGGAAAGCGATCGTTACGTTGCAGGCTGGGCCGCAGCACGCAAATCCCATGGGAACTTTGCACGGCGGAATTTTGTGCGACATCGCGGACGCCGCCATGGGCATGGCCTTCGCATCCACACTTTCGGAACAGGAATCGTTCACCACCGTCGAACTCAGAATCAACTTCTTTCGCCCGGTGTGGCAGGCACAGCTGCGCGCGGAAGGAACCGTCATACATCGCGGCAAAACAGTCGGCTATATGGAATGCGACGTCACCGACGAAAATAAGCGGTTGATCGCCAAAGCGTCCTCCACCTGCCTGGTGCTGCGCGGAGACAAAGCCGCCGGCCGCTAGCAAACACGCGCGCGTCCCCTCTGACGAAAATGCCGCAAATGCTTTAGAATGGATCGCACTTTTACCGTGGGCGTGTAGCTCAGTTGGGAGAGCACCTGCTTTGCAAGCAGGGGGTCGCCGGTTCGAGCCCGGTCACGTCCACCAACATCTTCTCAATTCCTTTCTGCCTGCCGGCGCGACCAATCTTCTTGCTACCGCGTGGCATGCGGACTATCGTTTCTGCCAAAAGCCCCCAGCGGGCTAACTCGGAGGCGATATGGCCAAACATGAGGAAGATTGGCCCTGGCGTGTTGATCCAGACGACCTTTACCACATACTGATCGACACGCGAAATCTGGAGGTGAATCTTTTTTGGCAACGCACTAACTATTTTCTCGTATTGAACTCCGCCTTTGTTGTGGCGTTCTTTAATGTAAGCAACGCCATAAACGCCAAAACATTCGCCACACTAGGCCTTCTAACTTCGCTGCTTTGGTTCCGGGCCTGCCTTGCTAGCAAATACTGGCAGACTTTTTGGGAACAACGCCTGGAGAAATTCGAAAAGGACTACCTCCGCGGCCTTGAGTTCTTTTCAATGGATCCGGAGGAGAGAAAGAAGCTCGTTAGAGATGGGCCAAAGGACGAGGGCCTGGGACGGACCTCTCGTCTTGTATACGGCATGGCAACAAAATGCCGGTCTGTTTCTTTTTCGATGCTGTTGCTTGCCCTGGTTTTTGTCCTTGGTTGGCTCGCTCTGCTTGCAAACTCTTTCGCAAATTCGGCGCACCCTTGAGCCCGGGGGTTCGCACTTTTACTAATCCTTCTTCATTCAATTTGTCGAGCTGGAATCTGGTCAGGCCCTTGTGAAACCAAGCTTGGCGGTCGAGGAGGATAGAGTCGGTGGAACACGTAGAAAAATAGGAGCAGCACCATGAAGTCGCATACGCTGGCTTCGGGTCCTGTGCTCCCGCCAGTCAGCCATACGGGGCCGGCCAGCGTGGCATTGGAAAGATGTCCCGGGAATACGGTGCCGCTGTCCGGAACCGAATACAAGAACGTCTCGCCGAAATCGAAACTTGCGTGCATGCCCACCGCAAACCACAAGTTTCCCGTGCGCCGCAGAGTGAAACACCAGAACAGGCCGGTGAGCATCACTCCGGCTATCCCCAGCTTGCTTTCCCCAAAATTCGCAATGTGCACCAGTCCAAACGCCACGGACAAGACGATCGCCGCAGGCCAGAAGCTCACGGCTTGCGCCAGTGTGAATTGCACATATCCGCGAAACGCAAATTCCTCATACAAGCCGACGAGAATGAAAAACACGCCCCAGAACGTTGCCCAACGAAGGATTCCGGTTCCGTGAATCGCCAGGGTTCCGAAATGATAGGCCCCTAGCATCGAGATCGCGCCGATGACCGCGCTTATTTCCACTAGTCCGAAAGATGCGCCTTGCCAAAACAATTTCCCGAAGGCGCCCCGCGATGGAAGACCGTAATCAGCGAATGAGTGCCCCTCCAACTGCGACACTGCCGCCGCGGCCGCAAATGCGCCGGCCAAGGAGCTCGCCTCTGAAATAACCAAGTTCCTGGGCGAGTACAGTGAGCCGTCGGCAAACGCCGCCAGTATCCATTGCAGCGCGAAGCTAATTCCTGTTGACAACGCTATGTAAATGCCAATCCGCACCAAAACAAAGAAGAGCGACTGGCTTTGGAATATGCCGGGGCCAGTTGGCGGTGGGCTCGTATCGGGGAGAGAATCTGGATGCGATAAAGTTGCGTCGCTCATGAGATACGCACGAGAGGGTTACGCTCCAGTTGGAACATGAGCGTGCTACGCAGTGACAATAGCATAGGGAGCACAGGGCTCCGCTGCGCTGGCCGGGTGAACTACGGTTCGACGGGCGCGACCGCTGCGCCCAGAATATGGTGGCTGCGCTTTTCCTGCACGAAGGCGATGACCCGCAAGTTACTTCGCTTCCACTTGGAATCCAGCTTCACGTCCGATTCGCCCGAAAAAGACGGCGCGGCGCTGCGATCCGTGGTGCCTATCTTTTTCAACCAGCGCGCCACGCCGGCGTGATGCAGATCCCTGCCGGAATTTTCGCCGCCTGTGACGGAGGAGTGCAGCGCCGTTTCTGTAATCGCCACCCACACTTCCGCAGTGTCGCCTTCTTGCGCTCCCTGCAGCTTTCCAACCTGAACCTTTAGGTGCTCCCGATCGCGCTGCTCTGCCTTGAGCAGCAACACGCCTACTTCCGTTCGAGGTTGCGAGGCAGCCTTTACGATCGCGCGATAGGCATCTCCTTCGTGGCTGCCAACAAATACCGTGCGTCCGTCAATCACCAATTCTGGTGTATACACATCGCGGTCTCCAAACCCGCTCGCGTACGCTTTCTGGCGTACCGTCCATTGCGTAGAGGAAAACGGATCGACCCATCCCTGTTGGTCCCAATAATCGACATGCTCCTCAAGAGCGATCACTTCGGCCCCGGACACTGGTTGTTGCTGCTCGAGCTTTGCAAGAAGCGCGTCCGCAGGTGGGCAGGTGGAACAGCCCTCGGAGGTAAACAGCTCCAAAACCACAGGCACCCGCGTGCCAGTGGCGCTCGGTTCGCCTGGCCTGTTTTGCAGTGCCCCACCTTGGCAAGTCGCGGCTAGCAAAACCGCTAGAACGGTCGGCAGTAAATTTGGCAAGCCCTTCATGTGAGCTACTCCTAACTCTCACTATAGTACGTCTTGCGCTCATTTTCGGACGAAAACTTCGATTCCGCCCGGCGCAAAAATGCACGTGACTGTCCCTAACTGTCGTGCTACAGTTAACCGGTTATTTGAGGTGCTTACGTATCTTGCCGTCACCTAACCTTACTACGCCCCTTTTGTTGGTTGGCGGCCGCCTAGCCCTCGATTTTGCCAATATTCCCTCTTACCCAGGTTCACCCGCGGAACACCTCTCTTGGGAGGAATTGATCGTTTTTCTTCAGGCCTCGCAGATTATTTCCGCGGAGCGAGGTTCTAGCCTTCTGGCCCTCTCCGGTTCGGATCCGGACGCTGCGCAATCTCTGCTATCCCGCTCCATTCGGCTTCGCGACGCCTTGCGCAAGTCCTTTGGGGCGATTGTCAGAAAGGAGCTGATTGCGCGCGAGTGGACCGAGCCTATCAACCAGATTTTGCGCATCACCGAGGGCCACGACGAAATCGTCCTCGAAGAAAACACTTGGAAAATGGAATTCAAGGCGCGCGAGGGAGGACTGGACTGGCTCCTGGCCGCCATCGCGCGTTCCGCGGCGGAAATCATTGTCGAAGGCGCGCAGGCCCGCTTGCGCATTTGCGCGAACCCCGCTTGCGGTCTTTTTTTCAGCGACAAATCGCGTACGCGTCGCCGCCGTTGGTGCTCCATGGCCATCTGCGGCAATCGCCACAAGGTGGCTAGCTTTGCCCGCCGCCACGTTTCATAGCTCCGCAAGAACTGCATTACCACGCCTACTGACTGGCCGAAGTTTTCACGTACTTCGGCGGCTCGCCTTTCGCCCAAGGGTCATAGCTGTACGCAAATATCAGGCGCTCCGCCAGCGGAGGGTGCGAGTAGAGCCAAAATGTAATAAACGCCGGCGGATTCGGATCCGCCAGGTCCACCTGCCCCAGAATTTGAAAAGCATGCGCCGCGACTTCTTCGGAATTGGGCACAATTCCGTGAATCACTTCCAGCCCGTAAACATCCGCGGCGTGTTCCTGCATTCGGCTGATTCCGTTAACCACCGGTGAAGCAAAGAACATCACAATCTGCAGCAGCAAAAGAAAAGCCGCGAGCGAGGCCCAATCTTCCAAGCCATAAAGATGCCAGTCGCGGCCCCAGCGCCCCAGCATCCAATGCAATCCGCGAAAAATCAGGTACAACGTAACCAGAAGCCCGGCGGCGCCAAACAAGAATCCCTTCCAGACATGCCCCAGCACGTAATGCCCAAGCTCGTGGCCGATAATGAAGAGCGCTTCGTCGTTGCTGGTCTTTTGCAGCGTGGTGTCCCACACCACCACGCGTTTGGAAGCGCCGAGCCCGGTCACGTACGCGTTGATCTCGTTGCTCTTCTCACTCGCGCGCATCAGAAAAATGCGCTCTCTCGGTATCGGCACGCCAGCGTTGCGCGTCAGCTTCTCGATAGCATCGACAAGTTGCGGATGTTCCTTGTCCAGCGGCTCAAATTTGTGGAACAGCGGATCGATCACCAGCGGGCCGATAAAGATAATCCCCAGAAGGATCGGCAGCGCCGCCAACCAGAAGTACAGCCACCAGCGCCGCGGACTGCGCCGT
>Ga0210409_10003034_pt1 | contig 19294 bp, 17 predicted proteins | sample IncBWH17MmetaG_FD_161649 | JGI IMG/M metagenome (GOLD analysis project Ga0210409, IMG submission 161649) | Forest soil microbial communities from Barre Woods Harvard Forest LTER site, Petersham, Massachusetts, United States - Inc-BW-H-17-M | ecosystem: Environmental > Terrestrial > Soil >... | reverse complement strand
GCGGCCGCGCGTGGTGGTGCCTCTCGGGGTGGGGCTGGCCAGCGCGGCGACCAGCTTCCTGATGCTCGACAGCCTCGTCTTCGCGGAGAACCGCTACCACCTCAACATCCTGACCGCCACCCTGCTCGGCCCGCACACGTGGCTCTTCCTCGGGATCTACTTCGGGCTCGGCCTCGCCATCGAGGGCATGCTCGCGCGCGCGGTGTGGCAACGCACCGCGACCGCCCCCACCCGGCACGTCGGCCGCTACCTGGCCCTCGGCCTCGCGCTGTGCTTCACGGCCGCGAACCTCATGCACGCGTGGTTCGAGGCCCGCTACGACGTGTCGGTGACCTCGTTCACCCGCTACCTGCCGCTCTACTTCCCTCTGCGCGACTCCCGCGTGCAGGTGCGGCTCGGCCTCGTCGATCGCGTCGTCGCCCGCGAGCGTGGAGTCGCGGCCGCGCTCGGCCGGCCCCCGGCGGGGGAGCTCCAGTATCCGCTCCACTCCTTGACCTGCTCTCCGGCCCGGCCGATGCCCAACGTGCTCATCATCGTCATCGACGCCATGCGGGCCGACGTCCTCACGCCGGAGTACGCCCCCCGCCTGAGCGAGTTCGCGCGCGGGGCGACCCGCTTCGCCTCCCACTACAGCGGGGGCAACTCCTCGCGGGCCGGCATGTTCTCCATCTTCTACGGCGTGCCCGCGACCTACTGGGAGGCGTTCGCCGGCTTCGTCCGGCCCCCGGTGATGATGGACCTGTTCCGGCAGCACGAGTACCAGCTCGGGATCTTCGCGAGCTCGCCGGTGTACCGGATCGTCGGCCTCGACCGCACGGCCCTGGCCCGGATCCCCAACCTGCGCCTCGAGACCAGCTCGCCCTACCCGGGCTCGAGCGGACGGGACCGCACCCTGACCGAGGAGTGGTTCCGGTGGCTCGACCAGCGGGACCCCGCGCGGCCCTTCCTGGGGTTCCTCTACTACAACGCGGTGGTGTCCAGTGAGCCGCCCGACAACTATCCCCACATGTTTCAGCCGCCCGCGCAGTCGACCCGCCTGCAGCGCGTGGCCGCGCTCTACCTGAGCGCGGTGCACTTCGTGGACGGGCTGGTCGGGCAGGTGCTCGACGACCTGCGCCGCCGCAAGCTGCTCGACGACCTGATCGTGCTCATCACCTCGGATCACGGCATGGAGTTCGACGAGAACGGGCTCGGCTTCTCCGGCCACGGCACGTCCTACAGCGACTACCAGATGCACTCCCCGCTGGTGCTGCGCTGGCCCGGCCGGCCTACCGGGCTCATCGAGCGCCGGACCTCGCACAACGACCTGGCGCCGACTCTCGTCTCCGGACTGTTCGGGTGCACCAACCCGCCGTCCGACTACTCGAGCGGCCACGATCTCTACACCGACGCCCCGTGGAGCTGGCTCATCGCCGCGAGCTACACCGAGTTCGCGCTCATCGAGCCCGAGCGGGTGACCATCGTGTACCCGGCCTACTACGAGATCCGGGGCCGCGACTACCGCCTGATCCCGCGCGCCACGCCCCCGCGCGACGCCCTGCTGGACGCGCAGAAGGAGATGGGCCGGTTCTACCGCTGATGCTCGCGGGAGTCCTGCTCGCGGCCGCGCCCGTCCCCGGGATCGCGGCCGACGACGCGGGCGGGCGGGTGCGGGTCGCCGCCCTGCGCCTCGAGATCGTCCTCGCGCTCGACGGCGCGCGGCCGGTGACGTGGCGGGCCTGCCGCCCCTCCTGTCTTGGGGCCGACGCGAGGTCCGGGACCTCGATGCGCTTCACGGGCGAGAGCGATGCCCCGCAGCCGCGCTTGGTCCTGCATGGCCCCGGCGGGCCGATCGACCTCGACCATCTGCGCTTCACCGTCGACCGCGCCGGCGACGGGCCGGCTCCCCGGGTCACCCTCCGGGCCGACCTGCCCGTCGACGGCGTCCGGCTGGAGGAGTCGTTCGTGGTCTCGGCGGACGGCTACGACACGACGCTGACGGTGCGGCTGGTCGGCCCCGGCGCGGCCGCGCTCGCCGCGACCGCGCGTCCCGCGCTCGAGGTGAGGCCGGGGCGCGATCTCGCGCCGCCCCCGGCGGCCGGCTTCGCGGCGATGCTGGAGCGGGTCGGCCGCGTCACCGTCGCGGGCGGCGCGGTCCACGCGCTGCCGGACCAGCCCGGCGCCGGGGTCGCGCTCCGCGCTGGGGAGTGGGCCGGGGTGCGTGGGCGCTTCTGGGCGATGCTCGCGCGCCCGGACAACGCGGCCGCCGCGGTCGAGGCGCGCCCGGGCCCCGGGGTCGCCCTGGTGGCGGCTCCCGCTCCCGCCGCCAACGAGTGGCGCTACACGATCTACGCGGGCCCGGTGGAGCGGCCACCGCTCGGCCGCGTGGCTCCGGAGCTCGAGCGCCTGCTCCTCTCCGGGCTCTGGTGGTGGCTCCGCGCGCTCGCCCTCGGCCTCCTCGCGCTGCTGCACGCCCTGACCGCGTGGATCGGCCATCCGGGGGTGGCGATCATCGCGCTCGCGGTGTCGGTCAAGGTGCTGCTCCTGCCGCTGGCCGCGGTGGCCGAGCGCCTGCAGGAGCGGGTCAACGCGACGCAGGCGCGGCTCCAGCCCGGGCTCGACGCGATCAACGCGGCCCACCGCGGCGAGGAGCGGACGCGGCGCACGCTCGCGCTCTACCGGGAGCTGGGCGTCCACCCGCTCTACACGCTCCAGAGCCTGGCCGGCTTCCTGATCCAGATCCCGGTGTTCATCGCGGTCTTCGACATGCTGGCCGAGGACATCGATCTCTACCGCGCGCCGTTCCTCTGGATCCCGGACCTCTCGCGGCCGGACGCGCTCGCCGCGCTGCCCGCGTGCGTGCCCTTCTTCGGCTGCGCGCTCAACCTGCTGCCGTTCCTGATGAGCGGGGTCTCGCTGGCGACCCTGCTGCGGTTCCGCTCTCCCGTCCTGACCCCGGCGCTGGTCCGCCGTCAGCGCCGCAACCTCGCGGCCATGACCGGGCTCTTCTTCCTCCTCTTCTACACGTTCCCCGCCGGCATGGTCCTCTACTGGACGTCGACCAACGCGTTCCAGCTCCTGAGCCAGGAGATGCGGCGGTGGCGGCGGCCGCGCGGAGCCGCGACCTAGCGCGCGGGGCCGCCGAGGGCGCGGTCCGCCTCGGCGACCAGGCGGATCAGGCTGCGGATGTCGAAGGTCTCCCAGTCCTGCGAGCGGCCCAGCCGCACCACCACGAGCCGGCGGGCGGGAGCGATCACGATGCGCTGGCCCTGGGTGCCCGAGGCGAAGAACGAGTCCGCGGGCATGCCGCCGCGCACGCGGAGCCGGCCGAACTCGCTCTCGCCGCGGTTGGTGAAGAAGCCCGCGCCGTAGCCGTCGCGGGCGCCCGGGGTGGGGGAGGCCGAGTAGGCGACCCAACCCTCGGGCAGGATCCGCCGCCCGCCCGCGACGCCGTCGCCGGCGTAGAGCAGGCCGAAGCGCGCCCAGTCGCGCGCGGTGGCGTACATGTAGCTCGAGCCCACCTGGGTGCCGGTCGCGTCGAATTCGAGCGTCACGCCGCGCATGCCGAGGGGGCCGAACAGCTCGCGCTGCGCGAAGCGGATCACGTCCTCGGCGTGCCCGCCGACCGCGTCGCGCACGATGCGCGACAGGATCAGGGTGCTGGGGCTGCTGTAGTGATAGCGGGTGCCCGGCGGGACCGTGAGCGCGGCCGACTGGGCGAAGCCCGCCATGTCCGGCTCGGTGTAGAGCATGCGGGAGGACGGGTCGAAGCCGCTGTTGGTCTCGTCGAGGGCGAGCCCGCTCGTCATGCGCATCAGCTGTTCGATCGTGATCGCGTGCCGCGGGTCGGAGGGATCGCGCCACGCCGGGACCGGCGCGGGCTCGCCGACCGCGAGCCGCCCCTGCCGGACGAGGATGCCGACCAGCGCGTTGACCACCGACTTGTTCATCGACCAGGAGAGCATCGGGGTGTCGAGACCGTAGCCGCGCGCGTATCGCTCCGCCACGATGCGGCCGTCGTGCACGACCACCACCGCCTTGGTGCCGCGCACCGGTCCGCCCGCGGGCTCGTCGAACGCGTGGTCGAGCGCGGCCCGCAGCGGCCCGCTCGCGGGCTCGACCACCATCGGCCCCGCGATGTCCGGGCCCGCGTCGGGCGCCGACGCGCCCCCGTCTGCCGGGGTGGCCGGCGCCGGCGCGGGGAAAGGCGCCGGCTCCATCGCGCAGCCGACACCGTCGTGATAGACCGCACGCATCTCGAAGCGGCCGCCCAGCGTCGTGCTGACCTCCCGACCAGTCCGATCCACGCGGTAGTGGATCCACGGCACGAGCCGGCGGACGCCCGGCATGGTGCGGACGGTCTCGGCGAAGGTCTGCTCGGGGTCGAGCCCGGCCACGAACGTCTCGGAGCAGAGGGTGTGGCTGACGAGGCCGGTGGCGACCCGCACCGCCCTGCCGGGGCGGAGGGCGAGCCCCGCCGCTACCAGCCCGGCGACCACCAGGAGCGCGAGCATCAGAGCCAGCTTGCGCATCGGTGGACGCCGGTGCCCCCGTCGCGGCCGGCTAGCCGCGGGCGGGCGCCGCGCCCTTCTGCAGCAGGTCGTCGTAGAAGCCGGCCAGCGACTCGAGCACCGGCGCCGCCGGCCCCGAGAACGAAGACCCGTGCATCACCGCGAGCGTGCGGGGCTCGAGCTTCGCGAGCCGCCGAATGGTGGCGCCGGTCGCGGGGGTGACGCCGGTGAACCCGAACTGCTTCTCGGCGGTCAGCGCGGGCCCGACGATGTCGCCGCCGGTCACCGGGGCGGTGTCGCCCGCGTGGGTGAAGAGGTCGCTGGTGAAAAGCGTCCCGGTGGTCTCCTCGTGCAGTAGCCCCGCGTCCCAGCAGTGCGGCACGTGCGGGGTGTCGAGGCGGCGCACGCGCCGGCCGCCCAGGTCCAGGACCTCGTCGTTGCCGAGGACGCGCGGGGGCCGCGGGGACTGGTCGTTGAGCCAGATCGCGCAGCCGATGGCCCCGTGGGCCACGGTGGCGGCGGGCGCGGCGTCGAGCCACTCCGCGAGGGCGCCGCACTCGTCGGCCTCGACGTGGCTGAAGGTGATCCAGCGCAGCCGCCGCAGGTCCATGACACGCGCGGCCGCCTTCGATACCGCGGGGAACAGCGCGCGCTGGCCGCAGTGGAAGAGCACGGGCTCCTCCGCGTCGATCAGGAACTGGTTGAAGGTCAAGCCCTTCGGTCCCACCGCGGGCAGGAAGGTCGAGAGGCGGTAGATGCGCTCGGCGATCTCGTCGACACGTGTCTCCATCGGATCCTCCGTCACGCATACTGCTCGGGCCTCGCGGAGGTGTCAAGGCACGCTATAATCACCGGACCGATGCGCTTCGGGACCTTCTTCTTCTTCCAAGCCGCGCCCGGGCTCACCCACGCCGAGGTCGTCCATCGCGAGCTCGAGCAGATGGAGTGGACGGAGGAGCTCGGCTTCGACGAGATCTGGCTGACCGAGCACCACTTCATCGACTACGGCCTCGCGGTCGATCCGGCGAGCCTCGCCGCCACCGCGGCCGCCCGCACCCGCCGGGTGCGCATCGGGCTGGCCGCCGCGATCCTGCCCTTTCATCACCCCCTGCGGCTGGCCGAGCAGCTCGCGCTGATCGACATCATCTCGAAGGGCCGGCTCGACGTCGGGGTCGGGCGTGGCAACCGCCCGGCCGAGTTCCGCGGCTACCACGTGCCTCAGCAGGAGAACCGCGAGCGCTTCGACGAGGCGGTCGACATCATGCTGAAGGCGTGGACGGAAGACCGGTTCTCGCACGAGGGGCGCTTCTTCACGGTGGGGGAGGCGCGCCTGATCCCCAAGCCCTGGCAGCGGCCGCACCCGCCCATCTACCAGGTGTGCGGCAGCGACGACGGCATCGAGAGCTCGGCCGCGCGCGGTTGGCCCATGCTCAACTCGCTGCTCACCGGGCCGATCGACCAGCTGGTCAAGCGACGCGACAGCTACCTCACCGCGCTGCGCAAGCACGGGCGCACCGAGGCCGAGATCGCGACCCTCATGAAGGACTGGGGCGTGTCGCGCCAGATCTACGTGGCCGACACCGACGCCCAGGCCTTGGCCGAAGCCAAGGACGCCGAGATGTGGTACCAGGACTCGCTGCGGCGCTTCCAGGTGCCGGAGCGCATCGAGGACGCGCACCCGAGCCTGCAGCCCGGGTTCCGCGCCGCCGCCGAGCGCTTCAAGAAGGTGACCTGGGAGGGCCTGGTGGCGGAGACGGTGGCCTTCGGCTCGCCGGACACGGTGGCCCGCCACATTCAGACCATGCGCGACCTCGGCATCGGCCACGTGCTCTGCTGGATGAACTTCGGCGGCCTGCCCCAGGACAAGATCCGCCGCTCGATGGAGCTCTTCGCCCGCGAGGTCATGCCCCGCTTCCGCGGCTGAGCCACCGCGGGGCTATACTGGTCGGCACATGGCGTACAACGCGTGGTTTCAGTGCATCAACGGTTGCCCGGGGGAATTCGACCTCCGGGAGGTGATCTACCGCTGCCCCACGTGCGGGGACCTGCTCGAGGTCCAGCACGACATGGAGGCGCTCCGCTCCCGCTCCGCCGCCGCCTGGATCCAGCTCTTCGACGACCGCTACCGCCGCAACACCTATCCCTACGGCTCCGGGGTGTGGGGCAAGAAAGAATGGGTGGTGCCCTTCATCGACAACGACAACATCGTGTCGATGTACGAAGGCAATTCGAACCTCCTCTGGGCCGACCGCTACGGCAAGCAGCTCCACGTCGAGGACCTGTGGATCAAGCAGTGCGGCAACTCGCACACCGGCTCCTTCAAGGATCTCGGCATGACGGTGCTGGTCTCCCTGGTCAAGGAGATGATGGCGGGCGGCACCTCGATCGACGCGGTCGCGTGCGCCTCCACCGGCGACACCTCGGCCGCCCTCGGCGCCTACTGCGCGGCGGCGGGCATCCCCTCGGTGGTGCTCCTGCCCAAGGACAAGGTGTCGATCGCCCAGCTCGTGCAGCCGCTCGCCAACGGGGCCCTGGTGCTCTCCCTCGACACCGATTTCGACGGCTGCATGGCGGTGGTGCAGGAGATCACCAAGGAGAAGCGCATCTACCTCGCCAACTCGATGAACAGCCTGCGCATCGAGGGGCAGAAGACGGTGGCGATCGAGATCGTGCAGCAGTTCGACTGGGAGGTGCCGGACTGGATCGTGATCCCGGGCGGCAACCTCGGCAACGTGCACGCGCTCGGCCAGGGCTTCCTCATGATGCAGGAGCTGGGGCTCGTGAACCGGCTGCCCCGCATCTGCCTCGCCCAGGCCGAGCGGGCCAACCCGCTCTACCGCTCGTTCCAGAACGACTTCAAGGCCTTCGAGCCGATCACCGCCCAGCCCACCCTGGCGATGGCGATCCAGATCGGCAACCCGGTGTCGGTCAAGCGCGCGATCCGGACGCTCCAGCGCTTCAACGGGGTGGTCGAGCAGGCCACCGAGCAGGAGCTGGCCGACGAGGCGGCCCGCGCCGACCGCACCGGCATGTTCAACTGCCCCCACACCGGCGTGGCCCTCGCCGCGCTGCGGAAGCTGGTGGACCGCAAGGTCGTCCGCTCCGGGGAGCGCGTGGTGGTCCTCTCGACCGCGAACGGTCTCAAGTTCGCCGACCAGAAGGCGGCCTATCACATGGGCACACTCGAGGGCATCAAGCCGTCCTACCGCAACAAACCGGTCGAGCTCCCCGCCGACGCCAAGCGCGTCGCCCGGACCATCGCGCGCCACGTGGAGAAGGCGCGCGCGCTGGTGTCCTGATGGCCGAGCGTCCGGAGCCGGGGGCGGTGGATCCGTCGCGGAAGCCGGTGGGCCCGAGTACGCTGTCGGTGCACGGGGGCGAGCCGAGGCCCAAGCCGGTGCACGCGCTCGCCACCCCGATCGTGCAGACCGCGACCTACACCTTCGGCAACACCCAGGAGCTGAAGGACCACTTCGACGGCAAGATCGAGCGGGTCGAGTACGGCCGCTACGGCAATCCCACCCAGCGCATCGCGGAGGCCAAGCTCGCCGCGCTCGAGGGCGCGGGCGACTGCCTCCTCTTCGGCAGCGGGATGGGCGCGATGACCACCGCGCTCTTCGCGATGCTCTCGCGCGGCACCCACGTGGTGGTGACCGACGACAGCTACCGGCGCACCCGCCAGTTCCTGAACCAGACCCTCTCGCGCTACGGCATCGAGGTCTCGACCGTGCCGGCGGGCGACTACGAGGCGCTGGAGGACGCGATCAAGCCGACCACCCGGGTGCTGGTGAGCGAGTCGCCGACCAACCCCTACAACCGCATCCTCGACCTCGAGCGCTTCGCGACCCTCGGCCGGCGCCACCGGGTGAAGACGGTCATCGACGCGACGTTCGCGACGCCCTACAACCAGCGTCCGCTCGACTGGGGCGTCGACCTCGTGGTGCACTCCGCCACCAAGTACCTGGGCGGCCACAACGACCTGCTCGCCGGCGCGGTGCTGGGGTCGGCGGAGCTGGTCGGCGGCATCCGCTCCCTGCAGGGCATCACCGGCGCGGTGCTCGATCCCTTCGCGGCCTACTTGCTGGTGCGCGGGCTCAAGACCTTCGCGCTGCGCATGGAGCGGCAGAACGCCAACGCCCAGGCGGTGGCGGAGTTTCTCGCGGGCCACCCGCGCATCGCGGCGGTGCACTACGCGGGCCTGCCGAGCCACCCCGAGCACGCCATCGCGCGCAAGCAGATGCGGGGATTCGGCGGGGTGGTCTCCTTCGAGGTCGCGGGCGACCTGGACGCGGCCACCCGCGTGGTCGACGCGTGCACGATCCCGTTCATCGCCGCGTCGCTCGGCGGGGTCGAGAGCCTGATCGAGCAGCCCGCGATCATGAGCTTCTACGAGCTCACCAGCGAGGAGCGTCTCCAGATCGGGATCAAGGACAACCTGATCCGCTTCGCGGTCGGCATCGAGGACGCCGACGACCTGATCGCCGACCTGGCGCAGGCGCTCGACCGCGCCTTCGGGAGCTAGCGCCGACCCGTCATCCCGCCGACCTCTCCCGCGAGAGAGGGTTCACAGGAAGCGAGCGGGGCGGTAGGGAGCCAGGCGCGGGTCGGAGACCCCGTCGAGCAGCTCGGCGGCGGCGATGCGCCCCCACAGGGGCCCGAGCGTGACCCCGCTGTGCGAGACCACCAGGTAGAAGCCCTCGAGGCCGGGGATCGCGCCGACCATCGGGTGCTCGTCGCGCGGCATCGGACGCACCCCCACGCGGGTCGCCTCCACGCGCGCGCCGGCCAGCGCGGGCAGGTGGATGGCCGCGACCGCGAGCGAGCGCTCCGCCGGCCACGCCTCCGCGCTCTCCCGCCAGACCTGATCGTGCGCGCCCTCCGCGAGGACGATCCGGCCGCCGCCGTCGGGGCGGAAGTGCACGCCGGGCGCGTGGATGGGGCGGCGCAGGGTCGTGGCGACCGGGGCGGTGTAGACGAGGCGCCCGGGAACGCGGTCGAGCGGCAGCGCGAGGCCCGCCAGCCCGGCGATCTCCCCGGCCGCGATGCCCGCGCAGTCCACCACCGCCTGCGCCTCGAAGCGCTCGCCGTCCTCGGTGCGGACGCCCAGCACGCGGTCGCCCGCGCGCAGGATGTCCACGACCCGCCGTCCTCCGAGCACGCGCGCGCCGTGGCGGCGGGCCGCGGCCAGCACCGCACCCACGTAGGGCACCGCCTCCAGGTACCCCTCGCCGGGCGTCCAGACCACGGTGGCGACGGTCGGGGCGATGTGGAGATCGGGCTCGATCTCGCGCGCCTGCGCGGGCGTGATGCGCTCGATCGGGTAGCCCCAGCCGTCGAGCCGCGCGATGGCCTGCTCGAGCCGTGCGCGACCCGCCGCCGAGTCCTCCCACGCGAGCGCGCCCTCCGGGTGGAGCCATCCGCCCCCGGGCAGCTCCTTGGCCAGGGCGGCGTGCTCCTCCATGCTCGCGACGTTCAGGTCGTGGTAGTCGCGCGGGGTCTTGTTGAAGGAGTTGGTCCAGGCGAAGGACGCGCTCGACGTGCCGCCGCCCGGCGCCGCCTGGTCGAGCACGGTAACGCGGGCGCCGCGCTGGGCCAGCCGGTAGGCGACGCTGGCCCCGACGCATCCCGCCCCGACCACGACGATCTCGGCGGCTCCGGACACGAGCGGACGAGCCTCGACGGGTCGGGGCGCGACGGCGCCGGCTACTTGTTGGGCTGCGGGGTGAGGCGCAGGTAGGGCTTGAGCGCCTTCCAGCCCTTGGGGAACTTGGCCTTGGCCTCGTCGTCGGTCACCGCGGGCACGATGATGACGTCGTCGCCCTGCTTCCAGTTGACCGGGGTGGCGACGCGGTAGCCGTCGGTGAGCTGCATCGAGTCGATCACCCGCAGGATCTCGTCGAAGTTGCGCCCGGTGGTCTGGGGATAGGTGATCGTCAGGCGGACCTTCTTCTTGGGATCGATCACGAACACGGTGCGCACGGTGTAGACCTCGTCGTGCGCGGGATGCATCATGCCGTAGAGGTTGGCCACCTTGCGCTCCGGATCGGCCACGATCGGGAAGGTGGGCTCGTGACCCTGCGTCTCCTTGATGTCCTTCATCCAGCCCTTGTGCGAGTCCACCGGATCGATCGAGAGCCCGATGCACTTGACGTGGCGCTTGTCGAACTCGCCCTTCAGCCGCGCCACGTAGCCGAGCTCGGTGGTGCACACCGGCGTGTAGTCGCGGGGGTGGGAGAACAGGATGGCCCAGGAATCGCCGATCCAGTCGTGGAACTTGACCGAACCCTGGGTGGTCTCGGCGGTGAAATCGGGGGCGGTGTCTCCGAGTCTCAGCGACATTGCTTCTCCTCTGTCGTCAGCAGTTGAGGTATTTCGGGCTCACCAGCGGGCTCACGCGCCCGTCGGCGGCCCAGGTCTTGCGCGGCAGGCCGTAGAGGTCGCGCCCGTAGACGTGGATCTCGACGGTGTCGCGCCCGGTCGGATTGTACATCGCGTGGACCTCGTCGTCCGGAGGAACGAGGAGCGAGATCGCCCCGGGGCGGTGGCGGGTCACGCTCCCAACCGTCAGCGCGGCGGCACCGCCCGGGCCCTCGGCCACCCGATAGCGGGTCTCCTCGATCTCGTTGTCGACCACGCCGATGACGCCCCACGTGTCGTGATTGTGGGCCGCCGCGCGGTCTCCGGGCCGCCAGGTCACCGCGGTGACGTTGAAGCGCGGCGCGCGGTGGAGCATGAAGCGCCCCCGCTCGCCGCCGGGGCCCCGCCCGCGGAACGGCGCGGGGATCGCGGACGGGTTCTGCACGAGGCGGCCCAGGAGCGGCGCGACCGCGGCGGTGATGGCGGCGGGCGCGTTCTCCCGGCTCGTGATGCTCTCCAGGTCGGCCACGAACTGCGCGAGGGAGTAGGTCTCGGCCGCCATCACGCCGCGCCGGTGGCGACCGGTGTGTCGGCCCGGCCGCCCCACTCGGTCCACGAGCCGTCGTACACCGCCGCGTCGCGCCGGCCCAGGCGGTAGAGCCCGAGCGCGAGCACCGCCGCGCTCACCCCGGAGCCGCAGGTCGCCACCACCGGTTGGCCCGCGTCGAGCCCGGCGCGCGCGAACGCGGCCCCCACTTCCTCGGCGGGCAGCATCACGTCGTCGTCGGCGCGGAACAGCTCGTTGTACGGCAGGCTCCGGCTCCCGGGGATGTGGCCGCCGCGCAGGCCGGGCCGGATCTCGGGCTCGGTGGCCGCGAAGCGCCCGTGCGAGCGGGCGTCCACGATCTGCGCGTCGCGGCGCTCCAGGACCGCGCGCATCCGGTCGAGGTCGGCGACCAGCTCGGGCCGGTACGAGGCCGCGAAGCGCTGCGGGCGCGGGGCGGCGCGGCCGGCCTCGAGTGCGCGCCCCTCCTGCTTCCACTTGGCCGAGCCCCCGTCCAGCGCCGCGACCCGATCGTGACCGAACGCGCGGAACGTCCACCACGCGCGGGCCGACGCGATCAGCCCCCGCCCGCCGTAGGCGACGACCCGGTCGCCGGTCGCGATGCCGAGCGCGCCGATCGCGTCGGCGAAGGCCTTGGCGTCGGGCAGCATGTGGGGGAGCGGGTTCGCGTGGTCGGCGATCGCCTCGACGTCGAAGAAGACCGCGCCGGGGATGTGGGCCTGCTCGAACTCGGCCGCCGCGTCGCGCTTGAGATGCGGCAGGTAGAAGGTGGCGTCGATCACCTTCAGGTCGGGCTCGCCCAGGTGGGCGGCCAGCCACTCGGTGGAGACAAGCGGATCCGGCCGCGCGGCCGCGCTCACCGGGCTCCTCCCGACGCGCCCGGCCGCTCCGGCAGCAGCGCGTGCGGGCTGACCCCGTGGGAGTCGAGCGCCTCCTCCCAGCGCAGGTAGGCCTCCATCGCGGCGCGCCCGCGCTCGTACGGCTTCTGCACCACGTCGTCGGCCTCGCCCCGCATCGAGCCCGCGCCGGTCTCGAGGGGAAGGCCGGCGGCCCCCCAGGCCGCGACCCCGCCGTCGAGCACGCGCGCGCCCGCGTAGCCCATGCGACGGAGCGTCGCGGCGGCGAGGGTGGACGCCACCCCGTCGGCGCAGGTGAGGAGCACGCGATGGGAGTGGTCGGGCGCGGCCTCGCCGATCAGGAGCTCGAGCCGGCCGCGGCCGATCCAGACCGCGCCCGGGAGGTGGGCGCGCTGGTACACGTCGCTCGGGTCCACGCTCACCACGAGGTCGTCGCCGAGCGGCCCCGGCGGCACGCGCTCGACCACGCGCTGCGCGGCCTCGTAACCGAACGGCACCGCGGCCGGCTGGCCGGTCTCGAGCGGGCTCCCGGAGCGCTCCCACGCGGGCACGCCGCCCTCGAGCACCGCCACGTGCGCGAAGCCCATGCGCTTGAGCCAGCCCGCGGTCATGATCGAGCGGCCGAAGCCGTCGCAGATGAGCACCAGCCAGCCCCCGCGCACCGCCGCGTAGTCGTCGGTGGCCTGCACCGCCTGCCCGCCCGGCGCCCAGATCGAGCCCGGCACGTGGCCGGCGTCGTACTCCTCACGGGTGCGCACGTCGAGCATCGACACGTTCTCGCGATCGCGATGGCTCCAGCGCTCCGCCACCGCGTCCGGCGACACCAGCGGGATGCCGTCCTCGGCGGCCAGGCGGCCGGCCACCTCGAGGGCCCGCGCGCGGCTCGTCGCGGAGGGGGCGGGCGGCCAGCGGGTCGCCCCGCGCTCCAGCTCGAGGCCGTCGAGCTGCCAGCCCATCGTTCCGTTCTTGACCGCCACGATCGGGTTGGGCAGGCCCATCCGGCGCAGCGACTCCGCCCCGAGATACGAGCGGGTGCGACCGCCGCAGTGCACGACGATGGTCTGGTCGGGGCGCTCCACCACCTCGCCGATGCGCAGGATCAGCTCGCCGCCGGGCATGCTCCACGCGCCCGGCAGGCAGCCACGCTGGTACTCCTCGGGGGTGCGCGTGTCGACGATGACCATGTCCTGCCCCTGGGCCATGCGCGCGGACAGCTCGAGCGGCGTGACCTCCGGGGTCTTGCGATCGTGCAGCACGTGCTCGCCGAAGACCTTGCTCGGCACGTTGAGCCCTTGCACCACCGGGTGGCCGGCGCGCCGCCAGGCCTCGAGGCCGCCGGTGAGGACGAAGACCTCGGTGTAGCCCATCTCCCCGAGGGTGGGCGCGGCGAGCCCGGCGATCCGCCCGTCGTCGTCGCAGAGCACGATCAGGGTGGCGGGCGCGGTCACGAGGCTCGTCAGCCGCGTCTCGAGCAGCCGGCGGGGCAGGGGCGTCGCGCGGAAGATGTGGCCGCGCTCGAAGGCCGCACGCTCGCGCACGTCGAGCAGCGCGTACGGGTCGCGCTGCTGGAGCAGGATGACGAGCTGGTCGGGGGAGATGGCGCCGGGAGTCATGCCCCGGACGCTAGCCGGGGACGAGCCGCCCTGTCAAGCGAGGGTTGAGCCCGTGCCGGGTCACCTCGTCCGGGGAGAGCCGCACCTCCGAGATCAGATAGCTGCCGTTGCGATCCAGCGCGACCAGCGCGGCCAGGATCTCCCGGCGCGCCACGCGCAGAGGGCCGGCCAGGAACTGCTCGAGCTCCCGCGCCCCCTCGAAGCGCCGCGCCGGCCGCTCGCCCGGGTCGGCCCCGAGGGGCGCATACGTCAGCGTGTAGGTCGAGCTCGACCCGCGGGTGATCTGCACCGAGCCGTTCAGCGGCATGATGGCCTCCTCCCAGTGCTAGACGCATGGGGAGCGGGCCGCGTTTACCGTAAACGCCCGCCATCCCGCCGACGTCGAAGGGGCATATGGACCGCTTCCCGCCGTTCAACGCGCTGCTGCTGTGGGGGGCCACCTTCTACCTGGCCACCCACGGGGTGCTTCCGCCCGCCGCCACCGAGGCCGAGGCCCGCGAGCTGGCCCTCGCGCTCCGCGAGGCCTTCGTCGCGTGGGTAGGAGGTCGCGTGCGGACGGCGCGGGCCTGGGTCTCCGGCCTCCTCGCCGGCTAGCGCGTCGCGAGCGCGCGCGCGAAGGCCTCCACCGCGGTGTCGATCTGCTTGCGCGAGACGTCGAGATGGGTCACCGCGCGCAGCCGCCGCTCGCCCATCACGCTGAGCCGCACCTGGGCGTCCTTGAGCAGCCGGTCGGCGAGGGCCTGTGCGGTGAGGCCGGGGGCGGTCACGTCGAAGATCACGATGTTGGTCTCTACGTGGGCGGGATCGAGCGCGATGCCGGGCAGACCCGCGATGCCGCGGGCGAGGACGCGAGCGTTATCGTGGTCCTCGGCGAGCCGGCTCACGTGGTGGCGGAGCGCGTACACCCCGCCCGCGGCGATGATGCCGGCCTGCCGCATCGCCCCGCCGAGCGCCTGCTTGTAGCGCCACGCCTCCTCGATGAACGCGCGGGTACCGGCCAGGCAGGCGCCCACCGGCGCGCCCAGGCCTTTGCTGAAGTCGATCCACACCGAGTCGACCGCCGCCGCGTAGTCGCGCGCGGGCGTACCCGAGGCGACCACCGCGTTCAGCAGCCGCGCGCCGTCCATGTGGGTCGCGAGGCCGAGGGCCTTCGCGGCCGCCGCGACGTCTCGCACCGCGGCGAGCGGCCAGACCCGCCCGCCGCCCAGGTTGCTGGTGTTCTCCACCGAGACCAGGCGGGTCGGCGGGGCGTAGCGGGAGCGGCCGTGCGCGCCCGCGCGCACCTGGGCGCCGGTGAAGACGCCGCGGTCGCCGTCGAGCCCGGTCATCAGCACCCCGGAGAGCAGCCCCGGGCCACCGCCCTCGAAGTGGATCAGGTGCGAGGTCCGGTCCGCGAGCACCTCGTCGCCCGGCCGGGTGTGGACCTTCACCGCGATCTCGTTGCACATGGTCCCGGAGGGGAGGTAGACCGCGGCCTCCTTGCCGAGCAGGTCGGCCACCATCTCCTGCAGGAGGGTCACGGTCGGATCCTCGCCCTTCTGCTCGTCGCCGACCTCCGCCTCGCACATGAAGCGGCGCATCTCGAGGGTGGGCTTCGTCAGGGTGTCGCTGAAGAGATCGATCACGGTTGGGCTCCTCTGGTTCACCGGCGATTCACGGGCCGTTCACGGGCGATTGCCGGCGCCGCTTGCGGCTCCGGGGACCCGGTGCGATTCTACATCCGACATGCGCATCCTCGTGGTCGAAGACGAGCGCAAGGTCGCCGCCTTCATCCGCCAGGGATTGGTGGAGGAAGGGCACGCGGTCGCGGTCGCGTCCGACGGGGCGGCCGCCCTCGACGCGATCGCGGAGGATCCCGCCTACGACCTCGTGGTGCTCGACGTCATGCTGCCCAAGCGCGACGGCTTCAACGTGCTCAAGACCCTGCGCGACCGGCGGGTGCAGACCCCGGTGCTGCTGCTCACCGCGCGCGACGGGGTCGCCGACAAGGTCACCGGGCTCGACCTCGGCGCGGACGACTACCTCACCAAGCCGTTCGCCTTCGAGGAGTTCGTGGCGCGGGTGCGGGCCCTGCTGCGGCGGAGCGGGGGCCGGGCCGAGCCGCGGCTGCAGGTCGCGGATCTCTCTCTCGATCCGGCCACCCGCGGGGTCGCGCGCGGCGGCCGCCGCATCACGCTCACCGCGCGCGAGTACGCATTGCTGGAGTATTTCCTCCGGAACATCGGCCGCGTCCTGACCCGTCCCATGATCACCCAGCACGTCTGGGGCATGGACTTCGATCCGGAGAGCAACGTGGTCGACGTGTACGTGGGCTACCTGCGGCGGAAGATCGACGGGGAGGGCGAGCCCCGGCTGCTCCAGACCGTCCGGGGCGCCGGCTACATGCTGAGCGCCGAGCCGTGAGCGGGCTCCGGCTGCCGCTCTCGATCCGCACCAAGCTGACGCTCTGGTACAGCGGCCTCCTGCTCGCGATCCTGGTGACGATCGGCGTCCTGTCGTACTCCTGGCTCAGCTTCGGGCTCCAGCAGGATCTCGACGCCTCCCTGCTCACCGTCGCCCAGGTCATCAAGGACACCGGCTCGTCCGGGCAGGCCTCGGGCGAATCCGAGGCGCTGCTGCGCCAGCTGCTGGGCCCCGAGCTCTACGACAAGTTCGTCCAGCTGCTCGATCCGGAGGGCCGGCCGCACCCTCCCCGCGGGGACGGCCGCACCGACGTGCTCCCGCTGTCGCGGCAGGCCCGCGCCCGCGCCGCCCGCGGCCTGCACACCATCGAGACGGTGACGGTGGCCGGCGCCGAGCCGGTCCGGCTCCTCACCCTGCCGGTGGTGCGCGACGGCCGCGTCACCGAGATGATCCAGGTGGGCATGGCGCTGCGCCGCACCCTCGCGGTGCGCGACCGCTACTTCAACACCCTGATCGTGCTGATCCCGCTCGGGGTGGGGCTCGCCGCGCTCGGCGGCGCGATCATCGCCCGCGCCGCCCTCCGCCCCGTCGACGAGATGGTGGGCACCGCCCGCCGCATCACCGCGGAGGACCTGAGCCGGCGCGTGGAGCGGCGGGGCGGCGGGGACGAGCTCGACCGGCTCGCGGAGACCCTGAACGGGATGCTGGCCCGGCTCGAGGACGCCTTCGGCCAGACGCGGCGCTTCGCGGCCGACGCGGCCCACGAGCTGCGCACCCCGCTCACCGTGCTCCGCGGCGGCATCGAGGTGGCCCTGCGCATGGAGCGGTCGCCCGACGAGTACCGCCGCGTGCTCGCCTCGAGCCTCGAGGAGGTCGAGCGCCTGATTCGGCTCGCCGAGGACCTGCTCCTGCTCTCGCGGTCGCTCGCCGGCCCCGAGGTCGGTCGGGCCCCGGTCGAGCTGGAGCCGCTCGTGCTCGAGGTGTTCGAGGTGGGCGCGCGCCTCGGGCGCACGGCCGGGGTCGCGGTGCGGGTCGACGCGACCACGCCCACCGCGGTGGCCGGCGACGCGGCCGCGCTGCGCCGCGCGCTGCTCAACCTGGTGGAGAACGCGGTGAAGTACACGCCGCCCGGCGGCAAGGTGGAGATCGCGCTCGGCCGGACCGACGGCATGGCGGAGGTCACGGTCGCGGACACCGGGATCGGCATCGAGCCCGACGACCTCGAGCGCATCTTCGAGCCCTTCCGGCGCCTCGACGCGGCCCGCGCGCGCGACACCGGCGGCGCGGGCCTCGGCCTCGCCATCGCGCGCTCCATCGTGATCGCCCACGGGGGCCTCGTGACGGTGGAGAGCCGCCCCGGATCGGGCAGCCGCTTCACGGTGAGGCTGCCGTCCGCGCCCGCCTGATTCTCATGTGACCCTCACCCCGCTCTCATCCGCCCCTGCTAGGGTGCGGGCAGAGACGTCGACAACTCGACCGAGGGAGGGACACCGCGATGGCAGTGACCAAGCGCAGCGCCTATGCCGAGCAGCAGTTCGACCGGCTGAGCGGGCTGGACGGCATCTCCGACGAGCAGATCCGCGAGCACCTGACCCTCTACGCGGGCTACGTGCGGCAGGTCAATTTGCTCAACGAGGAGCTGGCCGCCCTGCGCTCGCGCGGCCGCGCCTCCGGGCGCGACATGGAGTTCGCCGAGCTCACCCGGCGGCTCGGCTTCGAGTACAACGGCATGATCCTGCACGAGTACTACTTCTCCAACCTGCGCGCGGGCGCCTCCCCGCGGCCGGGCGCGACCTCGGCGGTGGCCCAGGCCCTCGCCGAGGCGTTCGGCTCCGTCGAGGACTGGCGGAAGGATTTCCAGGCCATCGGCGGTCTCCGCGGGGTCGGCTGGGTGCTCCTCTGCGAGGATCCGATGACCCGCCGCCTCACCAACCACTGGGTGAGCCTGCACCAGAACGGGGTGCCCGCCGGCTTCAAGCCGCTCCTCGTGCTCGACGTGTGGGAGCACGCCTTCATGCGCGACTACAAGGCCACCGAGCGGGGCCGCTACCTGGACGCGTTCTTCCGGAACATCGACTGGCACGCGGTCGAGCGTCGGCTCATCGAGCCGATGGCGATCCGCCCCGCCGCGGCCGCCTGAGGCGGGCTAGCCGTCCGCGAACGGCGGCGGCCCGTAGTAGCGCACCAGCCGGGCCTCGAGGTCTCCCCCGAGAGGCTCGGCTGGGTCGTACGTGGGCGCGGTCCGCACCGCCGAGCCCGGCAGCGCCACCCCCAGCGCGCCCGCAGCCCAGCGGACCCGGGTCACCCAGCCCACCGGGACCAGCACGCAGCGCCGCCCGAGGCCGCGCCGGAGCGCCACCACCACGTGGCGGATCGCCCACGCGGCGTCCCCGAAGAGGAAATCCACCACGTGGCCCACGTCGTCGTCGTTGGCGTGCACGTAGTAGCCGAGCACCGCGCGGGCGCTCTGCAGGTGCGGGTCTCCGGTACGCAGCCGCCGCGGCGCGAGCGTGACCACCGCGCCCTCGCCCCCGCCGGCGGCGCGCCACTGCTCGGAGACCGGGGCGGTGCCGAGCCAGTGGTAGGGGAAGCCGTAGAAGCCGTAGTAGCGGGCGAGATCGACCGCGTGCTGGTGGGAGACCGGCCGGTCGCTCTCCGCGTCCGGGCTCTCCGCGAGCTCCCGCCGGGTGAGGTCGGTGCGCACCACGTGGCGGCGCGGGTCGAGCCCACGCACCGACCACGGGGAGACCAGCACCCGGTGGTGGCCCGGCCAGTGCGCGGTCTCGACGACCAAGTGCCGGATGCTCCACCGGCGGTCGTCGAAGTAGGTGTCGCGGACGCGGCCGAGCGGGTCGTCGCCGGCCCGGCCCACGATCGCGGCGTCGTCGAGGGCGTTGAGGATCGTCAACATGATGATTCGATGCTACGGCGGGCGCATGAGAGATCGATGAGAGCGGCGTGAGAAGCGCGCCCGGGCCTCCGGCCCGGCCCGATCCGGGCTAGCATGGG
>Ga0210409_10003033_pt1 | contig 19297 bp, 18 predicted proteins | sample IncBWH17MmetaG_FD_161649 | JGI IMG/M metagenome (GOLD analysis project Ga0210409, IMG submission 161649) | Forest soil microbial communities from Barre Woods Harvard Forest LTER site, Petersham, Massachusetts, United States - Inc-BW-H-17-M | ecosystem: Environmental > Terrestrial > Soil >... | reverse complement strand
GAGTTCGCCAAGCGGAAAATAACGACACCTCTTTTTCAACGCTTAGGTTCAAGTTAAGGAGAAAACCCACCCTACAAACCGAGGGTGGGACACCCTCCGACTATTTGTGGTGGTTGCTATTTCCAGAAACCACATTTATCCAATAACTGCGACATTTCATGTTTCGTTGATCCCAGTTTGGCCGCGGAATTGAGAAGGTCATTTGCGTCAACCGGATACCAATTGCGGCGCTGAGGATTGTTGAGGCCTGCGATGTTGATGGGTTCGATCGCTCTCGAGACTTCGTCGGCCAGTTCGGTCATTTCCTGTTGCGTGGACGTCTGTTTGGCGGGTTGATAACATCGCCGTATAGCCGCGCCCAAGTGCGGATCATTGTGCAAAAGAAATGACCGGGCCAGGTCAACTTTGCCAAGTCGTCTCGCCGACTCCGAAAAACTGGCGGCAGCGAAATAAAGCATTGAGAGAGATGCGAAAACTGGAAACCGATCCATGGTGGCGTACAAAGCCGCGATCAAATCAGCCGCAGCAAGTAACTCGTTGTCCGTCTGAGAGGCGTAGGATTGGAGTCGCTCGGCGAATTCGGGCTTGTTCCAGTCGCGTTCGATGATTTCCCCGAGCCGCGAGACCCCTAATAATGTCAGTGGGAAGCCGGTGGAAAGCAGGGGATCGATAAATCCAGCGGCTGACGGGAGCAGCGCCCAACGTTTACCGGCGACAGCACTGCTGCGGAAGGAGACGCGCGACAAGTATGTAAAGGGCCGAGTCGCTTGGGAATTTGTGAATTGCTTTTTCAAGGTAGGAATCAAATCGAGGAGGCGTTGCCAGGCTGCAGTTCCTTCTGACAAGCGCAACCGAGACGTGAGGTCGTTAGTGGCGGCTACACCTGCGCTGGTAATCCCGTTGTTGAATTTTAGTACCCAGATCCAGCCCCCGGCGAAAACGTGATGAACCGCTGCGTCGTCTACCGGATAAGGTGGAAGCTCCAAATCGTGGTCAGATATCTGTTCCGCGAAACGCGCGACGCCCGTGAAATGACTGAATAGCGCCTGGGTGACAGGAAAGTCAGGGAGCGGCGACTCCTGCAGTGCGAGAGCGTGGTGAAGAAAACCGCGCGGTCCAGTGGCGTCCACTGCAAATCTCGCGCGAACAGAAAAGTCTTCGTTATTCCGGTGGCCTTGCAGGCGAATCTCGTTTTCCGATTCTGAGACGCTTTCCAACGTGACTTCATCCAGATATGGCACTCCAAGTTTTTGCGCTTCCTTGACGATCAGATGATCGACTTCGGCGCGATACCAGTGCGTGTCGGCGATGCGATCGTGCGGGCTGGCGGCGACTAACAGTTGACGCTGATGGTCGGGATCGCGCAGGTAGGGTGCGCCGAGGATGTGGTGATAGAACGTGAAGCCGCGTTTGAGGCCGCAGGCCACGTCCGGATAGGTCCGCTGCCAACTGCCCCATTTGGATAATGGCGCAATGCCCGGCAGGTTGTAACGGCAGGCCAAACTTTCCAGCAGAATGTTGGATAAAGGCGTTGAAGATTCGCCGATGGCAAAGCGCGGGTGCTTATTTTTTTCTATCAGGATGACGGAACGCCCCAAACGGTGAGCAATCATGGCAAGCAGGCTGCCGCCAAAACCTGAGCCCACTACGGCAATGTCATAAGCTTCGTTCAATATGCGGAATCGCAAGTGTCGCACCGGATCGGTGCGAGATTAAACTGAGCGAGATTCATGTGGCGCAAACGGGTGATACGTGGGATTCGGCAATGGGGGCACGATGGAATCCTTTCAGCATCCCACAAATCCGCGAAGACTCGGCCCCGTTTTAAGCCCAGGCCATGACTGAAGGATGCTTCCAGCATCTCCAGTCGAGGTGGTAAAAATTGCTGGTTAGCAGCCAGAGTTTCCATCGCACCGTTGCCGCCGCGCGTTGGAATAAGCGTCACGGCGGTGGCGCCGCAATCGAAAGCAAAGTCGACCGAGCGCTGCGCCCAAAGGACAGCTTCGGGAGGTGCCATGAATGGGGGCTGCACAAGAACGAAGACACGGAGATCGATATCATGAGCGCGCAAGAAGGCCGCAGCCGCTGAAAATTGATCCAGCGTCATGCGCTTGTTGAGTTTAGGCAAGATTTCGGGATGTACTGTTTCCAGGCCCATAGCGATTTCGAGGCGGCATTTCAAGCGATCGCGAAAGCGAAGGCAATGGTCATCAACCAGGGCGGGGTGATTTTCAACGATCAGCCGCCCGAAATTGTTGGCTCTGTTAGCGATTGCTGGATGGTCTTCGACAGGAATCGCGCGGGCGTCAAAAAAGCTTCCGCTGTTGTAAAGCTTCAATACGCGGGGTGCCGGAAGTTGCGATAAGGCGAAATCGATCTGCGCAGGAATTGCGCCTGGAGGGACCGACGCAGTCAAAGTATTGCGCCATAAATCGCACATCACACAACGCCACGGACACTCGCGATTGGTCAAAAAAATCGTCGCCACGGGAAGAATTTTGCCCGAAGCCGACAATTCCTGTTCGACAAAAAATAAGTATGGTTTCTGCGGATCCAGGGTTTGACGTCCGGCACGCCGCTCGAGAACCCACTTGTCGCGTTCCAGATTGCTCGCTGGATAAAACGATGTCAGTTGGCTTATAGACAAGATGCTCACAGATATAGCGATAAAAATTGTTTGCGGTAATCCGGTTCCCGCGAAGGTAGTTGGCGATGCATATCGACTTCCGGCAGCGCGCCATGTTGAAAACGGCGTTTAGGAAAAACCCGCATGCGCATGCCCGTTATGTGTTCGACTCCGCGCGAGACGATTTCGCCTTTTAGTTCGTACAGACGCGCCACGTCATAGCCGGTCAAATCGATAAAGGGAATCGCTTCCGCCACGGAAATAACATTGAGGCGTGTGAATGGGCTGAAACCGGAGAAGCCGTAATGATGCGCCGGCGCATACGTGCGCGTATACGACCGGCTCAGCCCCCCGCTGTAGGTGAGGGAATGTTTTATTTTCCCCACGCCCCAGCCTTCCTGATAAAGCATCTGGTTATTCACGACGCTGCGGATGGTGAGTTCAGGATTCTCCTCGATGGGATAATCCTTCAGATTTTCGTCTCCGCCGTCGCCGTCGAGCAGATGACGCCAGTCCGGATAGCGTTCGCGAATGCCGCGGCAGAGCGCCAATGCCATAGTGGCAGACTGGATATCGAGAGCTTTGTAGTCTTCAATGATCCGAATCGTTTCTCCAGCGTCCAGCGCAGACGGATCAGCTTCGATAGTCTCAAGAAATAACCCGAGATTTAGTGACTCGAGGAATGCGCGAGCCTGCTCCAGATCGGGGCCGCGGCCGAAATCCAAAACGAAGGCTTTCAGTCGTGACAGATTCATGCCCAGCTTGCGCATCACGTGATAGCTGGTTAGAAATACACTGCCGCTGTCGATTCCGCCGGAAAAGCACACACCAATCGGTTCGCCAGAAGGCACGTGCCGGAGCCAAAGGGAAATTTCTTCAGCCAGCGCGGAAATGTAAGCCGTGCCGATGTCATCCACATTCGCCGGCAGGGAATTGCTTTGCGGCGTGAAGAAGCGGGTATAAACGGGATCCGGGTCCGGGCAACCGATCAATTGAAGTTCGACGACGTGATGCGCGGGAACCATCCTCGTATAGCTGGGATGAAATTGCCCATCGAGCCGCTCGTTTTTCAGCCAGCCGTAGATGGCGTCGATACGATGGGCGACGATGAGGACTGGGCCTTCCAGCCGTTTCGCCAAAAAATAACGCATAGGGCGATCCAAGGAGCGGGCCATTTTTACGGTCTTGCCAGAGCGGGCCACCAGCGCAAACGAGCCAGAAATTTTATTTACTTCATGAGCTGGCGAATTGAGGATGATTTGTCGCGCCGCTTCGCTAGTCATCCCAAAAAGTTGGTTGGCTTCGGGTTCGGTTAAATCCACGACCCTTTCGACATAAGAATCTTGCATGCGGCCTCGCGTGGCAGAGAGCGATTTCTTGTGGAACAGAAATTATACGTCAGGACGAGCGGAGGGCAAGGGACGCGCAGGCTGGAGAGCCTGGAAGGAGCATCGCTCAAAAAAAATGGGCCATTCGAATATCGAATGGCCCATCTCGGAGTCCTACAAATGCGCAATTATTACGGCTTTGCGTGTGGATCGCGACCTTCGGGCTTGCTTTCTTGACGAGGAGCACTGTGCTGTTGTTGAGGCGCAGACCGGGGCGCGCTCTGCTCTTGTCGCGGTGGAGGCGCCGACCGTTGTGGGGTCGAATGCTGTGCAACGGGCCTATCAGCTGTGTTCGGACGCGGGTTATTAGCTCTTGCCGTGTTGTTAGGTCGGTCTGAAGAAGTATTACGCGGAGAGACGGTACGTGCATCCGCCTGGCGGTTTGTTGAACTGGTGCGTGATGGATTGTTCGGCTGCGTGGTATTCGTTCGGTTCGTGTTGACGCCGCGAGAGGCGTTCGTTTGAGTCGCGTTGCTCGGTCGGTCGTTGCGACCCCCGTTGGTCCGCGCATTGCTCGAATTGACGGAATCGCGCGCATTCGCGCGAGTATTTGACGCAGCGGCGGCATTGGCGTGCACGACTCCGCGGTCGTTGAAAGCGCCTGGCCTCGGTGTGGCTGCAACATTCGGGCGGCCGTGATTCACGGAAGCGAATTGGGACCGATCCGAGCGCGCGGCGTGTTCGTGTTGCGCCTGCACATTAGTGGCCTGAATATGCTGTTCTCGGGCAGCCTGTCGTTCCTGCGCGCTCTCTTGCGCGCGAACGCCGCCGTTGCCCCCGTTATAGCTAACGCGGGTCGAATTGTTATAGTTGTTGGTGATTCTGGTGTTATAGGTATTGTGAATGACGGTCACATTGACGTTGTTCACGGTGCGGTTGTAAGCGAAATGCCCGCCTTCCCAGCGTCCGCCGAGATAGCCAACTCCAACGTATCCAAATCCATAATTCACACCGCCGTAAAATCCGACGTGCGGTCCCCAGTAACCGGCGTGCCAGAAGTAGCCGCCATCGCCCCAGCCCCAGTAGCCGGGAGTCCAAAGAACCCCCACGCGGGGAGCCAACACCCAGGTGCCGGGAACCCAATAATAATCATCATCTCCGTAGGCCCAATAACCAGGCGTCCAGATATAACCTTCACCGGGGCATATCGGTTGCTGATAAACCGGCAATACTGGCGGGGCAACCCGTACCGCAATGCCCACGCTGATTTGCGCGAAAGAGGCCGCCGGTACGGCGAACATAATGGCGGCAAGTAAGACCGTTCTTATGGAATGGCGCATGGTAGTCCTCTCTCCTAAGTATGCTTTCGGCTGCGAGTGATTCTATAAAGAAGTGAAGCTAGAGCACTGTAAAGATAAACCCCCACCGGCTCCGAAAGTCGCATTTGGGAGGCAGGCGAGTTTCGGGCAGCACGAAGATGTGGGCTAACCCTTGTGTTAGCGTTTACAACACGGAAATCGCTGCATGCGAGTTACAAAGCGGGTAACATAGGACGAAAATCAATAGGACCCAATCGGGTCCCGAAATGGGAAGGGGCCCCATTCTTGCGAATACTAATTGCGGATGATCACGAAGCTGTTCGAAAAGGTGTGTGCGCGATATTATCCTCACGGGCGGACGTGGACGTGTGCGGCGAAGCCGAGAACGGCAAGGATGCGATCGAAAAGGCCAACGCGCTTAAACCAGACCTGATTATTCTGGACATCACGATGCCGGTGTTAAGTGGATTCGAGGCCGCGCGCGAAATTCGAAAAACCCTGCCAAAGGTGCCGATTCTTATTCTTTCGATGCATGAGAGCAAGCAATTGGTCGGCGAAGCCATAAAGCTAGGGGTCCAGGGATACGTGACAAAGACTCAGGTCGGGAGCACGCTGTTAGAGGCAGTGGATAGGTTACTGCGTCACGAAACTTTTTTTCCAGAGCGGCTTGTTCCTTCGGAATCAGCGGTTCAAGCAGTCTAGACCAAACACCTCGTTGTGGTTGTCGGCGTTCCGGTTGGTCAACGCTCGCATAAGTGCTATAAGAGAATTGGGAATACAGGAGTTAGCTGGGTACTTGACTTGAAAGGCCAGGCTTAGCCGTGGAAAAACCACCTGTTGGAAGCGAACAGAAGTCGCTCAGGCCGCGTGGCGACGCGATGCAGATCCTGGTTGCTGATGACCATGACATTGTTCGTCGCGGTTTAAAGCAGTTATTAAATTCAAGGCCGGGCTGGGAAGTTTGCGCTGAAGCGAGCACCGGTCGGGAAGCTGTAACGCTCGCAGAGCAACTGAAGCCCAAAGTGGTAGTGATGGATATCAGCATGCCGGAGCTGAACGGACTGGAAGCGGCGCGAAAGATTTTGAAGATCTTGCCCAAGACAGAAATTGTAATTTTGTCACTGCATTTTTCGGATCAGTTGGTGCGCGAAATCCTGGCTTCGGGCGCCCGCGGCTACATTATGAAGTCGGACGCCGACCGGGACCTGGTGGCGGCAGTGGAAGCGGTCGCCAATCACCGGTCATATTTCACGGCGCGAGCCGCAGACATGGTTTTGAATGGATTCAACGCTGGAAGCCACGCACCCGACCCAGGGACGGTGCTACGAAACCGCTTGACGCCCAGAGAACGCGAAATTGTGCAGTTGCTTGCGGAAGGGAAAAGCAGCAAAGAAGTCGCAGTTTCGCTGAATATCAGCGTGAAGACGGCCGAAACGCATCGCGCCAACATTATGAGGAAACTGGAGCTGCATTCGGTGAGCGAATTGGTGCGTTACGCAGTAAAGAATCAGATTATCGAAGCTTGATATCGAGTGGTCTCTTCTTATCTACCTCCACATGTTACGGGCCAGTTTCGGCACAACAGCTTCGCTGGTGTGTGACTTTTCCCGTGCGAAGTTGCGTTATCCTAGAAAAATGCATCTCATTCAGTGACTATCAATAAGGAGTGGGCGGATGCTTTGTAACCTTCGATTGCACCAGGCGAAGACTTATGCGATGGGTGTGGCTATGGCTGCGGCTGCGTTGCTGGCCGTGTCATCGGTATGTTGTATGTCGCTTGGAGCGCAGCAACAAGGCCCTCTGCCAACTCCGCGTTCCAGCGGGGCTCAGAACAAGCCCGAAGCGACGGCTACGACTCCCGCACCGGCGGCAACATCCCAAGGCGCGAGCTCGACTATTTCCAATCAACCGCCCGCGCTGCCGGTAGACCAGATCATTCAACGTTTCGCGACGCGCGAGGCGGAGTTTAAGAAGGAACGAGATAACTACACGTATACGCAAACGTTCGTAATACAAACCATTGATGGTGACGGGATGGCCGACGGCGAGTACCAGATGAGGAGCGATATTCTTTTTACGCCCGACGGGAAACGCTACGAGAAAGTGACGTATGCGCCCGCTTCGACGCTGCAGAGAATTCAGATGTCCCAACAGGACCTGGATGACCTGGAGCACGTGCAGCCCTTCGTGCTCACCAGCGAAGAATTGCCAAAATACGACATCAAATATGTGGGACGCGAAACCGTCGATGAACTCAGAACCTACGTTTTCGATGTCGGTCCCAAGAAGCTGGAGAAGAACCAGCGATATTTTCAGGGGCGCATCTGGGTGGATGACGCCGATCTTGAGATCGTAAAGACCGATGGCAAAGCGGTCCCGGACATCAAGAAGCACGGGCAGGAAAATGTGTTTCCGCGATTTGAGACGTTTCGCGAAAATATCGAGGGGCACTACTGGTTTCCTACTTATACACGAGCGGACGATATGCTGCAATTCAGCACTGGGGCTGTGCATATTCGCATGACCGTGCGTTACGCGAACTACAAACGATTTGGAGTGACCATCAAGGTCGGAGCTCCAATACAGGTACAGCCGGAGCACCCGTAAGTTTCCTGCAATTTACATCTGCGTCGGATCAATGCGCTGACGTCTTAATGTTTGGTAAGCAGCACCATGGTCACACCAGCGCACACGATCAACACACCGATCCATCGTTGAGCGCTGATGCGTTCCCGCAAGAATAGCACCGCGCCCACTGCACCGGCTGCGTAGCTGAGGGCAGTAACTGGAACTACGAAGCTCACGTTTTCGAAGGATAACGCCGCCAAAAGCGCGAAAAACGCGACCGTCATCATGGCGATGCCGATCCACATCCATGCCACCGTCAGGGCTTTTAGAATAAAACGTACCAACGCCGAGGGCCGGAAGTCGGTGACTTCGCCAATTTGCTTCATGGCGCGCGTCACGCAAAGCTCGCCGCCGGTGCCGGCCACAACGATGACGCAGAGTAAAAGGAATTCGCGCACGTCAGCCTTGGACCGCGGTGGTTCGGGGTGGAGTGTGCCCCACGATCAGTACACCAAGGCAAATCATGGCAATCCCGAACCATCGGAGTGGCGATATCACTTCACCGAGCAGGAGATAGCCGAGTAGCGCGACCATGGCATAGGAAAAGGACGAAGCCGGCTGTACATAGCTATAATCGGCCCAGGTTAGCACCAGCATGTAAGCCACAAAAAACGTCATTAACGATGCAACGCCCAGCCAGATGTACCCGGAGGAGCATATGCGGACGAAAACGGGCCACAAATCAGCCACCGTCCAATGCGTCGCAGGGCCGACGGTTTTCATGCCTTTGCCGAGCAATACATTGCCCAGCGGGGCGAACACTACAATCATTAGAATCAGCAGAAAAGTCTTAAAATGTAAGCCATGTGAATCGGTCATTGATAGGCGATGCCTTTGAAGGCTCCGAATGTAAGAGTCTAAAGTTTACTTGATGTTCCTGAATCTCCCCAATCTTCGAAAACGCATTTCAGCCGCTCGGTGTCGTTTTTGCGGGATGCAGTCTCGGCGGTATAGAACACCCTTTTTTTGATATTCTTTCTTAGGGTCTGACCGGAACGGCCGGCGTCACGTAACAGGACAGCCTGGTCGCGAAGGAATCGAAATGCGAGAGGTGCGATAATTTCGCCAGTCTTCAAGTATTTCGGTCTGGTCTTCGCGGCCATTCCGTTTATTTATTATCTGATCGCAATTTATAGTTCTATAAAGTTTTTCGGAAGCGCTCCGCGTAATAAGACCCGAACACCCGATTTCACCCCTCCCATCAGTAATTTGAAGCCGGTCCGCGGTCTGGATCCGGAAGCCTACGAAAACTTCGCAAGTTTCTGCCGGCAGGATTATCCCGACTACGAGCTGTTGTTTTGTGTGCACGACCAGCTTGATCCAGCCGTGCCAGTGCTTGAGAAACTGGCTCGCGATTTTCCGGAGTGCAAAATCAAGATTTTATATGGTTCCGGGCGCAATGCTATCAATGACAAAGTGGCCAAGTTGGTGCGACTCGTGAACGAGGCCCAGCATGAAGTGCTGGTGATTAACGATAGCGATGTGCGGGTGAAGCCGGATTATTTCAGGACGGTGGTCGCGCCATTACAGGATCCGAAAGTGGGTGGAGTTACCTGTCTGTATGTTTCCGTGGATGACACAACCATGGCGCAGAGTTTTCAATCCATTGGGATGATTTCTGATTTTTATCCGGGGGTCATGGTGGCGTGGTTGCTTGACGGGGTTAAGTTTGCATTTGGGCAAACCATCGTGACCACCCGCAAACTGATTGAAGGTTTCGGTGGATTTCAGGCATTAGAGAACCGGCCCGCTGACGATTTGCTGACTGGCCGTTTGATTGCCGCACAAGGTGTAAGGGTGGAGATGCTTCCTTATGCGGTGCAGACGGTGGCGGATTATCAATCGCTGGGCGGACTGCTGATCAAGCGGTTGCGCTGGATGACGGTGATGCGCCATATGCGGCCATGGGGGCACGCTGGTTTGATTTTCACTCAGGGGCTGGCGTGGTCATTGCTTGCGGTGGCAGTGCATCCCACGCTGGCGGTTGCGGCATTTTATTTTGGAATGTATTTGATGCTGCGTACGGTGATGACTTTGTGCGTTGGGACCTGGGGGCTACGAGAGAAACACCTGTGGAAGACCCTGCCGCTCTTTGTAACCTGGGATGCGACGGCATTTTTTATCTGGCTGGCCAGCTTTATACGGCGTGGGATTCGTTGGCGAGGCGTGGATTATATTGTTAAGGGCGGGATGCTCGTGCCGGGTCGGCAGCCCGCGCAAAAACTAGATGAGGTTGGCGTCCGGATAAAGTAAGCCAGCATGCATTTGCAATTCATTCCCTCATAAGATGGGCGCAAAAATCGCTATAGCTGGGGCCGGGATTTATGGAGCAACGGCGGCAATCCGGCTAGCTGAGCGGGGACATCAAGTTACTCTGTTCGATCCTCTGGGCGTGATGCGTGCAGCATCGGCCATCAATCAGTATCGCGTGCACTCCGGTTATCATTACCCGCGAAGTCCAGAAACCATCGCCGAGACTCTGGAGGCCAGGCGTGAATTTATTCAAGAATTTGCGCCGGCCATCGTTCAAAACAGTCGCCATCATTACGCCATTCCACGTGAAGGTTCGCGCACGCGCCCCCCGGAATACGAGCAAATCATGCGGTCACACGGGCTTCCGCTGCGGGCTTGTCGGCCGGAGTGGATGGATTTTGGATACATCGATCAGTGTTACGAAGTCGAGGAAAACATATACGACCCTGATCTGCTGCGTTCGGTGATTGAGTCGCGCTTATATGGACTGGGTATAAGATTCGAAGAGCGCGCTTTTTTGCGGGAGATGCGGGGCGATTACGATTTCGTGGTCTGGGCAACGTACGGGATGGGACCAAGCCGCGATATCTTCAGGATTGCGAAATATCAAGTGGCAGAGAAAATTCTGATCGAGTTGCCGGCTGAGTTGCGGGGAATAGCGTTGGTCGTCGTCGACGGGCCCTTTACGGCATTTGACCCTTACGGCGGTTCGGATCATTCATTATTCGGTTCCGCGAAGCATACAAATCATTGGACTACCTCCAATCCCGAAGAGCCGATCCCTGAACGGTATTTAGGCGTATTGAACCAACGTGAATTTGTGCCATTTGAAGATACAAGATTCGAAGCCATGCAAGAAGATTGTTGCCTGACAGTGCCGGCAGCAAAGCACGCGAAGTACATTGGTTCACGGTTCACTTTGAGAGTGGTGGAAGATAATCCGGAACAGGACCGGCGGATTTTGTATGTCCGCGATGGTCTTCCGGGGGAAATTCATATTTTTTCGGGCAAGGTGGTCGGTGCGGCCAAGGCGGCCAGAATGGTTTGCGACAAGATCGCCGCTCATGGCTAACGCCAACAGTCCGGCGTATCTCATCGTGGGCAGAGGCCGTTGGGGCGCCCGAATGCATGCCATGCTGACCGGCGAAGGGCGACGCGTGGAATTTGCATCAGGTCTCCGCAGGCAGAGCAACGAGAGTAGTGGCGCTCACGAAGCGCGATTAACGCAAACTTTTTCGGATAGTTCGGCGCAGATTGCGTGGCTTTGCGTGCCTCCCGGGGCGCATGTGCCAACGTTAATTCGAGCAGCATTTGCCGCGGGTTTACACGTCATTGTCGAGAAGCCGTGGATATATACGCGGGCAGAGACCAAGGAGTTACAAGACGCTGCGACCAGAGCAGGCTTAAAGGTCGGCGTTCATTTCGAGTATTGTCTGTTGTCGGAAATTGAGAATTGGCGGCGGCAGTACGAGCAAGAGAATGGCTTGGAATTTGGCGGCACATTCAATGTACATACCGCCGATCATTTAGGGATTTCGGCGATGCAAAATCTCGGATCGCATCTCGGGGCCATGCGCGAGTACGCGGTTCCGCATTCACGCCTGTCGAAAATTAATTGCAGCTATGAGTTGCCAGCTGAACGAATGGTGTGGTTGAACTCAGACGAGCGGCTAGTTGCGAGCATCGATTTTCTAGGCAGTAAGGAGCCTATTGTTCAACGCTTTGTGACGCGCTTTGAAAATAGTTTGGGCGGGAAGCCATTCTCGTTTGATTTCGACTTCGCTCAACGCGTGAACGAAAATCTGCGTTAAGTAGTGGCTACCGTTTGGCCTTGCCGGTTTGGACCCTACTGTTCTCGGCGCCGCCAAGTGTGGCACGGGCGGTCATGCTCTTTTGCAGGCGGCGGTCATTGCGCGGTTCGCGCCAATTTACCTGCGGCATCATCAGGGAAGCGTCAACGCGGTCGCGGTACTTCATCGCGATGTTTACCAGAGAATCCAGCAAAGAATCGGAGAGCAAGTGTGGTTGCAAGCCGAGGTCGATTAGTTTGGAGTGTTTTGCATTGTAGTAATGCTGCTCGGACTCCACTCGAGGATCCGGCAGATGGTCGATTTCCACATTCATGGAAAGTTTCTTGCCTGCTGCTTCCACCATGCGGGCCAGCTCCAATACGGAAAACTGCTCGGTGAATTGGTTATAGACGCGGCACTCGCCGGCCTTTGCAGGATTCTCGCAGGCAATTTCAATACAACGCACCGTGTCGCGGATATCCAGGAAGCCACGGGTTTGTCCTCCTGACCCGTAAACGGTCAACGGCTGACCGATAGCGGCCTGGACGCAGAAGCGATTCAATACGGTGCCGAATACATCGTCGTAGTCGAAGCGATTGATGAGAGCCTCGTCTAACCCAACTTCGTCGGTCATGGTTCCGTACACCACACCCTGGTTCAAATCTGTCGCGCGAATGCCCCAGATTTTGCAGCAAAACATGATGTTGTGGCTGTCGTGAACTTTGGAGAGGTGGTAGAAGGAGCCCGGTTGCTTAGGGTAAGGCAGCACATCCTTGCGGCCGTTGTGTTCAATGGTAATGTAGCCTTCTTCGATATCAATATTCGGGGTGCCGTATTCGCCCATGGTGCCCAGCTTAATCAGGTGACATTGAGGGCGCAGCTCACGAATGGCAAAGAGCACGTTCATGGTGCCCACCACGTTATTTACCTGGGTGAAGATGGCGTGCTTGCGGTCGATCATCGAGTAGGGAGCAGAGCGTTGCTCCGCGAAATGCACGATGGCGTCGGGCTCAAATGCCTTGATGGTGGATTCTAGAAAATCGTAATCGGCCACGTCGCCGACGAACAGTTCGATAGTCTTACCAGTTATCTTTTGCCAGATGCGCAGACGGTCGGAAAGCGGTCTGATGGGAGTAAGAGTCTGTGCGCCGAGCTCATGATCCCACTGGCGGCGCAAAAAATTGTCGACAATGGCGACGGCGTGGCCTTTTTGCGACAAATATAAAGCTGTGGCCCAACCGCAATATCCGTCACCACCGAGTACGGCGATTTTCATATGGCTCCTAATACTGTGTTTTCAACTTAGACCCGCTGGCCGTGTACCGGATTTTTCTTAAGGCTAGAAATCAAAATATGGCATCAAGAATATAACGTTTGAAAAGCGTGGTTCGAGACGAACACAACTATTATTGCGGTTATTCGTCCAAGGTGTAAACACTTGATATCAAAATCGCAAAGAATTATTTAGGGATGAAAAACGCCGCTTTGTCCGGCAAAGGGTGATTGGTCAGCACGATTTTGCCGCCACTGTGTGCCACCGGGCTTAATTGCTGCCCGAGTACCGTGCTAATGCGTGGAAGTTGAGCATCTTCCGCGACCAGGTAATAACGGTCCGCATCGCGCCACAGCGATTGCATCCGTGCATCATCGATAAAAATGTCTGGAGCTCCCGGAGCGTAGGAGCCGTATTCCAAATTGTTATAGCGGCCGTTCCAGATTAAAGGGTCACGGTTGGTGTAGAACCACACGGATGAAAATTCATAGTACGGGTATGCGGAGATTAGCTTCCCGGGGGGAGAACGCAGAATCACACTGGCGAGCGGCCTGGTGGACAAAAAGGGATCGAACGCCACCATAGCCAACCGCGCAGCGTGGAAAAATACGACCATCATGACTGCGGTGGCTAGAAATGCTCGTTGGCCCTTCCACTTAAGATTTCCAACCACACCGATGAGAAAGGCCGCAACAGCCAAGGCTAGCGGAAACCGGAGATAGGCAAACGAAGGCAAGGTCAAGTCTTCCATGTGACCCAGCGAAAGAGTGTAAGCCTCCGGGTTGTAACTGAGCGCCACGGAGATGTCTGCCGGGGTGGGAACATATCGCACCGCGTACAGAATGCCGATGCCCGCCACCGCGCAACAGGTGACCAGCACTCCGAGCACTCGGGTGCCCACCCGGATCCATTTGTCACGTGTGGCCATGGCGCAGCCCAGCAGCAAAGCAAACGCTGGGTAGCAGGGCATGGAATAATATTCTTGCGTGGTGGAGAAGGTAAAAAATATCAGAAGGAAGCCGATCCAACATAAAGCCAGCAGGCGGGTTTGCCCGGCGCGATCGACGGGCTTGAAGGACAATTTAAAGACAGCGGGGATGTACACGCTCCACGGGAAAAGCCATATTAGATGGAAGAGCCAAAAGTATAAACGCGGGACAGTGTTGTAATCGCGCGGGTACCGAAGATTGAGGAATCGCAGGAACTGCTCATTCATGAAGAAAAACCACAGGAAACCGTGATACTCACCGGGGCCGCTATGGAGTGAAAAAGAAAAATATGGCGGATTATGAAGCGTAGCCAGCACGTGCCATGGTGCCGCGACTAGCAGCACGATAAGCGTGCCGCTGAAGGGATGAAGACGCTTCCAGGTTTGGCGAACGAATAATTGGTACGTCACTGCCAAATAAATCAGCGCGGTGAACACCGGAAAGACGATGGCTACCAGGCTCTTCAGAAGCAAGCCAAGACCGAGGCTTACCGCTAAAGTGATGGCCCATAAGCGAGGATTGGTCTCCTGCGGATCGAGGGCTCGAAGGAATGCCCACATCGCCAACGCAATCGTAAAGGTCAGCATTACATCCGGAATCAAAATGCGGGTGAATAGAAATAATCCAGTACAAGTGGCTATACAAAGACCAGCATAAAAGCCGGCCTTTTTTCCAAACGCCCAAATGCCAAACGCAGTGGTAAGCAACGCCAGTGCAATGGAGGAAAGTGCGTAAGGGACTCGCGCAGCCCAATCGGAAATTCCCAACAGCTCGTAAAAGACGGCATTAATCCAATAATGGAGCGGAGATTTTTCCAGGTAGATGACGCCGTCCAGGCGCGCCGTCACCCAATCGCCGGAGGTCAGCATGTTCCTGGCAATTTGCGCTTGCACGGCGTCCACATCGTCCATCAGGGAAGGAGGCGAGACGATACATCCCAGATAGATTGTGCCGGCGATTAAAAAAACTATTAGATAGATGAGCCAGTTTTTGCGTAAGCCAATACTTTCTGGGTCGCGCGCGGACTGGTTTGAATCTGCCATTTGTTCATCCACAGAAACAGAATCAGTAAACCCCACAGGTGGTAGCCGATATTGGCTTTTCTTTCGAGATGAAGACGAACAAATTTCAGAAGTACTTCAGAATTAAAAAGTTCAGCATGCTTAGTGGCCTCAGCTTGCAAGGTGTCTAGCAGGAGGTCACGGAGTGGGCCGCGCAGCCAGTCATGAGCTGGAATGTCAAAGCCGATTTTCTTACGGGTGAGGACGGCCTGCGGCAGCCTGTCGCGCATAAGTTCGCGCAAAATGAATTTTTGCTGCGAGCCTCGAATCTTGAGAGCGGCGGGCAAAGATGCGGCAAATTCCACGATGCGGTGATCAAGAAAAGGAGGGCGGACCTCCAGGGAATGAGCCATGCTCATGCGGTCACTTTTGGTGAGGATATCGTCGGCCAGGTAGTATTTTTGATCGAGCCAAAGAAATGCAGCCAAGGAGTCTTGGCCGGCTGGCAGTTTCGACATTTCCTCCAGAATCTGACGGAGCGAATGGGGAAGTCGCGCGCGCACGAGAGCGGCTTTTTCGGTATCTGAGAATGTTCCATTCCAATAGGTATGCGCGCGGCCAGGCCGCAGGAGACTGCCTTCCAAGAAACGCTGGAGTTTATATTCGAGGCCAATTTTTTCGTCTGAAACGGGCCACTGCCGAATCGCCGCTAACGCCAAGCGGCGGGCAATGGCGGGTACCGCGCGTGCATGCCGCGCAAGGTGATTGGCTCGATAAGTGAGGTAGCCGCCAAAAAGTTCGTCGGCTCCTTCTCCGCTGAGCGCCACAGTGGTGCGCGTTTTGCTGAGCTTGGATAAGAACCACACTGGCAATGCGCCAGCATCCGCGGTTGGCTCGTCCGCGTAGTAAGCAAATTCTTCTATCGCACCGCGCAGATTAGTCTCAGGAGGCAAATCCATTTCGTGGTGGTCAGTGCCGTATTGTTTTACGACTTGATGGATATATTTCGTCTCATCGAAGCTGCGACCGCGGAAGGAGATCGAAAAAGTCTTGAGCTGAGAGCTTGAGGCTTGTGCGGCATAGTGCAAAATCGCCGAGGAATCGATGCCTCCGCTCAGCCACACGCCCAGGGGAACATCGGAGAGCAAATGCTCGCGAAGCGCGCTTTGCATCAGACTATCCAGCTCCTCTTTGGCGGAATTCAGGGTCCAGCGTTCCGATGGGCCAAATGGCAGACGCCAGTACGAATCCGAAGTTACCTGACCATCGCGCCATTCCAGCCAGCAACCTGGCGGAAGTTTTTCGATGCCGTCGACCAGGGTCCACGGACAGGGAACATAGTTCAGAGACAGGTAACAATCCAGGCCCGCAAGGCTGATGCCGCGTTCAATTTCCGGGTGAGCGAAAATCGCTTTGAGTTCCGAGCCGAAGAAAAGATCTTCGCCCTGGTGGCTGATGTACAGCGGCTTAATACCCATACGGTCGCGTGCCAGGACAATGCGCTTCTCGGATTTACTCCATAGAGCGATCGCGAACATGCCACGCAAGCGCGAAAAGCACTCTTTGTCCCATTCGAGAAAGGCGTGCAGAACAGTTTCGGTGTCGGAGTGCGAGGTGAAACGATGCCCGCGCTCCTCAAGTTCGCGTCTCAGCTCCAGGTGATTGTAAATTTCCCCGTTGAAAACAATTCCGGTATCGCCATCATCGGAAAGAATGGGCTGATCGCCTCCGTGCAGGTCAATAATTTTGAGGCGAGTGGCGCCCATGGAAAATAATTCGGATTCGAAGACACCGGTCTGGTCCGGCCCGCGATGGATCAGCGTGCTGGTGGCAGCTCTAATGCGATCCGAGGGAGGTTCCCAATTTTTACTGGTAAAGCCGGTTATTCCACACAAATTCTGAGGCCTCTCATGGACAACGGACAAATGTCTCGGTTGGCCGGCTTCATCCAAACCCGCGGAGTTCGGGGGTGTTTGGCGAATCGGCGATGGTTCTGCCAATGATGGTATTGCAGAAGATCAATAGTGATTCGATTCTATCCGTGGAGGTTGCCTGTGAGCAAATCTGGCCATGCCCGTGAACCACGGGGCTATGAGGGTGTGGTGTCGAGCCGATCCATGGTCAAAGGGCTGGTCCACGGCCCGCGACGAGAATCTTTGCCGTCGTTATCGCCTGTCCCACATGTCTTTGGGTGTGATCGGCGATATGTACGAGAAGACCTGCAACGGTGGTGGGCAGATTCTCTCTGCCAACGGTGCGTGGTTGATTCAGAGTATCGGGCTGTTCGCTCAGCTTCAGAATTCGAGCGGAACTGTTGGTAAAGGCTGCCGACAGCTCATTTAAGATTTCAGCGCGCGAGCTGTGAGAGCTGGCCTCTGTGCTTAATACTTGTAGTTGGCGCTCACTGAGTTGGCTCCCTTCTGCATATGTCAGTAATCGATCCAGGCTGCGCGCTATGTGGCGAAGATGAAACGCGACGGACGGCAGGCCCGAAGGCGTGGCCATCAATTCCGGTTCACTCAATTCGCCACACCAAAAGGTTAGGTCTTCCTGGGCGAGTTCGAGAGCGTGAAGCACCGCGCGAGGTACAGCAGGGACTTCCAAATGAGTGCCTCGCAACCACGGTTCAGGCTGGGATTTTTGCATGGCTCACGCTCTCGGGGATTTTTCCTGCAGCATATCCTACAGTCTTCAGAAACATCGCCCAACCGCGTTCGAGGTCGATTGAGCGCAAAATGAAATAAAATGAGCCTGGGCGCGGCTTGCTCTGACAGCAAGGCGTGCGCTAGAGTCTCGATTCGGTTTGAATCCGTTCCAATGACTACAAAACAAATGAAGACCAATGCTGCGCCGCGTCAAGTTGAGAATGTGCACGAAAGTGTGCGGGTGCTTATTCCCCGGGAGCGCATCAAAAAGCGCATCAAGCAGCTGGCTAATCAAATTCGCAATGATTTTGGGGATCAACCGCTACATCTCGTCGGAGTATTGAAGGGAGCGGTATTTTTTCTTGCGGACCTTGCCAGGCAAATATCGGGGGAAGTTTCCTTTGATTTCATCGCGGTATCGAGTTATGGAGACGAAATGCATTCGTCGGGTCAAGTGCGGCTGACCCGAGACCTGGACTCTAGTATTGAGGGGAAGATTGTCATCGTTGTTGAAGATATTCTGGATACGGGCATGACCATGCATTATTTGTTAAGTATTTTTCAGCAGCGCAAGCCCCTGCATTTGCGGGTCGCCGCGCTTTTGGATAAGCCGGAGAGGCGGATAACCGCGGTGCAGGCCGACTATGTGGGATTCAGGATTCCCAACGAATTTGTGGTGGGCTATGGGCTCGATTATGCCGAGCGTTATCGCAACCTGCTGGATGTTGGAATATTGACTATTGGGAAAGCGGAGAAGAAGAAGCGGAAAGGCACCAAAGAGTGAGCGGGCAGCCTACAAATTCCAGCAGTGTGGCCGCGCTGATCGACCACACTTTGTTAAAAGCAGAAGCAACGCCAAGTGATATCGCGCGTATTTGCAGGGAAGCGCTGCAATATCGTTTTGCATCGGTGTGCGTAAATTCAGTGTTTGTAAAGCAGGTTTTCGAAGCACTTCGTAATTCTCCGGTTAAAACTTGTGTTGTGGCTGGATTTCCTCTAGGCGCGAATTTACCGCAGGTAAAGCTTGACGAAGCCCGTGTGGCGCTCGAACAAGGGGCGCAAGAGATCGACATGGTGATCCATATCGGGGGGCTGAAGGCCGGTGACGATGCGTCGGTGCGAAGTGAAATTGAAGATTTGGCGCGGTTGGTTCACGAGCGCGGTGCCATCCTTAAAGTCATCATCGAGACGGCGTTGTTGACTGAGGAAGAGAAAGTGCGCGCGTGCCGGGCGGCGGGTGACGCGCGTGCGGATTTCGTAAAAACATCCACGGGTTTCAGCACCTCGGGAGCGACGATCGGGGATGTGGAATTGATGCGGCGTGAAGTTGGACGCGAAATGGGCGTAAAGGCCTCGGGCGGCGTTCGCACGTTAGACGATCTGCTGAACATGGTGGACGCGGGAGCCACGCGGATTGGCACCAGCAATGGCGTCAAGATTATGGA
>Ga0210409_10003032_pt1 | contig 19301 bp, 14 predicted proteins | sample IncBWH17MmetaG_FD_161649 | JGI IMG/M metagenome (GOLD analysis project Ga0210409, IMG submission 161649) | Forest soil microbial communities from Barre Woods Harvard Forest LTER site, Petersham, Massachusetts, United States - Inc-BW-H-17-M | ecosystem: Environmental > Terrestrial > Soil >... | reverse complement strand
GCGCAACCTGTGACAGGTTCCTATTCCGCTCCCGCCGCGACTGGACGCGCAACTTTCACGCTCAATTCCGGCGCTCTAAATTATGCCGCCTACATCGTAAGTCCCACGCAGGTCTACATTCTGGGAATAAAATCCGGGCAACTGGCCGCCGGAGCGCTTCTCCGCCAATTCTAGTCTAAATTTTCCACCAGAACATTTTCGGTCAGAGAACGATTGGCCCTCGATCTGTTCACTCCCCGCCACGTTTCCAAGGCCCCGCCGGGATCGCTTCCCGCTCCGTTTCGGCAAGGCGATAGGAAGTCAGCGGGTGTAGAATGCCGCCCTCAGGGGAAGTTGGAACCGATTTCTTCATTCGATTGCTTTATCCTTCCTGCTAATTCTTTGAATGAGGAGAATGCCGCAAGAAGGACGTATAAGCCTAGGGGGAGAAACCTATGAGGAATCCTCGTAGCTGGCGTATTCCGTTCGCGCAACTGTTTTTCGTTGGAATAATCCTTTCCTTGACTGTGATGACAGGCCGGGCGCAAACCTTTCGCGGCACGATCCTGGGGACGGTGACCGACACAACCGGGGCTGTCGTACCGGGGGCCATGATCACCATTCTTAATGTGGACACTGGGCTTGTTCGGACAACGGAGTCGCAAGCGGACGGGAGCTATCGCGTTCCCGAGTTGCCGATCGGAACCTACAATGTAACGGTGGAAAAGGCTGACTTTCAGACTTCAGTCACCAACGGCGTCAAAGTAGATGTTGCCTCGGAGCGGCGCGTGGACTCTGCTCTGAAGCCGGGCGCGGTGAAGGAACTGATCACTGTTTCAGGAGAGGAGTTGCCCGAAATCGAAACGACCAGCGACAACCTCGGAGGCACATTGACGCAAGAAAGCGTCAAGGACCTGCCCATCAACGGGCGCGATTATACGAAATTGATTTATCTGAATCCAGGCGTGGCCGGTTCGCCGGACCAGATTACGGATTCGCCAGGTTCGTTCGGTGAATTTTCAATGAACGGCGCGCGCGGGCGCTCCAACAATTACCTGCTCGATGGCACGGACATGAACGATGGGTACCGCAACGATCCGGCCATCAACCAGGGCGGCGTGTTTGCTACTCCATCGGCCATCCTGCCGATCGACGCCGTGAGCGACATGGCCGTGCTCTCCAATTTCCAACCGGAATACGGGCGCAACGGCGGCGCGGTGGTCAACATCGTCACCCGGAGTGGAACGAACCAGCTCCACGGAAGTTTTTTTGAATATTTCCGCAACAACGCTCTGGACGCGCGCAATTTCTTCAACCTGAGCAATCAACCAAAGTCGCCGTTTCACAACAACCAGTTTGGCGGTTCGATCGGCGGACCGATCGTTAAGGACAAGACTTTCTTCTTCTTGGATTACGAGGGACAGCAGGAGAGAGTCGGCGTGGTGACGCTGGCATGCGTTCCCGAGCCCGCGCGAATCGCTGTGGACGAAGCCTTGAACGGCGCTCCCAATTCGGTAATTGCCGCTCTCCTGGCGCGAAACCCCTGGCCCGCCCCCGACCATCCAATTTCGATGGCCCAGGCCACGTCGGCTTATGACATAGGCTGCCCAAACGGCCCTAACGCTACGGCGATTACTCCTTCGTCCAACGGCCTGACCAGCATGATCGCAAAAATTGACCAGAGCTTCGGCCAGAATAATGTTCTTACCGGGCGCTATTTCTTCGGTGACAGCACGCAATCCTTTCCGCTTGCGCTGAATGCTACGGGCGGCCAGCTTCCCGGATTTAATACGGTTACCCCGACTCGCGTTCAACTCGTGGCCATTTCCTACGTCCATGTTGTCTCCTCGACGAAGTTGAACGAGGCGCGCTTCGGATGGAATCGTTTCGCGGAAGGATTCTTCCCCCAGGATCAAAGTTTCCACCCGAGTTCAATCGGGCTTTGCACCGCGAGTAACGCAATCGGAGGAACGTTAGCCGGTCCAACTTGTTCTGGATCGGGCCCGGCGGATTCCGGGTTGCCCATCATTCTTGTTTCCTTCACGCCATCGGGAGGCAGTTCGTTCTTCGCACAGCCCGGAGCGAACTCTGCCGATCCGCGGCACCGTGTGGACACCAACTATCAATTCATTGACGGTTTCTCCTGGAAAATCAACAAACATGATTTGAAATTTGGCTTCGAATTTCGTCGCACCAGTATCGATCAGTTCCTCGACAAGTACTTCCGCGGGCGATTGAGGTTTTCCAATTTGTCGGCCTTTCTGGCGGGAAACGTAAACAGTGGCCTCCAGTACTCCGGGAATACAAATCGCAATACCTATGAGAACGACGAGGGTTTGTATTTCCAGGACAGCTTTCACCTGCTCCCGCGCGTCACGCTGAATTACGGCATTCGCTGGGATAACTTTGGCGTGATCACGGAGAAGAACAATCTGTTCAGCAATTTCCTCGTGTCCAGCTATGATGCGACGACCAACACCGGCGTGGGCGCGATGGCGCAGGTCGGCACATCCGCTTTGCCGAGATTGTACGAACCGGACTACAAGAATTTCAGTCCGCGCGCCAGCATCGCCTGGGACGTATTCGGCAGCGGAAAGACCGTGCTGCGCAGCGGATTCGGATTGTTTTTTGACGCGACTTCCCAGGACATGTTCCTCGGCCACCTGCCGTATCCGGCCTTCTATGCACCGGGGCCGGCCTACGCCAACTTTGGACCCGATCCAATTACCGAGGCTACCAACCCCGGCTCGATGATTGCGAGTGGCGTGCCCGTGTATGGCCCCTCGACCTGCGGCACCGAATGCGATGTCTTCGGCGTCGACCGGAATATCAAGACTCCTTACATGGAGAATTACAACCTGAATATCCAGCAACAAATTACAAATAAAGTGTCCGTGCAAATTGGCTATGTCGGGTCCCAGGGACACAGGCTATGGCGCTTCTTCGACATCAACCAGCCGAACCTGGCGCAGATTACGGCTGCCGATTGCCCGAACGGGATCGCGACATGCGCCACAACGGGAAAGATTCAGGATTTCGGCGTCCCCCATGTTTTTTCCGGAACTCCTCCCGGAACGACTTATGTTTTCCAGGAAAATTCCACCGGGAAGTCGAATTACAATTCGCTGCAGTTGAGCGTGCATGTGGACGCGTGGCACGGGATCACATCGTTTGCCAACTTTGTGTGGTCGCGTTCCATGGACAATTCCAGCGATGGAGAAGACTTCGTCCCCAATGCCGCGCAGCCGGCCGATAGCACAAACCCCAACAATGAATACGGGCCATCGAATTTCAATATTCCCAGGCGCTTTACCTGGGTCTTCTCCTACGTGCTTCCGACCATGGGAGGTGGGTGGGCCAAACTGAAGAACGGCTGGGGATTCGACAGCACGGTCACGCTGCAAACCGGTCAGCCCTTCACTCTCAATTACAACGGCGAAGACGATTACAGCGGGAGCGGCGAGGGCTACGACCGGCCCGACGTCGTTGGGCCTATCACCTACAATTACGGCGACCCGAACAATTTCCTCAATCTCAGCTCGTTTGCCATGCCCTGCACCATTCAGCCAAATATTGCGAATGGTAGTAACCCTTTCAACGGCGCCGCCGCCGATTGCATTCCTGGGACGAGGCACTTCGGAAACTTAGGACGCAATGCGCTGCAGGGTCCACCCTTCAAACAATGGGACCTGGCTATTTATAAGGGGACTCAGATCACCGAGCGTCTAAATCTTCAACTGCGCGCGGAGTTTTTTAACCTTCTGAACCACCCGAATTTTTCCAACCCACTCCTTCCTGCGTTTATTGCCGACCCGGCCGGCAACGTGAATCAGCAGGGCTGTGGGTGCGGTTTCACCCTGCCTCCCGGCGGAAACCGCGAAGTAGGAAATGGCTCCTATCATGTCGTGGCGACAGGCGATGTCGGAATCGGCAACCCCTTCCTCGGAGGCGGCGGGCCGCGCGGCATTCAGCTGGCCGCGAAGTTTTCGTTTTAGCGATTCAGTGGGACAGGCTTCAGCCTGTGGGGGTTCGCCCAATTGGCCCAGGCCAGGTGCGCTGGCCAAGATCAGATGGAATTCCACAGACTGAACAGGCCGTGGAAAAACTCAAAGCGCTGTCATTCTGAGCGAAGCGAAGAATCTCTCCTTGTTTCTTTTCTTAATACTTAAATCGAAGACAGATTCTTCGCTTCGCTCAGAATGACAAACCAAGACATCTTTTCCGCAGCCTGCGAAGTCTGTGCTGCTCGCGCTACGAAACGGATGCTGATTTGCGGAGCAGTTGTTCGACGCGCGCCACGTCTTCCGGGACGTCCACGCTGACCGAATCGTGCTCTGTTTCGGCGACGCGAATCTTGTAGCCATTTTCCATCCAGCGCAGCTGTTCGAGCTGCTCGATGCGCTCGAGGTCTCCCACGGGCAGCGTCGGAAAATCGAGCAGCGCGGCGCGCCGGAACGCATACAGTCCGAGATGCTTCATGTGCTGCGCGTGCACCGGAGCGTCGCGATCGCGCACCCACGGAATGGGCGCGCGCGAAAAATAGAGCGCGTTGCCGTCAAAATCGAGAACCACTTTCACAATATTGGGGTCCATAATGTCGGCGGGCTTCAGGATCGGGACCATGAGCGTGGCGACGGAAACGCCGTCCTCGGATTCTATGGCCTCCACCAGAGTGTCGATCGCTTCCGGCTCAACCAGCGGCTCGTCCCCTTGCACGTTCACGAAAACCTCTTCCGCGGGACCGGGAATGTGCGCGGCCACTTCGGCCACCCGCTCGGTGCCGGAGCGATGTTCAGAACGGGTCATGACCGCCTCGGCCTCAAAAGCAGCCGCCGCCTTCAGAATGCGCTCATCATCGGTGGCGATGATTACACGGGTGATGCGCGCGGCCTGCCGCGTCCGCTCCCACACGCGCTGTATCATGGGCTTTCCGGCCAGGGACACCAGAGGCTTGCCCGGCAAGCGGGTGGCGGAATAGCGAGCGGGAATTACGGCAATGGCCATAAGGTTTTTTTTCCGCCCGCCGATCCCTAAGATGGGCAGCGGAACTTGGAAATCCTATCACAAGTGTTCGAACAAACTCGCATTTGGCCCGTGGAGCAGCGTTCAAGGTTTATGATCTGGGCTCTAAAGTAAATTAATTGTCAAAATCCAGTCCCGGTACTTGCGCGCTTGACCGCGGGTGGTAGAATGGCTGCAAGGTTCGTTTTTCGGAACCGGCCGTGACCGCCCGGGCAGCCCCGGCGAAGGCAGGCAATGCGGTGATGGCAGGGCGAAATCAAGTTTACCTCCGGGTGTTCGCTCTTGTTGTGTTCGCCCTGATTGCCACCGCTGCATATAATCAAACGCCAGGCCCCGTCCAGCCCCCGAAGGAACCCCCCGGCCCACAATTCAAGCCAGGACAAGGGATCAAGGTCGACGTGGACATGACCCTGGTCAACGCCACGGTCACGGATCCGCTGGACCGCTTGGTGACCGGGCTGGAAAAAGAACATTTTCGAGTGTATGAAGACGGCGTGGAGCAGGAGGTAGTCACGCTGTCCAGCGAAGACGTGCCGGTCTCGATCGGCCTGGTTTTCGACATGAGCGGCAGCATGTCGGACAAGGTCGAAAAGGCGCGCGAGGCCGCCGTGCAATTCATGCGCACGGCAAATCCGCTGGATCAATTTTTTCTGGTGAGTTTCAACGATCGCGCCGAATTAACCAGCGGCTTCACCAGCAGCGTGGATGAATTGCAGAACCGCATGATGTTCACCGCCTCGCGCGGGCGCACCGCGCTCCTGGATGCCATCTACCTCGGACTCAGCCAGATGAGGGGTGCACACAACGGCAAACGGGCCTTGCTCATCATATCCGATGGAGGAGATAATCATAGCCGGTACAATGAGAGCGACGTAAAGAACTATCTGAAAGAAGCCGACTGCCAGCTCTACGCAATTGGCATCTTCGATCCGATCGGCATACGTTCCCGAACGCCGGAAGAATTGGAAGGGCCCTCGCTGCTTTCCGAGATGACGGAAATGACTGGAGGCCGTGTCTTTCCGGTGGGAAATCTTGGCGAACTGCCCGACATTGCCGCGAAGATCGGAATGGAGCTCCGAAACCAATATGTCCTCGGATACAAATCAAGCAACCCGCGGCACAATGGCGCGTGGCGAAAGATCAAGGTCAAGCTGCGTCCGCCCAAGGGGCTTCCTCCCCTCAATGTTTATGCCAAAACCGGATACTACTCCCCGAACCAGTAGCTTCGGCCGCATTGCCGTTTTTTTCGCTGCCGTTATTTTCGCGGCAGGAGGTGTGCTCTTTGCCGGCGGCGCCTCCGCTCAACAGCAGCAGGCGCCCATTTCTCCCTCCACGGCGCCTCCCCCGCCGAGTGCCCCGCCGCAGGAAATTTCGCAGGACACCTACAAGATCAAAACGCAAGTCAACCTGGTGGTGCTGCATGTGTCCGTGCTCAACGACCGCAGCGTGTTTGTGCCCGGCCTGATGGAGGACAATTTCCGGGTGCTGGAAGACAAAGTCGAGCAAAAGCTTTCCGTCTTCAAGCAGGAAGACGTGCCGGTCAGCTTCGGCCTGGTGGTGGACAATAGCGGGAGCATGAGGGACAAGCGGCCGCAGGTGAATGCTGCGGCGCTGACGTTCGTCAAGACCTCCAATCCGCAGGACGAGGGATTCGTGGTCAATTTCAACGACGACTACTACCTGGACACCGAACACGATTTCACCAGCGACCTGGCGGAAATGAGAACCGCGCTCGAGCGCATTGATGCGCGCGGCAGCACGGCGCTTTACGACGCCGTGATCGGCTCGCTCGATCACTTGAAGAAAGGCACGCGCGACAAAAAAGTTCTTCTGGTGGTGACCGACGGCGAGGACAACGCCAGCCGGCACAGCCTGGAAAATGTGGTCGAGCAGGCGCAGCGCTCCAATGCCGTGATTTACGCCGTCGGAGTATTCAGCGACGACGACATCAAGCATAACCATCGCGCCATGAAAAAAGCGCGCGGCGCGCTGAGCGACCTGGCCCTCGCCACCGGCGGCCTGGCATTTTTCCCTGAAACCGCCGACGATACGGAGGCGATCTGCACGCAGATCGCCCACGACATTCGCAATCAGTACACGCTCGCTTACTATCCAACGAATACGGCGCACGATGGATCTTTCCGTACGGTTGCGGTACAAGTGACTCCGCCGCGCGGCGTCGGAAAACTTACCGTGCGCACGCGCACCGGATACTACGCGTCCCGCGCGCCGTCCTCCGGAAATTAGGTTATTGTATCTCGCCTCTTCAGAGGCGAGGAGGTTCGCACATCCGGAGCGAAATCCCCGCGTCGGAAGACGCGGGCTACGGCAACATGTGGCTCATCGCTCCGATCCGTTACAAAAAAATTTTCAATTGTTTAAATCTGCGGCAGGAAACTCTTGCCATGTGGAATTGAGCCGCCAAAATTTTCGGCGATGGTTTGGCCCATGTCGGCAAGCGTATCGCGGATACCCAGGTTGACGCCGCGCTTCCCTGCCGTGCTGTAGGTGACGATGGGGACGTACTCGCGCGAGTGATCGGTGGTCGGCCAGGCGGGATCAGGATCGCAGCCGTGATCGGCGGTGATCATCAGCAAATCCCGCGGCGCCATGGCCTTCAGCAGCGGCGCAAGCAGCGCGTCAAATTCCTCCAGCGATTTCGCAAACCCTTCCACATCCTTGCGATGTCCGTAGAGCACGTCGAAATCCACAAGATTGGCGAAGATGAGGCCGGTCTTCTGCTCCGCGAGAGTGGCGTGGAGCTTCTGCATGCCGTCCGCGTTGTTCTTAGTTGTCACGTAACGGTCGATGCCCCGCCCGTTGTAAATATCGTGAATTTTTCCGATGCCGAAGATCGGAATTTTTCTCTCGACGAGCGAGTCCATCAGCATCGGGCGCGGCGGCTCGACCGCGTAGTCGTGGCGCCGCTCGGTCCGCCGAAAAGTTCCCGGTGCGCCGGTGAACGGCCGGGCAATCACGCGCCCCACTTGGTTCGGCCCGTCGAGCATTTTCCGTGCGATTTCGCACATGCGGTAAAGCTCGGCGATAGGGATCACGTCTTCGTGCGCCGCAATCTGGAAGACGCTGTCCCCGGAAGTGTAGACGATCGGGAAACCTGTTCGAATGTGTTCCTCGCCCAGTTCCTTGATGATTTCGGTTCCCGAGGCGGGCTTGTTGCCGATGGTCTTGCGGCCGATGGCGCGTTCGAACTGTTCGATCAATTCCCGCGGAAAACCGTGCTTGTAAACGGGAAACGCCTGCGGCAGCCAGATTCCGGCCATCTCCCAGTGGCCCGTGGTCGTGTCCTTACCCGGAGAATGCGTGGCGCCTTTGCCGTAGCAGCCTTCAGGACGCGCGGAAGGCGTGAGGTGGGCCAGCGGCGCAATATTCGCAAGTCCGAGGCGCACAAGGTTCGGCAACGCCAGCAATCGCGATTTACAGATGTGTCCCAGCGTGTCGCGGCCCACGTCATCGTAGTCCGCCGCGTCAGGCAGCGCGCCGATCCCCACGCTGTCCAGAACAATCCAGAGGATTCGTTCGAACGGCTCCATGGTCTGCCTCGGCGAAAAGTATACAGCCTGGCATCCATGAGGAAAATGTGCGGGAGAGATTTTGCCAAGGCAGAAATAATTCGAAAAGAAGGTCCAACTGCCTCGTGACCCTCCGTGCGCCCGACTGGGTAGCGACTACGCTGCTTTCTCGAGCACCATCAAGGCGGTTGCCGTGTTGGAGATTGCGACGTAATAATTGCTGTGAATCTTCTTCACCTTGTTTCCGAGTGCGCCGCGCATCGTCAGCCACAGAATAAATTCGGCGCCCTGCGCGCCCGATAGTCGCACAAGCTCGGGGATCGAATAGCGGGCCAGCGCTTCCGGATCGCTCACGATCTTGTCCATGCAGAGCAGATCGAATTCCTTATTGATGAAGCCGGCGCGCTCGCCATCCAGTTGGTGGGACAGTCCACCTGTGCCCATCACTAATACGTTGATGTCCTTCGGGTAGGATTCGATTGCGCGCCCGATTGCCTGCCCGAATTTGAAGCAACGCATGGGCGTCGGCAGGGGATGCTGCACCGTATTTATGCAGACAGGGATCGTCCTGACGCCGGAATAGGAATTGTTGGGCCAGAACAACGACATGGGCACGGTGAAGCCGTGGTCCACCAGCATCTCCTGGCAGGAGGCCACGTCGAACTCATCTTCGACGACGGATTCGATGATGTGCCAGGAAAGATCGGGGTCGCCTTGAAACGGCGGAATTGTGGGAATGCCCCAGCCTTCGTCGGCATTGCGGTATTCGGGCGCGGCGCCGATCGAAAACGTGGGCATGTTGTTAAGGAAGAAGTTCAGGCCGTGGTCGTTGTAGATCACGATGGCCACGTCCGGCTTTACTTTTTGGACCCATTCCCGCGCAGGAGGATAGCCGGCAAAAAAAGGTTCCCAGTACGGGTCGTTGACCAATTGCGCTTCCCGGGGCACCGCATTCCCGATCGACGGGATGTGCGAGGTCGTCAGTCCGCCAATGATGCGCGCCATGTGCTAATCCCCCTGTGCTCGGACCATCTTTTTGAAATCTTCGACGGACATGCCCGTCTGCTGTGCGCCCACATCCTGCACGCTGAGGCCGAAAATCCCCGCGAATTTTGCGAGATAATAAATGCAGCCGCCGGCATGGATCAGCGCCAAGACGTTGCGCGCCTTGATGGCTGCGCGCTGTTCATCGTTGAGGCCGTACTTCGTGCAATACGCATTTTCATCCTTCAAAAACTCTTCGCGATTTTCTTTGCTGTTGAACGAGTAGCACATCTTGTTCAGCGCGTAGCCCTTGATGGCAGCTTGTCCGTCGAACATGTACGTGCCCGGAATGTGCACATCGGGGTGCGTGGCGTGAGTCATGGCAAGGCTCCTGCGGTCGAAAGTGCTGCGTCGGCCCGCTAACCGGCTATTTAGACAGGCCTGGCGGATCGTCACAGTGAGCGCGGTCACGCTGTTGCGTGATGGAGGTCACAGGGCGAATTTGGATCGCCCTGCGGAAGTCGCCTTCAGGCGGTCATTCTGGATTCAATCACATGCTCGCCTGAAGGCGAGCGCTACAAGATCCAGACTGCGACTCGGTCATCGAAGGCGATAAGCTGAAACGAGGTCCGAGTTTGTGCCGTAGGGATCGGCCTTCTGGTCGGATTCGTCCATCGGAATTCGCGCGGTCCAGAGCCGGGCGAATAACCCCTGGCTCGACAATGTGTCCGTGCAGGTGGGATTCACGTAAAGCAGGTCGACGAGGCCGGTGCGGGAAGCGGCCACGGCTGCGAGCCGCTCCGCCATCTGAGCGATGAGCGAGCATGCGAACGGATTGTAGAAGTAGACGAGCAGCGGAGCTCGCGGCCACTGAAATTTCGTCGCGTCTCCGTGGACTACACGAATCTTCTTAGGATTGGTGCGGGCGACGCGGCTCCATCGCGGAATGTTCTTCTCTGCAATGCTCGCCAACTCCTCGCTTAATTCCACGCCGATGACTTTCCGGAACGGCAATTCCGCCGCAAGCAGGAGCGCCCGGCCCTTCCCTGCTCCTACATCCACGAAGCTGTACGCTTCGATTCTTCCCGACGCTGTGGGTAAAGTTTCGCGCCAGCGCCGGCACGCTTCGTAAAATACCGATGGCGCAATCGCCGAATAACCATGGCTGTTCGCGTCATTTGCGCGGCCTTTGACTAGCTCTTCCGGCCCGAGATAACCGCTCGTGTCCGTGCCGTACTTCAGGTCAAATGGATGTATGACATCGCGGTTCGGAGCCGTTTTTGAAGCGGAAGCCACGAAAGATCGGTCCTCGCTTTCCCAAGAGTAACGCAAAACCGCGTGCGATTGAGTAGGACGGGCTTCAGCCTGTCGCCTCGGACTTTTCCTGCGGATCAAACCCGACAGGCTGAAGCCTGTCCTACTCAATTGCCCTGCATCTTGCGCAGACGTATAATTGTGAGTTTAGACTTGCGTCGCCGAAGGCGCTGGGGAGGGGGCCGCGTGGCTGCCAGAGAAGACACTGCTGCAGAACCGCTCGCAACGAGCCATGCTGCAAGCTCCGCGGCGGAAGCCGCTGAGCAGGAGGCCATCCATGTGCTCGGGGCGCGCGTCCACAACCTCAAGAATATCAGCTTTGATATTCCGCATAACGCCATCACGGTCGTAACCGGGGTTTCGGGATCGGGGAAATCGAGTCTGGCGTTTGACACAATTTACGCCGAGGGGCAGCGGCGGTACATCGAATCGCTGTCGGCCTATGCGCGGCAGTTCCTCGAGCGCATCGAAAAGCCCGATGTGGATGAGATTACCGGGATCGCTCCGGCCATCGCCATCAAGCAGAAAAATTCAACGCGCAACCCGCGCTCCACTGTGGCGACGGCTACTGAAATTTACGATTATCTGCGGCTGCTGTATGCGCGCGCGGGGCGCACGTTTTGCACGAAGTGCGGCAGCGAAGTGCGCAAAGACACCATGGACGAAATCGCCGCACGCGTTCTGGCGTTGCCGCAAGGGCGGCGGTTTTACGTGCTGTACACGCTGGATCTCGCAACGGCGGTTTCACAGGGCGCGCCTGCGCCTGCCGCAACGCCGCGGCGAAGTGCGGCGAAAAAGACGGGGAAGCCCGCGCCGGAGGCGATCCGTCTGGCCCTGGCCGGATTGCAGCGCCGCGGATTTCAGCGGCTCTATCAAGCGGGCCGGATGCACGAATTCTCGTCACCGGAAACACTGTTGGATATTGATTTTTCGCAGCCGGTGTATGTCGTCGTCGACCGGCTGGCCATCGGGCCGGACATGCGCTCGCGTCTCGTCGATTCGGTCGAGATCTGCTATCGCGAAGGGCACGGCGAGGCCATCCTGGAATTTGTACCTGCGGCGGAGGGCGGACCATCCGAGCGGATGTTGTTCAACGAGCGGTTCGAGTGCAAGACTTGCGGCGCGGTGTATCAGGAACCGGAGCCGCGACTGTTTTCGTTCAACAATCCTTATGGCGCGTGCCCTCGCTGCCAGGGATTTGGAAACACCGTCGATTTCGATATCAATCTGGTGATTCCCGACCGCGGGAAATCTCTGAACGATGGCGCGATTCAGCCGTGGACCAAACCGCGTTACCGCGCCGTGGTTCTGGAACTGAAAACATTCGCGCGGGCCAACCACATCTCCATGGATGTTCCCTTCCGGAATCTGACCGCGGCGCAGCAAAATCAGATCATTGAAGGCGACCCCAAATCCGACTATGTTGGCGTGAATGGTTTTTTTCTGTGGCTGGAACGCAAAAAGTACAAGCTTCACGTGCGCGTGTTTCTGAGCCGCTACCGCGGCTACGCGCTCTGCCCGGAATGCGCTGGTTCGCGGCTGCGCGCCGAGGCGCGCGCGGTGCGCCTGTCGGGAAAATCCATCACCGAAGTTTGCGCCATGACGGTGGCCCAGGCGCGGCAATTCATGGACACCCTGGAATTGAGCGCGGAACAGGCGGCCATCGCCGACAAAATTCTGGAAGAGATTCGCCAGCGCCTTCTCTTTCTGGACGAAGTCGGCCTGGATTATTTGTCGCTTGACCGGCTCTCCTCGACGCTTTCGGGCGGCGAAGCGCAGCGCATTCAACTGGCAACTTCGCTCGGGTCGCACCTCGTCGGAGCGCTTTATGTTTTGGATGAGCCTTCGATTGGCCTTCATCCGCGCGACACGCATCGCTTGATAGAAATCCTGAAACATCTGCGGGATCTCGGTAATACGATCCTGGTGGTCGAACACGATCCGGACATGATGGCCGCCGCCGACTACGTGATCGATCTGGGGCCCGGCGCGGGAGAGCATGGCGGGAGCCTGCTCTTTGCGGGGCCGCGCAGCGAGCTTTTGCAAAGCCGCGAATCCCTGACGGCGCGCTACCTGAACGGTGAATTGCGCATCCCCGTTCCAACGCAACGGCACAAGCCGAGTGGCCGGTTTCTGCGGATCCACGGTGCGCGCGCGCACAATCTTCAGAACATCGATTTGATGATTCCCTTGCACATGCTGGTGGCCATCACGGGCGTCTCGGGATCCGGAAAATCAACGGTGGTGCATGACGTGATTTACAAGGCAATCGAAGCGAAACGCAACGGCGGAAAGTTTCAGGAATTGTGCGACCGGATCGAAGGAGACCATCAGCTGCAGAGCGTCGTGCTCGTTGATCAGTCTCCCATTGGACGCACGCCGCGATCGAATCCCTCCACTTATCTCAAGGCGTTTGACGCCATCCGCGAAGCGTTCGCCTCCACTCCGGAAGCGAAAAAGCGCGGCTATGCGGCCGGCCACTTTTCCTTCAACATTCCCGGAGGGCGCTGCGAAGCGTGCCAGGGAGAAGGCATCGTCACCGTGGAAATGCAGTTCCTGGCGGACGTCGAGCTGATTTGCGAGGAATGCCGCGGCACGCGGTTCAAGAGCGGCGTCCTGGAAGTGCGCTATCGCGAAAAAAATGTGCACGAGGTGCTGCAACTGACGGTGCGCGAGGCGCTGATCTTTTTCGCGGGCGTGCCCAAGATTACTTCCAAGCTCAGAATCCTTGACGAAGTGGGGCTCGGCTATTTGCGCCTGGGGCAATCCGCAACGACGCTCTCCGGCGGAGAAGCACAACGCCTGAAGCTCGCGGCGCATCTCACCATGCAAGCAAACGAGGGGGTCTTGTACATTTTCGACGAGCCCACGACCGGCCTGCACTTCGACGATATTCAGAAGCTGCTGACAGCGTTCCGCAAGCTGATTGACGGCGGCGCATCCATCCTGGTGATCGAGCACAATCTCGACATCATCAAATCCTCGGACTGGATCATCGATCTTGGGCCGGAAGGCGGGGCGCAAGGCGGGCGGGTGGTGGCCACCGGGACGCCCGAGCAGGTGGCGCGCAATTCGCACTCGCATACGGGCAAGTTTCTAGCGCGGGCGCTTGCGAATTCTCACGGAAATAACAATCATGGGGCGCCACATCCTGCCGCGCGGAGCAAATGAAGCGCATGCGTCTCGGAAACAAATTCGCAACGTGCTGGTTTCCAATTGTTTTGGGGGCCGCCCTGCTTGCGGCGCCGGGAATATCATCCGCCGCACAATCCCAGCGAAAAGCTCCCGCGAAGCCTCCGGAAAACTCTTCGGCTCAAGAAAAAGAAGACCCGCTTTCCCCGCTGCTGGCGCAGGCGAATGACGCGATCGACAAAATGGATTTCGCCGCGGCCGTCGATCCGCTGCAGAAATACATTGCGCAGCGGGCGGACGAGCCCTACCCCCATTTTCAACTGGGATACGCCTACGTGGGATTGAAACGTCCCGCGGAGGCGAAGGCGGAATTTTCGCGCGCCATCGCGCTCGATCCGAAGATGGCGGCGGCGTACTTGAATCTTGGTTTGCTGCTGATGGACAGCGATCCGGCAGCGGCGGCCGAATCCTTTCGCCATGGGGCCGAACTGCAGCCCGCGGAAAGCCGTCCGCGATTTCTCGCCGGTTTCTCCTTTGAGCACGCCGGCAGATTGCCGGAGGCCGCCGAGCAATACCGGGCCGCGCTTGCTTTATCGCCGAAGGATTACGAGGCCTGCTTCGCGCTGGGGCGGGTGCTGCTGCGCTCCAATGACGCGGCCGGCGCGGAAGAGCAATTTCGCACGGCCATTGCGTCGCGAGGCGACTCGGCCCCGGCGCGCCTGGGCCTTTCGAGCGCTCTGCTGGCGCAAAAGAAATATGGCGCGGCGAGCGATGCCCTCGCGGAATATTTGAAGCTCAATCCAGGGGATCGGTCCGCGCATTTTGACCGGGCTTCGGCACTCTTGAATCTCAGCCGATACGATGACGCCCTCGCCGAACTCGATCGGTCCGACGCGGGCGCCGCCCCTTCCGCCGAAACGCTGAAAATGCGCGGCGAAATCTACATGCAGCAGCAAAAATGGAAAGAGGCCGGAGAAACGCTGAAACAAGCGATGGCGCTCGCGCCGCGGGATGCGGAGTTGGCCGGGTGGATGGGCCACGTGGACCTCGAATTGCGCGACTATCCCAGGGCGGTTCGCGTGCTGGAGCAGGCCTCCGCGCAGAGCCCGCAAGCCGCCGACGTGCTGCGCGATCTCGCCGACGCATTTTATCTGAATGAAAATTATTCGGCGGCACTCGAGGCCATGGACCGTCTTGCCAAATTGGAAACCCCCGCGCCCGGATCGTGGTTTGTGCGCGCGATCTGTTACGATAAACTTTCCCGGAAAGAGGAGGCGATCGAGGCGTATCAGAAGTTTCTCGATCAAGACGGCGGGCAGCACGACACTCAGGATTTTCAAGCGCGCCATCGTATCCCCGTTTTGCAGCGCGAACTGGGACAATCCAAGAAGAAGTGAAAGCGGATCGCCATATTTTCATTCTCCCAATATGAAGGCGACGGCGAAAATTCGGGTTGCTGCGATCGCGGCGCTGGGGCTGTGCGTTGCGCTTGCCGCGCAGGACCGTTTCGCCGAGGATCTGGCGCGGTACCAGAACGAGAACGACCCGGTCCGCAAAGCGCGCGCGCTGGCTAAATTGGGAGACGAGCAGGTCGACCTGGCAAAGCGGCAACTGAGGGCCGACGACGACGTCGGTTCCCTTCAGACCCTGGAACAATATCGCGACGAAGTTCGGGCCACGGTTGCGGCGCTGAACGGCACGGGCGTTGACGCGGAACGGAAACCGGCGGGATTCAAGGAATTGCAGATCAGCCTGCGCGAAACCATCCGGCGCATTGACGACCTGATCCTGACACTGGAAGTGGACAAGCGTCCCTTTTTCCGCGTCGTTCGCAACGATTTGTTCATGGATCAAAACGAGTTGATCGACAAGCTCTTCCCGCGCAAACCGGAACGCGGCGCGCCAAAATCTGATCCTTGAGGTATCCCATGCGATCTATCACTTTACCGGCCGCCATCTTTCTCTTCGCCTCGATTCTGCCCGCCGTGCCCGCGGGTTCGGCCACTGCCGCGCCCCAAAAGAAGGAATATCTCACCGAGGCGGAGGCCGACAAGATTCGCGATGCCGGAGCGACCGGACCGCGCATCGTGCTCTTTGCGACTTTTGCCTCGGACCGCATCAAGAAACTTCAGTATGAATTCGCGCACATTGACCCTTCGGATCAGAAGCGGGCCGAACGCTTGAACAGCTTGCTAAACGGCTACACAGGCTGCATCGACGATGCCGCCGATTTGATCGAAATTGGGATCGAAAAGCAGGAAGACATTCGCGACGGAGTGAAGGCAATGCAGTCGGGAATCAAGGAATTTCTGCCGTACCTCAAAGGGCTTGCCATGAATGGCATGGAACGCGAAACGTACAAGGAAAATCTGGAAGACGCGATCGAGGCCACGCAGGACGCGGCTAAGGATGTGGACAAGGCCGCGAAAGAAACGCCCGCGGCTCCCGTGCGGCGCAATCCATCGTGAAAGGATCAGCCAGCTTGAGGAGGGACCGCGGGGCGCCCGCCGCGCTTTTGGGGGGCGACCGCATTTTTCAGCGCATCTTCACACGCCTGGGATGCCAGGGGCGGCCGCCGCAATTTCAAGTGGAGCTGTACCCGTATGCCAATCTTTCGCACACGGTGCGCCTGCGGCGGGATGTGGCTTACGTGCGGCTTTCCGATATTTTGCATGAGGCGCCTGTCTCGGTGATCGAAGCCGCCGCCGCGATTTTGCTGGGGCAGATGTATCGCCGGCGTGTGCCTCGCGAATTGCGCGATCTCTACCGCCAGTTCGCTCTGGCGCATACCACGCGGCGGCACATCGCGCGTGTTCGCCGCAAGCGGGCGAAGCGCATCCTGGACAATCCGCTCGGCTCGGCGCACGATCTGGATCCCATGTTCGCTTCGCTGAATGTGCAATACTTCGAGGGGCGCCTTCGCCGCCCTCGCCTGGGATGGAGCGCGCGGCCCTGGCGTTCTCAGTTTGGATGCTACGATCCTTCGCTCGACCAGATTGTGATGAACAAGCGGCTGGACCGCGCGGAAGTGCCTTCTTACGCCGTGGAATTCATTCTCTATCACGAAATGTTGCACGTGAAGCATCCGTTGCGAGCCGCCGCGTGCAGGCTGCAGTCGCACTCCCCTGAATTTCGCGCCGAGGAAAAATGCTTTGCCCACTATGCGCGGGCGCGAAAATTCCTCGAGCGCGTACGTTAGGACCAAGCTCCGTCAGGGACGAAAGAACGTAGCCCACCACGTGAGTGGTGGGTCAGCGTGGTGGTAGAGGGCTTAGCCCCGTAGGGGCGGTACAGGGCAACCACAATGTGCCGCCCCTACGGGGCTGTGAACGATCGCATAAAATAACCCGCCGTTTAAACGGTGGGCCCCGTTGTAACGTCCCTCCGGGACTTCAAACCACATGAAAGCAAGCCGCCGCAAAACAATGGCGGCCGAAATCTTAACCGGGACAGACTTTTAGCGTTCCGCTTTTTTGGGAGATTCCTGCGCGGTTTTTTCTTCGAGATCGGAGACCGTTTTCTTTATTTTCGCGGCGTCCGCCGCATGCGGGAGAATATGCAGATATTTGTTATAGGCTTGAATCGCTTTTGCGTACTCATGTTTCTTTTCGTAAGCCTCGCCTAGAAGCTTCCACGGCGCCGCCAGTGTGGGCTGATAGTTGGACGCTTCCACGAAGCGGTCGATCGCCGCGTCGTAGGCTCCCTTATTCAGATAGAACTTGCCGACATCCAGGCTCCTCTGCGCATGAAGAGGATCGAACACGGGACCTGAAAGCGTGTCCGAAGTGTCAGGCCCGGAATCCTCCGAAGGGGGAGGCGGCGGAACGGTCGGATCGATTGGCTGAGCGGCCGCGGGGTGTGGAGTGGCCGTGCTCGCGTCCGGCGCTGCGGGCGCAGTTGGCGTTTCGGCCGGAGGCGGGGGAGGCGGAACCCGCGGGTTCACTTGCTGCGCGCCGAGGGATCGAGCCCCCGCGAGCAGGAATATTCCGAAAACGATGCATGCCGGTCGGTTCATGTTATGCGCAGATTAAGATTCACTTTGCTATCATGGGTGTTGCCCGAGAGCGGATCGCCGCACTTCCCATTCTACTCCCGCGATGGAACTCGCACAAAAAGCCGGCAGCCTTCCCACGGAGCCGGGCGTGTATCTGTTCAAGGATGCCCTGGGAAATATTTTATATGTAGGCAAGTCCGGCTCGCTGCGGAATCGCGTGAAATCGTATTTCCTGGAATCGCGGTGGAGGGACGCCAAAACCGGGTCGCTGGTGCGGGAAATCGCGGATCTCGACTACATCGTCGTGGACAACGAGCGGGAAGCCCTGGCGCTCGAAAACAGCCTGATCAAGCAGTACAAGCCGAAATTCAACGTGCTGTTGCGCGACGACAAAACGTACCCGTACATCCGCTATACCGCATTCGAGAAATTTCCGCGGGTGTATGTGACGCGGCGCCTGGTCAAAGACGGCTCGATTTATTTCGGCCCGTTTTTCCCGCACAGCCTGGCGTACCGGATCGTGCACTTCATCCATAAAACATTTCGCATTCCTTCCTGCACGGTGGACCTGACGCGCGCGCACCCGCGACCCTGCTTGCAGTATTACATTCGCCGCTGCCACGGGCCGTGCGTTTCCGGCCTGACCACGGACGAAAAATACGGTGAGGCGGCGCGCGACACGAAATTGTTTCTGGAGGGGCGCCGACACGACCTGATCGCAAGCCTCGAATCTCGAATGATGGAGGCTTCCGACACCGAGCGCTTCGAGCAGGCCGCGGCCTACCGGGACCTCCTGCGCACGCTTTCCGAGATCGAAGAGCGCCAGAAGATTGCCGCCGCGCAGGGCGATGACATTGACGTGCTCGCATGGCACGCCGAGCCTCCCCTGGTGGCCGTGAATCTCTTCCACTTGCGCGGAGGGCGCGTGGTGGACCGGCGCGATTTTTACTGGGAAGACCTTGCGGAATTCGAGCCGCCCGAATTTCTGTCCGCGCTCTTGAAACAACTCTACCTCGACGCCGCGTATCTGCCGCGGGCCATTCACGTTCCCATGGATTTCGAGGATCGCGAGATTCTGGAGGACATCCTCACCGAACGCGGGTCGCACCTCGAACCGCCGCGCAGCCGCGTGGAAATTGTAATCCCGCAGCGCGGCGCGAAACACGCCTTCCTGGAATTGGTGGAGAAGAACGCGCGCCATTCTTTCGAGCAGCGATTTCGCGTGCTGAAGCCCAGCTCGAAGGCCATCGTCGAGGCGCTGGAGCAGGCGCTCGGCCTGCCGGAACCGCCGCGGCGAATCGAGAGCTTCGATATCTCGCATTTGCAGGGCTCGGACACGGTCGCTT
>Ga0210409_10003031_pt1 | contig 19303 bp, 16 predicted proteins | sample IncBWH17MmetaG_FD_161649 | JGI IMG/M metagenome (GOLD analysis project Ga0210409, IMG submission 161649) | Forest soil microbial communities from Barre Woods Harvard Forest LTER site, Petersham, Massachusetts, United States - Inc-BW-H-17-M | ecosystem: Environmental > Terrestrial > Soil >... | reverse complement strand
CCGGGCTCCCTGTGCCCGTTGCTGCTCGCGCGCCCCGGCGAGGAAATCTACGCCAGCTGGAACGGCGCGACGACGGTCTCCTTCTGGCAGGTCCTGAGCGGCCCCAACGCCGGGCATCTGAAGCCCGTCGCCAAGAAGCCAAAGAGTGGCTTTGAGACCGCCATCGCGGTGCCGCCCGCAAACTTCTTCCAGGTGCGCGCGCTCAGCGCATCCGGCAAGCTGCTTGCGGCGTCGAGGGTCGTCAGGCCGACTCCCTGACACTGGACCTCGTGCCGCGAGCGTGACGGCACGAGTCGAGTGGCCAGCACGGTTTGATAGGCTCGACTTTGCTCAGCTCAACTGGAGGTATGCCGGGCATGGCGGTTCGTAACCCGAGATCCAAACCGCCACGGGGAGACGTCCGGCTACCGGAACGCTACCGGCGACTGCCCTCCGGCGTACACGGCCTGGATCCGCAGATGGTCAAGCGGGACCAGCGCGAGCGGCTGCAGTCGGCGATGGTCGAGCTGATCGACGAGAAGGGCTACCAGGCGGTGCGGATCATCGACCTGGCGCGATTGGCACGTGTCTCGCAGCCGACCTTCTACGGCCTGTACCGCGACAAGGAGGAGCTCTTCATCGCCGCCTACGACAGGGTCGCCGGCCACGCCGCGAGCACGATCATGGCCGCCTACGACCGGGCGGGGCCGGGTGCAGAGCGCATGCGAGCGGCCGTGGGTTCGTTCGCCGAGCTGGCGGCGGCCGAGCCGCAGGCGATCTCCCTCTACCTGCTGGGAGCGTTCGGGGCCGGACCGAACGTGCTGGCGCACCGCAGGCGCAGGCTGGAGCGGCTGGAGGCCCACATCCGCGCCAGCCGCGATCGCTCGACGCCGGAGTCGACGGCCGATCTCACGGTCGGCTTCATTCTCGGCGGCATCCGGGAGGTGGCCGCCGCACGGCTGCGCCAGGGTCATGCGAGCAAGCTTCCCGGGCTGGCCGACGAGCTCACGAGTTGGGCGGCCTCCTATCCAAGCCGGCCACCGGAGGCATTGGCCGGCTCGCCATCAGGACCGCAGCCGAGGCCCCGCGGGGCGCCCCCGCTCGCCTCCGAGCGCGCGCTGCGCGCCCAGGGTCGCCTGCCGAGCGGTCGCAGTGACATGCCACGACCGCTCATCGAGAAAAGCCAGCGCGAGCGGATCGTCGACGCGACGGCCGCGATCGCCGCCGAGAAGGGCCTCGCCAAGCTGACGATCCCGGAGATCGCGCGACGCGCGAACGTCTCCCATCAGACGTTCTACGAGATGTACCCGTCCAAGCTCGACGCCTTCCTCGGCGCGCAGAAGGTCGGCCTGCACCAGGCGCTGCACGTCACCATCGACGCTTACGCCATGCACGAGGATGACTGGCCGCGGGCGATCGCGGCGGGACTCCGCGCCCTGATCGGCTACCTGTCCTCAGAGCCGGCCCACGCGCATCTCAGCGTCGTCGACACCTTCGCCGCCAGTCCCGAGGCGCTCGACATACGCGAAGCGGCGCTGCGCGCGTTCGCGGCCTACCTGAGACGGGGGCATCAGCTCGCCGGCGACGTGCCGCGCGTCGCCGCCGAGGCGATCGCCGGCGGGATCTGGCAGGTCCTTCACCGCTACATAGCCGAGGACCGCATCGCAGAGCTGCCCGCCGCATCGGCCCAGATCGTCTACTTCGCGCTGACGCCGTTCGTGGGGCCTCAGAAGGCCGCAGAGACCGCGCTGGCGCCGCCCGACGGCCGCTAGCCCCACGCTGGCCCCACGTTCCCGGCGGGCCCCTTTCACCCCGCGCCGGCGCCGCCTCACTGGCGAGACGAGGAGAGCGCATAGGCGAGCTTGCCTTCGCGCTCGGCCCGCCTGACCGCTCCGACGACCACCAGGCGCCGCAGACCCTGGCGGATGCTGGGCCCCGACATCGCAGTCACCACTGCCAGCTCGCTGACCGTGTGCGAACCGTGCTCGAGCGCCGCAACGATCGCCTCCTGGGCGGCCCCTCTGGGAGCGCGCACATGCCCGGGCCCGGCGCCGTTGCGCGAGGATCCGCCCGCCGGGCGCCTCACCGCGCGGATCTCCTCCTGCGCGGCCGCCTCGGCCGAGCGCAGCTTCTCGTACTCCTCCAGCGCCGGTCGCAGCTCGAGCAGCCGAAGCTCTATCTCGTCACGTATCTTCGTCAGGAGGTCCGGGGCCATCTTGTCGCGTCCAGGCACCGGAGCTCAGCTAAGCGCGGCTCCGTGGAGGCCGCTCGACGGGCGCTCGCGAGCCTCCCACCAGTCGTTGATGACCGTCAACCCGCCCGTGATCATCCCCTCCCTGAACGACTGCGTGGTGTTCAGTCGCGGCAGCTCCTCCGCCGGGACGTCCATCTCCAGGAAGTCGCATAGAGGGTCCCAGCCTTCGTTCGGGTTCCAAACGAGCAGACGGTCGGCCGGCACGTTGCGCTTGACGCTCTCGTTCCAGCGCTCCATCGCCGCGGCCAGGCCGGCGTCGGTGAACGTCTCCCCAGCGAGCGCGCCGGTCGACTCGTTCCAGGTGATGCGGCGCATCAGCGCCATGAAGCGGCTCCACACGGGGTCGAGCGCGGCGCGCGCCTCGCACACGTGGTGGAGCACCTCGTCGCCGTGGAAGACGCCCCACACGGTCTGACGCATGCTGCGCACCCACTCCTCCCCGTCGCGCACGCTCAGCAGGACCTTCGCCTGCGGGTAGCGGTCCATCAGCTCGCGGTAGTAGCGGGCCGAGGGCCAGTCGACCGCCGAGCGAGCGTCACCGAAGATCCGCTCCCACTCCGGGGCGCCGTCGGCGACGCCTTCCCACAACGGCAGGCCGTGCTCGAGGTCGGCGAGCAGGTCGCGCATGTGGTAGCACGGGCCGCGGTCCAGCTGTTCGAGGGCGAACAGCTGTGTTGTCGTCGCGGTGCGCGGAAGGCCCGCGCCGATGAGTGTCAGTTCTGCCACAGGTCGGCCCTGTTTCTATCAGGTCAAGCGTCTAGCGGGCGACACGCAGGTAGACGAGCACCGCGAGCACCCGCCTGTGGTCGTCGTCGCACGCGGCGAGATCGAGCTTGGCGAAGATGTTCGTGATGTGCTTCTCGACCGCACCCGGAGTGACGAACATGCTCTCGGCGATCGCGGTGTTCGATCGCCCCTCGGCCATCAGCTCGAGCACCTCCCGCTCGCGTCCGGTCAAGCTGCTCAGCGCGTTACGGGCGCCGTCGCGCGCGGCGAGCAGCTGAGTGACGACCTGGCGGTCGAGCACGGTCCCGCCGGCCGCGACCCGCTGCAGGGCGTCGAGGAACGCCCTCACGTCGCCGATCCGCTCCTTCAGCAGGTAGCCGATCCCTGCCGTGTTCTCGCCGATCAGCTCGTTCGCGTAGGCGGTCTCCACGTACTGCGAGAGGACCAGCACGCCCAGCTTCGGCTGGCGGCGCCGCGCCTCGATCGCCGCACGCAGCCCCTCGTCGCTGAAGGTCGGTGGCAGCCGCACGTCGACGATGGCCAGGTCGGGCCGGTGTCCGGCGATCGCGCGCAGCAGGCCGGGCCCGTCCTCGACCTGCGCGACGACGTCGATCTCGTTCTCGCGCAGCAGCGCCACGAGGCCCTCGCGCAGCAGCGCGAGGTCCTCGGCGATCACTACGCGCAAGGGATGCCCACCTCGAGCACCGTGCCCTGCCCAGCGGGGCTGAGCACCCTGAGGCTGCCGTCGAGCGCCTCGACCCTGGCGCGCAGGCCCGCGAGCCCCGAGCCCTCGGGATCGGCGCCGCCACGCCCGTCGTCGCCCACGACCACGACCAGCCCGGGCGGCTGATCGCTCAGCTGGACCCAGCTGTTGGTGGCCGAGGCATGCTTCGCGGTGTTGGTGAGCGCCTCGGCGATCACGAAGTACGCGGCCCGCTCGATCGCCGGAGCGAGCCTCCGTTGCGTGTCGCTGCGGATCGACGTCCCGAGCCCGTAGCGGGCGGCGAGCGACTCCACCGCGGCGAGCAGCCCCCGGTCGGCCAGCAGCGGCGGCACGATCCCCCGGGCGAGGTCCCGAAGCTCGGCTATCGCGCGGTGGGCTTCGCGCTGCGCGTCGTGGATGAGGCGCCTGAGGTCGGGCTCGCGCTCGACGCGCAGCTCCGCGCGGCCGAGCTGCATCGTCAGCGCGACGAGTCGCGCCTGCGCCCCGTCGTGCAGGTCGCGCTCGATCCGCCGCAGTTCGGCCGCCTGCGCGTCGACGGCCTGGTGGCGCGCGCGTGTGAGCGCCTCGACCCTCGCCCTCAACGCGCGCCGTCCGTGGGCGACGAGCACCCGGTCATGCAGCGCGAACAGCGAGTAGGCGCTGCCGGCGGTCCCGAGCCCGAGCAGCGCCCAGGCCGGCCAGAACGTCTGCACGCCCGCCAGCAGCCAGGTCAGGAGCCACGTCAGTATCAGGATCACCGCCGCGACGCTGACGAGCGCCCACACGCACGCGACGCGACGCACGGCACCGGGCGGGTGGCGCCAAGCCCAGCTCGCCGTCCGATCCAGCATCAGCGGAACGCCGAGCCCCAGCCACGCCCAGGCTGGCCAGAAGTAGCCCTGCCCGTCGAGCGCCCATATGGCGCTCAGCAGCACCGCGATCAGCGCGGCCAGACGGAACATCACCGAGCGGACGTATTCGCCAACCGACAGCCCGGCCGCGAGCGTGGGCATCCAGCGTCTGGATCCGCCATCCCGCTGGCGGGAGAGGTCTGCCGGGATTTGAGCGTGCTCGCTCATCCGGCTATCGTCCCACTGCGCGCCCGCCGAGGCGCCTGTCAGCCGGAGATCGCCTTCGCCGCCCGCCGCTCGGCGCCGATCCGCTGCACGTCCCAGACCAGGCCGAGGCGCTCCATGCCGGCGATCGTGAGGCCGGAAAGGTCGAGCTCCGAGCGGTCCATCCCGTGCCATGCCGACGTGGGAAAGGCGTGGTGATTGTTGTGCCAGGCCTCCCCGAACGACAGCGGCGCCAGCCAGCGCAGGTTGCGCGAGTGATCGCCGGTCCTGAAGCGCTGGCGGCCGAAGAAATGGCATAGGGAGTTGATGCTGTAGGTGACGTGGTGGAGCACGAATATGCGCACCGCGCCGCCCCAGAGCATCCCCTCGAGGCCCGCCGCCACCGTCCCTCCGATCAGCATGCCGAGGCCGAACGGGATCGCCAGCCCGACGAGCGACCACAGCACGAACGTCCGATCGACGAAGTTGATCACGGGGTCCGCGATCAGGTCGGGAGCGAAGCGCTCGCGCGCACCGCGCTGCTGGTGGTCGAACAGCCAGCCGACGTGGGCGTGCGCCAGGCCGCGGAGGGCTCCGCGCACGCCGACGCCATGGTCGACATGTGGGCTGTGGGGGTCCCCGAGGCGGTCCGTGTAGGCGTGGTGCTTGCGGTGGTCGGCGACCCACGAGATCACGGGACCCTCGACGGACATCGTGCCCAGGATCCCAAGCAGGCCCCTCATCGCGGGCGAGGTCTTGAAGCTTCGGTGGGTCAGGAGTCGGTGGAAGCCGACCGTCACGCCCAGCCCGACGGGGATGTACATCACGATGAAGATCGCGACGTCACGCCATTGCAGTCCGTGGTTCCACATCTGCCACGCGCCGAGCCCCAGCAGGAGGGGCGGCACGGCGGTGATCAGCGCCGTGATCGCGCGGTTGAGGTTTTCCTGGACCGGGACGGCGATCTCCCCGGCCATCGGGCCCACGACGGACCCCGCAGTCGGCTCGCACCCGTCTCCGGCGGTCTCGGAAGACCCCTTCGACGGCACGCTCCGCTCGGCGGCGGCCTCGTCGGGGTCTACCTGGGGTAGCCCAGCGACGGGTCCTGCTGCTGAATGCATGCTGCAGCTGATGATGAAGCAGCGAGCGGCCGTTGTCACTGAGGCGGACCACCGTACGACGGTGGTCGTCCCCCGAAGGCGGGAGGGGGATAACCCCCCGATCAGTCGGCGCGCACGTCGAGGACGACCTTGCCGGTCGCCCGCCGCTCGTCGATCGCCCTCAGCGCATCGGCCGCCCGGTCGAGCGGGAAGCGCTCGCCGACGACCGGCCGGATGAAGCCTTCGTCGACCATCCGGTTGACCGCGGCGCCGATCTCGCGGTTGAGCTCGGGCTTGCCCATCACGTATGCGCCCCACCCTGCCCCGACGACCTCCGTGTTTCGCAGCAGCAGACGATTGACCTTCACCTCGGGGATCGATCCGCCGGTGAAGCCCACGACGACGAGCCGGCCGTCCTCGCCGAGCGAGCGCAGGCTGTCGGTGAAACGCTCCGCGCCGACGGGATCCAGCACCACGTCGACGCCCCCTCCGGAGAGCTCCTTGGCCTCGTCCTTCCACGCGCCGTCCACGCGCAGGACGTGATCGGCGCCCGCCTGCTCGGCCACCCGCTGCTTCTCCTCGCTGGAGACGACCGCGATCGTCCGCGCGCCGAGCGCCTTGGCCACCTGCAGCCCGGCGGTGCCCACGCCGCCGGCAGCGCCGTGGACGAGAACCGTCTCGCCCTCCTTCAGGCGCCCGCGCAGCGCCAGCGAGAAGTAGGCGGTGTGATAGTTGAGGATCAGGCCGGCGCCCTGCGCGAAGTCCAGCTCGGGGGAGAGCGGGAACGTGAAGAACTCGGGGGCGACGACGGTCTCGGCGAAGCCGCCGAGCGCGCAGAAGGCGGCCACCCTGTCGCCCGGGCTCACCTGGGCCCCGGCGGTGGCGCTTCGCACGATGCCCGCGACCTCGCTCCCCGGGACGAACGGAAGCGGCGGTTTGAGCTGATATTCGCCGCGGGTCTGCAGGAGCTCCGGGAACGAGACGCCGGCACAGTGCACGTCGACGACGACGCCGGCGCCCGGCGTGAGCATGTGCGAAGGCTCGGGCTCCGGCAGCTCGGCGAGCGACAGGGCGGAGTCGGGACCGGTCAGCTCGGTGATCTGAAGGGCTCTCATCGCGGGGATTATGTCCGAGTGCGGGCACGCGGGGCCGGAACCGAGCCGTCCGCGGCCGAGAGCGCCATCTTCGGCCCGCCGTGCGCGGACGGCGCGGCTCGCTCATAATCGCGTGATTCACGTTCGCGGTATGGCGCCCGGACGGCCAACCACGAGGAAGGGTCAGGCAATGGCGAACGTCCTCTGCGTCCTCTACGACGATCCCGTAGACGGCTATCCACCGCCGTACGCGCGCGACGGGATACCGAAGATCGAGCGCTACCGCGACGGCCAGAGCACGCCCACGCCGGAGGCGATCGGCTTCACACCCGGGGAGCTGCTCGGCTGCGTGTCGGGGGAGCTGGGCCTGCGGGAGTTCCTGCAGGAGCGCGGCCACCGCCTGACCGTCACCTCCGACAAGGACGGTCCGGACTCGGTCTTCGAGCGAGAGCTGCCAGAGGCGGAGGTCGTGATCTCACAACCGTTCTGGCCCGCCTATCTGACGGCCGAGCGGATCGCCAAGGCGCCTCAGCTGAGGCTCGCGCTCACGGCGGGCATCGGCTCGGACCACGTCGACCTTCAGGCGGCGATCGAGCACGGACTGACCGTCGCGGAGGTGACCTACTCGAACAGCATCAGCGTGGCAGAGCACGTCGTGATGATGATCCTCGCGCTCGTGCGCAACTACATCCCCTCCTACCAATGGGTCGTCCAGGGCGGCTGGAACATCGCCGACTGTGTCTCGCGCTCCTACGACCTCGAGGGGATGCAGGTCGGCAGCGTCGCCGCCGGGCGCATCGGCTCGGCCGTCCTGCGGCGGCTGAAGCCGTTCGACGTCGGGCTCCACTACACCGACCGCCACCGTCTCGCGCCAGAGGTCGAGGAGGAGCTGGGCGTGACCTTCCACCCGGACGTGGAGTCGCTCGTCGAGGTCTGCGACGTCGTCACGATCAACGCGCCGCTGCATCCCGAGACGGAGAACATGTTCGACGAGGACCTGATCGCGAAGATGAAGCGGGGCGCGTACCTGATCAACACCGCTCGCGGCAAGATCTGCGACCGCGATGCCGTCGCACGCGCCTGCGAGAGCGGCCAGCTCGCGGGCTACGCGGGCGACGTGTGGTTTCCGCAGCCTCCCCCCCGGGACCATCCGTGGCGCTCGATGCCGCACCACGGCATGACCCCCCACACATCCGGCACGAGCCTGTCCGCGCAGGCGCGGTATGCGGCGGGCGCGCGCGAGATCCTCGAGTGCTGGTTCGACGGGCGCCCGATCCGCGAGGAATACCTGATCGTCGACGGTGGCCGGCTCGCAGGCGCGGGGGCGCACTCCTACAGCGCCGGCGACGCGACCGGTGGCTCCGAGGAGGCGGCGCGCTTCAAGATCGGCTGAGCGCCGCTCACGTGGGGTCGTGCGGCGGCTCCTGCGCCGCTGCGGATCCCACCGCCAACCCGCGGCCGCGCGCGCGCAGGTCGAAGTACAGCAGCGCGAGCGCAAGCGCCGTGAACGAAGCCGTGATCGTGCGGACGGCGATGCCGAGCGCGACCGAGCCCGCGCCGGAGGTGCTGCCGAGCGGGATCGCGGTGGCGGCGAGGGTGACGCCGCTTGCCAGCAGGCCGGTGAGCAGTAGCAGCCCGAGGATGTGCCAGTAGTTGCCACGCGTGAGCTCGCCGCTGCGCCGAAGCGCCGGGAGCCATCCGTCGTGGTCGACCGCCGCCACCTGCGCGACGACCGACCACCGCAGCGCCAGCAGGATTCCCGGCACGATCAGCGCGAGAAACCCGAGGCCGATACCGAGGCCGGCTGCGATCACGGCGGCCGCGACCTCGGGGAGCACGCGCAGCCCGCGTGCGGCGACCTGCGCCAGCTGCGGCCTGCGGCCCTCGCCGATCTCGATCACGGCATGGATGTGCAGGGCCGAGACCAGCGGCTGGACGAGCGCGTAGTCGAGCAGGAACAGCAGGACGGCGGTGCCCGTGCTGCGGTGCGTCTGCGTCGCCAGCGGACCTTCTCCGGTCGCCGCCAGCACCGCGAGCTCGAACGGCGCGATCACCCCCAACGCGAGCGCCATGAACAGGATCGGGTAGCGCTGGTAGATGTCGAGCGCCTCACCGATGATCTGCGCAAGCGAGCGCGGTCGCTCGAGCTGAGTCGGCGGTGGACTCTCCATCGTCGCCGTCAGCCTAATGCGTGAGGCGGAGGCCCTGGATCCGGGGCGGGCCGTGAGCCCGCGCATCGCTACGCGCGTGCGTCCGCGCGCGTCCAGGCCACCGCCGCCATCGCCGCGGCGACGAGCAGCACGGACGGCCAGGCCCCGATCGCCAGCGCGAGCAGGTGCGAGCCGACGAAGGCGAACAGGCCGACGAAGGCGAGCGTGGCCGCCGTTCTCCCACCGTGGCGCCGCGTCCACTCGCGGATGCACCAGAGACCGCCGAGCGCGAGGACGAGGCCGCCCAGCGGACGCGAGCCGCTCGCCGCCGCAACCGCGAAGCCGATGATCAGCGAGCCTGCGGCGACCGGAGCGGTGGGAACGGTGCGCATGCTCGGCAGAGTAGCGTGGGGGGCGATGAGGAACCGCACCGGCGAAGGGCACCTTCGGCCTGCGCTGACGGCGGCCGCGTTGGCTGCCGCCGCCCTGATCTCGGCGCTGCTGGGGCTCGGTTGCGGAGCGGCACACGCTGGCAAGCCCCTCGCGCTCGGCGCTGGCGCGACCCTCCCCCGCTCCACTTCCTCACACGTCGTTGTCGTCGTGATGGAGAACGCCGAGTACGGCGAAGTGATCGGCAGCTCGGCGGCCCCATACGTGAACGGCCTCGCACGTCGCTACGGCCTGGCCACGCAGAGCTACGCGATCACGCATCCCTCGCTGCCGAACTACCTCGCGCTGACGAGTGGCGCGACGCACGGCGTGAGCTCGGACTGCACCGGCTGCCACGTCGCCGCCGTGAACATCGTGGATCAGCTCGAAGCGGCCGGTGTCTCCTGGGGCGCATACCTCGAGGACGTGCCAACGCCGTGCTTCCGCGGAGCGGGCGCCGGCGGGTATGCGAAGAAGCACAACCCGTTCATCTACTACGACGACGTGGCCCGATCTGCCGCACGCTGCCGCAGGCTCGTGGGCTTCGGCCGATTGGCCGCGGATCTGCGCACCGGAAGCCTGCCGACCTACGTCTGGATCACGCCCAACCTGTGCGACGACGGCCACGACTGCGGCGTCGGGGCGGGTGACCGTTTCCTGGCCAAGACGGTTCCGCTGCTCGTGCGTGAGCTCGGTCCGCATGGATTCGTGCTGATCACGTGGGATGAGGGAAGCTCCGACCGTGGCTGCTGCGGCGCGGCAAGCGGCGGGCATGTCGCCACGATCGTGGCCGGGCCGGACGTGCGCCACGGCGCGCGCGAGCAGCTGCCGATCGACCACTACGGGGTGTTGGGGACGATCGAGCAGGCACTCGCGCTGCCGCCACTGGCGGGCGCGGCCAATCCCGCGTCCGGGCGCCTGACCGCCCTGTTCGCGCGAGCGCCGCACGTACGCTGAGAACGCCGTGGCGCGTCCGGGCACGCGACTACCGGTGATGACCTACCCGGTGGCGCCGCACTCGACGGGCGACATGGCGCCGCCGGTGAACCGACCGGACCTTGACCTTGGACCGTCCCTGGACGGTCGCTGCCGCGCCCGGAGTTCCGGCCGCGCTGGCTCCAGCCGCGCCGTTGGCGCCCGCGGTTCCGCCCGTGGCGGTGGCCGGCGCCGGCGAGGCGCTCGCCCCCGACGGGCATGGAAGCGGGTTGGCGACCGGCAACGAGCTGGACATCAGACACGGTTGGACCGGCACCGCGGGAGCGGCCGGCGTGGTTTCGGCCAGCGCAACCGTTGGGCCCGCAAGCGACGCCGTGAAGCCAACGCTCAGGTAGAGCGCGAGGTGATTTGCTCGGGTCTTCATTTCTGTCTCCTTGTGCGCGTTGCAGCCAGCACGCGGCCGTCCGCAGCTGGCCACCCGCTGTGGTCGAGAGCGGCCGGCCTCGATCGGTGAAGGCGCGATCGGCTGCTCACACCGCAATTTCCTCAATCGGGCCGCTTCGAACCGTCGCCGGACGGATGTCCGAACTACGGGCCGCCGGCTCAGGGCGTCGGCACCGCCGTCGGCAGCCCGCGCACGTACGCTGAGAACGACGCGGGTGTCGGCGGGCGGCAAGCAATCGGCTCACCGCCCGCGCACCCAGCGCGATCAGGCCGCTGCGTTCGGCGCGATGTTCTGGTTGAGTCGGAACACGTTGGTCGGGTCGTACTCCTGCTTCAGCGCCAGCAGGCGCGCATAGGTCTCCGGTCCGTAGGAGGACCGGGCGGCATCGCCGTCGCCGAGGAAGTTGACGTACGCGCGTCCCGTCGACGCATCCGTGGCGGCGTCGATCACGGCTCGTGCCCACTGCGTGTGCGCAACCGCTTCGCCCGGCTCGTGCCAGCCCGTGACGGCGTTGAGCACGAACGGCATCGACCGCTCCGAGAACGCCGTGTCCTCGTCGCCTACACGCGCCACCGCGCCGCCCATCTGGTGCACGTGGATCTCGCACTGAGGCCCCGGCGCCGACTCGTGCTGGCGCGCGAGCCGCTCGATCAACTCGTCGTCGAGGCGCGCCAGGTTCGTGGCCTTGAAGTAGGCATTGATGCCCTTCGGCCAGAGCGGGTCGATCAGCGTCTGCATCGCCGTGTAGGGCATCGGCCCGAGCAGGTCGGCGACCGGCTCGGCGGCCTCGCGAAAGGCGCGGAAGTGCGCCTCCGCCTCGTCGACCGGACCAGCCGAGACGGCGATCAGCGCGATCACCTTGCGGCCGTGCCACTCCTCGGGCACCACCGGCAGCGGCGGCGCGGTCGTCAGGTTGAGCGCCGCCGTTATGTCGTCCGGAACGCCGGGCGCCCACTCGCGGAAGAGCCGCATGAGCTCAGTGTCGTGCTCCGCCGAGAAGAAGATCAGGCCGGCGTAGAGCACCGGTCCGACCGGGTGCAGCCCGAGCTCGAACTGCGTGACGACCCCGAAGTTGCCGCCGCCTCCGCGTAGGCCCCAGAGCAGGTCGGGATTCTCGCTCTCGCTGGTGTGCACGAGGCACCCGTCCGCGGTCACCACGTCCGCGCCGAGCAGGTTGTCGCAGGCCAGGCCGTGCTTGCGCATCAGCCAGCCGATTCCCCCGCCGAGGGTGAAGCCGGCGACGCCCGTGCTCGACACCAGGCCGCCGGTCGTCGCGAGCGCGTGGGCCTGCGTCTCGTGGTCGACGTCGCCCCAGACCGCGCCGGGGCCGACGTACGCACGACGTGCCTGCGGATCGACGCGGACCGAGGCCATCGCCGACAGGTCGATCACGACCCCGTCGTCGCAGCTTGAGAAGCCGGCGATGCTGTGGCCGCCTCCACGCACTGCGATCGCGAGATCGTTGCTGCGGGCGAAGCCGACCGCTGCGATCACGTCAGCCGCACCGCTGCAGCGGATTATCATCGCGGGGCGGCGTCCATCGAACGCGCCGTTCCAGATCCGGGACGCCTCCGTGTAGCCGTCGTCCTCGGGACGCAGGACGTGCCCGCGAATCGCCTCTCTGAGCTCCTGCACCGTTGCCTCCCCGAGGACCGGGGCGATTGTTGCACTCATGACTGCCTCCGTTTGGTTGTCGCTGTGCCGGCATTCCTACCGGCCGCGACTTTGCGTGGCCTTTGCCGATCCTTGGCGAGGCTTTGCAGACGGCCGTCGATCGCTTCGGCGCCGTCCTGCGCGCCTCCGGCGAGGTAGTGCTCGCGCGCCTGCTCGAACAGCGTGCGGGAAAGTTGCGGATCGCCGCGCAGCCGCACCACCTCCGCCAGCGTCGCCACGGTCACCCCGATCCAACGTTGTCGCTCCGTCTCACCGACGACGGCCCGTGCTTCCTGCAGCGTCGCCTCGGCGTCATCGAGACGCGCCTGCGCGATCGCGAGGTCGGCCGTCCGCCACAGGGCGCTGGCCAACCCCCAGCGATCGCCGGCGCGGCGGAACAGCCGGCGCGCCTCCGCCAGCGGCTGCTCGGCCGGCTCGTAACGGCCGGCGATGGTTTCCACTATTCCGAGGGCCATCAGCACCATCCCGACGCCGCGCCGGTCGCGCATACCCTGGCGCAGGTGCAGGGCCCGCTCCAGGCACGCGCGCGCGCCATCGCAGGAGCCTTCGGCCAGCTCGAGGTAGGCACGGCGCACCAGCACGTCGGCCTGGCCCCGCTGGTCCTCGACGTTGGCGAGACGGGCGTCAGCCTCGTCAAGCAGTTCTCGCGCTCGCCCGAGCTCCCCGCGCACACGCGCGATCGTGGCCTGGTTGGCCAGCACATAGCCGATCGCGGTATCGCACGAGATTTCGACGAGCGGCAGCAGCGTCTCCTCGAAGACGATCCTCAGCCCCTGCTGCCCCGAGGGGTCGGCGGATCGCATCTCCGCGATGTTCAGCGGCGAGAGGATCCGCTGCGAGGTGCCGGCGAGGCGGCGGAACGACGCGACGCTCTCGACGAGGTCGGCCTCTGCGCCGGCGAGGTCGCCGAGCAGCCACCGAGCCACGCCGAGCGAATAGGCCGACACGGCCTCCGAGGCGTCGAGCCCCTCGCGAGTCGCCAACGCGCGCGCAGACCCGAGAACGCGCAGCGCCGTCGGCGCGTCGTCGTAGCCCACGGCGATCTCTCCGAGTCGCTGAAGAGCGCGCCACTCGGCCTGGGGGTCTTCGAGCTCGTTGGCGATCTCCAGGCTCTCCTGCGCGTGGCCGGCACCGCACGCGAGGTCGCCCGAGCGGAAGTCGATCGCCGACATCGCGAGCAGGCCCGCGGCTCGCAGGGGCGTCCGCTCCGAGGCTGCTTCGAGGCTGTCGCTCAGGCGCTGATGCCCCTCTCGCAAGTCGATCCGGCGCATCCAGAACGCAAGCAGCGCCACGCAGTAGCGCAGCGCCTGCTCGGGGTCGCGCGCGAGCAAGGCGTCGTGCGCGGTGCGGAGGTTGGCCGCCTCCCGGTCCAGCCCGGGGGAGTCGGCTTCGCGCTCGGCGATCGTGAGCGCCCAGCGAGCGTGACGGTCGGCGAGCGAGCCTCGTTCGCCAGCCTGCTCGAGCTGCTCAGCCGCGTAGAGCCGCACCGTCTCGAGCAGGTGGTAGCGGCGCCCGCGGCCCAGATGCTCCGCGGTGACTAGCGATTTCTCGACCAGACGGGCGAGGACGTCGGCGACGGCCGCGAGCTCGAGCCCGTCGCCTGCGCAGACGGTCTCCGTCGCGGCGAGATCGAACCCGCCGGCGAAGATGGCGAGCCGGCGCAGCAGCAACTTCTCCTCGCTGTCCAGCAAGTCGTGGCTCCATTGGAGCGTCGCCGCCAGCGTCTGCTGTCGGGTCGGCCCTACGCGACTGCCCGAGCGCAACAGCCGGAAGCTGTCGTCGAGCCGCTCGGCGAGCGTCGCCGTCCCAAGGGCTCCGATACGAGCTGCCGCGAGCTCGAGGGCGAGCGGCAGGCCGTCCAGCCGGAAGCAGATCCGCGCGATGTCGCCGGCGTTCTCCGCATCGACGGCAAACTCGGGCACGGCAGCCGCCGCGCGATCGATGAGCAGCTGCACAGCCTCGTAGCGCAGCAGCTCCTCGGGCGTGAGCGGCTGTCCGGGATCGGGTATCGCCATCGACGGCACTCGGAACACGACCTCTCCGGCGACACGGAGCGGCTCGCGGCTCGTGGCGAGGATCGTGACGTCGGGCGCGGCGCGCAGCAGCGTGTCCGCCAGCTCGGCGGCCGCCAGCAACACGTGCTCGCAGTTGTCCAGCACGAGCAGCAGCCTGCGCGGCTGGAGGAAATCGGTGATTTCCTCCAGCGAGGAGCGCCCGGGCAACGCACCCACGTCGAGAGCGGCGGCCACGGCGGGCGCGACGAGCCGGCCGTCGCCGAGCGACGCGAGCTCGACGAAGGCGCTGCCGTGCGCATAGGACCGCTCGACCTCGCGGGCCAGCTCGAGCGCGAGCCGCGTCTTGCCCGCTCCGCCCGCGCCGGCGAGTGTCAGCAGCCGCGCCCGCCCCACGAGGGCGAGCAGCTCGCGAAGCTCGTGGCTTCTGCCCACGAAGGAGCTGGCCTGCGCCGGCAGGCCAGCCGCCCGGTCGCCGTCGGCCCCGCCGATCTCGGCTTCGAGCTCGGCGCGAAGCTCCTCGACCTCCTCGCGCCGCGAGCGGGTCCAGTCGTCGTAGCGGTTCTCAGGTAGAAGCTCACCGCCGTAGAGGGACATCGCCGCACGAGCGGCGCCAGCGGAACCGGCGCGGCGCGCTTCCTCGGCGGCTCGTTCGAAGTCCTCGACGTCGACGCCCGCTCTCAGCGTCAGCAGCTCCTCTCGCAGCTCGATCGCCTCGGGCCCGAGCGCGCGGCGTGCGGCGTGCACGACCTGGTGCAGGTTGTTGGCGGCGGCCGCCGGGTCCAGGTCCGGCCAGAGGGCGTCCATGAGCTGCTCCCGGTGCAGCCGGTGGTGCGGTGCGAGCGCGAGCAGCTTGACCAGCTCGCGTCCCTTGCGAAGCCGCCATGCCGACGCCGCGACCGCTTCGTCGCCGCGATTGGCGGCGAAGCCGCCGAGCAGCTTGATCGCGATCTTCCCCGTCGACTGCGAGTCGTCCTGCGGCTTGGACTGCAAGCGTCGACCCCCGATCCTCTCTGCGCCCACATACGGCGTCGCACAAGCCGACGCAGGAACCCTACTGCGGGCCAATCGACACGCGCGCCCCGAAGAGGCGGACGTGTCGAAAGAGCGGGAGCGACGGGACTCGAACCCGCGACCTCTGCCGTGACAGGGCAGCGCTCTAACCGGCTGAGCTACGCCCCCGCGTTGTTGCGCGACGGCATGGCACCTGCGCGCTCCACCAGTATGCCAAGGCTTCGCGTTCTCCTCGCCGCGATCGAAACTGGCCAGGCGGCCAAGATTGCATTAGGCTGCGGTTCTTGACGCTCGTCGGCCCGCCTCCGCTGCGCAACGTCAGCCCGCTGTCCGTGCTGATCGACGACATCCGCGACGAGCGCGCCGCGACGGTGCCGTTCCCGCCCGGCGAAACGCGGTTGTCGATGGCCCGCACGCGACGCTTCGCAAGCGATCCGCTGCCGATGTTGCTCGACGCCTACGAGCACTTCGGTCCGGTCTTCACGTTGCGCCTGTTCCACAGCAACGTCGTCTTCATGCTCGGACCATCCGCCAACCATTACGTCACGGTCTCTCACGCCTCCAACTTCCTCTGGCGCGACGGCCACTTCCGTGACCTGATCGGCCTGATGGGCGACGGGCTGCTCACGATCGATGGCGAGTTCCACCGCCGCTCACGGATGATCATGCTGCCCGCGTTCCACCGCGAGCACATCGCCGCCTCCGTGGACCTGATCATCGAGGAGACCGACCGCGCGCTCGAGCAGATGCGGCCGGGGGCCACGATCGACCTCTACTCCTGGACGCGCCACCTTGCGATGCGGGTGGCGATGCGCGCGCTCTTCGGCCTGGACCCCGACGGCGAGCCGGCGCGCTCGCTCGACGCCGCCGCCCTGTTCGAGGACGCGCTCTCGTTCTACGCCTCCGACTATCTGCTGCGCATCTTCCGCGGGCGTCGCTCGCCGTGGGCGAGCATGCAGAGGGCAGCGCGCAAGCTCGACACGGTGATCTACTCGGAGATCCGGACCAGGCGCGCGACAGGCGAGCGCGGGCAGGACATCCTGAGCCTGCTGCTCGACGCGGAGGACGAGGACGGCGACACGCTCAGCGACGAGCAGATCCGCGACGAGGTGATGACGCTTCTGTTCGCCGGGCACGACACCACCACCTCGACCATCTCCTTCATGTTCTACGAGCTCGCCCGACACCCGGAGATCGTCGCGCGGCTGTGCGCGGAGCAGGACCGGGAGCTGTCCGGCGCTCGTCCGACGCACGCGCAGGTCCTCACGGGCGAGCTCACCGAGCTGGAGAGCGTTCTCGAGGAGACGCTCCGCAAGTACCCGCCCGCGTGGATCGGGCCGCGCCGCTCGATCGAGCCGTTCGAGTTCGAAGGACAGATGGTGCCAGGCAAGGCTTTCATCAACTACTGCTCGTGGGCGTCGCATCACCTGCCCGACGTGTTTCCCGAGCCCGATGCGTTCCGCCCCGAGCGCTTCACGCCTGAGGGACGCGCGGCGATGCCCAAGGGCGCCTACATTCCCTTCGGAGGCGGCTCGCGCACGTGCATTGGCATGCGCTTCGGGCAGCTCGAGGTGCGCACGATCGCGACCGTGATCCTGTCCCGTTGCGCCCTCTCGCTTCCTGAGGACTTCAAGCTGACGATCCGTCAGATGCCGACGATCAGCCCCAAGGCGGGCCTGCCGATGATCGTCCAGCCGCGCGCCGCGCCATCGGCCGAGCTGTCGGCCGCCGCCTGAAGGTATCTCCCGACCGCACCGCTGCCGTGCCCGACGGAGCTGCCGTGCCCGACGCCGCTGCCGTGCCCGACGCAGCTGCCCTTGCTCGAGGTGCCTACCGCAGCCGGGCGCTCATCGTCAGGCGATAGCTTGGCGGCGACGTGGTCCGGACGCTCGCGCCGACACCCTCCACATGGACGTGCGGGTCGGAGAAGAGGATCAGCGTCACCCCTTCGAGCAGTGCTCCCAGCGGATGCACCACAAGCCGTCCTTCGCTGGGAGCGGCGAGCGCCGTCACCGTCGCGCCCACGCCGAACAGGCCGCCGCTCGCCCTTACGCGCACCCTGCCGGCTTCGCTGCCGAGGAGCTGAACATGAAAACCCGGCGGGAGCGCCGCCCTGACGTTCGCGTCGTCGATCACGGCTTCGGCCGATACCGAGCTGCCGTGCTTGCGCAGGCGCGCGTCGCTCAGCCGCACGGGGCCGACCTGGATGCTCGAGGCGGCGAGCTGCATGCTGTTCACGCCGCGTCCTTCCCACAGCAGCTTGGCGGCCTGAGCCGGGCTCAGGTCGAGGCTCCTCGCCCTCACGCTCACCGAATCGGCGCTTCCCCACAGCAGCTCCACGGCAGGCCATGCGTGCACCTTCACGCTCTCGACCTTTCCGTAGCGGCCCACCCGGGATGAGATCCGGCTCGCCGCAATGCCGGGGAGGAAGACCTGCGCCAGGATCGCCACGAGGAGCGCGGCCCCCGCGAGGGCGAGGAGCAGCCGGACCGTCCTCTGCCCACCGCCGGCACGCCGCATCTCCCGCAAGCTTGGCAGGAGATGCGGCGTCGCGTGCGCGCTCGGGCTAGCCGAGGCCGTTGGCTTTGAGGAACTGCTGCGCCACGCTCGTGGCCGACTGCTTGTCGATGCTCACTGCGGCGTTCATCTGCTGGATCGCCTTCAGAGTCAGCAGCGAGCTGACCTTGTTCAGCGTCTGTTCGAATTCCGGACCCTCGGCCGCGAGAACGCTCTTCTTGACGACCGGGGCCACGTTCTGGTAGCCGAACACGTGCTTCGGGTCGGCCAGCAGCTTGAATTTTCCGCTCAGCAGCTGTCCGTCGGTGCTGAACACGTTCTGGACGTTGACCTGGCCGCTTTCAAGCGCTTTGTAGGAGAGTTCGATGGCGATTGGTACGAACGTCGGTTTGACGCCGTATTCCTTCGCCAGCCCGGGAAGCCCCTCGAAACGCGTCGCGAATTCCGGCGCGCCTCCGATCTTGGCGCCTGCGCCGAGCGGCTTCAGGTCGCCAATGCTCGCCAGGCTGTTCTGGTGTGCGAACGCCGGCAGCGTCGCCAGCACGTTCGAGTCGTAGAAGGGCGTCGTCGCCAGGAGCGTCGCGCCTCCTTTTTCAAGGAACGCCTTCGCCTCCTGGGCTGCCGCGCTGGCGCTCGAGGGGTTCTTCGTCTGCCCCGCGACCGCGGAGAGCAGGACGCCGGTGTACTCGGGGTACATGTCGATCTGGCCCGAGGTGAGCGCCTTGTAGATGAGCTCCGATGAGCCGACGTTGTCCTTGAGGGTGACCTTGAAGCCCTTCGCCTGGAGGGCCTGGGCGTAGAGCGCGCCGAGGATGTTCTCCTCGGCGAAGTTCTTGTCGCCGATCGTGACCGCGGGCTTTCCGACTCCGGGCCCGCTCGCGGCCGGCGCCGGAGCGGGCGTCGTCGCGCTCGCGCTCGAGCTGCTCGACGACGAGCTGCTGCTACCGCAAGCCGCGAGGCCAACGACCACACCGAGCGCCGCTGCAGCGCTCGCGATCAAGGTTCTCGACCTGCCCGATCTCGTGCCTCTCATCCGCCGCCTCCTACTTGTTGGTTTTCAGGCTCGAAGCCGTCGCGCCACCGGTCAGGCGAGCGCCGCCTCCGAGGGAAGTTCGCCCGCGCGCGCGTGCTCGGTCATCCGCAGGCCCCGGGGGGTGAGCACGCGCTGAACGAGCGCCAGCACCCCTTCCACGGCCAACGCCAGGGCGGCGACGC
>Ga0210409_10003029_pt1 | contig 19316 bp, 15 predicted proteins | sample IncBWH17MmetaG_FD_161649 | JGI IMG/M metagenome (GOLD analysis project Ga0210409, IMG submission 161649) | Forest soil microbial communities from Barre Woods Harvard Forest LTER site, Petersham, Massachusetts, United States - Inc-BW-H-17-M | ecosystem: Environmental > Terrestrial > Soil >... | reverse complement strand
CCGCGACCTCATCCAGTCCGTCGTAGAGTTCAGTGGCAAGACCGTCCGCGAGGCGATGAAGCCACGCCCCGAGATGGTCGCCGTACCGGTCAATACCACCGTCGAGCAGTTTGTCGAGTTGCTGCGGGCCAAACCATTCTCGCGCGTGCCCGTCTTCCGCGATTCAATCCACAATATCGTCGGAATTGTTTACGCGCAGGATGTTCTGCAGGTCCCCGACACCGATGCCCGCACTCGCACCGTCGAGTCCCTGATGCGCAAAGATGTCTACTTCGTCCCCGAGAGTAAACTCGGCAGTGATCTTCTGCGCGAGATGCGAAAGGGAAACATTCGGATCGCGATTGTCGTCGACGAATACGGGGGCGTCGCCGGGCTCGTTACCATCGAAGATCTTGTGGAGGAGATCGTCGGCGAAATTCGCGACGAGCACGAAAAATCACAAGTCATCAAAGAAAACGACCACTCCTACATTGTGCCCGGAAATATGGACGTCGATCACCTGGATGAGCTGTTCGGCATCCGCCCCGAAGGCAAAGAAGCCGCTACCGTGGCGGGCCTGGTGAGCGAACTTGCTGGCCGCATCCCGCAAAAAGGGGAAGTGATTGAAGAAGACGGACTACGCTTCGAAGTGCTCGACTCCACCGATCGCCGGGTTGAGCGCGTGCGCATCGTCGCCGCCGAGCCGCGACAGATGAAGCTCATTTAAATGTCCTTCCACTCAGGATTCGTCTGCATCCTCGGCCGGCCCAACGCCGGCAAATCAACTCTCCTCAACGCGCTGGTTGGCGAGAAACTGGCCATCATCAGCCCCAAGCCCCAGACCACCCGCAATCGCATTCAAGGCATCATCCATATTCCGAAACAGGGCAAGCGCTCCGGCGCGCAGATCGTGCTTGTGGACACGCCCGGCGTGCACAAGCCCGACAGTTCCCTGGGTCGCAAGATGATGGTCGAGGTGCGCGAAGCGCTGGAATCCTGCGACCTCATCCTACTGATTCTCGATGTAACGAAACAACTCGCTCGCGAAGACAGCTTCGCGTTGCAGATGGCACAGCAGACCAAGACCCCGGTCTTTTTGCTCCTGAACAAGATTGATCTGCTGAAAGACAAGAAGAAACTGCTCCCCTTGATCGAGAGCTACCAGCGACTGCACAACTTCAAGGAAGTCATTCCACTCTCCGCCCTGAAGAAAGATGGGCTTGAGTTGCTGCTGGAGAAAGTCGTTGCCGCCCTGCCGGCCGGGCCGCCCTACTTTCCGGAAGACCAGGTCACCGATCAACCCGCCCGCTTTATGGTCGCTGAGATTGTTCGTGAGCAAGTTCTTCTCGCGACCAAGGAAGAAGTCCCTTACGCCACCACCGTTGTCGTGGAACAGTTTGAGGAAGGTCCGAAACTGACCCGCATCGCAGCCACTATTTACTGTGAGCGCGACGGCCAAAAGGCCATTCTGGTCGGAAAAGGCGGCCAGATGCTCAAGAACATCGGCACCAGGGCGAGGCATAACATCGAACGGATGTTGGATACCCGGGTCTTTCTCGAACTCTTTGTAAAAGTGCAGCCCGGATGGCGTGATTCCCGGGCATTTGTCGACGAACTGGACTGGCGCCGCCAACTCGAAAGCCTGGCCGGGCCTCCGCAGAAGGACTAAGAAGGACGTGCCATTGTGGCGCCCGGCATCTGCACTATAGAATCCCGATTTATAGCGCCGCATCTAATTTTTGGGGTATTTCACGATGCCCGATGAATCTTCGAACGGCTGTAGCAGCTTCGATCCGGAGAAGCTCGTTCTAAAGTTGAAGGTTACCTTGGCCGCCGATCGCAGCGCGATTGATCCCGTCGTTCAGGGCATCATGGATGTTGTGCGCAGCACGCAATGCGCCACCGGAAAAGAAGACGCCATTGAACTCGCACTGAGCGAAGCCCTCGCCAATGCCGTTGTGCATGGCGCCAAGGGCGATCCCAAGAAGATTGTCGAGTGCGACGTGGCTTGCGATGAAACTCGCGGCATGCTGATTGTCGTCCGCGATCCGGGCCCCGGCTTTGATCCCGGCAATATCCCCAATCCCGTGGTCGGCGAAAACATCTACTCCAACCATGGCCGCGGCATCTTTCTCATTAACACCTTGATGGACGACGTCCAGTTCAAGAACAATGGGAAAGAAATTCACATGCTGAAGCGATGACGTCACAGGCGACGACCCACCAGCCACACGCTATTAGCCATAAGCTACCAGCCGCGCCGTTCATTCCTTCGCCGCAATCCCCAAGGTCTTCATCTTCCGATACAGGTGACTGCGTTCCAGCCCCAACATTTCCGCGGTCCGGCTGACGTTCCCGTGGTTTTCGTCCAGCTTCTTCAAAATGTAGTCGCGCTCGTAGGCATCGCGCGCCTGGTGCAGCGTGGAAAACTCGGTGCCCGCCGATCGACGGCTTCCGTCCCGGTACACCAACGGTGGCAGGTGCTTGCGTTCGAGCTTGGTCGTGGTCGGATTCATGATCACGATCCGCTCAATCACGTTCCGCAGCTCTCGCACGTTGCCGGGCCATGAGTATCGGGTCAGCGCTTCAATCGCATCCTCGGTAATTTCGCGCGACCGCCTCCCGTACGCAGCTGCGAATTCCTTCAGAAAATATCGGGCTAGAAACGGTATGTCCTCTTTTCGCTCGCGCAGCGGAGGAACGAAGAAGGGAATCACGTTCAACCGGTAAAAGAGGTCCTCCCGAAAATTTCCTTTGGAGATCTCATCCTCCAGATCCTTATTTGTCGAAGCAATCACGCGCACATCCACCGTGATCGGATCGGCCCCACCAACAGGAGTGAAGCGCTGTTCGTCGAGCGTTCGCAACACTTTCGACTGCGTCTTCAGGCTCATGTCCCCGACCTCATCCAGAAATAGAGTCCCTCCTGTCGCCCTTTGAAACTGGCCCTCTTTATCCGACGACGCTCCCGGAAACGATCCCTGTCGATGTCCAAATAACTCGCTCTCGATCAGGTCTTCAGGGATGGCCGCGCAATTGACCTCAACGAACATCTCGTCCTTGCGCAGGCTCTGGGCATGGATCGCATGAGCCACCAGTTCTTTGCCCGTGCCCGACTCGCCATAGATCAGCACGCGCCCGTTCGTCGGCGCCATGATCGAGATTTGCTGCCGGAGCGCTTTCATGGGCACGCTATCTCCCGCGATCACGCTCTTCGACTGCAGCTGGCGCCGGAGTTCGCGATTCTCCCGCCGCAGGGCCTTGGCATCAATCGCGTGCTTGATCAGGCTCAACGTCCGATCGATCGACAACGGTTTTTCCAGGAAATCGTATGCGCCCAGCTTGGTCGCGCGCACCGCCGTTTCAATCGTGCCGTGCCCCGAGATCATGATGACCTCCGGAGCCCTCTCGGATTCGCGGATCTTCTGCAGCGTGTCTAACCCGTCGATGCCCGGCAACCAGACGTCGAGCAACACAACATCCACATCCTGCTTCTCGAGAACTCGCAGGCAGGTCTCTCCGCTCTCGGCTTCAACGGTCTTGTACCCTTCGTCCTCCAGCACGCCTTTGAGGGAATCCCGGATTCCGGACTCGTCGTCTACGATGAGGATGCTATGCATGCTGGGCAGCCGGCGCGCTGATAGACTCCGTCGCCAGTGGGAGTTCGATAATGAACTTGGCGCCTACCGGCTTATTTTCCTCGACCCGAATCGAGCCGCGGTGATCTTCTACGATCCGGCTGACGATCGACAACCCTAAGCCGGTGCCGCGCTTTTTGGTCGAAAAATACGGCAGAAACAGTTTTTCTTTGAGTTCCTGGGTGACCCCGTTTCCGGTGTCCGCCACGGCAATTTCAACCGCATCGCGGCTCGTCACCAGATTGGTTGAGACGCGAATTTCGCGGACCATTGCGCCTTCCATGGCCTCCGCCGCGTTATCCACCAGATTCGCCACCGCGCGACGGATCGCATCGCTATCCGCCATCACTTTGGGCAACCCGGGCGCGAGCCGGCGATCCAGGCGAATTCCATTCAGCCGCCCTTCGAACATGCTCAGTGCGCTCTCGACGATCAAATTAATATTTTCCGGATACGGTCGTGAAGCTGGGAACCGCGCTAACGTCGAGAACTCGTCGACCAGTGTGCGCACGGTTTCCACCGAAGCCGCGATCGTCTTTGCGCACTGCCCGATGATTTCCAGCGACGCAGTGTCCGGCGAAGTCCCGCGTTCCAGATGTCGCCGGATTCGGTCCGCGGATAAAGCAATCGGCGTTAGCGGATTCTTGATCTCGTGAGCGATGCGCCGCGCCACTTCGCGCCAGGCAGCCTGTTTCTGAGCCTTCAGAAGATCCGACAAATCTTCAAAGATCAGCACATATCCCAGCCGCTCGCCCTCGTGCTCCAGTGTTGCAACGGTAAGAGCGGCGTTGAGTTTAGTCCTCGGTAGCGCCAGCTCCAGTTGGCTGGTTGTGATTCCCATGCGGTCGGCTCGGCGCACCAGAACGACCAGGTCGTCGACGACTTCGGAGGGAAACACATCCGCCAGTTCACTTCCAATCATTCGCGACGATCGCTCGCCCGTCGGACTGCTGGCATCGAACATTCTGAGAAGCGCTTGGTTAACGTGCGTGACCCGGCGCTTGGCATCGAGCGACAAAACACCGGTCGGAATACTCTCCAGAATCGTCTCGATATGGCGCCGCCGTTGCTCGAGCGCCGTGTTCGCAACGCTCAAGTCGCGGCTGGAAGCGTCGATCTGGTGGCGGCTTGATTCTAGTTCCTCCGCCATCCTGTTAAACGAACGAACCAGGTCCCCGATCTCATCCGCAGCATTCACTTCCACGCGGTAGTCCAGCCGCCCCCGGGAAATTTCCTGGGTTGCCTCGGCCAGTGCGGCCACCGGACGCGTCACCAGTTTCGAGAGAAACAGCGCCAGCCATGTGGTCGAGAAAAGCACCAGCACGGTCAGAAGCAGCAGCAGGCTCATGTAAGTGCGGCGCAGAAGACGTCGTTGACGATACAAATCGAAATAGCGGTTCTGGCTGGCCTCGAGTTGCTTCACTGCCGCCGAGAATTTCTGCGGCAACGGCATCGCGACCACGATCAGGCCATCATTCCCAACTGCCGACGTGCCCAGAATGTATTCCGTATCTCCCCACGGAAACGGCAAAGGCGATGGGCCGGAAAGCTGCTCGGGCGCTGCCTTTGATCGCAAGGAACTCCACGGTGCCGGCTCGCGAAAACTGGCCTTCTCGCTTCCCCGGAACAACGCGACCGCAAATCCTCCCTGCAGCGTCGCCTCGTGCCTCGCAAACTCATCTTCCAACGGCGAAAAGTTGCCGCTCGTGAACGCGTGCTGCACTTCCGGCGAGCCGGCAATCGACTCCGCCTCCGCCACCGCGTTTTGCTGCGCATAGGTGGCCAGCAGCGATGCCATCGCCCGCGTGTCGTCGCGCACTTCCTGCACCGGACGCGAAAACCACAGCACGATGGTCCGATTCATCAGGCCATACGCAAACCAGAACATCACGATCACGGGTAGAAACGAGAGCAGAAGCCCGGCAACCACCAGTCGCGTGCGAAACTTTGATCCCAGAACCCCCAGTCGACGCTCGGCAAAAAGCTTGAGCAAATTGCGGAACAACACGAACGTCAAGGCGACGAACAACAGGAAGATCAGCGCCGAAAGCGCGGCGAACACCAGCAATTGCTGGTTGTTGTCCGGGTTCAGAAACGCGGGCTGGTCGAACGAGGACTGCGACAACAAAATACCGAACAGCAGCGCAATGCCGATGGCCAGCGGGATGATGACCTTTTTGCGATTTCGATTATTCGCCGCTTTTTCTTCGCTAGACACTTTTCCGGCCTGGGCGACAAGCAGCTAGCTGCCGTCGACTCATTATAGCGGGAGAAAATTAGGCGTTCGCTTCAGGAATTGCCGAATGGTGCTCTTCTAGTTGCCGCCAGCGACTGCCGCTCTCCATGCCTCATAAGCCGGCTTGGCCACGTAATTTCGGTCGAACGGCAGCGCCGCATCCTTCGCACCCCTGGTGGAGGAACGAACCCACGAGTATTTGTCCGTGAAGCCCCAGGTTTGAGTCGCACTGCACCCAGCTTGTGCGCACGCTGCGCAATTTGTCGATAAAGCTCTGCTTGCCGCGCCAGATCCTCCGGATCAACTACCTTTCCCTCCGCATCCGTGCGCAACGCCACATCCATTTCCGTGATGTGCACCTGGATCCCCAGGGCGACGAATCGTTCAATATTCGCCCGGATCCCCTCAATGTCAGGATTCAAATCGCGGAGATGCATCTGCAACCCCACCCCATCAATCGGCACCCCCCGACGGCGGAAATCCTTGACCATCGCCAGGATCGCATCCGATTTCACGTTCTTCGTTTCTGCTTCAGCGTCGTTATAAAACAGACGTGCATCGGGGGCCGCCGCGTGTGCCCACCGAAAAACCTCTTCGATATAGCGTGTCGCGTCGCCTGCGAATCCGATACCCGGCTGGTCGTACCAGATCGACGATCTCAACCGGCCGTGTTCATCGAACGCTTCGTTGACCACATCCCATGCGAAGACCTGGCCACGATAGTGCCCGACCACGCGGGCAATATGTTCTTGCAAAAGCCGCGAGAGTTCCTTCGGCTCCCAGTGACGATCGCTCAGCCACGGCGGGTTCGATCGCCCCCACACCAGCGTATGACCGCGCGCTTTCATGCCATGCGCGCGTGCGAAATCCACAACGCGATCCGCGGGACGAAAATCAAAGCCGGCGCTGTCCGGCCGCAGAACCCACCACTTCATTGCGTCTTCCGGTTCGACCATGTTGTATTCACGCGCGAGTGTGGCCGCGTAGGCCCGCTCCGAAAGTTGCTCTGGACGAACCGCCGTCCCGACCAGCATGCCCGTCCGCTCCGCTGCACGGCGCAGCGATTGTCCGTGCGAGTTTCCCGACAACGCTATCGCAATCAGAAAGCACACGGTGATCGTTCTCGATCGATTCCCGCTCATGATGCATAGCTTTCGCTACACGAAGGCCCCGGCAAAGGCCAATCATCACACCCCCATGTGATCCCCTCGGAGCGACCTCGTGATGCAGCAGACATGGGCACGCGCCGAATACGCTTGGCGCCCATCTCCGGGGCTCGGTCATGATCGTCCCCATCGTACGAAGGTGCATGTCCGTCAGAGATCATTTCCTTGCCTCTCCCTGCATTTAGGCTCAGAACGCGTGATTTCCGGCCCGCGCATTCGGCGCTAAATGCTTTCCCGCAAAGGACAAGTACCAAAGTTACTTTTGCGGTAACCCGTCTGCGTTGACAATTTGTGTCAACGCGAAATATGCACGGTTTCTCTCCCCAGGAAAACACGCGGTTTCGCGATAACTGACCGGGCAACCACGTCCCGGGTCTGGTCGATCGATAGGAGATCGAACGTATGTCACAGCGGCTGGGCGATCTTCTCGTCAAAGAGAAGGTCATTACCCCAGAGCAGTTGGTGCAGGCTACGAAGGTCCAGAAGGAGACCAACTGTCGCCTTGGCTCCGCCTTGGTGAAGCTCGGCTTCCTCACGGATGAGGACGTCACCAATTTCCTGTCGCGCCAATATGGCGTGCCGGCGATCAATCTCTCCTATTTCGAAATTGACCCGGCGGTCGTCAAGCTCATTCCGTTTGAAACTGCCAAGCGCTACCAGATTCTTCCGCTGAGCCGCGTAGGCGCGTCCCTCACCATCGCGATGGTCGATCCGACCAATGTTTTCGCGATGGACGATATCAAGTTCATGACCGGCTTCAACATCGAGCCGGTCGTCGCTTCTGAAAGCTCCATCACCGAGGGCATCGACAAGGCTTACGGCACGACCAAGGAAGAGGATCTCGAGCAGGTCATGCAGTCGATGACGGATATGGGCGAGGCCGACGTCGAACTGCAGAGCGAAGAGCAGCAGATGGACCTCAACGAGCTCGAGAAGGCCGCCGACGAGGCGCCCATCGTCAAGCTCGTGAACCTGGTGCTCACCGACGCGGTCAAGCGCGGCGCCAGCGACATTCACATGGAGCCGTACGAAAAGGAGTTCCGCGTCCGCTTCCGCATTGACGGCATTCTGCAGAGCATCATGTCGCCCCCGCTCAAGCTGAAGGACGCCATTACGTCCCGCCTCAAAATCATGGCGAAGCTGGATATCAGCGAAAAGCGCCTGCCGCAGGACGGCCGCATCATGCTCAAGATGGCCATCGGTGGCAAAAAGAAACAGCTCGATTTCCGTGTCAGCACCCTGCCCACTCTATGGGGCGAAAAGATCGTTATGCGGTTGCTCGACAAGGAAAATCTGCGCCTCGATATGACCAAGCTCGGCTTTGAGCCCGAGTCGCTGGTGAAATTCGAAAAAGCGATTTTGAAGCCCTACGGCATGGTCCTGGTTACCGGACCGACGGGTTCAGGCAAAACCAACACACTCTACTCCTCCATCGCCCGGCTCAACCAGCCCGATACCAACATCATGACCGCGGAAGACCCGGTTGAATTTCAGTTGGGGGGCGTGAACCAGGTGCAGATGAAAGAGCAGATCGGCTTGAACTTCGCCGCCGCGCTGCGCGCCTTCCTCCGCCAGGACCCCAACATCATCCTGGTCGGTGAGATCCGCGACTTCGAGACCGCAGAAATCGCAATCAAGGCTGCCCTGACCGGTCATCTTGTGCTCTCTACGTTGCACACCAACGGTGCGCCCGAGACCATTACGCGCCTCATGAACATGGGCATCGAGCCCTTCCTGGTCGCCACCTCCGTCCACCTGATCTGCGCGCAGCGCCTCGTGCGCCGCATCTGCAAGGACTGCGCGGAAGTGGTCGAAGTGCCGCAGCAGGCGCTGATCGAGGAAGGCTACAGCCCCGAAGAAGCGAAAACCGTGAAGATTCAGAAGGGAAAGGGTTGCGGAGTCTGCAACAGCACCGGTTACAAGGGCCGCACCGGTCTCTACGAGGTCATGGAAGTGGATGACGAAATCCGGGAACTGGTGCTGGTTGGCGCGTCTGCCCTTGAACTCAAGAAAAAGGCGATCGAGCGCGGCATGATCACGCTTCGGCGCAGCGGGCTGATCAAGGTCAGCCTGGGTATGACCACACTCGAGGAAGTAGCTCGCGAAACGATTCATTGATGCTTTGGGCTAAGGGGAAGGGAAGAACAAACATATGGCGCTTTCGTTAAGCGATCTGTTGAAACGGATGTTGGAGATGGGAGGCAGCGACCTTCACATCACAACCAATTCACCGCCGCAGGTGCGCGTCCACGGACATCTCGTTCCGCTCGATCTGCCGCAATTGACGCCGGCTGAGACCAAACAGCTTGCCTAGCGTCATGACCGATTCGCAGAAGCACCGCTTTGAAGAGAATCTCGAACTGGACTTCTCTTTCGGCTTGAAAGGCCTGGCCCGCTTCCGGGCCAACCTGTTCAATCAGCGCGGCGCCACCGGAGCCGTCTTCCGCGTCATTCCTTTTGAGATCAAGTCCTTCAACCAGCTCGGCCTGCCCGCCGTCGTCAGCAAGCTCTGCGACAAGCCGCGCGGCCTGGTGTTGGTGACCGGACCCACCGGCTCCGGCAAGTCCACGACTCTGGCCGCCATGATCGACAAGATCAACACCGAGCGCCACGATCACATCCTCACCATCGAGGACCCGATCGAGTTCGTTCACATGAACAAGAATTGCCTGGTCAATCAGCGCGAGTTGCACGCCGACACCAAGAGCTTTACCGACGCCCTGCGCGCCGCGCTCCGCGAAGATCCGGACGTGGTTCTCATCGGCGAAATGCGCGACCTGGAAACCATCGAGTCGGCTCTGCGCATCGCCGAAACCGGTCACTTGACCTTCGGCACGCTGCACACCAACTCGGCGTCGTCGACGATCAACCGTATCATCGACGTCTTTCCAGCTCACCAGCAGCCGCAGATTCGCGCCCAGCTGTCGCTGGTGCTCGAAGGCATTATGTGTCAAAGCCTGCTGCCCAAAGCCGATGGCAAAGGCCGCGCCATGTGTATGGAGATCATGGTGCCCAATGCCGCCATTCGCAACCTGATCCGCGAAGACAAAATTCACCAGATCTATTCGGCAATGCAGTCCGGACAGGAAAAATTCGGCATGCAGACTTTCAACCAGTCCCTGGCCACCGCGTATTTCCAGAAACAGATCACGATGGAAACCGCTTTGTTGCGTTCTAGCAACCAGGATGAATTGCAGGAAATGATCAACCGCGGCGCGGGCCTGCAGAATCGACCGGGCGCTACTGCGGGAATGGCGAAGGCGGCCGCTCCTACGAAGCGATGAGCGCTGCCTCGATGAGGTGAGACGGAATCAAAGAGATGAATTAGCGGAGCGGAAATCGATGCTCCGTAAGGCAAAAGCAAGCAACTGAGGAGAGACTTACCATGCCAGTCTTTACATTTTCGGGAAAGAGCGCATCCGGAGAAAAAATCTCGGGCGAACGCACCGCCGCGAACAAGGAAGTCGTTCTGCAGCAGTTGCGCAAGGAGCGCATCACGCCCGGTTCCGTTCGCGAAAAGGGAAAGGAATTCTCGCTGCCCTTTTTCGGTTCCAGCAAAGTCAAGACCAAGGACATTGCCATCTTCTTCCGGCAATTCTCGGTCATGATCGACGCCGGTCTCCCGCTCGTCCAATGCCTGGAGATTCTGGCGGCGAACCAGGAAAATCAGACCTTCCAGAAGACGCTCAACGGAGTAAGGAGTACGGTCGAAGGCGGCGCCACGCTGGCCAACGCCATGCGCCAATACCCCAACGTGTTCGACGATCTGACCACCAACATGATCGAAGCCGGCGAAACCGGCGGTATTCTCGACGTTATCCTGCAGCGACTCGCGTTGTACGTTGAGAAGGCGGTGCGCCTGCGTTCCGCCGTCAAGTCGGCCATGATCTATCCGGTCGCGGTGGTCAGCATCGCGGCCTTGATCGTCGGCGCGCTCCTCAAGTGGGTGGTTCCGATTTTCGCCAATCTGTTTACCGGCTTGGGCGTGGCCTTGCCACTGCCGACCAGAATCACCATGGGATTGAGTTCCTTTGTTGGACATTTCTGGTGGTTCTTCATTGCGGGAGCAATTGGCGGCGTGTTCGGAATCAAGCAGATCCGGAAACACCCGCAGGGCCTGTACGTAACCGACAAGCTCCTTTTGAAGGCTCCGGTGATCGGCATGCTTCTGCGGAAGATCGCCGTGGCTCGCTTCACGCGAACCCTGGGAACGCTGATCACCTCCGGTGTTCCGATTCTCGAAGGTTTGGCCATCACCGCTCGCACCTCCGGCAACGCCGTGTTGCAGGAAGCCTTGATGAAGGTGCGCAAAGCGATCGAAGAGGGCCGCACCATCGTGGACCCACTCAAGGAAAGCGGCGTGTTTCCCAACATGGTGACTCAGATGATCGGCGTCGGCGAGGCCACCGGCGCTATGGACAACATGCTGCAGAAAATCGCCGATTTCTACGAAGACGAAGTCGATGCCGCCACACGCGACATGATGGCCATGCTGGAGCCGATGATTATCGGCTTCCTCGGCGTCACGGTCGGCGGAATCGTAATTTCGCTGTACATGCCGCTGTTCGCCATGATCGCGAAACTGGCAGGCTAACTGAATCAGGTGTCAGGTCTCAGGTGTTGGGCATTAGGGAACCAACACCTGAAGACCATTTGAAAGAAGACCCTGACACTGGGCACCGGAGACCGGAAACCGGAAACCTTACACCCTGACACCCGGGTTTGGAACGATGCAATCGACATTTGACGAACGGAACTGGCTGGGCTGGCTGGTAAAGATCCGCATCATCATCCTGACTTTCCTGCTTGGCATCGAACTGATCGTCGCGAGGTTAGCGGATAGCCCTCTTCCGTTGCGCGCCTTTGTCAGCGCCATGCTGCTCTGGTATGCGCTCTCCGTCTTTTACGCGCTGCTGCTTTCCTTCTGGGACGAGCAACGTGTGCAGGCGGTTCTGCAGGTCGTGACCGACCTGTTTCTGGTAAGCCTGATCGTTCACTTCACCGGCGGTTGGGACAGCTCCCTGAACTTCCTTTACCCGCTGCTCATCATCGTGGCGTGCATTCTGCTTCCCAGAGTGTGGGCCTACCTGACCGCGGCGTTCGCTTTCATCCTTTACGGAGCGGTTCTCGAACTCAACTATTACGGGCTGGTTCCGTCCTTTGCCAGCACTCATCCGGAACTGAAGGCGCTCGAAGCGATCATCTTCGTCAACCTGTTCGCTTACCTGGCGGTTGCCTATCTAGCCGGACTCATGGCCGGAAAACTGCGCCAGGTCGACGTTCAACTGAAGGACACCAGCGGCGCGCTCGAGAACCTGCAGGTGCAGCACGAGAACATCGTTCATGCCATCAGCTGCGGCCTCATCACCACGTCGCTCGATGGACACATCACCCTGGTCAATACGGCGGCACAGCGTCTTCTCGGTGGGGAAGCCCAGTTACTGGGCAAAGCCATCCATCAGATGTTTCTCGATCCGCTGCCAGTCTTTGGTTCGGAACGGCCGCACAGCGAAGTTCGCTTTCAGCCGGAAAACGATTTTCGCAAGACCTTTCGCGTGATTGTTTCCGCCTTGACCACCCCCGATAACGAAGTCGCGGGGTACGTCTATACCTTTGACGACCTGACCGAAATCCGCCGCCTCGAACGCGAAGTTCGGATGCAGGACAGGCTAGCCGCGGTGGGCCGGTTGGCCGCGGCGATCGCCCACGAAATTCGCAATCCGCTCACTTCCATCGCGGGCTCGGTAAGCATGCTCTCCGGTGCGGAAATGACCGACGAGCAGCGTCAGCTGTTGCAGATCGTTACGCGCGAATCCGAGCGCCTGAACAACATCATTACCGATTTCCTGGCTTACTCGCGCGGCAAGCAGTATCGCTTCGATCGCGTCGATCTTTTGCCGCTTCTGCAAGATACGCTGACGTTGCTCGAAAACCGGCTGATCACGGAAAAGGCCGGGATTCATATCGAACGCAACTTCAAGGTTCGGGAAGCCATCGCGCTCGCCGATGGCGATAAGGTCAAGCAGGTGTTCTGGAACTTCTGCCAGAACGCTGTGCGCGCCATGCACGACGGCGGCACTCTCACCGTTTCCCTGGAAGTCTTCGGCGACGACTGGCAGTTCAGCTTCGCCGATACCGGCCACGGCATGAGCCCGCAGCAGACCGAAAAGGTCTTCGAGCCATTCCAGTCGGGATTTGAAGGCGGAACGGGCCTCGGCCTGGCGATTGTTTACCAGATCGCGCAAGCCCATGAGGGAAAAGTGTGGGCGCGTTCGCGGCTGGGGGAAGGCACGACATTTGTGTTTCGGCTGCGCCGGTTGGGTGTCGGCGTCCAGCCGTCCGTTGCTGTGACGCCTGGGATGAAACTTCCGCTCTCTGGTTCGGAAGCGGAAGACCAGAATGCTGTGACCGCAGGAGGGAGAGCGCATGGCTAATATTCTCGTTTGTGATGACGAGCGCTCTATTTGCGAGATGCTGGACATCGCCTTGCGGCGCGATGGCCACAAGGTGGAAACCGTCAATTCCGGCGAAGCCGCCAAGCGCAAGATCGATGGCGCGCTCTATGACCTGATCATTACCGACATCAAGATGCCCAACATTGACGGCATCGAAGTGCTTCGCCACGCGCATTCGACTTCGCCCGAGTCGGCCGTCATTCTCATCACTGCAGTTGACGACTACGAAGCCGCGGTGCAGGCCGTAAAGGCCGGTGGCGCCTCCGATTACATCCGCAAAAATCCCGGGCTGGTCGACGAAATCAAGCTGGCGATCCGCCGCACTCTCGAAAAAGCATCGCTGAGCAAACAAAACTTCGCGCTTCGCCGCGATGCCGCCTCGCGTAACTCCCTCGACAACATCATCGGCGGCAGCCCCGCCATGGAGAAGCTGAAGCAGACCATCCGCACGGTGGCTTCGACTGGCAGCACGATTCTTATTTACGGCGAAAGCGGCACCGGCAAAGAACTTGTCGCCCGAGCCGTTCACGTCTGTTCTCCGCGCGTGACCGAGACATTCGTATCTGTGAATTGCGGCGCTTTTCCGGAGACGCTGCTGGAAAGCGAGCTCTTTGGCTACGTGAAGGGCGCATTCACGGGCGCCAACCAGAACAAACGCGGACTGTTCGAAGTCGCCGACGGCGGCACGATCTTTCTCGACGAAATTGGCGAGATGACTCTCGCCATGCAGGTGAAGCTGTTGCGTGTGCTGCAGGAGCGCACCGTGCGCCCGGTGGGCGGAACGGCGGAAATTCCCATCGATGTGCGCGTGATCGCAGCCACCAACCGGGATCTCGAGAAGCAAGTGTCGGAAAATACCTTTCGCGAAGATCTCTACTATCGCCTGAGCGTGATTCCGATCCGCGTGCCCGGGCTGCGTGAGCGCCGCGAAGACATCCCGTTACTCGTCAATCACTTCCTGAAAAAATACGCGCCGGCGGCCGGAAAGAGCATTGTGCGTGTGGATTCGCATTCACTCGCGGCGCTCTGCGATTACGATTGGCCGGGCAATGTGCGCCAGTTGGAAAACACCGTGGAACGCGCGGTTGCGCTGGAGACCACCGATCAGTTGCATGCGGAATTGCCGGGCGAGCGTCCGAAAGCAAAAGCTGCTGCAGCCGCCGCTGGGATCGCCGGAGCGCCCGAAGTTGCTCCCGGTGCGATCCTGCCGGATGGCCTCGACATGGAGAAGTACGTTGCGCAGATCGAGCGTTCTCTGCTGTTGGCGTCTCTCAATCAATCGCACGGAGTGCAAACGAAAGCGGCGGAAGTCCTCGGCATTTCCTATCGATCGTTCCGGCACCTTATGAAAAAGTACGAATTGTGAAGAGCGGGGATTAGTTGTCAGGTCTTCGGTGTCAGGAAAAGCAAAGAGCAGGTATCAGGTTTTAGGTGTCAGGTCCTAGGTCTTGGGAAAACCGACCTCGCCGGTCGACGACAGGCATCTCGGTTTGGGTCAAGCCTCAAGTTTCAGGAAAGAAAACCATTCGCACGCCAACGGCGAGCCCTCGGGAAGTCAGGCTGACGAGACCGGCCGGCAATCCGACGGGCTTTCCAGGCCCACAGAAAACCTGGCGATCCCTGTTGCTGCGGGTTCGAGCCTCCGGCGAACCAAGACCGAATGTAAGTTTAGATTAGCTATTAGATAACTTTTCGTCAGGTTGAGTTCTGGGCCTCGTCCAGGAAGCGAGTCGACCCCAAACCATCATCCGGCCCCTCAAGTCGCGCCTACGGCCTCCTAAACGCGCAATTACAGGGCATGCTACGACATGTCGCTTCGGTGATTTTCAATCACTTACAGGTCATCTACGAACTTTCAACAACTTAGCTCAAGGTGAATCGATTGGCGAGGAGGCAGAGAGGCCTCAAATCGCTGTTCGGTCTTCGGGTCTCAGGTGTCAGGTCTCGGGGGTGTCAGGTCTCAGGCGTTAGGTCTTAGGTGTCCGGTCCTGGGTGTGAGAGCCCAAGTCTCAAGCTTTGGCTGAGACGACACAAGCGCGCCGAATTGAACTACGAACGAGCACGAGGTTCGAACCAGAAAACGCCAAAGGCGAACACCGAAACCTGAAACCTGAAACCTGAAACCTGAAACCTACTGACTCGGTTTCTTCAGCTGCTGCTTCCATCCGAGAACTCGCGCTTTGTTGCCTTCCGCCTCGGCTTCCGGGACCATGCCTTTTTTCTGGTAGAGCACCGACAGGCTGGTATGCGCGAGCACGTCGTCGGGATCGAGCTCGGCGATGCGGTTGGCGACTGCGATCGCCTCATCCAGACGGTTCAGATCCTGCAGAGCACGCGCCAGACCGTGCATGGCTTCCGTGAAGATGGGATCGGCTGCCAACGACTTCTCGTATTCGGCGACCGCTTGCTCATGATGGCCTTCGGCGACCAGGTCGAGCGCGGCGTAGTAGTGGTTTTCGGCCGCTTCACGGGCCTTGGGGTCGGACATGAGCCGTGCGATTCCTCTGGTCGATTTTACGACACCTGCATACCCGAGCTCCGGCGGGCCGGTTTTGCGGTATCGATGTACGGTGGCGTGAATCCGGCGGCACTCAGCAGTCAGCACTCAGTGTGACGGAACGATTGTCACCGGAAGACTCACGAGAGCTAACCTGGAGTACTGCAGCATCACGCTATACTTTGGCTGAATCCATGCGAAATATTTTTCGTTTCCTCTGGAACGCCACCAAGGGGCACCACCTAACGCCCTGGCGCAGCCCGTATTTGCTGTGGCGGATCGAAACCTACACCGGCGTCAAGATGACGCAGATTGGTTTCGTGGAATTTTGGGAGTTCTCCTGGAGGGAACGCCACCACCTGTGGCGTTTTCTGAAGTGGACGGGAGAGATGGAGCGCTTCGCGCATCCGAAGGCGGGAGCACGAGCTTAGGGGCCGGGCTTCGGTGTTCGGTCTTCGGCCTTCAGTCTTCGGCCTTCAGTCTTCGGATGGAATGTCGGTGACGCCGGGTTTCGGATCTGCAGTCTGCAATCCGAAATCTGCAATCTCTCAGCGAGGTGCAATCCGCAGATGTTCAATTTCCCTGACTGTGAAAATGCTGCATTTTGCCGAGAGCTTCGCGTACGCGATCCCATTCGTTGGACGAAAGACTGCATGTAATAGGACTGAATCGCAGATATAGCCGCTACAACGGGCTGGAGTGCGTTGCACATCCTGACGGGCATCAAAGCGGAAAGCTGAGGCCCAAGACCGAAACCGAAACCGAAAACCCGACCTACTTTCCGTTGCTGGCCGCGGCCGCTTCGCCGAGCACGATGTTCACGTCGCTGCCCCGGTTGACGCCCAGCAGTTGTGCGGCGGCGCCGCGGTTGGCGGCGATCTCCAGATATCCCATGCTGCCCAGAATGCCAAAGACTTCTCCGGGGGCACCCAACGCGTAGGCCGACTTGATCTCAGTGATTTCGCGCTTGCCCACCACGATCTTGAACGCCGGCGGCTGTTCGGCGAAGAGCATGGGCGCATCCTGGGGAGTGATGTTGGTGATGAGATTCCCGAAGCGATCGACTTTCAGCACCACGCCGCGCAGCGTGTTTTCATTCGCGGCTTTGGGTTTGGGAGCGGAGAAGCGCACGAAGTCGGTGACCTCGTCGCCGAACTTTGCCGGATCGACGCCCTTGGCAAGGTAGGCGGCGACGGGCGAGAAAATATCGCGGGCGTGAAAAGTCCGGCTCACGGGCTGCAGGTTGTAGTGCTCGGCGGTCACGTGCCGCACCGAGAGGCGCTCTTCGCGCTGGTAAATCAGGGAGAGCACGCCATTGTCGGGCGCGACGAAATGATGCCGCTCGCTGGTAACGACCAGCGGCCGGCGGGCGGTCCCCACGCCCGGATCGACGATCACCATGTGCACGGTGCCGGAAGGAAAATAGGAATAGGCTTGCGAGATGGTGAGAGCGCCATCCAGCACGTCGAAGGCTTGAACGGAATGGCAGATGTCGACGATCTGAGCGTCGGGTTCGATGTTCAGGATGACGCCCTTCATCGTGCCGATGAAATGATCGTTGAGTCCGAAATCGGTCGTCAGAGTAATAATCGGCTTTCTTGCCACACGTACCTCGCTGCCGGGACACACCGCTTCCCGAACGCAAATCCTAGTCCCAAAGAACGAAAGTAATTTGCCGGGCAATCAGGGTCAAGGCACTGAGGTAATGGGACGTGCTGGGCGTTCGAGGGCGAGACGCCCCTTCGATATGCTCACGCAAGCTCTCAGGACAGCCGGCAAGATGCCGGCGCTACGCTGGCTACTCGTAGTGCAGCGCTTCCACCGGATCCATGCGGGCGGCTTTCAGGGCAGGGAAGAAGCCGGAGATGATGCCGACCATCGACAGGATGACGAAGGAAACCATCATGACGGTGGCCGAGGCGTGCAGGAAGATGTCGCCTTCGTGATTCGTGGTCTTGTAGAGATCGCTGTAGAGAGGCATCGGGGGGATGACCCAGGTCAGCAAGACCGCGACCGCCATGCCGATCAGGCCGCCGGCGAAGGTGAGCACTAAAGCCTCGAGTAGAAATTGAATGAGGATGTGGCGGGGGCGAGCGCCGAGCGCTTTGCGCAGACCGATCTCGCGCGTGCGCTCGGTGACGGACACCAGCATGATATTCATCACGCCCACACCGCCGACGGCCAGCGTCACCGCGCCGATCAATCCCAGAACAGCCTGAAGGCCGAAGGAGAAGGCGTTGATCATGGCGCTGTCTTCGATTGTGTCCCAGGTGGGCGTGGCTTTGTCGTCTTTGGGATCGAAGTGATGGCGGCGGGCGATGACCTCGCGCACGGCCATCAGGGCTTTCTTGTTCAGTTCCGGCGCCTGCGGTTGGATGACGATCATGTCGGGATCGCGAATTTCTTTGAGATCGCGGTAGACCTGAAACGGGATGAATCCGTCTTCGTTGTCGGGACCCTGGTACATCGAGTCCTGAATCTTGTTGCGCATTACGCCGATGACTTCGAACTCCTGTCCCCCGATGTTGACGTCGCGACCAACGGCCGGGGCGCCCTGGAAGGCTTTTTTCGCGGCGTTGTAACCGAGAATGACGACGCGCCGGCGGTCGAGGAAGTCGCCTTCGTTGAAGTAGCGACCGTCTTCGAGGTCGAGCTTGCGCATCTGCCCGTAGGGAAGTTCGACGCCGCGGGTCTGGATGGAGACGACGCGGGTTCCGATCTTGTAACCGAAGCTGCTGCAGGATTCGGCGCTTACGGCGCGGACGAGGGGTACTTCGTCGCGCACGGCTTCCACGTCTTCGTATTCGTAGGTGACTTTTTTCCCGGCGCGTTGTCCGCCGGCCTGCATGCTGGTCTGGCCAGGCCACATCACGATGACGTTGTTGCCCATGTTCAGGAAAGCATGCAGCACGCTGCCGCCGAGGCCCTGTCCGTAGGCCAGCAGGATGACGACGGATGCGAGCCCCCAGACGATGCCGAGCATCGTGAGGACGGAGCGGAGCCGGTTCCGCATCAGCGCCTGCCAGCTTTGGAGGATGAGTTCTTTGAGGAACATATATTTTAGCCAGCCCCTAAAGGGGCGTTACGTTTATGTGTCATTGCGGCACGCCTGAAGGCGTGCCCTGATACGAAACTCGTTCAAGACGTGCCGTGCTACGAAACTCGTTCAGGGCGTGCCGTGATGCGAAGGTGCCCGGTTGTTCCGCTCGTGTCCTTTCTGCTGACGGTCGAAGGGCGAGGACGCCCGTCGAGACAGCCGGCAGGGTGCCGGCGCTACGCAGATCTCGCCGCCCAATGGCGAGATGCTAGAGCCAAAAGCCGAAAGCCGAAAGCCAAGAGCCGAAA